>Ga0209958_1000940_pt1 | contig 30972 bp, 22 predicted proteins | sample ThiBio_inoc_plan_FD_183942 | JGI IMG/M metagenome (GOLD analysis project Ga0209958, IMG submission 183942) | Wastewater bioreactor microbial communities from Cape Town, South Africa - Thiocy_inoc_plan (SPAdes) | ecosystem: Engineered > Bioremediation > Thiocyanate > Unclassified | place: South...
CCCCGGGCCGTAGTTCAGCACGACCCTCCCCTCCAGGGGCTGGAGGGCGGGCGTGAAGCGGCCCGGATGTCGAGGATCTCTCCGCATCGACGGCTTCTCCCTGCGCGAACGATCCGTTCGGAGACCTGGCGCGGGCGGCGAAGGGGGCGGGCGGGATGGGACCGTCGCCCACGGCGCGAGAGGGAACCTCGCGACGGGGCCTCCCTGCCACCGGACCAGTCTACGTCCATCGGCGTTTTTCGCGGAGGCCATTTCCCCGATTTCCTCGCCGCGGCGCGCGCTTGGGGGCATCACGTCGGATCCCTCATTCGGGGCGGCGAGGGCCCGAGGCGCCACCCGGGCCGCCCCACACCTGGCATCGCATGTCTCAACCACTCGGGTATTCAGAGCGGGCCTTCAGCACCACCGGGAGACGCAGCATGATTCATTCGAAGAGCCTGTGGCGGCGGCTGATCCCCCCGAAGGGGGAGAAGTCGGGCGCGTCGGCGAGGCGGAACAAGCAATGGCAGCCCACGGTCGACGGGCTGGAGGGGCGCCTGGTCCTGTCGCGGATGGGCGGCCTGGGCGGCGGCATGGCCGCGCGGGCCGCCATGTTCGCGCGGGCCGGCTCCTTCGGCTCGACGTCCGAAAGCTCCGGGGACGTCTCCTCGACGGCCCAGGTGGGCGGCTTCGAAGGCCGTCGCGGCGGGCCGGGAGGCTTCGGCGGCCCCGGCGGCCGGTGGGGCGGCGGCGTCCGCGACACGCAGCTCGCCGCCGACCTGAAATCGTACCAGACGGCCGCGACGGCCGTCCTCAAGGGCTCGTCCGTCACCGACGCCGACCGGGAGGCCCTCCGAGACGCCTTCGACGCCCTGAGGGAGGCCGGCGTCACCTATGATAAGGACGCTCTGGCGACCGTCGCCGACGGCGTCCTCTCGGCGCTGGCCGACTCCGACGACTCCACCACGGCCGAGTCCTATCGCGACGCCTTCCTCGCCGCCTTCGCCGGCGCGACGGGCGACGACGACACCGACTCGACCCTGACCGACGACGAGACGGCCCTCGTGAACGCCGCGTTCGACGCCTTCGTCACGGTCGCGGACAAGCTCGACGTCGATTCCGACGAGCTTTCGGCCCTGGCGACGGCGCGCGAGGCGATCGCCGCCGACTACACCCGCCTGGGGATCACCGGCGTCGCGCCCAGCGACCTCGACCTGATCCTCGGCGGCCTCGGCGGCGGGCCCGGCGGCCCCGGGCCTCGCGGGTTCTGCTGACCGAATCCCACGCTCCAGCCGCCGCCGACGCCTGGCGGCGGACAAGGTCGGCCGGACGACGAGGTCCGGCCGACCCCCATTCCATCTCATCGCCGCACGAGGATGCGGACCTGATGCGGGGCCATCGGGACGCCGCCTTCGAGCGAGCCGAACGCCTCGCCGCCCAGGGCGTCGCGCCAGGGGCCGGCGGGGAGGCCCGCCGATGCGGCGATCGCGGACCGGACGGGCCCCGGGTTGAAGCCGATCAGGACGAGGGCCTTCTCCTCCCCCCTCGCCCGCAGGCAGGCGAAGACGCCGCCCGAGGCGCGGACGGAGGCGTAGTCGGCCGTCCCCTCCGCGATCGGGGCGACGCCCTTGCGGGCGGTGTAGATCGCCTTGAGGAACGCGACGCTCGACGGGCCCTCGCCGCCGTAGACGGCCGGATCCTCGTCCCCCTGGTAGAGCATCGGAACGCCCTCGACCAGGGCGCACAGGGCCATGAGGGATCGCATCCGGTCGACGCCGTAGGCCGCCAGCGGGCGCTTCTTCTGGAACGTCCACGAGACCGTGTCGTGGTTGCTGATCCATCGCATCTTCAGCGCCCCGGGCGGGATCGTGAGGGCCTGGTCGTGGAGGAATCGCGAGAGCGACGCCGCCCACTCCTCGGGCGGGGCCTTGCGGTCCAGGAGGTCGGTCGTCAGGAAGTAGAGCTGGGCGTCGTAGGTCAGGTCGGATATGCGGTAGTAGATATTCTGGCCCGTGTATTCCTCGGGGATGATGAGGACGTCGGGGCGGGAGCGGAGGAAGCCCTCGCGGATGGCGCGGGTGATCTCAAGACCGGCCCCCAGGCCGGAGCGCGAGGGCCGGTCGGACTTCCAGTTCAGCGGGCCGCCGGCGGCGCAGTCGACGCGGGCACCGAGGGCGTCGAACCGCGAGGCGTCGGACTCGGCGACGCGGCGGAAGTAGTCCTGCCAGCCGGGGTGGGCGTTGTCGAAGGCGAGCTGGCCCCATTCGTAGGCCGGCTTCCCCTCGCGCGTGAAGGCCGACCATTCCGGGTGCTCCTTCGCCAGCGGCGATTCGTCGGGGGGGCCGTGGGGGACGAGGTCGAACAGCAGGCGGATCTTGCGCCCCCGGGCGGCGTCCGAGAGCCGCGAGAGGGCGGCCTCGCCGCCGTACAGTTCGCTGACGCGGAAGTGATCGGACGGCCCGTAGAGGTTCCACTTCGAGCCGTCGCCGTGCTCCCACACCGGCAGCATCCAGAGGACGTCCACGCCCATATCGGCCAGCGTCGGCAGGTACGCCTCCAGCGCCTGGAAGCCGCCGTAGCGGATGTAGCCCAGCTCGGGCGTGCCGCCGGGATGGCCGCAGTAGAGGACCATCGACCGCAGCCCGGCCGGCGCCCGGTCGGGCGCGCGGAGGCCGACGGCCCGGTACACGTCCTGCACGCCCGCCAGCGCCGCGTCGCGCGAGCCGCGGGCGAGCCAGAAATGCTGGTCGCCCAGCACGACCGACGCCCCGGGCTTGAGCTTCGCGATCACCTGCTGGACGTGCCGGATCGACGGCCCTTCCGAGGTCCGCACCACCTGCACCGGGCTGAACTCGTCCTCCTGCACGAACCACGACCCCAGGCCGCGCCGGGACGCCTCGTCCCAGAGGACGATGAGCGGATCCATCCCCCTCGGCCTCAGCGCCTCGCCGACTTCCCCCGACGCGGCCGGCACGTCCCCGACCGGCAGGCTGCCGGGGAAGGTCGCGACCGCGCCCGTCCCGATCGCCAGGGCCGGCGTGGCGTAGGCGGCGGACTCGAAGACCTGCTCGCGGTCGGAGACGTTCGCGACGGTCAGCCGGCGCGAGAACCGGGAGGCGTCGTCGGGGAGCGTCCAGTCGACGCGGAACTCGTAACCGCCGCCGCGGGCGATGGTCGCCAGGGTCGCCGCGCCGGGCGACCGACCGCGCTCCTGCCGCGCCGCCTCGGCCGCGACCACGCCGGGAGCGGCGGATTCCAGGACCTCGGCCGGCCCGATCAGCACGGGGCCGGCGATCCCCCCCTCGAAGGCCCCGTTGGTCACGCGGACCAGCAGGACGTTGGGGGCGTCGGCCTTCAGCAGCCGGGCGGGGAAGCGGTAGAGCCGGGGCGTCTCCCAGTGGCGGGGCGTCTCGACGCCCGTCCGGCCGATGGGGACGCCGTTGAGGTACGCCGCGTCGAAGTCGTCGACCGCGCCGATCAGCAGGGCCGCGGACGCGCCGAGGTCCGGCGGGGCGTCGAACGTCCGGCGATACCAGAAGTCCCCGGCGCGATCCTTGAGGCGGCCGTCGCCGGCGTCGATCCGGCTCGGGATCGGCGTCGGCTTCCACGCGACGCCGTCGAAGCGACCGGCGAGGAGATCGTCCTTCGCGGCGGGCGCGGGCGGCTCGGGCGTGTAGAGCCAGTCGCCCGCCAGGTCGACGCAGGAACCGGCCGCGGCCTTCAGGCGATCGGCGTCCAGCCGGCGACCGCCCTGCGGCACGACCGTCGACCGGCCCCCGGAGGTCAGCCGCGAGCCGTCGCGGAGGTCGACCAGGCCGGTCCAGTCGCCGTCGACGGGGTCGAACTCCAGGCGGAGGTGGGCGTTCTCCAGCGTCGTCGGCGGCGGGTCGGCGGGGAAGGCGAGCAGGCAGACGGCGAGCAGGACGGGCGACATCGGGGGCTCCTTCACGGGCCTCGGCGAAGCGCCGGGGCCCGGCCGCCATGATAGGAGGGGCGTCGGCGCGGGGCAATGCGCCCGGCTCGTTGGCGGGGCTTGACGGCCCGATGTACGATGGGGCCGAACGAAGCCCACCCTCCGAGGACCCGACATGACGCCCGGACGACGCACGCTGGAGTACGCGACCTTCGACGACATCCACGCCGACGTCGATCAGCTGGTCGGAGGCTGCTCGACCGTCGGCTCCTGGACGCTGGGGCAGATCCTCCACCACCTGGCGACGGTCACGAACCGGGTCCTCGCCGCCCCCGTCGACGGGCCGCACGACACCTCCCTGCGCGCCACGCCGGAGCGGCGCGACCACGTCCTCGCCACCGGCGAGCTGCCGGAGGGGATCCCGCTCCCCGGGGGCCTCGGCCAGCCCGAGGACGTCGACCCGCGCGAGGGGGCCCGCATGCTCCGCGAGTCCCTCGCCGCGATGGCCGCTGCGCCGGGGCCGCTGGCGCCGCACCGGATCTTCGGCCCCCTCGATCGCGACCAGTGGCGTCGCCTGGTGTGCATCCACTGCGCCCATCACCTGAGCTTCGCCGCGCCGGCGGCGGCCGTCGCGGGGTGACGGCCGCCGCCGGGGTCGGTCAATGGCCGTTGCCCGTCTCCTCGTCGCCGAAGTTCTCCTCGTCGAGCGAGGTGTCGGGCTTCGGCGGGCCCGGGTCGAACCAGGGGTAGATGGCGGGGATGACGATCAGCTTCAGGAGCGTGCTCGTCAGGATGCCGCCGATGACCACGGTCGCCAGCGGGCGCTGGACCTCGGCACCGGAGCCGTGCGAGAACGCCATCGGGACGAACCCCAGGCTGGCCACCAGGCCGGTCATCAGGATCGGCCGGAGGCGGGACATCGAGGCGGAGCGGACGGCCTCGCGGGTCGGCTCGCCGGCCTCGATGAGCTGGCGGATGGCCGAGACCAGCACCAGGCCGTCGAGCACCGCCACGCCCGACAGCGCGATGAAGCCGACGCCGGCCGAGATGCTGAAGTTCAGGTCGCGTATCCACAGCGCCATCACCCCGCCGATCGCCCCCAGCGGGACCGAGAGGAAGATCAGCAGCCCCAGCCCGACCGACTGGAACGTGGCGTAGAGGAGCAGGAAGATCCCCAGCAGGGCCACGGGCACGACGATCGTCAGCCGCTTCGTGGCCGACTGGAGGTTCTCGAACGTGCCGCCCCACTGGAGGGTGTAGGAGCGGGGGACCTCGACCTGGGCCTCGACCTTCTCCTGGGCCTCGGCGACGAAGCCGGCCAGGTCCCGGCCGCGGACGTTGGCCTGGATCATGACGCGGCGGCGGCGGTCCTTGCGCCAGATCTCATACACGCCGTCGACGTTCTCGACGTCGGCGACCTCCTGGAGCGGGATCAGCCGGCCCTGGGAGTCGCGGACGCGGAGCTGGCCGATGGCCTGGGCGTCCTTGCGCGACTCCGGGGCGACGCGGACGACCAGGTCGAACCGGCGCTGGCCCTCGACCACCTGGCCGACGATCTTGCCGCCGAGCGCCGTGCCGACGTCGAGGACGTCGGCCGCGTCGATGCCGTAGCGGGCGATGCGGTCGCGGTCGATGGTGAGCTTCAGGAACGGCAGGCCGCCGAGCACCTGCGCCTTCACGTCGGTCGCGCCGGGGATCTTCTGGAGGACCGCGGCGATCGCGTCGGCCTTCTCCTGGAGGACGTCCAGGTCGTCGCCGAACAGGCTGATGCCGACGTCGGCCCGGACGCCGGCCAGCAGGTCGTTGAACCTCAGCTGGATCGGCTGCGTGAAGCTGAGGAACGTCCCCGGCAGGACGTCGGCGGCGATCGCGTTGATGCGGTCGATCAGCTCCTCCTTCGAATGGACCGACTTCCACTCGTCGGAGGGCTTCAGCAGGACGAAGACGTCGGTGAGGTTGACGCCCGCGGGGTCGATGCCGATCTCGGGCCGGCCGGTGCGGCTGACGACCGTGCGGATCACGTCGGGGAGCTTCTCGTGCAGGGCGGCCTCGAACCGGGTCGTCCCCTCCAGGCCCTCGGAGAGCGAGGCGTCGGGCGGGCGGATGAGGACGACGACGAGGTCCCCCTCGTCGAGCTGCGGGATGAACTCGCCGCCGAGTTGCATGGCGAACGGGACGCACGCCGCCAGGGCCAGCGCCGCGGCGATCGCGATGGTCGCCGGCCGCCGCACGACCCAGTCGAGCGTCGGGCGGTACAGCCGCTTGGCGATCCGGATCGGCAGGGTGTCGCGCTCGGACGTCCCGGGCTTGAGGAAGAACGACGCCAGGACGGGCGTGGCGGTGAGCGAGAGGATCAGCGAGCCGATCAGCGCGAAGACCACCGTCAGGGCCATCGGCCGGAACATCTTCCCCTCGACCCCCTCCAGCGCCAGGATCGGCAGGTGGACCATCGTGATGATGGCCACGCCGAAGACCACCGGCTTGCGCACCTCCAGCGTCGCCCGCCGGACGACGTCCACCGACCTCTCCCGCGGGTTCGCGTGCGACAGCCGGCTGACGCAGTTCTCGATCACGATCACGGCGCTGTCGACGATCAGGCCGAAGTCCAGCGCCCCCAGGCTCATCAGGCTGCCGGCGATCCCCGAGGCCAGCATCAGGTTGCCGGCGAACAGCATGGAGAGCGGGATGGCCGACGCCACGATCAGGCCGGCCTTCAGGTTCCCCAGCAGGACCAGCAGCACGGCGATGACCAGCACGCCCCCTTCCGTCAGGTTGCGGGCCACGGTCGAGATGGTCCGCTCGATCAGCGCCGCGCGGTCGTAGAAGGGCTCGATCACCACGCCCGGCGGGAGGGTCTTCTGGATCTCGGCGATCTTGGCCTTGATGCGCTCCACGACCACGCGGGAGTTCTGGCCGGAGAGCATCAGCACCGTGGCCGTGGCGGCCTCGCCGCGGCCGTCGCGGGTGACGGCTCCGGTGCGGATCATGGGGGCGAACCGGGCCTCGCCGACGTCCCGGACGCGGATCGGCGTGCCGGTCCGGCTGGAGTCGATCACGACGTCGTTGAGCGCCTCCAGGTCGCCGATCAGGCCGACCATGCGGATCACCCGCTGCTGCCCGCTGCGCTCGATGTAGCCGCCGCCGGTGTTGGCGTTGTTGCGGCGGAGCGCGTCGAACACCTTGTCCATGGAGATGTTGCGGGCCGTCAGCCGCATGGGGTCGACCGTGACCTCGTAGGTCTTCAGCTCGCCGCCGAACGGGTTGATCTCGACGACCCCCGGGACCGTCTTCAGCGGCCGGGCGACGTCCCAGTCGAGGATCGTCCGCAACTCCATCAGCGAGCGCGGGTCCTTGGAGTCCGGGGCGTTCCGGACCTCGAACTGGAAGATCTCGCCCAGGCCGGTGGCGACCGGGCCGATCTCGGGCCGGCCGAAGTCCGGGGGGATGTCGGCCGTGATCTGGCCCAGGCGCTCGTTGACCTGCTGGCGGGCCCAGTAGATGTCGGTCCCTTCCTCGAACACGACGGTCACGCCCGAGATGCCGAGCTGGGAGAACGACCGCACCTCCTGGACGTAGGGGATGCCGTTCATCTCGTTCTCGACCGGCACGGTGATGAACTGCTCCACCTCCTCCGGTCCCAGCGCCGGGGCGTTGGTGAGGGCCATGACCTGGACGTTGGTGATGTCCGGCACGGCGTCGATCGGGAGGTTCAGCAGCGAGTTCGCGCCCACGGCCACCAGGGCGAAGAGGGCCAGCACGACGAGCGAGCGATTCTTCAACGATCCGACGATGAGGCGATCGAACATGACTCCGGACGTCCTCCGAGCGGGGGGAAGGCGGGATGTGTCGAGACGCGGCGGGGGGCCGTCGGGAGGGCGCGAGGCGCAGGCGCGCGGTCGATGCGCGCGGATGCTCGACGAGGCTCGTCGGCCTCAAGCTCGCCCGACGGGGGGGCCGGGTCTCAGAATCGGAGCCGGCAGAGGAGGCTCAGCGGCGAGCCGTTGGCGGGCGCGGGGAGGGCGGCCCGGGAGAGGAGGGGGGGCGGGACGACGACCAGGTCCATGCACGCGGGCGCGACGAGGAGGGCCGACGCGGACGAGGTCCCCTTGGAGCCCATCGCCTCGCCGGGGTCTTCCTCGTCCTCCCCTTCGGGCTCGTCGGGGAACCCCTCGACCTCGTCGTCGAGGGGCGTCGACGTGGTGGACGACGGGCGGAGTTCATCCCGGTCGGCCCGGCCCAGGAACGGGCTCGTCGTCTCGACCGCCCGGGGCCCCGGCGCGCGGACGACCGCCGTCGGGACGGGCGAACCGTCCTGGCCGGCGAGCGTCAGGCCGATCAGGCAGGCGAGCGTGAGGAGCATGCGGTGGGCCCGGGTTCTTCGGGACGACGCGAAATGCCATCAGTATAAGCGACGAATCCCCGCCATGTTGAGGCGATTTCCCGCTTTGGTCCGGCCCTTCGTCGGCCGGAGCATCCGGATGGGGCGGCCGACTTGGGTTCGATCGTGGGAAAGAGACTTCCTCGGGTTGGGTTGCAGGTTGTTGCCGCTATTGAGGTTGTGGGTTTTTCGAAGTGGGTTCGCTCGTCATTTTCGAATGTCTCCCGCCATCGTCCCTCCCGTCGTCCATCCAGGTCGGCTCCGTCCCGCCCCGATGTCGCCTTGATGGGGTTTGCTGCATCCGGGCGACGACCCGGGTCGAATCTCTCGCGCATTCCCGGCCTCCGGGATCTTGCGATGCGGCCGGATTGTCAAAGAACGATGGAGTCTCTCGTCTGGTATGGTCCGTGAGGTCGGGGGCCGGGTTTCAGGAATCGTCGGGACAAGAAGGAATTCGGTCGATGAGACGACGGGGATGGCCGGGGCGGGGCTCGGCTTTGAGGCGTCGTCGTCCCCCTACTCGACATAAGAAATCCCGACCATCGGGGTAGCCCGGCGGCTCGCCCTCAGTCCCCCTCCAGGCTTACCTCGCCGACGAACCTGTTCGCGAGCGAGCGTAGGTGCCTGGCGAATCGGTCCGCCTGCGCGGGGTGGGTGAGGATCTCTTCATTGAGGAGCCTCCCCATCTCATCCCAGGCCCTGTGCGGGCAGTCCGAGATCCGGACGTGGCAGGCCAGATGGCCGGCCTTGTCGGCCATGCGCCATCGCAGCGTCACGCCCCCATCGCCCGTGTCTTCGAACGCCTTGATCGCGAACTCTCCTCGCGGGCGTTCGAGCCATTCCAGGAGCCCGCTCGTTTCCTCGACGAGCATGTGGGGGGCCGCATAAGCCCAGGCGACTCCGGCCCATCCGCCGGCCGCGACCCGGACCTCGACCTGGATCATGTCGGGCGGATCCTCGTAGACGAGGAGGATCGTCAGGCGAGGCCGCGTCGATTCCGGCTCAAGCATTGGTCAGCCTCTCGGAGGCGGTCGGGAATCCGGGCCGGCCTCCGAAGCGAGGCCGATTCCGTTACAATACTCGGCTGCGTTCCGGGACGGGTCCGTAGGGCTGGGTCGAAGAAGCAAACATGGCGTTACTGAGCTTGCGCGGGATCAGCCTGTCGTTCGGCGGGCCGAAGTTGCTGGACGGCGTCGACCTGACGATCGAGGCCAACGAGCGGGTCTGCCTCCTGGGCCGCAACGGCGAGGGGAAGTCCACGCTGATGAAGCTCATCAGCGGCGAGATCGCCCCGGACGACGGGACGATCCTCCGCCAGCAGGGCCTGCGGGTGGCGCGGCTGCTCCAGGACGTTCCGGCCGGTCACGGCGGGACGGTGGCCGACGAGGTCGCCGCCGGGCTCGCGCACGACGACCACGGCTTCGGCGGCGACGACCACCGCGTCCAGGCCGTCGTCTCGCGCGTGGGGCTGGACCCGGACGCGAAGTTCTCCGAACTCTCCTCGGGCATGAAGCGCCGGGTGCTGCTGGCCCAGGCGATCGTCGACGAGCCCGACGTCCTGCTGCTCGACGAGCCGACGAACCACCTGGACGTCGAGTCGATCACCTGGCTCGAAAACTTCCTCCTGCGCTATCCGGGGACGATCGTCTTCGTCACGCACGACCGCGTGTTCCTCCAGAAGCTGGCGACGCGGATCGTCGAGCTGGACCGCGGCCACCTTTCCGACTGGGCGTGCGACTACCCCACGTTCCTCGCCCGCCGCGACCAGCTCCTCGCCGCCGAGGCCCGCGAGCGCGAGCTGTTCGACAAGAAGCTGGCCGAGGAGGAGAAGTGGATCCGCAAGGGGATCGAGGCCCGCCGCACCCGCAACGAGGGCCGCGTCCGGGCGCTGGAGGCCATGCGCGTCGCCCACCAGAAGCGCCGCGAGCGCCAGGGGACCGCCGTCCTCCAGGCGCAGGAGGCCGAGAAGTCGGGCATGCTGGTGATCGAGGCCGAGGACGTCGAGTTCGGCTACGGCGAGCGGACCATCATCCGCGACCTCTCCACCGCCATCATCCGCGGCGACAAGGTGGGCATCATCGGCCCCAACGGCGCGGGGAAGACCACGCTCCTGAACCTGCTGCTCGGCCGGCTGACGCCGCGGGCCGGGTCGATCCGCCAGGGGACGAACCTGGAGGTCTCGTACTTCGAACAGCTCAAGTCGGCCCTGGACGACGAGAAGACCGTCCAGAAGAACGTGACCGACTACGACATGGTGAAGATCGACGGCCGCGAGCGCCACATCCTGGGCTACTTGCAAGACTTCCTCTTCACGCCCGACCGCGCCCGGACGCTGGTGAAGTACCTCTCCGGCGGCGAGCGCAGCCGGCTCCTGCTGGCGAAGCTGTTCACGAAGCCGTCGAACGTGATGGTCCTGGACGAGCCGACGAACGACCTCGACCTGGAGACGCTGGAGCTGCTGGAATCGCTGCTGGTGGAGTACCAGGGGACGATCCTGATCGTCAGCCACGACCGCGCGTTCCTCAACGACGTCTCCACCAGCGTCCTCGTCGTCGAGCCCGACGGCCGCGTGAAGGAGTACGAGGGGGGCTACGACGACTACCTCCGCCAGCGCGCCGCCGAGAAGCCCGCCGAGCCCGCCGCCCCCCCGGCCGCCGCGACGAAGCCGGCATCGTCCGCGGAAGCCGCCAAGCCCAAGGTCGCCAAGCTCACGAACCTGGAGCGCAAGGAGCTGTCCACCCTCCCCGGCAAGATCGAGAAGCTGGAGGCCGAGCTGGCCGCGATCCACGAGACGATGGCCGATCCCGCCTTCTACAAACAGGACCGCGACGCCATCGCCAAGGCCAACGCCCGCCTCCAGGCCGTCGAGGCCGACCTGTCCGCCGCCTACGAGCGCTGGGAGGCCCTGGACGCGATCGGGGGTTGATCCCGCATGGCGGTTATTGTAGACGTAGTTATTGAGGCGATTCGGATCGATTAAGTTTCGAGCCGGCGGTGCGTCTCTTGAGTCGTCCGGGCGTGTTTCAGGCCCCCGGGCGTCGATCGGCACGGAGAGGTGGAGGTTCGGCGGATCCGCCGGGCGCGGGCGTCGCTGCGCGCCGCGCCGGGGGCATCGGGGCGAGGGGGTGTCGGATGGCTGGCCTGGCAGGCATGTGGAAGAACCGCCCGGCGGTGAGGATGCTCGTCCTCGTCAACGTGCTCCTGATCGCGGGCGTGTTCATCGTCGAGGCATGGGACGGGGCGGCGCGCGCCGGGGGGGCCGTGGACCAGGTCTCGCGCCGGTCCGACTGGGTGGCGTGGTCCTGGGGCCAGGTCTCCTACTGGTACAACTGGTTGGCGATGTCCGCCCTGCTCGTCTCGCTGGCGCTGACCTACGCTCGGTTCTTGCCGCCGTTCGGCCGCTTCCTGCTCGACCACCTGGGCCAGACGACGATCTTCTTCCTGCTCCTCCTGCTGGTCTGGGGGGGCGTCGGGGTCGGCCTCGGGATCCCGAATCTCATCTGGGACGAGGAGTTGCTGGGGCGGGCCTGCTCGGCGCTGGGGGCGGCGCTGCTCCTGGCGTTGCTGGGGGTGAATGCGTACTACCTGGGGATCACCCCGGACCGGAGCGAGGGGAGGCGCGTGGTCCGGGATATGAATCGATTCCTGCTGATGTATGGTGCCTCGGTCGACTTCCTCCCGTGGCTGAATCCGACGCCCCAGAATCCGCAGGCCCCCCGGCCGGACGAGATCAATCGGCAGCGATTGAGCATCTTCCTGCGGTTCGCGCGGCTGCCGTTCTTCACCCTGATCAGCCTGCCCGCGCTGTTCCCGGTGCTGTTCGACTACGTCCCCTGGAACGCCCCGGAGCCGCCCGTGAAGCCGCCGTGGGGGCTCGACGTCTCCGGGGACGTGCGGACGGACGCCCTGGCGCACCTGTGGTCGCTGGCGACCTGGGTGGTCGGCCTGGCGCTGGGGGCGGTCGTCGTCAAGCTCCTGCTGCGCTCCAACGCGACGATCAACAACTTCCTGGCGTGGGCGACGGCGAGGAGCCGGCCGGCCCCGATGGCGGTGATGTGGGCGAAGGCGGCGGACCTGGGGGGGTTCTTCCATTACCTGCTGGTCGTGATCCTGGTCTATCTGTTCCTGGGGCTCTGCACGTCGGACGTCACCGTCGCGAAGGTCGCGGGGGCGGCGCTGCTGATCGGGTTCGGCGCGTTGCAGCCGGTCCTCACGGGGATCCTGAGGAAGAACGGGAAGGCGACGCTCGCGGACGTGTGGGCGTCGGCGGCGCTCGCGGTGCTGGTCCTGGCGCTGGGCTCGCCGGTCGTCCTCCTGTCCTGGCACGGCGAGCCGGTCTCGCCGGCGTTCGCGATCTTCTCCCTGCTGGGCGTGCTGGCGATCACCCTGGTGGTGTCCGAGACGCGCGACGTCCGGCCGGTCTATCTCATCGGGGGCCTGGTGTTCGTCGCGCTCTGCGGGGTCGTGGTCGCGCGGCCCTTGTACCGCGAGCCGATCACGGTCCAGGACATGCTGGCGCTGGCGGCGTTGATGCCGATCGTGCTGTTCAACGTCGCGGGGAAGTGGTACGCGCGGGCGACGATCGGGATGCGCTGGGTGTTGGCCGCCGCCGCGTTCGCGACGGTGCTGGCCCTGGCGCTGTTCTCGGGGCTCAGGGCGTCGCCGCCGATCGTCCTGGCGGCGGCCGTCTGCCTGCTGGGCTGCTTCGCGACCGGCCCGATCCCCAACGGTTCGGCGGACGCGGGGCGACGACGCTGGGTGCTGCTGTCCTGCACGCTGGCGTTCTGGGTCCTGCTGGTCAACTACGATCCGTTCAAGAATCGGTTCGAGGAGCTGCCCTATCCTCGCCAGGGGGACGAGGTGGCCCCGCCGCGCGAACGGCTCTCGGCGATGATCGAGTCCGTCTACCCGTACGGCGTGCTGAGCACGAAGGAATACGGCCTCCTGGAGAATCACGAGGTCCTGGAGAACTGGAAGGGGCGCGTCGCCGGGTATTGGAAGGACCGGCCGGGGTGCGAGAAGCCGAAGCTGGTCATCGTGTGCGCCTCCGGCGGGGCCATCCGGTCGGCCTACTGGGCGACCACCGTCCTGGATCGGCTGGAGTCGAGCCCCGGGCGCGACAAGGATGGGGCGGGCAAGGCCAAGGCCGGCGAGTTCTACGACCACATCCGCCTCATCACCGGCGCGTCCGGCGGGATGGTGGGCATGAGCTACTTCGTCGCCGACCAATATCGGCAGGCGAAGGCGGAGCCCGGCCCGGGCCGAGAGAGGGCCCCGCGGACGTTCGGCGTGAAGGAGGTCGAGATCCCCGCCAAGAGCCTGCGCGACGTCGCCGGCTTCATCGCCCTGCAATCCCCGTGGCGGATGCTCCTCCCCCGGATCCCCGGCGGCGGCGCGTTCGATCGGGGGATGGTGCTGGACCACACCTGGAAGGATCTGAGGGGCGTCCGCTTCGAGGACCTCTACGAGCAGGAGAAGGCGGGGGCGATCCCTTCGATGGTCTTCTCCCCGATGATCGTGGACGACGGCCGGCGGCTCCTGATCTCCAACCTCGACCTCGCGTCCCACATGAGGCCCGGCCGCGACCAGGGCGACTTGCCCGAGGGAGAGCGCGTGGATCGGCTGAGCGAATGGGCCGTCCCCGTCGCCCGGCAGAACGACCTGGACAACGACAACGACGGTCACCTGCGCAACCGGTTCTCCATCTCGGCGCTGGAGCTGTTCAAGCTGCTGCCCGACCGCGAGGCGCGGCGGCTGACGCTGGCGACCGCCGCGCGCATGAACGCGACGTTCCCCTTCGTCTCCCCCGCGGTCAACCTCCCCACGGACCCGCCGCTTCGGATCGTGGACGCCGCCTATTACGACAACTACGGCGTCCACGTGGCCAACGCCTGGATCCTCCAGAATCGCGGGTGGCTGAGCAGGAATACGTCGGGCGTCCTGGTGGTGCAGACGCGCGACTCGGTCAGCAAGCGCGAGCGCGTGGGCATCCCCTCGGAGGCGCTCGGCTTCTTCGCCCGCCTCTTCCGCGGCGCCGAGTTCTTCAGCAGCGTCGGCCAGGCGTTGTTGCAGGCCCGCAGCTCCACGAACGCCTTCCGCAACGATCACGAGTTCGTCGAGGTCAACGAGGTCTTCCGGGGACTGGGCGCCGACGACGGGTTCGTGGCCACGGTCGTCTTCGAGAATACGGCCTATCTGAGCACGGACTCGGACGAGGCCGAGAGGGCGCACGAGGTCCGATGGCCGGGGCTGGGCGGGATGGGGACGGCCCGCGGGATGGGCGGCGACGTCCCGATGTCCTGGTATCTCACCCGGAGCGAGATGCAGGCCATCGATCGCGCGTTCCCCGAAGTTCCGAAGGACGCCGACCTGGCCGGGATCCTCCGGAATTTCGGCGAGAGGCGGGACGACTTCAAGGACGGCGGGGCCTTCAAGCCGCTCTGCATGGCGTTCAACTTCGCCAAGCTCTTCAAGACGGGGACGATGGCCCCGGACCCGGAGAAATACGACCTCGAAGTCGTCGAGCCGTTCTACAACGCCCTCGTCGAGCTGGCGGACGAGAAGGGCGAGGATCTCGTCGAGCGGCGGAACAAGGCGGGCAAGGAGTCCGGCCGCCATCCCCGCGTCGCGGCGCTGAGGGAGATCAAGCTCCCCGACGGGCTGAAGTCGGAGGACGTGCTCGTGTACGCCCATTCGGAATGGTTGAACGGCAGGGCGGGCTTCAAGGCCGCCGACGACCCGGAGGCGGCGGCGTCGTCGACGGCGGAGACGGACGAGGGCCGGAAATACTACACCCGCGAGTTCGAACGGGCGATGAACTATCATCGCTGGCAGGCCGTCTGGAGATGGTGGTTCACGGATCATTCGGGGACGCCGGCCGCCGGGCTCCCCGCACAGGTCCGGGCGGGGTAGGGGGGGCATCGCGATGGACACCGCGCGGATCGCGCAGATCCTGGACGACATGGGGACCATCCTGGAGGTGCAGGGGGAGAACCCGTTCCGCTGCCGCGCGTACCACAACGCGGCGCAGGCGCTGCACGGGCTCCCCGGCGACCTGACCGAGATGATCGCCGACGGCAGCCTCGCCGAGGTCCCCGGGATCGGCGAGACGCTCTACTCCAAGATCGTCCAGCTCGCCACCACCGGCCGGCTGCCGGCCTACGAGAAGCTCCGCGCCCAGACCCCGCCCGGGCTGCTGGCGCTGCTGCGCGTGCCGGGCGTCGGGCCGAAGAAGATCAAGGCGCTGCACGAGGCGCTCGACATCCGGAGCCTCGCCGACCTCCGCGCCGCGGCCGAGTCGGGCCGGATCGCCAAGGTGAAGGGGTTCGGTGCCAAGACCGAGGCCAACATCCTGGAGGGGATCGGCTTCCTGGAGACGACCGGCGGCCGGATCCTCCAGAACGAGGCCCTGGCGCTCGTCGCGCCGATCCTGGAGTTCGTCCGCGGCCACGCCGGCGTCATCCGGGCCGAGCCCTGCGGCAGCCTGCGTCGCCGCGCCGAGACCATCGGCGACCTCGACGTCCTGTTCAGCTCGAAGGCCCCGGCCGCGGTCCTGGACGATTTCGTGAAGCTTCCGCAGGTCGCCAAGGTCCTCGGCCACGGCGGGACCAAGGCCAGCGTCCTGCTCCCGGGCTTCAAGGCCGACCAGTTCGTCCAGTGCGACCTCCGCGGCGTGGCCGACGACCAGTTCGCCTTCGCCCTCCACTACTTCACCGGCTCCAAAGCCCACAACATCGCCATGCGCAAGCGCGCCCTGGCGCGCGAGCTGTCGCTCAACGAGTACGCCCTCTCCGGCGTCAAGGACGAGTCGAAGGAGGTCCCCTGCCGCGACGAGGCCGCCCTGTTCAAGGCCCTGGGGCTGGAATTCATCCCCCCGGAGCTGCGCGAGGATGCGGGCGAGTTCGAAGCCGCCGAAACCGGCACGCTGCCGAAGCTGATCGAGCCCGGCGACCTGACCGGCACCTTCCACTGCCACACCGACTGGAGCGACGGCGACGCGACGCTCGAAGAGATGGCGGAGGGCGCCCGCTCGCTGGGCATGCAGTACCTCGGCATCGGCGACCACTCGAAATCCCTGGCCATGGCGCGCGGCCTGACGGTCGACCGGGTCCGCGACCAGTGGCGGGCGATCGACGCCCTGAACGCGAAGTACGCCGGCGAGTTCCGCGTCTTCAAGGGGACCGAGTGCGACATCCTCGGCGATGGATCGCTCGACTTCCCCGACGATGTCCTGGCCGGGTTCGACTACGTCGTCGCCAGCGTGCATTCCCGCTTCAAGATGTCGAAGGCCGAGATGACCGACCGGATCGTCCGGGCGATCTCGCACCCGTACGTCACCATGCTCGGCCACGCGACGGGCCGGCTCCTCCTCTCCCGCGCCCCGTATGAAGTGGACCTGGACGCCGTGATCGAGGCCGCGGCCGAGCACGGGACGATGATCGAGATCAACGCCAGCCCGTACCGGCTGGACATGGACGCCGTCCACTGCCGACGGGCCCGGAAGAAGGGCGTGACGATCGTCATCAACCCGGACGCCCACTCGGTCGCCGGCCTGGGGGACCTGTCGTACGGCGTGGGCGTGGCCCGGCGGGCCTGGCTGACGAGGGGGGACGTCTTCAACACGGCCCCCGTCGCCCAGGTGGCGAAGCGCCTGGAGGCCCTGCGCGGGCGGGGTCGATGAGCCCGACGGGCCGTCGCCCGCCCTTGCTGGGATTCGGGGTCGATCTATAATTGGGACGGCGGATCGTCGGGGCCCGGCCGCAGCGGGCGGCGTCCCGGCGCCCGATTCGCTCCCCCCGCATGGATGCGCCGGCCGAGAGGCCGCGGTCCCATACCGCCATCATCCATAAGGCAGCGAGGACGATCCCATGGCCGCGACGAAACCCGCACGGGATTCACGCATGCGACACTACACCGTCGAGGACGCCAACCGGGCGTTGCCCTACGTCCGGGCCATCGTCTCCGACATCGTCCGGCAGAACGGCGTGGTCGAGGAGCTTCAGCAGCGGCTCGCCCGCCTGGGCCGCGAGCGCCGGCGCAACGCCTCGTCCGACGACGTCTATTCGGAGGAGATGATCCAGTTCCGTCGCGAGCTTGAGGCCGAGGAGGAGCGGCTGGACACGTTCCACCAGGAGTTGAAGGCCCTGGGCGTCGAGCTGCGGAACATGGACGGCCTGTGCGACTTCCCCAGCCTGAAGGACGGCCGCGAGGTCTACCTCTGCTGGCGGCTCGGCGAGCCGGCCGTCGCGCACTGGCACGAGCTGGAGGCCGGGTTCGCCGGCCGCCGCCGCATCGCCGACACGGCCGACGCCGGTGCGACCCCCGCCGTCTGACGCGAGGCCGCCCGACACCCCCGAAACCCCCATCGCCCCGCGCGGCCGGCCCGGCCTCGCGGGGCGAACGCTTGAAGCGGCCGGCCGGATCGGGACAATGGAGTCCCGGGCCCCCGACCGATCCGCCATCCTCCAGGAACGAATCCCTTGCATCGCGTGGTGACGATCGACGGGCCGGCCGGCGCGGGCAAGAGCACCGTGGCCCGACTGCTGGCCGGCCGGCTGGGGTGGCGGTTCCTGGACACCGGGGCCATGTACCGGGTCGTCACGCTCGCCGCGCTGCGGGGCGGGGTCGACCTGGAGGACGCCGGCGCGCTGGACCGCCTGGCGGGGGGGCTCGACGCCTCGTTCCCGCCCGGCCTGGCCGTCCTGAACGGCGAGGACGTCTCGGCCGCGATCCGCGACGTGGCCGTCACGCGGGCCTCGCGGTTCATCGCCGACTGCGCCGCGGTGCGGGACCGGCTCGTCGCCTGGCAGCGGGCGTTCGCCGAGTCCGACGACGTGGTGACGGAGGGCCGCGACCAGGGGACCATCGTCTTCCCGGACGCCTTCCGCAAGTTCTTCGTCACCGCCTCCGAGGTCGAGCGAGCCCGCCGCCGCCATCGGGAACTGGTCGCGAAGGGCCAGGACGTCACCCTCGACGCCGTGCTGGACGACCAGCGGGCCCGCGACGCCCGCGACGCCTCCCGCGCGATCGCCCCCATGCGCGCCGCCGACGACGCCGAGACCGTCGACACGACCGGCCTGTCGATCGACGACGTGGTCGACCTCCTCATCCGGAAAGTCCTCTCCGCCCCATGAACGCCGACGCCCCCGCGGACCAGCCGACCCCGACGACCCCGACCCCCCGACGCGAGCGCCGCGAGCGGCCCGAGGCCGACCGATCCCCCCTGGCGCGGGCCTGGTACAAGCTGGTGAAGGCCGTGGCCACCACGTCGTTCGCCGCGTTCGGCGGCTGGCGGACCTCCGGCTTCGAGAACATGCCCGCGGCCGGCGGCGTCATCCTCGTCTCGAACCACCTCAGCTACCTGGACGTCTTCATCCTGGGCATGGGCGTGCGCCGGCCGCTCAACTACGTCGCCCGCTCGACCCTGTTCGTCCCCGTCTTGGGCGCCTTCATCCGATCCGTCGGCGGCTTCCCGATCCAGCGCGAGGGGATGGGGGCGTCGGGAATGAAGGAGACGCTCAAGCGGCTGCGCTCCGGCGGCGTCGTCACCCTCTTCCCCGAGGGGACGCGCAGCATCGACGGCGAGCTGGGCGAGCTGAAGCCGGGCATCGCGCTGCTGGTCTCCCGCGCCGGCGTGCCGGTGGTCCCGGCGGGCGTCGCGGGGACCTTCTCGGCCTGGCCGCGGGGCCGGCTGCTGCCGCGGCCCCACCCGATCCGCGTCCACTACGGCCCCCCCATCCTCCCGTCCGACCTGGAGGGCCTGGACGCGCGCGCCATCACGGCCCTGATCCGCGACCGCATCGCCGAGTGCGTCGAGGTGGCCCGCCGGGGCCTCGCCCGCGACCTGGGGGCCTGAGCCCCCGGTGGGCCGGCTCGAACCACGAACATCTGTTGACGCCTTGCGGGCGGCCCCTCTACGATGGGGGCCTGCTGAGATTGAATCTCAAGTTCCCGCCCGCGATGGTCGTCGTCGACGCTTGCGAAGGTCCCGGCGAGACCGGCTCGACATCGCCCCTACTCCTTGCCCCTGGAGTCGTCGCCCATGCCGCGGCCGAGCCGTCGAGGCTTCACGCTGATCGAATTGCTGGTGGTGATCGCGATCATCGCCGTCCTCATCGCCCTGCTGCTGCCGGCCGTGCAATCGGCCCGCGAGGCCGCCCGCCGGGCGCAGTGTTCGAACAACCTGAAGCAGATCGGGATCGCGTTCCACAACTACCTGGACGTCCACAACGGCTTCCCCGCGACGGCCGTCACCCTGGCCCGGAACGCGGCCTCGCCAAACACGCAGATGCAGGGGGGCTGGTGCGTGCAGATCCTCCCCTTCATCGAGCAGCCGGCCGTCTCCGGGGCCTACAATTTCAACGTGGGGTGGTACGTCCTCGCGAACCAGACGGCCGTCCGCACGGTCGTCCCGACCTACATCTGCCCCTCCAGCCCGCGGTCGATGAACCCGATCAACTACGTCCCGCGGTACAGCGGCACGGCCGCGACCCCCGACCCGACGATCTACGCCGCGGCCGGCGACTACTTCACCGCTCGGTCGTTCGTCGACCCGTGGTATCCCACGAACCAGCAGGTCGAGCACATCGGGGTCCTGGACCAGACGACGTTCACGCCCCTGTCGGCGGTGAGCGACGGGCTGTCGAACACGCTCCTGGCCTACGAGTGCGCCGGCAAGCCCGACTATTACGAGCGCCGGCGGTTCGTCCACGGCTTCCCCACGCCCAGCTCGCCCAACGTCATCGACCGCCAGTGGTTCCACGGCCCCTGGGCGAGCTACATGAACATGCGGATCACCAGCTCTACCGGCGGGCAGTACGAGTACGACGGCCCCTGCGTCATCAACTGCCACAACGGCTGGAACGGCGCGTACTCGTTCCACCCGGGCGGGATCGACGTGCTGTCGTGCGACGGCTCGGTGCGGTTCCTGAAGGAGTCGACGGCCAAGTCGGTCATCCGGTCTTACGTCAGCCGGGCCGGCGGCGAGATCATGGACGCCTCGCAATGGTGAGCCGGTACGGGATCCGAGCGGGCCTGGTCGCCGCCGCCCTGGCCTCCGCGGGTTGCGGCGAGCCCGGCCCGCCGAAGGTGGCCCTCCACCCGGCGTCGGGCAAGGTGATCGTGGACGGCCAGCCGACGGCGGGCGTGCTGGTGCGCCTGCGGCCGGCCGCCGACCCCGACGCCCTCGACGCCCTCGTCCCGTTCGGCAAGACGGGCGAGGACGGCGGCTACACCCTGGGGACCTACGAGGCGGGCGACGGCGCGCCGACCGGCCGCTACAAGGTCACGCTGTTCTGGCCCGACCGCCCGCCCGGGCCTTCGCTCGCGGAAGACCTGCTCGGCGGGGCCTACGCCCAGGGCCGCAGCACGCCCCTGGAGGCGACGATCGCCGAGGGCGACAACGTCATCCCGACGTTCGAGGCGACGAAGGCCGCCCCTCGACCCAAGAAGAAGTCGGCCGCCCGCAAGGGCCGACCGGACGACCCCGACGGCCTGGAATGACCCCGCCTGGAGTGGAGCCCCCATGATCGCGACGACAGCCTGCCTGCTGGCCCTGGCCTTCTCCGCACCCGACGCCCAGGCCCCGCCGCTGATCCGCTCGGCCGCGAGCGGGACGTGGTCCGACCCGAAGACGTGGGAGGGGGGCGCGGTCCCCGGCGCGGGGGCCCGCGTCCAGGTCCGCGAGGGGCACAAGGTCGTCTACGACCTGGCCGACGATGGGGTGATCCGATCGATCCACGTCGCCGGGACGCTGGACTTCGCCCGCGACCGCGACACCCGGCTGGTCGTCGGGCTCATCAAGATCCAGGCGGGGGACGACGCCTCGGAGAACGGCTTCGACTGCGAGTTCCACGCCCCCGCGGCCGTCGAGCCCGGCGCCCCCCGGCCGACGCTGACGGTCGGCACGGCCGACGAGCCGATCCCCGCGGGGAAGACCGCGACGATCCGCCTGGCCTACGTCGAGGGGATGGACAAGGAGACCTGCCCGTCGATCATCGACTGCGGCGGCCGGATGGAGTTCCACGGCGCGCCCATGCCGAAGACCTGGACGCGGCTGGCCCGCGAGGCCGGCCGCGGCGAGGCGGTCGTCGTGGTCCCGCAGGCCGACGCCGTCGGCTGGAAGCCGGGCGACCAGGTCCTCGTGGCCGGGACGACCCGCCAGGTCGGCTACAAGAACTCCCGCACCCACAGCGTCGCCGAGCGTCCCGCGACCGAGACCCGGCGGGTCGTCAAGATCTCGCCCTATCGCGAGCTGGACGAGCGGATGACGCGCCTCTTCCTCGACGCGCCCCTGGAGGGCGACCACCGCGCCGAGGCGGACTATCGGGCCGAGGTCGCCAACCTCAGCCGCAACGTGGTGATCGAGTCGGCCGACCCGGACGGCGTCCGCGGCCATACGATGTACCACCGGAATTCCTCGGGGTCGATCTCCTACGCCGAGTTCCGCCACCTGGGCAAGGAAGGGGTGCTCGGCAAGTACGCGCTGCACTTCCACCAGATCGGCGAGACGATGCGCGGGACCTCGGTCGTCGGGGCGTCGATCTGGGACAGCAAGAACCGCTGGATCACGCTCCACGGGGCGAGCTACCTCGTCATCCGGGACTGCGTCGGCTACAAGTCGGTCGGGCACGGGTTCTTCCTGGAGGACGGGACCGAGACCCGGAACATCCTGGACGGCAACCTGGCGGTGATGGCCCTGCGCGGCAAGCCGCTGCCGGCGCAGGTGCTCCCCTTCGACAAGAACCTGGGCTCGGGCTTCTGGTGGTCCAACAGCCTGAACTCGTTCACGAACAACTCGGCCGCCGAGTGCGACCAGGACGGCTACCGCTTCGAGGTCTTCGTCGGCGACGACTTCAAGCCGGAGCTGCCGGTCCTCCAGCCGGACGGGCGTCGGAAGGCCGTGGACGTCCGCACGCTGCCGTTCATCCGGTTCGACGACAACGAGGCCCATTGCATGCGGTTCTTCGGCCTGAACCTGGGGGGCTTCAACGACGGCGGCGTCCCCGCGAAGCCGGGCGAGAAGGCGGAGGCCACGCCGGTCGCGAAGGCGATGGAAGAGTACAAGGAGAACGGCGGCCGTCGTCGGGTCGAGGACGTGGAGGGGGTCGGGCCGGATTCGAAGCACCCGTTCCTGATCCGCCGCTTCCGGGCCTGGGATACGCACTGGGCGTTCCACGCCGGCTCGCCCTCGGTCCGCGTCGACGGCATGGACATCTACGACAGCCAGTACGGCGTCTGGCGCTGCGTCCTGGACCGCCACGAGTACGCCGACCTGAGGATGGAGAAGATCATCTCGCGAGGGATCTTCTTCCCCCGCCCCGGCCTGGCGAAGCCGGACGAGATGGTCCTCCTGAACCCCGTCGACGACTTCCCCCCCTCGACGGTGGTGACATACGTCGGCCCGAAGGACGCGCGCGACCCCTCCGGCCCGCTGGTCGTCCGCGGCTCGTGCGCCGACGACGGCGACGTCCGTCGCGTCGTCGTCAACGACCACGAGGCCCGCGAGCTGCGGCCGAACTTCGCCGAGTGGGAGGTCGAGGTCCCGTCGGTCGGCGTCGCTGGCGTCGAGGCCCGCGCCGAGGACGAGGCGGGGAACGTCGAGAAGACGCCGCACCGGATCCCCGTCGCGGCCGGGGCCGACGGCCGCTGAGTCGCGACGTGACGCGTGGTCCGATCGCGCCGGGCGGGCGGGGCGCCCGCGGGCGGAATCCGTTTGGCGGCGTGAGGGGATGTGGTTTAAAATCCACACCGACGAAGGCCTTCGTTCTCCCCGGCCATCCCTCGGACCCTCCCCATGACGCCCACCGACGCCGCCCACCGACCGATCGAGATCAACCGCCGGGCCGCGCTGGCCGGCCTGGCCGGGGCGATGGCCCTCGGCGGGCGGTCGATCGCGGGCGCGACGGCGCAGGCCGCGCCGGGCGCGCCCGGGTCGTTCACGCTGGGGCTGAACACGGCGACGATCCGCGGGCAGAAGCTCGGGATCGTGGAGATCGTCGACGTCGCGGCCAGGGCCGGCTATACCGGCCTTGAGCCCTGGCTCGACGAGATCAACCGCTACAAGGACGGCGGCGGCTCGCTGGAAGACCTGGGGAAGCGGCTCCGCGACGCCGGGATCTCCGTCGAGAGCGCCATCGACTTCTTCGAATGGGCCGTCGACGACCCCGAGCGGCGTCGCAAGGGCCTCGAGGCGGCGAGGCGGACGATGGACACGCTCCAGAAGATCGGGGCGAAGCGGGTCGCCGCGCCGGCCTCGGGGGCGACCGACGCGCCGGTGGAGCTGCCCCGCCTGGCCGAGCGCTACCGGGCCGTCCTGGCGCTGGGCGACCAGTTCGGCGTGGTCCCGGAGGTGGAGGTCTGGGGCTTCTCGAAGACGCTGGGGAACCTGGCCGAGGCGGTATACGTCGCGACGGCCGCCGGCCACCCCAGGGCGTGCGTCCTGCCCGACGTCTACCACCTCCATCGCGGCGGCTCGTCGTTCGAGGGCCTGAGGCTGCTGGGGCCGGCGGCGATCCCGGCCTTCCACTTCAACGACTATCCCCAGGTCCCCGACCCCAGGACGCTCAACGACTCCGACCGCGTCTACCCCGGCGACGGCGTCGCGCCGATCCGCTGGATCCTGGAGACGCTGGCCGCGGGGGGCTTCCACGTCATGCTGTCGCTGGAGGTCTTCAACAAGGAATACTGGGCGCAGGATCCGGCCGTCGTCGCCGCGACCGGGGTCCGGAAGATGCAGGCGCTCGTCGATTCGATCCGGGTCCCCGCGCCGACGGGGTCGTGACGCCGTGTTCCACCCGATCCTCAACCAGGCCCACGCGTGGGTCGAGCGGGTCCTGAGGCCGGGCGACCTGGCGGTGGACGCCACGGTCGGCAACGGCCGCGACACGGCGATCCTCGCCGAGCGGGTCGGGCCCGGCGGCCGGGTGATCGGCTTCGACCTCCAGCAAGACGCCCTCGACGCCGCCTCCGCCCGCCTCACGTCGCCCGGGACCGCCGACCGCGTGACCCTGGTCCGGACCGGGCACGAGGGGATGGCCCGCGTCGTCGCGCAGCACTTCCCCGGACGGCGGCCCAAGGCCGTGATGTTCAACCTCGGCTACCGCCCCGGCGGCGACCGCGCGTTCGCCACCCGCCCCGTCACGACCCTCCCCGCCCTGGCCGCCGCCCTCGACATCGTCCTCCCCGGCGGCATCATCACCATCGTCTGCTACCCCGGCCACGCCGGCGGCAAGGATGAGCAGGACGCCGTCCTCGCCTGGGCCCGCGCCATCCCCTCCGTCCGCGCCACGGTCGTCCTCTACCAGTTCTGGAACGCCGTCAACGCCCCCTGCCTGCTCGCCGTCACGCCCAAATGATGCGGCCGCAGGCTTGAGTTGATAAATCCTACGGGAATTATCGGGATTCGTCCTTGATCGAACGGTCGTCGGGTGCATAATTGCGATCCGAGGGCGCGACCGCGCGTCATATCCAGCCGACCCGTCGACGGGAGGTGTCCGACGAAACCGGGCGCAGGGCCGACCACAGGGGATGGAGGCCGCGCCGAGGATCGAGTCGACCCATGAGGACGAATTCCATCGCGCGGCGAGGGGATGCCGCAGGGCGTGAGGCCCGCGGCTTCACGCTGATCGAGCTGCTGGTCGTGATCGCCATCATCGCCGTGCTGATCGCGCTGCTGCTGCCGGCCGTGCAGTCGGCCCGCGAGGCGGCCCGCCGGGCCCAGTGCAGCAACAACCTCAAGCAGATCGGCCTGGGGTTGCACAACTACCACAGCGTCTTCGATTCGTTCCCGCCGGGCGCGCTGTTCGGCCGCCGCGCGGACAAGACGCTGGGGAACAACCGCGACTTCTCGGCGCACGTACGGCTGCTGGGCTTCACGGAGCAGCCGGCGCTGTACAACGCGGCGAACTTCGACCTGGCGTGCTTCAACGACAACGACTACGGCAACGGCGCGAACTCGACCACGACGACGACGCGGCTGTCGCTGATGCTCTGCCCGTCGTCGACGCCGCCGTCGTGGAACCACCAGGGGTCGGGGAGCGTCTTCAACGCGCTGCGGGCCCCGGGGGGGAACTACTTCGCCTCGCTCGGCGCGACGATGGAGTTCGCGGGCCAGCAGAGCGGCGGGCCTCCCAACGGCGTCTTCGAGTACGTCGGGGACAAGGGCCGCACGCACGGGCTCCGGGAGATCACCGACGGATCCAGCAACACGATCGCGTTCGGCGAGTGGCGGACCGGCAGCGGCAACCCGAACGTCACGACCATCCCGACGGACATCATCTTCCTGGGGTCCTTCCCCGCCGGCACGAAGCGCAACGACGGCACGCTGGGCTCGCCGCTGTTGCCCCGCGGCGCCTTCCTCGCCTGGGCCTCGCAGTGCGCGGCGGCGGCCAAGGACCGCGACGGCTACTACGGCAAGAGCACCACGCTCGGCCAGAACTGGTCGCTCGGCCTGGTGGCGTATTCGCTGGGCAACGTCCTGCTCCCCCCGAATCCGCGGTATCCCAACTGCTCGACCCACGGGACGGGGACGCTCCAGTCGCCGGGCGTGTGGGGGCTGAGCAGCCTGCACCCGGGCGGGGCGAACGTCCTGCTGGCCGACGGCTCGGTCCGGTTCCTGAAGGACTCGGTCGACGTCGCGACCATCTGGGCCCTGGGCACGCGGGCCGGCGGCGAGATCATCTCGTCCGACTCCTACTGACCGGCGCGGGGGCCGCGCGCCCCCGCCCGCTCGATCACCTTTCGGAGACCTCGATCGTGATACGCCCGAGCGCCTTGCGTGCGTCCGCGTTCTTCGCCTCGTCCCTGGCCGCCCTGTTCGCCGTCGGCTGCGGCGGCGAGGAGGGCCCCCCGCGCGAGCCCATCAGCGGCGTCGTGACGCTGGACGGCCGGCCGCTGGAGAAGGGGCTCATCACCTTCACGCCCGAGGCCGGCGGCGACCTGGTCGTCAGCGGCCTGGTCGTCGACGGCGCGTTCTCGCTCCCCCGCGCCGAGGGCCCCGGCCTCGGCCCCCATCGCGTCGACGTCTGGTCGAAGAAGGCGACCGGCAAGACGTTGAAGGACCGCAACGATCCCGACAACCCCGTCGAGGAGACGGTCGAACAGATCCCGCCCCGGTACAACACTCGCTCCGAGCTGAAGGCCGACGTGGTGCAAGGGGGCGAGAACCGCTTTACGTACGACCTGACCGGCGGCAAGGACAAGGACGCCGCCGTGAAAAAGGTCGCCTCGCGCCGGCCGTGACCGTCCCGAGGCGTTCGAATAAAACGCTTGTCGGCCGAGGGTCAAAACCTTAGGCTGCCGAGGGGCGAGAGCCTGGAGGCTCCAGGCTCTCCGCCGACCTCAAGGCCATCAATAACTCACCTTATATTCCCAACTGAGAGTCGATGCCTCCCCCTGACCAGCCCTAAGTTCGCTGGCCGCGATATTGTTGAACCAGCCATACTGAACGTCATTGTAGGGTTTGGCGGGGTCGGTCATGCCGTCGAAATTGAACGTATAGGTCCCACCTGCCCAACCGAAAGAGGAGTCTGTGAATGTCACAGGCCCGCTGCTCGTGGTGTATGTCGCAGTTAATGATCCGCCAGCGAAGACTTCGATTCCATGCCCCCTGAAATGAAAGCCCATAGTGGAGCTGAAGGAGGGATCCCAAGAGATTGTGAAGAACCCTGAATAACCGGTGGAACCGGATAGCCCTCCCAAAGTCAAGTCGTTGGTGAAGTCATACACGTTGAGGTCAAAAATCATGCTCTCGACATTGGCGTAGGACTCAAGGTCCAATGCCTTCGACTTTCCAGTGACCTGCCAGACGGACACCGTGTCCGTGGAAGTCAGATTTATCTGCCCTGGGGGGGTGGGGGTGTTGTTGGTATAGCCGTCCCACTGCTGATAGGTGCCATCGATATTTCCGGCGCCAAGATTGACGCTGTTCCCTCTGGAGTAATTCAAGTAGTAAGTGCCGATGCCGCCGGCGAATGGAACCGGTCGGGATGAGCTGTAGGGGCTCATGTTCGTGACGGTCCCATAGGTCTGGTAGCCCGGGACAGAATCTTGAGCATTGTATGCCGGCAACACCCCGACCCAACTATCGGCGTTGCTGCCGTTCGTGGCGAAGACACCGGTCCCGACTGTGGTCGGCGAGCCAAGGACCGCCTCTCTCGCCAAGGCTTCTTGTCCAAGGATGAAGTTCAGAATATGTTGATCGAAGGACAGGCCATCGAAGATGCTTGGGGTGCCCTTCTGGAACTTGCGAGCACTGGGGGGGCTCGACGGGCTGAACATCTCGACCGAGAGTAGACTCGCCAAGCTACGCGCTTCGAGGGATATCGAGATGTGGAGATCAGAGCCGGGGGTGAACCGCGTGTTGGACCGTGACGGCCGCAAAGATGCTCGATGCAACTTCATGGCTTGAAGCTCCAAGGTGATTGGAAGAGAAGGCTTCAATGTCAAGTGGTGACAAACTTGGGCAGAAGTCGTCGGTATGTCAAAACAATAATATTTTTTAACGGTCGATGGTCAGTGTTTCGCTTGGGTGTGTATGATTGCTTTATTTCGGCGTGCCCGAATCATAGGGCCGATGGACAATCAAAAACGGGCGATCCATCCCATGTGAGATGGATCGCCCGCTTGGATTCGCCTCGTGGCGACCGGACGTTAATACTGATCGGCGCTGACGATCTCGCCGCCGGCCCTGGTGCCGAGGGCCTGGAAGACGCCGCCCGGGGTGGTGGGTGTATAGACCCAGGCGTTATTGCTGCCGGAGGTGCCCTGAGAGCCGGGGTTCCAGGAGCTGACCGAGTTCTTGATGAACCGGACCGAGCCGTCGCAGAAGGCGAAGTTCGCCCCGCCGGAATGGTTGCTGGCGGAGGTCATGCGGTAGTTGTAGTTCTCCCCCTTGTCCGCGTTGCGGGGGAACTTATTGGCCGGGGCGCCGGGGTTGACCGACGGTTCGGCCTGGCGGCTGTCCTTGAAGTAGTTGGGCGGGAAGAAGGTGGAGAAGGCGGTGTCGCCCCAGTCGCCTGAGATCCAGATGCAGGCGGTGTACTTGCCGTTGTCCCCGGCGTTGAGCGGAACCATGCGGCTGTGGGCGTGTTCGCCGTAGAGGATCGTGTTGCTGGTGCCGTCGGTGATGCCGGCGATCCGAATCGGCGGGAAGGCCCCGGCGAATTTGATATTGTCCGTCGTGCCGCCGCAATGGTTGAAGATGCCGTCGGATTGTCCCAACTTGGCGTCGTCCCAGCGGTAGGCGAGGGTCCCCATATTACCGGCGTAGCTGCTGTAGGTGAACGGCATGTAGGAGTCGTCCCAGCCCGAAGTGTCGTCGCCGAGGTTGGGAGCCCGCAGGCCATTCACGTCGTCGCTGGGGCACCAGAGGGTGTTCATGCCGATGCCGACGACGGTCGTGTTCGCGCCCACCCAGATCGTGAGATTCTGGTTCAACGCGTTCCAGATCGTGCCACCCTCGTAATAGGCGAGCAGAGCGACGAACGGGCCGTAGTTCTGCCGCATGGCGCTGCCGTTGTTGTTGCGGCCGTTGCTGTCTCCCATGGGGAAGCTGCCGTTGGTGCTCTCGTAATTGTGCGTGGCCAGCCCCAACTGCTTGAGGTTGTTGGTGCATTGGGCTCGGCGGGCGGCCTCGCGGGCGGCCTGCACGGCCGGCAGCAGCAGGGCGATGAGGACGGCGATGATGGCGATGACGACGAGCAGCTCGATCAGCGTGAAGCCGCGGCGAGCGCCCATCCGGGGCGAAGTGTGCATGCGATGTCCTTCTCGATAGTGATGACGAATAGGATCAGCGATCGGGAAATGCGATTTGGCGATGCGTCGGGCCGGGATCTTGGGCCGGACCGCGATCAGGGCGACTTGGCCCTGGCGGCCGCGCGCTGCTCGCGTAACTCTTTGATGCCCATGTTCATCTCCTCCTTCGAAAGCTTCTTCCCCTTGCCGGCCGACTTCTCCGGTTTACTGGCGGCCGGCTCCGAGGTCGCCGCAGATGCCGGTGCAGACGACTGCGGCGTTTCGCTGCAACCGAGCGGCACCCAGGCGAGGGCGAGGGCCGACGCCAGGGCCGCGTCCTTCCATGTACGACGGAATGCCATCGGGCTCAGGGCTCCAGGGAGAGGGAGGCGCAATGGTGACGTGCTGTGGATCTTCGACGCCCCATCGCGCCGCGAAGATGGTCGGTATGCGGTCGGTTTCCAACCCTCCATGGCGCATAAGCGGCAAGGCGGGCGGCTCGGGCCGCGTCGATCTTCTCAAGGATCAATCCAACGACGATCGAACGATTGCAGAGCAGCAGCGAGGCTCCCCCGCGAAAGGCGGTGCGGGGAGGCCGGACGAACAAGCATCCGTGAATACGGACGACGGTGATGCTAACACGCGACGCCCGGGATCCCAAATGGATTTCCGCATGGTCCAGGAAATTTCACGAGGCCCCGCCGGTCGCGTCTGGGGGGCTCGGCATGGGATGCCGGCTCCTCGGTTTTCGAAAGCGGACGACGGCTCACCCCGCCCGTCCGGGGAGGTGGCCCGTCGCCTTCGGCCCGAACCGGATGTGCAGGTTGGCGTGGCCGGCGAAGCGGTCGCCGTAGATCCCTCGCACCAACGCCCAGTCGAGCGCGATCGCCAGCAGCGAGGCCGCCACGCCCGCCGCGACCAGCCGCCCCCAGCGCACAGGGCGCATCACCTCGGGGATCGGCCCGACGCCCGCAGCCTCCGCGCCGCGCGCCGGCGAGGCCAGCAGCAGGATCAGCGCGCAGGCGACGGCGTTCGCATAGATGACGCCCTCGGTGATGAGCCGCTGGTCGGCGAACTTCACCACGGCCTTGCCGAAATTCCCCACGACGATGATCGCCAGCAACATGAGGAAGAGCGCCTGACCCCGCCCGAGCGCGTCCTCGGGGACGACGGCGAGCGGCCGGCGGTCGTGGCGGATCATCAGCGCGAACAGCGCGACCGTCGCGATCGCGAACCCCAGGTCGAACCATCCCTGTGCGGAGATGCCGTACATCATCGCGGGGACCGCCTGCACGTCGACCCAGTGGCCGACGCTCTTGCGGAAGTTCACCAGCGGGATGACCAGCAGCGTGAACGCCACCGCCAGCCGCTCCGGCCATCGCCGCGAGGCCGGGACCGCCTCGTCGGCGATCGGCGCGACCCGGCGCGACAGCCCGGCGACCGCCAGGGCCAGACCCAGGCCGTTGATGAGGCCGGTCGTCTGCTCCAGGACGCTGTGCCAGTTCGTCTCGTACCCGCTCGTCACCGCCGCGAGCTTGATCGCCGACGCGCCGGCGAAGCTGATCCCCCCCACGAAGCCGGTCACGAGCGTCGCCCTCGCGGTCTGGGGGAGGCCGGTCCGCAGCAGGTAGACCAGCAGGCCGGCGACCATCCCCGTCATCCCCGCCCAGTTGTCGCCGCGCGGGGGCGTCATGCGCAGGCCCAGGATCACCGTGAGGACCAGGAACCCGGCCCACCAGCCGACCGCCATGTGCAGGATGAGCGACGTCGCCCGGTCGACCCGCCGCCGCACGCCCGCATACGCCAGCGCCGCGACGATCGCGACCGAGACGCCCAGCCAGTCGGTGTCGTACCAGTCCAGCGAGTAGCCCATCCCGCGGAGCCACGGCTCCAGGAACCATCCCTGGAGCTGCCAGGCCGCGAACACGGCCAGCGTCGGCGGGAACAGCTCGACGAGGCGGTCGCGCCC
>Ga0209958_1000942_pt1 | contig 30899 bp, 33 predicted proteins | sample ThiBio_inoc_plan_FD_183942 | JGI IMG/M metagenome (GOLD analysis project Ga0209958, IMG submission 183942) | Wastewater bioreactor microbial communities from Cape Town, South Africa - Thiocy_inoc_plan (SPAdes) | ecosystem: Engineered > Bioremediation > Thiocyanate > Unclassified | place: South...
ACACATTCTTGGCCAAATCGATGCCAATGGTTGTAATCTTCATGGTGGACGCTCCTGCTGGTTCAAGTGGAAGAACTGACATCTCCACTGTGGCACTTTCGATGCCGTTTAGGGTGGGGGCGTCCATCCCATTGGCTCAGGTCAGCTGCGCCAGCGAATCCACAAAACCGTCGGCATCCACAGCCCGAACGGGCGCGCCGTGGTTGTAGCCGTAGGTGACCAGCACCACGGGGCACCCGGCCGCGCGGGCAGCCTGCGCGTCGTTGCTGGAATCGCCCAGCATCAGCGTGCGCGCGGGGGCAGTGCCCAGCGCTTCGCAGGTCTTGAGGAGGGGCAGAGGATCGGGCTTCTTGCGCTCGAAGGCGTCACCGCCAAACACTTTCTCGAAATACCCATCGAGGCCCTTGGACTTCAGAAGCGGCAGCGCAAAGTCCGTGGGTTTGTTGGTCAGGCAGGCCAGGCGCAGCCCCCGGGCACGCAGCGCCTTCAGACCGTCCTCTACACCCCGGTAAACCCCTGCAAACTGGCCATTGATCGCCAGGTAGTGGCGCTGGTAGCTGGCCCAGGCCGCAGGATAGTATGCTTCGATTTTTATAGCATTTTGCGCAATACCATCAAGCGCTAGCACGTGTTTTAACACTGATCGCAGCAAATGCTCCGAGCCTTTGCCCACCATGTGTTCGATGTGCAGGGCCTCGATGGCCGGCAGGGCCAGCTCACGGAGCATGCGATTGATCGCCTCGTTGAAATCCCCCATGGTGTCCACCATGGTGCCGTCCAGGTCCACGATGACGGCATCTACACGGGACAGCAGAGAAGACAACATGGGGTCAGCGGCGTGGGACATAAGGCAGAAAGACGGGAGAGGAAAAAGTTGCCCAAGTTTAAGGAACCGATGAAGCCTTCTTCTTCCCGCCCACCCTGCATTCAGCGCAAGCTCAGCGTCTGCCGCTTCCACGCAGGGTCTTGCCAACGCTGGAACAAAGGCAGCGCTGCTACATCGCCCGTGACCCGCTCAGTGGTCAGGCCGTCCAACCGCACCACCTCAAAGCTCTTGCGGTAGCGCCCCTGGCCGCGCGCCTCGCGTGCCACCAGCATCTGCTGGCCGCCAGGCACCCATCCGGCCCACTCGGCCACGCCGGTTTCTGGCGTGGTGGCCGCTGGCGGCAGCACATCGGCGAGCCAGCCGCCTTCGGTCTTGCGCAGCACCCACAGCTCGCGCCAGCCTTCCAGGGGTTGCACGGCCAGGGCCACCGCCGTGCCTTCGCGGTTGGTGCTGGCCGACGCAGACCAGACCACGCCATAGGTGCAACGGCGCAGCAGCGGGGCCTGGGCCGTGTGCTGGGCATCCACCAGCAGCACACAGGTTTCGCCGGGAGCGCCGGGCTCGGTCACCAGGGTCGGGCGGGCTGCTTTGGACGGGGCCGCTGGCGCGGTAGTGGGCACCAGTGCCCAGCGCACCGCACTCACCCGCATGGCAGCGTCGTTGTAGGTGCTTTGATCCTCGTCGGGCAGGTCGGCCTTACTCACGCCGGCGAACTCGGTCAGCGCGCGCGCAGCAGCGGCAGCCACCGCTGGATCTGCAACATTCTTGCGCGCCTGCTCGAAAGCCGTGGCGCCCCACACGCCGGCGCGGCGCATCTGTACGCGGTTGCGCAGGTAGGGCGGCAAGCCGGCAACGTCCACACGCTCCAGCACATCGACCTGCCAGGCGTGCACCCTGGCGCGTTCGTGGGCTGGCAGGTCGGGGTTGATGCACTCTGGCCGCGTCAGCGCCAGGGCGGCGCGGGCGCGCTGGGCGGCATCGGCCACCGGCATGGCCAGCACGCGGCGAAAGGCTTCGCCTTCATAGCAAACCTGCATGCGGCCCTCCACCTCATAGGTGGCAAAACGCACGCCGTAGGCATTGGCCACATCCAGGTGCGCGGACAGCGTGGCCCCCGAGGCCTTGCCCGGCACGGCCACCGAGGCGCGACGTGCAAGCCGGTCGGCGAACGTGCCCAGCGCATCAAAAGCCTGCGCGCCCTCGACACCCGCCAGCAGCTGGCCGGGAGCCGCCTGCAGGTACGCGGCGGTGAGGCCAATCCCCAGCGCCTCAGCACCCGGCGTGTCTTGCATGAAACGCAGCACAGCCAGCAACGCGGGGCCTTCGGCCTCGGTCAGTGCCATGCGGCCCACATCGCTGGCGCGGATGAAGCCGCCGCGCTCACGCTTGTGGTCCCACACCTGCAGGTAATCCAGGCGCTCGCCGCGCACCTCCAGCACCTCGCCCTGCCACAGGCTGGCCTGCTGCTGGGCGCCGTCGCGCGGCGCGGCACGCAGGCTGGCCTGGTCCTGCACCACGATGGCACTGCCCAGGGTATTGACCGAAGCAGGAGGCACAGCGGCAGAGGCCACCATGACTGCAGCGCTGGCGACCGCTGCAATGAAGGTCAAGGTCGTGAGATTCATGTTCATTGCTCCGTAGCCTGGGCGGTGGAGGTGTCGTCGGCCACGCCCGCAGCCTGTACAACACCGGCTTGCGCATTGCGGTTGCCGCCCAGCAGCGCCGCGCCGATGAAATCACCGTTGGTCGGAGGCGGCGCGATGATGACCTGGATCTTGTCGGAGAGCTTGTCGGCCAGCGTCTTCTGGATGAGCAGCGGATGCTTGGTGACCAGAGCTCCTTCGCGCGCCATCTGCTCAGCGTTCACCTTGCCAATGTGATCCATGCGGTAGGCCTCGGCCTCAGCCAGCTTCTGGCGGGCATCCGCCTCGCCGTTGGCTTCGATGCGGCGGGCCTGGGCGCTGCCCTCGGCGGCCTTGATGCGCGATACCTTTTCGGCCTCGGCCTCCAGCTGGCGCTGCTCGATCTGGCGCTGCTTGAAGGGCAGCACATGTTTCATCGCCTCTTCCTGGGCGCGGGCGGCGATCACCTGCTCGCGGGCCGCAGCTTCAGCAGCCACCTCGCGGCGCACCTTGTCGGCATTGGCGTCGAGTTCGGTCTCCTTCACACGCTTGTCTTTGAGCTCCAGGGTGTAGCGCATCTTCTCGGAAGCCAGTTCCTCGGCCAGCAGGCTGTCCATGCCGCGGCGGTACTCGGCGGGCAGGTCCACCTTGCCGATCTGCACGTGGCGCAGCAGCACGCCATCGGCGGCCAGGCGCGTGCGCAGTTCGGTCTCGATGATTTGTGCGATCTCGGCACGCTTGGACGAGAAAATTTCACGCACGGTGTAGCGGGCAAACACCTTGTAGACCAGCCCCTGCACAGCAGGGGCCACGATGTCGGCGTCCACGTCATCAGGCAGGCGGCCAGCCTTGACGGTTTCGGAGGCAGGATCGAGCGCGTAGCGCACGTTCAGGTCAAGCCCGAACGACAGTCCTTCCACCGATTGCAAGGGTGCGCTGCCATTGGCCTGGCGCATGGCTTCAGGGCGGTAGCTCTGGTCCCGCAGAGAGAAGATGCGCACGCTGTGCAGGCCCGGAACCACCCACATGCTGCCATCACGCCACTGGCTCACCGAACCGGTGAACTGGTTCATGCGGACCGCCAGCTCACCCTGGCCCAGCTGCTGCACCGGCGGGTGGCGAAGCACAAGGCCCCCTGCACCGACCACCACGGCACCGGCCACCATCCATCGCACCGTGCTGGCCGTGGGCAGCAGGTACGCCCAGTGGATGCGCCCTGCGTCCACGTCTGCGGATGCTGGCATGGCAGCTTCCGTCTGCAAAGGTGCCGCGTCTTGCGGCCATTCGCCGCTGGCGTCCAGCGGGCGGGGGGCGGCATTGCGGCCACGCAGGGCTTGCACGATGCGGTTCCAGGCGGTTTTCATGGTGGTTCTCTCTCTCGGTAGGGTGAAGTTGTTGTCTGCTTCTGAGCCGTCCGATCGGGCTGCTCATTGGGGACTGATTCTTCGGATTCACCCCGGAAGCAACAACGCAGCGCGCACCCCAAAGCCCTCACGCCCACCGCACAAACCCTCCGGGCCCGGAAGAAACCTTCACACCGGGCAAGCAAGGCGCCCCGGATAATCGACGCACCCTTACTCCGCGCCCCGCCCATGACCCGCATCGCCGTGATCGAAGACGACCTGCCTACCAGCAACCAGCTGGCGGGCTGGATTGCCAGTGCGAAGAGCGGCATCGTGATTGACCAGTGGTTCACGCGCGACGACGCCGAAGCCGCCCTGGCGCGCGAGCACTACGACGCCGTGGTCCTTGACATCGAACTGGGCCGTGAGCGCCATGCGGGCGTGGCACTCATCAACGCCATCAACAAGCGCCGTCAGGGCACACCGGTGCTGGTGGTGTCGGCCATGCCTGCGGCCATCTACCGCAGCATCATGAAAGCGCTGGACGCGTGGGACTACCTGCAAAAGACCACTTTCGAGGAGGCCGACTTCATCGAGACCTTTCTCGACATCCTGCGCACCACGCAGGCACAGACTCCGACCCGCACAGCACCCGCCCCGGTGGGCGATGCGCTGGTGCTGGACCCGCTGTGGCAGCGCTCTCCCACCTGGCGCGGCGAGCGCATCAACCTGCCGCTGACGGCCCAGCGCATCCTGGCCACGCTGCACCAGCGCAGTGGAGAGGTGGTGTCGTACGACGAACTTTTTGAGGTGGTGAAAAGCGGGCGCAACCGCGACAACGTGCGCAAGCACGTCAGTACCATCCGCGAGGCCCTGCGCGAGGTGGACCCCGCCTTCGAAGGCATCGAGAACGTGCCCATGCGCGGTTTTCGCTGGACAGGCAAGTGAAGCGTCTGCTGCGCCACCCCGCGCTGGAGATGCCCAGCCTGGGCCTGCCCGCCTTCCGGTTGCGGATTCTGGTGCGCGGTGTGTTTGTGCTGCTGGCGCTGGCTACCATCGCGCTGAGCGTGGTGCTGCTCAAGGAAGAAAAGGAGCGTGGCTGGCAAAGCTACCGGCAAGGGTTTGCACGCAGCCAGTCCGAGGTCATGGCCCGTCTGCGCCATCCCTCGGGGCAGTTGGCTTTGCTCAATGCAGGCAACCGTGGCGCCGCCCCCGCGCCGCTGGCGCCCCTGTTGCTGCCCTATGCGGCGCTGGACTTCGATGACCAGAACAAGGCCCAACAGGCCGTGGAAATGGCGGGCTGCGCGGTGCAGTACCCCGACGGCTCGTCGGTCTGCGCGGCCATCGGCAACAACCCCTACGCAGGCGGCTTCATTTACCTGGTGGGCAGCTTCTACGCGAGCGAGCTGGTGCCGCGCGAACGTGGCGCTCTGGATCTACAGGCCGTGCACCGCGCCCGCATCACGCTGGACATGCGCGGCGCTACCTACCGCTGGGTGGCGCCTTTTGAGGCACTGCCACCCCAGGGCACGATCAGCACCCGGGGCCGCCTGACAGGATTCGTGGACAGCGGTGAAGAGTCCCTGGATGCCCGCGCCCGGCCGGTGCGGGATTTTCGCGGCTGGCTCTGGCAGAACGGCCAGTGTCGGGATCTGGCAGGCGCCGCGCCCGATTGTCTGCGCCGCACCTTCTACTCCATCCGCCTGCCGGTGGAGCTGTTCCGCAAAGCGTTGTTTGACAAGCAGCGTCTGGTCTGGCCGCCACAGGATCTTGGCAACATGCGCGTGCGGGTGGAAATGCTGGCGCCCGGCACGGGCGCGGCGCTGTTCGACAGCAATGCCCCCGGTGCCCAGGCTGCGGCTTCGCTGGCGGATGTGGCGCGCACCCTGCTGCCCGGCGAGCAGGTGCAGATCCGCAAGCTGGGCACGAGTGACAGCGAAGCGATCACGCTCAAGGGTTCCGAAGTGCAGGCGGACCCGTCGGCGCCCTGGCTGCTGCGCCTTATCAGCTGGCTGCCGCTGGAGTGGCAAGCCGCTGGCGATCATCAGGCGCAGCCGGTACCGGCTGGCCTCGACATTCTGGACACCCCGGCGGGCAACTATGCCGTGACCTTTACCGGCAACCTGCGCGGCGTGGAGCAGGGCCTTGCCGCCGTGGCCACCCGCATGTCGTGGTACCTGGGCGCCATGCTCGCGGCCATCGCGCTGGCCTGGCTGGTGGTGGAAGTGGGCCTCATCCGCCGCGTGACCGCCCTCACCCGCCGCGCGGCAGCGGTTTCGTACAACGTGCAGGACGGGCACATCGGCCCCCGCCTGGGCGACCTGGACGTGTCGGACCTGCGTGGGTCGGACGAGCTGGGAATTCTGGCTGGCGGCCTGGCCGACCTGCTCCAGCGTGTGAAGGACGATATCCAGCGCGAACAGTTGCGCGCCCAGCAGGAGCGCGACATGTGGCATGCCGTGGGGCACGAGATCATGTCCCCCTTGCAATCGCTCATGGTGCTGCACGGTGGCGCCGACGACCCGGGCCACCGCTACATCCAGCGGATGCAGCAGGCCGTGCATGTGCTGTATGGCACGGCCTCCCCTGCAGAGGCCTTGCAGGCGGCCGACGTGCCGCAGGGTCGACTGGACCTGGATGCCTTCCTGCGCCACGTGGCCAACAACGCGCACTTTGCAGGCATCGACAACGTGGTTTATGAAGAAGGGGCGGGCCCGGTCATCGTTCGGGCGGACGAATTTGCATTGGAAGACGTGGTGACCCACATCCTGCGCAATGCCGACCGCTACCGCCCGCCGGGCACGGCCATCACGCTGACGCTGGCGGCCTCCGAATCGACTGCCAGCGCCACGCTGCGCAACCAGGGTGCCACCATTGCCGAGGATCTGCTGGGGCGCATCTTTGAGCTGGGGGTGTCCGACCCCAGCCCTCCCATGCCCGAGGGCGAGACAGGGCACCGCGGCCAGGGCCTGTTTGTAGCCAAGACCTACATGGCCAAGATGGGCGGCACCATCAACGCGCGCAACACGGCCGATGGCGTGGCCTTCGTCCTGACTTTTCAGCGCCTGGGCTGACCAGGCCCGAAACGCGCGCCCCGCGCACGGCAGGGGGCGGCACTGTCCGACAGGGGCGCGCAGCAGGGGGGCCTACCCTGCAGGCATACGTTCAGACCCCCGTCTGCAATTGCCCTGGAGCCCTTTTCATGAAACACATTCCCTTTGCCGCCCCCCTCTTCACCGCCGCCTTGCTGCTGGCCTGCGCAGGTGTATCCGCACAAACGCCGCCTCAGGACGCGCGGGCACGCTATGCGCAGGAGCGGGAAAAGTGCATGACCAACAACACCCAGGACAGTCTGGCCACCTGCCTGCGAGAGGCCAACAACGCGCTGGATGCTTCGCGCAAGGGCGATCTGAGCAGCCCTGGAGCCGCCGCAAACGACAACGCCACACAGCGTTGTGCTGCGTTCCAGACGGCTGCCGACCAGGCTGATTGCATGCGCCGTGTGCAAAGCAGTCCGGCGAGTGGCTCGGTGTCCGGCGGCGGCGTGTTGCGTGAATCGACCACCACGACGATCACTGTGCCTGCGCAACAATAACCAAGCTCCAGGAAGGCGTGGTCTGTGAAAAAGGCCACCGCGCAAAGTCTGCGCAGCGGCTCAGGAGATCATCCCAGTTCTGCGCGCATCGCGTCGATGACGCCTTGGTAGTCCGGCTTGCCAAAGATGGCGCTGCCCGCCACAAAAGTGTCAGCACCGGCATCGGCCACGCGGCGGATGTTGTCGGTCTTGATGCCACCATCCACTTCCAGGCGGATGTCCTTGCCCGAGGCGTCGATGCGCTTGCGCACTGCTTCGATCTTGCGCAGGGCCGAATCAATGAAACTCTGGCCCCCAAAGCCGGGGTTCACGCTCATGATGAGGATGAGGTCGATGTCGTCGATCACCCAGTCCAGCACGTCCAGCGGCTCGGCCGGATTGAACACCAGGCCGGGTTTCACACCCTTGGCGCGGATGGCCTGGATGCTGCGGTGCACGTGGCCTGAGGCATCGGGGTGGAAGCTGATGTAGTCCGCACCCGCGTCGGCAAACGCGGCGGCCAGGGCGTCCACCGGCTGGATCATCAGGTGCACATCGATCGGTACGGCCACACCGGCGGCGGTCTTGGCATGGGGCTTGAGCGCCTGGCACACCATGGGGCCGAAAGTGAGGTTGGGCACGTAATGGTTGTCCATCACGTCGAAGTGGATCCAGTCTGCACCAGCGGCAATGACATTGCGCACCTCTTCACCCAGGCGGGCGAAGTCGGCAGAGAGGATGGAGGGGGCGATTCGGAATGTGCGGCTCATCCTCCGATTGTCGCAAAGCGCAGAAGGTCTGGGGTTTTACCCCATGGACATGCACTTTTTACGAATCTCCACGGTTACCATTCGCCCCATGCCAAAGTACCAGTTTGACGTGGAAGTGCTGCCCGAATACCTGCCCGAGCAGTCTGCGCCGGACAAAGGGGTGTTCAGCTTCGCTTACACCATCACCATCACCAATTCCGGGGAAACGCCTGCGCAGCTGATTTCGCGCCACTGGATCATCAGTGACTCCAGGGGCCACACCGAAGAGGTCAAGGGCCTGGGAGTGGTGGGCCACCAGCCGCTGCTCAAGCCGGGTGAATCGTTCCAGTACACCAGCGGTTGCCGGCTTCGCACCTCCAGCGGGACCATGCACGGCACCTTTCACTGCGTGGCCGAAGATGGCGAGCCCTTCAACAGCCCGGTGCCGTTGTTCGTGCTGGAGGCGATCAGCCACGGCCCTTCGGGTGAACCTTTGGGCGGCCGGGTGCTGCATTGAAGCGCTATTGCCCCCACGCTCCCCACTTCGTGTGGTCGCTGCCCCCCGAGGGGGCCGCTTTTCATCTTGGGGCGGCCCGGCGATGAAAAACACCCCCCATTCCGACCTGGCCAGCATTCTGGCGGCTCTCGACCCGGCCGCTGACCTGGCCCATCGCCATCTGTGGCTCATCCACCTGCTGGACTGGGTGCGCGGCAAGCGCGATTCGGTGCCTGCCGCTGTGGGCCGGGTGCAGCTTTTCATTGATGCGGTCGCGGCACGGCCCGATCTCCAGCAGCGGCTGCAAGCCTGGTGGGCCACCTTGGTGGGCCAGGTCGATATCACCACCTTGCTGGCCGATTTTGGCTTTGCGCCCCGCACTGCGCTGGTCAGCGAGATGGCGGAACGTCTGCGCACCAAGCTGCTGCCAGGCAGCCCAGAGACCATCGACGCGTCCGAGCTTTTCATGCTGGCGCTGCCCAGCGCTTTTGACGCCCAGTGGCTCGCTGCGCTCGACGAAGCCCAGCTGAACCGGCTGGTGGAGTTGCTGGCTTCCCCGGGTGGCAACAACAGCCCCGGTGGCGCCACGCGCTGGCACCGCGCCCTGCTCGACGCCGTCACCTACTGCGCGGGGCAGATTCTCTCGACCGGCTTTGCCCCCGAGTTGCGGCTGCGCATGAGCGAATCCGCACGCGAGGCGCAGCCTTTTCATGCACTGATCCGCGATGTGGAGAGCCTGCGCGTGGAGGTGCTGCATGCGCTGCGCACGCCTGACCGGCTCAACGAGTCGGCCCAGCGCCTGCGCGAGCGCCTGGAGGCCTGCCGCGCGGCGGCGGCCACCGTTTACACGCATTTCGAAGACAACGGCATTTCAGTGGGCCTGGTCTTTCGCCTGCGGCAGCTGCGCGAGCGCATCCTGCGCGTGCGCGAATTGCTCGACTGCCTGCTGTCAGCCCAACCGGCCGTCACGGCGGCGCAGCTCATGGCGCACCTGGTGATGGTGGGACAGGAGCGGCGCAGCCTGCGCGCGTTGCTGGCGTCCAACTCCTCGCTGCTGGCGGCCAAGGTGGCAGAGCGCAGCGCCGAGACGGGCGAGCACTACATCACCCGCACGGGCACCGAATACCGCGCCATGCTGCGCAAGGCGGCGGGCGGCGGTGCCCTGATGGCGTTCACCACGCTGACCAAGTTCGGCCTCCATGCGCTGGCACTGTCGGCGTTCTGGGGCGGATTCATGGCGGGGGTCAACTACGCCGTGAGCTTTGTGCTGATCCAGCTGTTGCATTTCACGGTGGCCACCAAACAACCGGCCATGACGGCGCCGGCCATGGCAGCCAAGCTCAAGGAGCTGGGCTCGGGCGGCGCGATCGAGGCGTTTGTGGACGAGATCACACACCTGGTGCGCTCCCAGGTGGCGGCCGTGCTGGGCAATGTGCTGGTGGTGTTTCCCGCCGTGCTGGCGCTGGCCACGCTGATTGCCCTGGCCACGGGCGGCCCGGCCATCAGCGTGAAGGAGGCCGAGCATGTGCTCGAATCCTTGCACCTGCTCGGGCCCTCGCTGTTTTTTGCGGCCTTTACCGGGGTGCTGCTGTTTGCATCCAGCATCATTGCGGGCTGGACGGAGAACTGGTTTGTGCTGCACCGCATGGACTCGGCTTTGCACTACAACCCGCGCATCACCAGGCTGCTGGGCACCGAGCGCGCGGCGCGCTGGGCCCACTTTCTGCGTGAAAACCTCTCGGGCCTTGCGGCCAACGTCTCGCTCGGTTTCATGCTCGGCCTGGTGCCCGCGTTTGCCGCGTTTTTTGGGCTGGGACTGGATGTGCGCCACGTCACGCTGTCCACCGGCCAGGTGGCGGCGGCCAGCGCCACACTGGGCCTGCAGGTGCTGCATTTGCCGTCGTTCTGGTGGGCCGTGGCCTCGCTGCCGTTTCTGGGCGCCCTGAATGTGTCGGTGAGTTTTTACCTGGCCTTTAGCCTGGCGCTGCGTGCGCAAAACGTGAGCGGTGTAGACCGCTCGCGCATCTACGCGGCCATTCGCGCCCGCCTGCGCAGAGCGCCCCTGAGTTTTTTTGTGCCAGCGCGGCAAGCCTGCGTTGGTGTATCGTCGCAGGCCTGACGGCGGGCAACCGCCGCACCTGTCCTACACGGTCGGAATGTTTCCGGCTGTAAATTCGGGGCACCGCCGCCCAAGTGCACCCCCTCCCGCCTGCGGAGGGCCTGTGCGCCGGCCCCTTCACACCAACGGGCAGCGCCCGTCTGACGCAGAGGTTCCATGACATGAACGAAATCCTGACCTTCTGGGCGCAGTGGTTGCGCCCTTCGGCCGGGTTGCCCACTGTGCAATGGTCGCTGTTGCTAGCCGTGGCCGCCATGGCCGGCTATCTCACGCAGCGCCACACCGGCCTGCCCAAGGTACTCGGTTATTCGCTGGTGGGTACCGCCGCCGGGCTGGCCGGGTTCAGCGGTGCCGTGTGGCCGCTGCAGGGCATTGGCCTGTTCCTGCTGGAGCTGGGCATTGCCCTGGTGCTCTTTGAATGTGGTGGCCGCATTCCGCTGCGCTGGTTCCGCCACAACCCCATGGTGCTGGTGCAGAGCATTGCCGAATCGGTGCTGACCTATTTCGCCGTGTACTGGGTGCTGGTCTGGCTGAACCTACCCACCCAGGTGGCCGGCCCGCTGGCCCTGGTGGCTCTGGCCGCATCGCCGGCCGTGCTGACTCGTGTGGTGGCCGACACCCGCGCGGCGGGCCCAGTCACCGAGCGTGCCATCGTGCTCACCACCCTGTCCACGCTGTATGCACTGACGCTGGGCAGCGCCAAGGCCGAGTTGATCAACCGCCAAAGCGTCACCGTGGTGGAGACCGTGTACCCCGTGATGGTGGTGCTGGGCGTCTCCATCATCGTGGCCGCCGTGCTGGCCCTGGTGCTGCGCATGGCGCTGCGCTTCATGAGCCCCACGAGCGAAAACACCTCCATGCTGTTTCTGGCATTGGTCGCGGCGGGTACCGCCGTGGCAGCGCACATGGGGGGCTCGGCGCCGCTGGCCGCACTGCTGGGCGGCATGCTGCTCAAGCAACTCAACCCGCGCCCCTGGGCCTGGCCCCGCCAGCTTGGCAATGCGTCGTCACTGCTCACCATGCTGATGTTTGTGCTGGTCTCTACCGTGGCGGCGCAGGCCGACTGGAGCGCCCCGGTGGCCGGTGTGGTGCTGGCCCTGATCGCCGTGCGCCTGGTGGCCAAGGCCACCGGCGTGGCACTGGGTAACGTGGGCAGCGGTGCGAGCTGGAAGCAGGCGCTGTGGGTGGGCTGCGCGATGACACCGATGTCGTCCATCGCACTCTTGATCGCCTCGCAGTTTGTGCTGGCCTCGCCTTCCACCGGCCATGTGATTGCCGGTGTGGCGCTGCCTGCCATTTTGCTGATGGAGGTGCTGGGCGCCGTGATCGCCACCGTGGCCATTTACCGTGCGGGCGAAAGCTCCAAACCCTGGGCGCCATTGACCCGCAGCAACAACGGAGAAAACAGCCGTGAGTCTTGAAGCCTTCAACCATTCCGAACCGCTGACGCTGGGTGTTGAGCTGGAGCTGCAGCTCGTCAACACCAACGACTACGATCTGGCCCCCTATGCCGAGGACATGCTGCGCCTCATGAAGAAAACCCCGCTGCCCGGCAGCGTGGTGCCCGAGATGACGAACAGCATGATCGAGATATCGACCGGCATCTGCCACTCGGCCAGCGAAGTGCTGGGCCAGCTCACGCCCATCCGCGATGCGCTGGTCAAAAGCGCTGACAAGCTCAACATCGCCGTGGTGGGCGGCGGCACGCACCCCTTCCAGCAGTGGCACGAGCGGCGCATCTACGACAAGCCGCGTTTTCGCGAGCTGTCCGAGCTGTATGGCTACCTGTCCAAGCAGTTCACCATCTTTGGCCAGCACGTGCACATCGGCTGCCCCGACGCGAACGCGGCGCTGCTCATGCTGCACCGCATGTCGCGCTACATCCCTCACTTCATCGCACTGTCGGCATCCAGCCCCTATGTGCAGGGCCAGGACACGGCCTTTGACTCGGCACGCCTGAATTCGGTATTTGCGTTTCCGCTGTCAGGCCGCGCCCCCATGGCACTGACCTGGGATGACTTCACGGTTTACTTCGACAAGATGACGCGCACCGGCGTGGTCAAGAGCATGAAGGACTTCTACTGGGACATTCGCCCCAAGCCCGAGTTCGGCACCATCGAGATCCGCGTGTTCGACACGCCACTGACCATTGAGCGCGCTGCGGCGCTGGCGGGTTATGTGCAGTCGCTGGGCGCGTGGTTCCTGGCCGACCAGCCCTTCATGCCTGAAGAAGACGACTACCTGGTGTACACCTACAACCGCTTCCAGGCCTGCCGTTTTGGCATGGACGCAGTGTATGTAGACCCGGCTACGGGCGACCACATGCCGCTGCGCGAGCACATCCTCAACACCATGGACAAGATCGCCGGGCACGCTGCCGTGCAAGGAGCCTCCAGCGCCATGCACATGCTGCGCACCGAGGTGGAGGCGGGCCAGAACGACGCACGCTGGCTGCGCCAGCGTCAGAGCGAAGAACAACTGCTGGCCGAGGTCAGCCGCCAGGCGGCGCAGCGCTTTCGCGGCGCGCCAGCCTGAGCGCACCTCGCATCCGCACCTTCACGCCGCCTGCGCCCTTTTGCGCGCCTGCTGCGTGCGCCCGCCATAGCCCCAGTCGCTGGCGGGCAGCTCCCGCACCACCACATAGCTGGCCGTGGCCAACACGCCATCACCGGCCAGCAGGCGCTGCAGTTCTGCAAAGGCGGCTGCGATGAAGGCCGCCTTTTCCTCCTCGGTGTTCGTGCCCTGCGTGATGCTGATCTCCAGCAGCGCGGTGGGCTGCTCGACAGGCTCACCACCGATGTGCCAGCGCGCAGCAGGCAGGTCGTCAATGACTACCGCTGTCACCTCGCGGCGTTTGCCCAGCAGGCGCACGGTCAGGTCGGTGAGCGCACTGGCCAGCCGCCGGTAGCGCTCGGGGTTTTGCAGCGGGGCAAGTTTCAGAACGAGGGTTGGCATGGTGTTTTCAGCTCCGTATTGCAGGTGTGATGCGGCGCAGCGAGCGGCCGGAAGATGCGGACCACCCCTTGCAACGCGCCCGCCACCGCACGCGCCATCCAGTCAGTGGCTTCACGGACCGCGTCCTCGCGCAGCTCCAGCGCGCGACGCTGGGCCGCGTCGCGCAAGCGCTGGTAGTCATCAGGGTCCATATCCAGGTGCATAGGGGAATCCATGGCCGTTCCTTTCCGGGTATCTGCAAGGGGGTGAAGCGACTGTAGGCAACCACCCGCGCGGCGGAAACCGGGCACCGCGCAAGACCGTTTTGCACCCGGCGCAAAGCCCCCGCCCGTTACCATCGCCCCATGCGCGACATCCGCTTTGAAGATATGCACCTGTTCGCCCGCGTGGCCGACCTGGGCTCGCTGTCGGCCGTGGCCCGCGAGCGCGATGCGCCGGTGAGCCAGGTCTCGCGCACGCTGGCCCGCATCGAGAAAGCCTGCGGCGCACGGCTGCTGCACCGCACCACCCACGGCCTCACGCCCACGCCCGAGGGGCTGACCTTTCTGAACTACTGCCGCCGCATCACCGGTACGCTCGATGAGCTGGAGGGCGAGTTCGCCCAGCAAAGTGGCCAGCCCAGCGGCTGGGTGCGCGTGGCGTCCAGCTCGGTGGTGGCCGAACACCTGCTGATCCCCAGCTTCGACAGCCTGCAGCACAAGCACCCGCAACTGCGTGTGGAACTGGTAGTGGACGACCGCATGGCCGACATGGCGCGCGATGGCATCGACATCGCCATCCGCACCGGCCCGCCGCTGACCGACACCGTGGTGGCGCGCCCGCTGGGCACGCTGGCACGCGCGCTGTACGCCACGCCCGGCTACCTGCAGACACACGGCGTGCCCCAGCGCCCCGATGATCTGCGCCAGCACCGGCTCATCACCAACAGCGCGGTGGCGTTTCTGAACCACTGGCCTTTCCAGATCAATGGCGAACCGCAGGTGCTGGTGGCCGAGGGCCACTGGCGCTCGGGCAGCACGGCCATCACCGCGCGTTTGGCGCTCCAAGGCCTGGGCATTGCGCGCCTGGCCACGGTGGTGGCGGCGCCCCTGGTGCGCCAGGGCCTGCTGGCACCGGTGCTGGCCGACTGCGTGGACCTGCAGCCCAGCCCCATCCACGCCATCACCCTCACCCGCAGGCACCGGCTACCCAAGATCCAGGCCTGCATCGACCACTGGGCGCAGTGGTTTTCCGCCGCAGCGCCGAGCGCCTGAGCGGGTCCGCGCCGTTTTCTTCCTCCGATTCTTTAGGACCGCACCGTGGGTGAATTCGACCTGATTGCACGTTACTTCACGCGCCCCGCGCGCCCGGGCGGTGCCATGGCCCTGGGCGTGGGGGACGACTGCGCGCTGCTCGCACCCACACCCGGCATGCAGCTGGCCATCTCCAGCGACATGCTGGTGGAGGGCCGCCACTTCTTTGCCGACGTGGACCCGGAAGCCCTGGGCCACAAGGCGCTCGCTGTGAACCTGTCAGACCTGGCGGCCTGTGGTGCGCGCCCGCTGGCCTTCACCCTGGCCTTGTCACTACCCCGGGTGGATGAGGCCTGGCTGGAAGGCTTCTCGCGCGGGATGTGGGCGCTGGCCGATGCCCACGGCTGCGAGCTGGTGGGCGGCGACACCACGCAGGGCCCGCTCAACATATGCATCACCGTGTTTGGCGAGGTGCCCCCCCGCCAGGCCCTGCTGCGCAGCGGCGCGCGGCCCGGCGACGATATCTACGTGAGCGGCACGCTGGGCGACGCCCGCCTTGCGCTGGAGGCACTGCTGTGCCACACCCCCCTGCCCGCCGACGTGCTGGCCCGCGCGCGCCAGCGGCTGGAGCGCCCCACCCCGCGTGTGGCCCTGGGCCTGGCCCTGCGCGGCGTGGCCAGCAGCGCCATGGATGTGAGCGACGGGCTGCTGGGCGACCTGTCGCACATCCTCAAGGCCTCAGGCGTAGGGGCCCGGATCGACACGCACATCACTTCAAAACTGATAGCTGCTAGCGCTTATCCATCAAGCGCTGGAGCCCTATTTGATGTTGAATTGATTCGCCAATGCACGTTGGCAGGCGGCGACGACTACGAGTTGGCCTTCACCGCCCCGCCCACGCAGCGTGACGCGGTGGCCGCCGCGTCGCAGGCAAGCAGCACGCCCGTCACCCGCATCGGCACGGTGCTGGCCACACCTGGACTGCAACTGGTGGATGCACAGGGCCAACCGGTAGACAAGCGCTACGCCTCGTTTGACCACTTCCGGTAACGGGCAGCCGTGACTGGCCGCGACTTTTTTTCGCAAACCATGAACCCTTTTGCGAAACCCGCCGCTCTTGGTGGGGGAGGCGCCCTGTGTTGGCACCTCCTTCAACCGACCAAGGAGCCCATTCCCATGCTGTACCGCAAGAACATCACCCGCCCCGAAAGCCTGCTGCGCGTTGTCGGAGGCGTCGCCCTCATCGCTGCGGGCCTGTGGTGGCTGGCCGCATCGCCCCTGGGCCTGGCACTGGCCGCCTCGGGCGTTGGCAGCATCCTGAGCGGCGCATTTGGCTACTGCCCCGCCTGCGCCATGGTGGGCCGCAAGCCTGTCGAATGACATGAAACAACACCCCCTGAGTCGCTTCGCGCCTTCACCCCCGCTCTCACGTTGCGCGTGGGCAGGGGGACGCAGCCATCGCGGCGGGGCGGCCCTTGCGCGGCTGCCCGCGAAGGGGTCGCGCCGGTTTCACAGGCTGCGGGTGGCGCAATGCGCTGTGGAGAACTAAAACCATGAGCAACCCCATGACCGCACCCACACTCGCCCAGCTGCTTCCCGCCGCGCGCAGCGGAAATGCCGTGGCGATGGAGCAGCTGCTGCGCCTCACCCGCCCCGACATCCGCCGCTATGCGCTGCGCCACTGCGCCGCCACCACGGCCACCGACGACGTGGTGCAGGAGGCGCTCATCATCGTTTACCGCCGCGTGGGCGCGCTGCGCGAGGTGGCGGCGTTTGGTGGCTGGGTGGTGCGCATCGTGCAGCGCCTGTGCATGCGGCCGATGCTGGCGTGGCTCAAGGCCGAGCCACTGGCGCAAGTCGAAGACAACCTCGCCTGGTCGCACCGCCCCGACCACGAGCTGCGCCACGACCTGGCCCTGGCCATCGACTCACTGCCGCCCCTGTACCGCGAGGCCCTGCTGCTGCGCGACTTCGAGGAGCTGACCATCGAGGAGATGGCGCAGCGGCTTGGGGTGACGCGCGAGGCCGCCAAAAGCCGACTGCACCGGGCAAGGGCCCTGGTGCGCGAGTACCTGGTGCCATCGGCGCCTGCGGCTCGCTGAGCCCCGCTGTGCACGCAATCTAACGGGCTGCGCAATAGTTCACGCAGCACGCTGCAGGCTGGTGCGTGGCCCGTGCAACAAGGTGCAACATCGCGCTCCATGGCTTATACCTACCTGTTCTTTCAGCCTGCACGGTTGCCGCTGTCCACCGACGAGCTCTCACCCGACACGGTGCTGATGCTGCGCGACATCCATCACATCAAAACATCGCTCGCGCAGATGGTGCCGGGCCTGGAGTGGGCCCTGCCCACCTGGGGCCACGCCACGGTGCTGGGCCACGGGGTGGAATTTCATCTGCCCGACAACGTGTCCGATGGCCCGCTCGCCATGCATTGCTCGCTGCGCACCGACTACACCGCCTGGGTGCAGGCGCTGTGCGACGCGCTGGGCTGGCTGGCCTTCGATGAACGGCCCATGTGCCTGCAGCCCCACGGCCCATCGTTTCCCGCCTGAGAGTCCGCCCTGCGGGGCAGGTGCCGAAGACCCCGGCTACTTCGCAATGATGGTCAGCAAATCTTCACGCGTGGACTGCGCGCCCGCATCGGCAAAGGCCATGCGGTTCTGGGCCGAAAGCTTGCCCCACGGGGCGGTGCAAACCAGATGGAGGCCTACCGCAGCACGCATGTGGGCGATGTGCATGACACCTCGCCCTACCCGGCCGACAACCCACCGGACATCGAGCCCTGTGTGAAGAGAGACAAGTCCCAGTTCATCGTCACCGCGGACTGGATACGGCGCATGGGCAGGCTGATCGCGTTCGTAGCGCTGGGGGCATGAGCACCTCACGGCCAACATTACGGGCACCATTTGCTACATTTTCAATAGCTTCTTGCGTTTACCTGTAAAGCGCTGAGTGGCAATTAGAACCATTTTCCCTGCCCACCCATAGCGCCGGGGTGAAAACCCCGCTTCAGCGCATCTGGAACAGCTCCTGGTGAAAGCGCGCAGGCGAGCGCCCCAGCTGCAGCATGCCCTGGCGCACCACCTCTGCAAAACCCTGCGGCCCACAGAACCACACACTCGCAGCCGGGCTGGTGCCCGCCAGCAGCGCTATGGGTGTCACGGGCCCAGCGTCGTCGCTGTAGTGGATCTCCAGCGTCACGCTGGGCAAGCGCGCGCACAGCGCGGCCATGCGCTCGGCAAACACTGCCTCGCCCGCATGGCGCACGCAGTAGTGCAGGTGCACCCTGGGCGCCAACGCGGGCGTGGACTGCATCGACTCCAGCCAGGCCATGAACGGCGTGGCGCCAATGCCTGCGGCCACCCACACCTGCTCGGTGGCGCTGTCGCTGCGAAAGTCAAAGCAGCCATACGGCCCCTCGATGCTCACCGTCTGGCCCGGCTGCACCTGCAGAGGCAATTGCCCCGTGTGGTCGCCCAGCGCCTTGATGGCAAACCGCAGCACGCCGTTGCCCTGGTCAGCATTGAGCAGGGTGAAGGGGTGTGCCCCCTCGGCACGGCCAAAGGTGACAAACGCAAACTGACCGGCCGCATGCTTCCAGCGACCGGCGGGGCTGACCTGGCAGGTCACTTCCAGCACCCCAGCCCCTTGGGGCGACACGCTCACCACACGGGCCGCATGGCGGCGGCTGCGCCCGATGGCCCCGGCCAGCGAGCGCACGGCGCACAGCACCCCCACCAGCGTGCACAGGCCCACCAGCACACCCGCAGGCTGCTGCCACCAGGCAGGTGGCGTGAGCACCACGGCATGGAAGGCCAGCACCAGGTACACCACGGCCAGCAGCTTGTGCAGGTAGCGCCACACGTGGTACGGGAACCGCTGCCACAGCGTGATGACCAGCATGGCCGCGAGGAACCACACGGCCCACTCCCCCATCTCCTCGGCCAGGTGGCGGAAGGTGTTGAGCCACCAATCCGCGCGCGGCGTGCGCACCGGGCGGCCTACCCAGTCAGCCAGCAGGCTGCGCGACAGCTGCAGCCCGTAGTGCAGCAACGCCAGCACAATCGCGCCGATACCCGCCCACTTGTGCAGGCGGTAGCTCTTGTCCAGGCCACCGAGCGGCTTTTCCAGCCACGCGGGCCGCACGGCCAGCACCATGATCAGCGACATCAGCGCCCAGGCTGCCACCCCGGTGAGCAGGATCAGCTGGTTACGCCACCACCAGACATCGCCCCATGCGGGCGGTGCAGGCTGGGGCACGATCAAAGCCAACATCCACACGCCCATGGCCACCGCCAGAGTGCCCCCCAAAACCTTCTTCCACATCACCAGCCCCACTAATTGTTGCAACGCAGCAACTGTAGAAACCCGCGATGAACGCCACCTGAACAGTGTGTGAAGCACCGGCAAAGCGCGCCAGCTTGTGGCCGGAGGTTGATCTGCATCAGCCCTTTGCGCAGGTGCTGCCCTCCTCGGAATCAAGCCTGCACAAAACGCGCAAGCGGCCTGCGCGGCGTGGCAGGCACCTCGCCCTGCGGGTAACCAATGCGGCAGAACATCTGCACGGTGGGCTCCTGGGGCGTGCGCGGCGCTGGACGCCCCAGCACCAGCTGGTGCACGCGCTCGAAGTGCGGGGCCATCTCGGCAAACTCCTGCACCGCCTGGCTCATGGGGTGCATGCCCACACCCAGCGCCGTGGCCTGCAGTTGCTGGCGCACATACAGGCGCCCGGTATGGATCTGGTCGCTGCGGGTGTTGGGGCCGGTAATCCACACAAAACCCATGGCCGTGCGGCTGTGACCTTCAAAGCGGCCCATGGCATTTTTGTACGCCGCGCTGCCTTCGGCGGGTGGTGCGGAGCGGTCGAACAGGCCCAGGGCCGACACCGCGCGCACAAAGGGCGAGTTGATCGAGATGCCATCGCGGTGCTGCAGGATCTCGGCCGGGCCCACGCGGGTGAGCTGGATGCTTTCCATCATCGTGCGCGGTGTGAGCAGCTCCACCCGGGCGGACTCCCAGCACAGCGTGCGCAGCGCAGGCAACTGGGCGTCACTGACGGTGCCGCCGACGCTGAGCGGGGCTTGAACCGGCGCGCTGCGCAGCAACCGGGCCAGCAACTCGGGCGCCACGGGGCGGGTGGTGTCGAAATCGGTCTTGGGCGTGCGGCGCAGCAGCACCTGGGCAAACAGCGGGTCGGGCTGGCCGCCCGGCTTGAGGGTGATGCGCGCCACGGGACGGTCGTCCCAGTCCTTCAGGGCCGCAGGCATCTCGCCCTGCGGCCACAGCAGCCCCTCGCTGGCCACGCCTTGCTGGGCCAGCGCCATCACCAGCAGCTCCAGAAAGGCGCCATGGCCGATGAGTATCTGGCGCCCCCCCGGGTCGGTCTGTGGCAACACCCGTGCAGGGTCGGTGCGCAGGGTGATGACACCGCTCTCGCGCAAATCCACCAGCCAGGGCTGCAGGTTGTGCGAATTGGGCGCGGTGATGGCGTAGGCCACCGCCCGGCGGCGCACATCGGTCTCGCCCACGGGGCCCTGCCAGGCCTCGACCGCCTCGGCGGGATAGTGCGAGCCCACGGCGCCGCAGGCGACCAGCGTGCCGGTGGTGGCGGCGGCGATGGTGCCACCTCCTGCCAAACGAATGAAGTTGCGACGGTTCATGAGAAGACTCCGGTGGTTCAAAGGTTGTGCCGTCAGGCCAGCGCAGCGCGGGTCGAACGCAAGGCTACGAGCCCCAAATCTGCCAGCGCCTGGCGCACGGCCTGATCGAAGGGGGTGTGGGGCTCGTCGCCGATGAGCGCGCGCAGGCGGGTGTTGTCCAGACGGTGGGGCGTGCGCCACAGATAGCGCATGTCCGCCAGCGCAGCGAACGTGGGGGCCACCAGCCCCATCACGCGCAGCAGCGGCCACGGCAACTGCCCCACCCGCAGCGCGCCCACATCGGGCAACCAGCCCTGCTCTGCCGCAATGGCCGTGAAGCTGTGCAGCCACTGCTGCGCCGTGACGTGGTGCCCAGCGAAATGCAGGCACTCGAAGGGGGCCAGCCGGTCCCGCTCTTGCGCAACGCGCACGAAGGTGCGGGCGAGGTCGGGCAGATAGGCCCAGGGAGTGGCTACGTCCAGCGGGCCGGGCCAGGTGATGCGGCCCCGGGGCAGGTCCTTGGCAATGGCCTGGTCCAGCCAGCTGCCGGTGCCACTGCCAAAGAAGTCTCCGGCGCGCAGCACCACGGCGCGCATGTCGCCCCCTTGCGTGGCAGCCTGCAGGCGCAGCTCCAGTTGCACCCGCATGCGGCCCTTGAAGCCCGTGGCGGCTTGGGGTGTGTCTTCGTGCAGCACGGGCGGCATGGATTCGCCAAAGTTGTAGACGTTGCCGGGCAGCATCAGCGTGGCGCGCAGCTGGCGGGTGACGGCAATAGAAGCTTCCATCAAAGCGGGCGCCTCTTCGCGCCAGGCCTTGTGCGTGTAGGCGGGGTTGAGCGCATGCACCACCACCTGCGCGCCTTGCGCCTGGGCCGCCAGTGCGGCGGTGTCCTCCACCGCCACGGGCATCCACCATACACCGGCGATAGCGGGCAGCGCAGGCCCCCGCGCACCGGGCCGCACCTGGGCCAGCACTTGCCAGCCGGCCTGGGCAAAGGCCCGGGCCGCCGCCAGTCCCAGCCGGCCCCGGGCGCCCAGGATCAACACGGTGGAAGGGTTGTCCGCGCGGGGCGGAAAACGGGGGTGGGTGGTCATGTCGGGGCTCCATTCACAAGGGATGTATCGATTGTGGAAACGCAGAGCCCGTTACACAATTGGCTAAGTATTCATAACAGCAATGCAAATTTGAATACCTCCGACCACCCTGCTGCTGCCCCGTTGCAGGCACGCTATCGCCATGAACCAAACCTTTGACTGGAGCCTGGTGCAATCCTTTCTGGCCGCGCTGGACCAGGGCAGCCTGCTGGGCGCGGCGCGCGTTCTCAACGCCAGCCAGCCCACCATTGGTCGCCACATTGCCGAGCTCGAATCGCAGCTGGGCGTGGTGCTGTTTGAGCGCACAGGGCGCGGCTTGTTACCCACCGCGACGGCGTTGCGGCTGGCCGAATCGGCCCGCGCCATGGAGATGGGCGCCCACCAGCTGGCACGCAGCGTGTCGGGCGCTGAGGAAGGCGTGAGCGGCACCGTGCGCATCACCGCCAGCCAGCCCGTGGCCTGCGTGCTGCTGCCGCCCGTGCTGGCGCGCATGCGCCAGGCGCTGCCCGAGGTGCAGGTGGAGCTGGTGGCCAGCAACCAGGTCACCAACCTGCTGCGCCGCGAGGCCGACATTGCGCTGCGCATGGTGCGCCCCGACCAGGCCAGCCTGGTGGCCAAGCGCATCGGCGCGGTCACGCTGGGCGCCTATGCCCACCGCGACTACCTGCGCCGCAAAGGCATACCCCGGCAGCCGCCCGACCTGCTGCAGCACGAGCTGGTGGGCAACGACCGGCACGAGGACATCCTGCAAGGCTTTGCCGCCATGGGCTACCCGGTGGAGCGCCAGCACTTCGCGTTGCGCACGGACGACCTCATGGCGTATTGGGAAGCCGTGCGCGCAGGATTGGGCATCGGCTTTGTGGGCAACTACATGGCCCGCACCGACCCGAACGTGGTGGCGGTGCTGCCCCAGCTTGCGTTGCCCGAGCTGCCTATCTGGCTCACGGTGCACCGCGAGATCCGCACCAGCCGCAGGATTCGGGCGGTGTATGACTTTTTGGCGGCGCAAGTGCCCGGGGTGTTGTAGCCCCGTGCCTGCGCTGCACGCCTACCCCCTGTCGGGGCGCAACAGCATGCCGGGTTCACCCGATGGTTTTGCAAACGACGCAAAGCAGGTCTGCAAATAGTCCATGGTGGCCAGCACTTTGGGCGCGCGGTGCCGGGTGCTCAGAATCACCGCAAATATGGGATGGCTCCCGCGTTCCACGGCCTGTGGCAAGACCGGCAAGAGCTTGCCCTGGTCCACCAGCGCCTGGCCAATCACGTCGTTCATGCGTGCAATGCCCGCGCCACCCAGGGCGAGGGAGATCACCGCTGCGCTGCTGTTGACCTGCACTTTGCCCTTCACCATCAGCATGGTGGGCTCGCCGTTCACCCGAAAATCCCATTGGTTGTGCGACGGGGTGGAGGCGTTGGATATGAGCCGATGCGCAGCCAAATCCTGCACGGATATCGGAGCTCCGTACGTTTGCACATACCCAGGTGATGCATAGAGTGCACGACCATGGCTGCCCAGCGACCGCGCCACGGATGCCTGTGCCGGGTCGACGCCAGCGCGAATCGCAATATCAATCGACTCATCGGCCATGTCCACCACACGGTCTTCCACCTGAAGTTCGACCGTCAGCCCCGGATACTGGGCCCCCAGAAGGTGCAGCTTGGGAATCAAGACATATTCAGCGAGCAGCTGGCTGACGCTGATGCGCACCGTGCCGCCAATGTGCAGCGAACGCCCACCAAATCCGTCTCGCAACTGGGCATATTCGCCCAAAATCCGCCGCGCGTGCTCCAGGAACATTTCGCCCTCTTCCGTGAGCGACAGGCTGTGGGTGGTGCGGTGGGCCAGACGCAAGCCGCAGGCCGCCTCGATGCGGGCCATGCCGCGCGAGACGTGGCTTGCAGCCACGTTGCGCTCGCGTGCCACGGTTGAAAACGAGTGTGCCGAGGCAATTTGCACAAACAAGGCGAAGTCATCCAGCGTGAGGTTGTCCATGGTTGTGCATTTTCTGCACAAGCGCTGTGTCCGGCCAGCTGTTTCCGAAGTCTTTGCGATTCGCGACAGTCCGGGTGTGCGGATGGTCCGCACCAAGCCATCAACTTTCTGAAGCTGCTATGCCCCTCACACTCATCATCACCGAAGGCATCCTGCCCAAAAACCGCCAGCAAAGCACCATGGCACGCCTGTCGGAGGCCTTTCTCAAGCTGCACGGCTTGGCTGGCAACAAGTTCTTCACACCCAACGTCATTGGGCATATTTCAGAGCTCCCTGAGGGCAGCACCTACGCGGGAACAAGCCCGACCAACGTCGCCATCGTGGAATGGCTCACGCCCTCATTTGCATTTGCCACACGGGAAGTGCAAACCGCCTATGTCGCCGAGGCCACCGATATCCTCTTTGAAGCCTGCGGCGGCAAGCAGCCCCGCGAAAACATCTGGGTCAACCTGAAATACGCGGTGGACGGCATGTGGGGCATTGGCGGCAAGGCATACACCAACCAGGAGCTGGGCGAAGCAGCAGCCCGCGGGTAAATCCAGCACGCCTCAAAACGGTGTGTGCGACTGTATCGCCCCACATTGCCACACCGTGTGTCCAAACCACCCCAAGGCCCACCATGACGACTTTTGACGATGAAGGACTGAGCCCCCCGCCCACCCGATTGCTGCATACCATGTTGCGGGTGGCAGATCTGGAGCGGTCCATCGAGTTCTACACCAACAAGCTGGGGATGCGCCTGCACCGCCAGGAGCGCTTCCCCCAAGGCCGCTTCACCTTGGCTTTTGTCGGCTATGGCCACGAGTCCACCGACGCCAGCATTGAACTGACCTACAACTGGGACCAGTCTGCCTATCAACGTGGAACGGCCTACGGACACATCGCGTTAGCCGTTCACAGTGTGGCCAAAAGCTGCGCCAGCCTGCAAGCCGCCGGGGTTTCGGTAGTTCGTGAGGCGGGGCCCATGCAGTCACTTTCTCCGGACCGGACTTCACCAGAAAACATTGCCTTCATTGAAGACCCTGACGGCTATCAGATAGAGCTGATTGAGCGGCGGTAGCGCGATCCCCCCACGAATCGCAGGAGGCACTCCACGCAGGGGCACGGCATCCGCAGCGCGGGCTGCTAGCATCCTTCGCTGTCCATCCACGCCCAAGGAGTCTCGTGATTCATTGCCCCAATATCCCGCGCCTGCACCGTACCTTGGGCCTTTTGAGCGCAGCACTGCTCTCCATCGCGGCCTCGTCGGCCCACGCCCAGGACACCTCCCGCATCGCCCGGGTCACCGTCTACCCCGGCAGCGCCACGGTGGAGCGTGTGGCCAAGGTGCCCGCTGGCGCGCGCAGCCTCACGCTGCCCTGCCTGCCCGCGTCGCTGGATGTGCAAAGCCTGCAAATCAACGCCGACCCCGCCTTGCGCGTGGGTGAGTTCAATGTGCTCACCGAAGACCGCGATGTGGCGGCGGGCTGCGCGAGCCCGCTGGATGGCCGCATCCGCGAACTGGAAGACCAGATCGCGGGAGTGAAGGCCGAAGCCTCCGCCCTGCAACTGGTGGATGGTTACCTGCGCAGCGTGGCTCAAACCGGCAATGGCCAAGAGGCGGCAGCGCCTGCTACGAGCGCCACCCGTGTCGCCACCCCGACACCCGCACAGATCACCGCCACCGCCGATGTACTGCGCAAGTCTGGCCAAGACAGCTTTGCACGCGCGCACCAACTGCAACGCAAGCAGGAGGCGCTGGAGCTGGCCCTCAAGCCCCTGGTGGCCGAGCGCGACCGTGTGGCCAGCCAGCGTGCGCGGGTGGTGTCCGTCACCATCAACCTGGCCGCCGAGCGCGAGGCCGAGCTGCGCCTGTCTTACCAGGTACACGGCCCTGGCTGGCAACCCACCTACCGTGCCACGCTGGATGCCACCAAATCCACCGTGCTGATCGAGCGCCAGGCGCTGGTGGCGCAAAACAGTGGCGAAGACTGGAGCAACGTTCAACTGACCCTGTCCACCGGCCAACCAGGCCGCGCCACGCAGGGCCGCTTGCCGCGCGAATGGACGCTGGATGTGGCCCCGCCGCCGCGCCCCGTGGCCGCAGCCGCCCCCGTGATGGCAATGGCGGCAGCGCCTTCGCCCGTGGCACGCTCGCGCAACGCGGTCGAGGAGGCCATGCCCACCTTCGACGTCAGCACCCTCGACAAGGGTTTTGCCACCGAGTTCGCCGTGCCGCAGCGCATCACCGTGCCATCGAGCGGCCAGCGCGTGACGCTGGCGCTGGGCAACCACACGGCCCCCCCCACGCTGATCACCCGCACAGCCCCCGCCGTGGAAGAAGCCGCCTACCTGGTGGCCCACATGGCCCAGCCGCCGGGCGTGTGGCCCGCAGGGCCAGCAGGCCTGTATCGCGACGGCGCGTTTGTGGGCAACGGGCGCATCGACTTCTCCACCCCCAGCGCGGGCGCCCCGGCGGGCAGCACCAGCCTGTCGTTTGGCCGCGATGAACTCGTCACCGTGCGCGCCGAGCCTGTGCAGGACCTGACGGGCAGCACCGGCTTTACCGGCTCGCGCACCGAGCGCAAGACCCGCCGCGCCTACAGCGTGGAGAACCGCCACAAGACCGGCATCACGCTGCAGGTGCTGCATGCCGCGCCGGTGTCGCGCAACGAGAAGATCGAGGTTGAATCGCGCTACCAGCCCCAGCCCACCGACACGGCCTGGAACCGCACACCCGGCACCGTGGCCTGGCAGCAGCCGCTGGCCGCAGGCGCCACGGCGCAGTTCAGCGCCGAGCACACCATCCGCTACCCCAAGGATGTGGAGCTGCAAGAACGCCAGTGAACCGGCAATTGCAGCCCGCACCCACCCACAACAGTCGTTCACAATCGACAGCAGCGCCCCACGAAAAAGCCCGAGGAGCCAGCCCCACCATGAGTTACCAACACATCCTCGTTGCCGTTGACGGCAGCCCCACCTCGGACCACGCCGTGGCCCAGGCCACCAGCCTCGCGCAATCCACGGGCGGCCGCATCCGGCTGCTGAATGTGATGGACCCGGTGGCCCACATCAGCGGCTTTGAGCAGCCCGAGGTCTACAGCCAGGAGGTACTACCCCGCCTGCGCAAGGCCGGCGAAGCCCTGCTGCACCAGGCCCAGGAGCGCGTGGCGCAACGCGGTGTACCGGTAGACACTGTGCTGATTGAAAACCTGGACGCCCGCGTGGCGCAGCTGGTGGTGGAGCATGCCCAGGCCTGGGGGGCCGACCTGATCGTGCTGGGCACGCACGGGCGCCGTGGCCTGGCCCGCGTGCTGATGGGCAGCGATGCCGAGCAGATTGCACGCACCGCGCCCGTGCCCGTGTTGCTGGTGCGCCTGCCCGCAGGGGCCAACGTGGCCGCCAGCGCCTGACAGCCCCTCCCTCGTGCCATGACCGTTTCCGAGCCCCCGCAGCCCCTGCCCTCCCGCCGCCCTACCGTGGCGTTCATGTTTTCCCACCCGGCCCACTTCATCGCACTGGGTTTTGGTGCTGGGCTGTCGCGCGTGGCGCCGGGCACCGTGGGCACGCTGTGGGCGTGGCTGAGCTACTTGGCGCTACAGCAATGGCTGTCACCCCAACACATGGGCCTGCTGATTGCCGCTAGCACCGTGGTGGGCTGGTGGGCCTGCACCACCACCGCCCGCAACATGGCCGTGGCCGACCCCGGCAGCATCGTGTGGGACGAGGTGGTGGCCTTCTGGCTGGTGCTGTGGCTGGCCATGCCCATGGGCTGGTGGGGGCAGCTGGTGGCTTTTGGGCTGTTCCGATTCTTTGACGCGGCCAAACCCGGGCCGGTGGGTTGGGCCGACAGCCTGTTCAAGGGCTTTGGCTGGCGCGGCGGCTGGGGTATCTTGTGGGACGACTTTGTGGCAGCCTTCTGTACCCTGCTGGTCATTGCAGTGTGGAGGTTTCTATGACAACCGCATCGCTATCAAATAAAGAGCTGCTAGCGCTTGATACATCAGCGCTAGAGGCCAATTTGACCCAAATTTCTCTGGAATTGCTCAAACACAGCCACCTGCTGGCCACGGCCGAGAGCTGCTCGGGCGGCATGATCGCGGCGGCCTGCACCGACCTGGCGGGCTCCAGCCAGTGGTTCGAGCGCGGCTTTGTCACCTACTCCAACGCCGCCAAGGTCGAGATGCTGGGCGTGCCCGCCGCACTCATTGAGCAGGAAGGCGCCGTGAGTGAGGCCGTGGCCCGCGCCATGGCCGATGGGGCGCTCGCCCATTCCCAGGCGCATGTCAGCCTGGCCGTAACCGGCGTGGCCGGCCCTACAGGCGGCAGCGAGGCCAAGCCCGTCGGCACCGTGTGGTTTGCCTGGTGCGTGGGTGGCGAAACCCACAGCGAGATGCAGCACTTTGCGGGCGACCGCGCCGCCATCCGTGCGGCCACGGTGCGCTACGCACTGCAGCGGCTGCTGGGCTTTTTGCTGGCCTGACCCCTGGGTGGGCGCCTGAAGGGGCGCACACGCCAACTCAGCCTGTCGCCCCAATGCAATCAACCATCGCCGCATCCCGCATGACCTCACCTACCTGGTTTGAAGGCTTCACCACCCAGCGCATCACCACCGCTGGCGCCGAGATTTTTGTCCGCACCGGCGGCACCGTGGGTGCACCGCCCCTGCTGTTGCTGCACGGCTTTCCGCAAACGCATGCGTTGTGGCACCGCGTGGCGCAGCAGCTGGCGCGCGACTACTTTCTGGTGCTGCCCGACCTGCGCGGCTATGGCGACTCGTCCCACGCGCCCGGCCTGCCCGACCACAGCAACTACAGCAAACGCGCCATGGCGCAGGACATGGCCGAGGTCATGACCGCGCTGGGTCACGACGCGTTCTTTCTGTGCGGCCACGACCGGGGGGGCCGCGTGGCGCACCGCCTGGCGCTGGACCACGCCGCGCGCGTGAAGAAGCTGTGCCTGATCGACATCGCCCCCACGCTCGACATGTACGCCCGCACCGACATGGAGTTTGCGCGCGCCTACTACCACTGGTTCCACCTCATCCAGCCCGCGCCGCTGCCCGAGACCATGATTGGCGGCAACGCCCGCGCCTACCTGCACGCCAAGCTGGGCGGCTGGGGCAGCGCGGGCCTGGCCCACATCGAGCCCCAGGCGCTGGCCGACTACGAGCGCTGCTTTTGCACGCCCGAGGCCATCCACACCGCGTGCGAAGACTACCGCGCCAGCGCAGGCATCGACCTGGAGCATGACCGCGAAAGCCGCGCGCGCGGCGAGAGGATCGCGCGCGACACGCTGGTGATCTGGGGCGAACACGGCGTAGTTCACCGCCTGTTCGACCCACTGGCGCTATGGCAGGCGCAATGCGCGGGCGTGGTGACGGGCCAGGCCGTGCCAGCAGGGCACTTCATCCCCGAGCAACTGCCCGGGGCCACGGCCGACGCCCTGCGCAGCTTCATGCGCTGAGCAGGCCGCGCCAGGGACACCATCCCATCTGTGCACCCTGCGACACCCTTGCCCCACTACCCCGGTGTAGCATGAGCGCCCACATTCAGGAGGAGAACCCATGCACCCCAACGCCCAGACCCTGCAGCGCTTCTACACCGCGTTTGCGCAGCTTGACCACGCCACCATGGCCGCCTGCTATGCGCCCAACGCCACGTTCGACGACGAGGCCTTTTCCCTCAAAGGCAGAGACGAGGTGGGCGGCATGTGGCGCATGCTGTGCACCGCCACCAAAAAGCCCGGCGCGGCCGAGCACTGGAAGCTCACGTTCAGCGGTATCGAAGCCGACGCGGCCGGCGGCAAGGCGCACTGGGAGGCGCACTACCTCTTCAGCGCCACGGGGCGCAAGGTGCACAACATCATCGACGGCACCTTCACCTTCACCCCCGACGGGCTGATCGCCACCCACCGCGACCGCTTCAACTTCTGGCGCTGGGCACGGCAGGCGCTGGGGGCGCCAGGGCTGCTGCTGGGCTGGTCGCCATCGCTCAAGCGCAAGGTGCGGAGTACGGCGGCGGGGAATTTGAAGAAATTTTTGGCGCAGGGGTGAGGGGTGGTGTTGCGGTGACGCAGATCGCTCAATGCATTGGGAACTGCAGCTCTCGGCCAACTGCGGACATTCACACCCTGTCTGTACAAAATATGAATCGACCAGCTGCTGACATAGCAAACAAAAAATGGGTTGTCGCCAGCGATGTTCGAAATCGAGATGGAATTGGCATCGAACTTTATGTCGATGAAACTCTAGTTTTAGAGATTTTCCGCGACGATACAAAGATGACCCGTGAGGTAACCCTGCACAAACAAGAGGTCTCACTGGAACTTCTTGAGGAGGCAATTGCCACCTTCAAGAAGGAAATTCCACAGGACTTTTTAGACTAGTTGCGTGGCTACTTTGCGGCTTTCGGCCAGGAGCGGAAATTCACGATATGTCGAATACCTCAATAGCCGAGCGAGTGCTGGAAATTGCGGACAAGTACGCTACTGGCTTAGCTCCCGCGAGCGCAATTGCCGCAAGTCTTGAGCTACATCTTTCGGCGCTTGAAGGCGTCCCCAAAGACTTGCAGGACAGGCTTCATGCGTTGTCTATTTTGGTTATCGCAGAAGATGTTTCGCCACAAGAAGCGGAGGAGCTCGGAATGCTACCTTGCAGCAATTCACTATCTGAGCTTCGGAGGATTCTTCGCCAGCTTTGAGCGAGAAACAGATGAGCATCCCTGTCTGCTTTGGGCCCAAAGCGGAAAGTCAACGTCTTGGCTACAGACCAAAACTACGACCGGCGATGGCCGCAAAGAACGCCGCAAGGTTAACGGTAAGTAAGGCGAATAGCGTCCGCCGAAATCTGAACCCTGACAACGCGCACACGAGCAGTGTTGCACTAACGGAGAGGAGAAACGCACCACCGGTGTACGCGGCTACTTCGTGCAGAACGTTAACCTTTAAAGGAGCGCTACGCGATCCTCCCTCAGCAAGTTCTCCGGTTTGCAAGGCGATAACTCCTGCACTACCCGACATAGCGGCGAGCATAAGAAGGATCGCTTTCCCGCCTATCCGCTCAAATGCCGACGATGGCCTCTCAGGTTGTGACAGCCCGTCTGTGCCTTGGCTCATGTCGTTTCCTCTTCCAAGATCAATGTCCGCTTCTGTTTAGGGTTGTGGGATACCTGCCCGGAACACCCCCCGAGCGACAAGCGCCCCCGACCTGAGGGCAGGTGTCGCACAAGCCTCGGGGGAGGAAACCGCGGAGAACGCCAACGCAGGTGTTCAGGG
>Ga0209958_1000944_pt1 | contig 30848 bp, 27 predicted proteins | sample ThiBio_inoc_plan_FD_183942 | JGI IMG/M metagenome (GOLD analysis project Ga0209958, IMG submission 183942) | Wastewater bioreactor microbial communities from Cape Town, South Africa - Thiocy_inoc_plan (SPAdes) | ecosystem: Engineered > Bioremediation > Thiocyanate > Unclassified | place: South...
TGACCGGGTGGTCAGTTTCCTCCGAAACAGGTGGTCAACTTGCTCCGAAATAGGGTGGTCAATTTCAACCGGAACAGGTGGTCAGTTTAAACCGTATTGAGGTGGTCAATTTCACCGAATTCTCCACGCAAGATTAACGGATCACAACAATGAACGGCATTTCCAGATCACTGGTCCGAATACTGGTCATCGCCACCGGCGGGAAGGAGCTGACGTCCGGCGAGGAAGATACAGCGGCTTGGTTACTCGTCATTGCGCTGTTTCCGTTTGTGCTCCGCGTGGGCATTGTCCTGATGATCGGTTCGGGCGTCACGCACCGGTCCCTGTTCACCGATGACGTATTCTTTTATAGCAGGACAGTCGTAGGTAGCGGCTTGCTCGGCTTCAGTCTTGCCTTGGGCGCGCGCCAGGCGAACCGGTTTGTGATCCGGATGTGCCAGGTTTCAGCGGTGATCCTTTTAATAGGCCCACTCTTGGAGGTATTAGCGAAAGCATTGGATATGCTAAGCACACCATCATTTTGAATTACTTTACCCAACATCCTGGTCAAGATGTCAGGAAATGAAGTTCCTAAATGTAGACATTTCAAAGAATCCGGATCTTCCATAGCTCGCTGCGATCGCTCAAATTTGTAGACAATCTTAATTCACTAATAATTCATTTAAAATGAAGACACCTCAAATCAAATTTTATTCCCCCGAAGATAATACGGAGCCGGTTTCGAAGGCGGCTGTGAAGGCCAAGGCTAAGCCATCCGGTTATATTTCTGAGATAGGCACGCTTGTTTTCCCTAAGGCTACCCTTGAAGAGATCGGGGTCGAGCCAGCAAATGCTCTTTTCAAAGTCGGTGCAGCGGAAGGAAAACGGAAAATAAAGTCATTGTATCTGATCCCGACCGAAGAGCAAGAAGGGGCATTCGCCTTTGCAAAGGTGGGCCGCGGTTCAGGAATACCACTTGCTGTTATTTTGAAACGGGGTGGTATAGACTATCAGGCGGCAAAATACATTTTTACAGTCACGATATTCAACTATTCAGAGGGGGTAATTGGCTACGAGTTGGTAATAGGAGAGGAAGCGCCCAAAGAACCGTACACCGGCAAGCCGCGCGGTAGAAAACCAAAGGCGACCGAAACAGAGTCTGCCGTCTAGTCAGCTCGCTGAAACAAAATTGAAAAAAGGGGTAGGTACCACATTGTACTGCCCCTTTTGCACTTTCATACCCTGTGGATATGCGGTTCGCTTTTCGCAGATGTTCGATTTTACGGTGGTATTACTGTAAAGTATTACAAGAAGACACTTCTATATTAATTAGTTGATTTATAATGTCTTACAATTTATTAGTTCAGTCTTGATAGCGTTAAAATGAGATTTTGTCGTTAGAATTTGGAAACTCGATACCGGATTCTACTTGTTGATTCTAATTTATTGAATATATGGGCCCACGAAGTTTTTCATTTTAAAGTGCAAGAATTTCCGCTGTCCATATCGTACGTGCTGCTGACTTTTCTCGGCTTCTTTGAGATGGATCGTATTGAATTCGGGTTTGTTTAAGTGAAGCTAGTTATCTGTGCCTGACAATAATAGTCTTCGGCCGTTTTCGGTTATTAGAGCCTGATTCCAACCAGGGTCCCACACCAGGTCAATTACTGTGCTTCGATTGGGGAATTCCGAGGATAATACATCTTTGGCGTGTCTGATGATAGCATCGCCAAGTGGACAATGTGGGGAGGAGAGGGTCATTTGTAAATGGATGGTTTTGGGCGAAATCCGGATTTCATAAACAAGTCCCAAATCAATAATGTTGATTAATAGCTCAGGATCGATTACCTTTTTCAGGACGCGAGTTGCGCGTTCCCTTAAAACCCCTGCATTGGTTTCTGGCTTAGTTTTCATGTGTGATAATGGTTCGTTGGAAGAGGATTTTGCATACGTTAATCAGATATAGTAAGGCGACCATTACCCATACGGCGAGTGCAACCAGGATTATTGTAGAATTGCCAAGCAGCATACCTGCCAGCAGGCTAGACAGTGCGATATAATATAGGTAATGCTGATAGGTCAGTATTGATTCGGAATAGAGGTCCTTGGGAAGCAAAGCTCCTTTCGCTGGTTGGTGCTGTTTACGAGTAATATCGTTCCAAACGATAAACGGTAATGTTTTGAAGGTTTGGCCCAGCATTAGCGAAGTCAGCCAACCTAAAAAAAGAAGAGTGCCGTACATTAGAGCCCACTTGGGCTGTGTGCTACTCTGAACTACCGGAATTAGCAAGACCGCCGCTGCGAGAAATACAAATGACGACAGTGTTAGCTTCATCGGTATGTCGATCCGTTTCCTTAGCCGACTTACTCTGGCATCGTTAATAAAGCCGAGCCAGGCGGCAATGCCAAGCCCAGAAATAACGGCGTAGACCAAGTCCCGGTCACCAGAGCCGAGCAGATGTCCATCGAGCAGAAAAAGGGCAAGAGCCCCATTCTGTAAAACCCATGCAATCTTTGGCAACGTAGTTTTTTTTGGCCTAGATACCAGGAACATCGGTACGAGCTTGATACTGACCCCGGTGATTAATTGTAAAAACCAGCCGCCGAGCCCAACGTGTGCGTGCAGCTTCATAATTTCAAGATGGTTGCGGGTCATAAAAGGGTACCGTAGGTTCACCGCCAGAGTCAGTCCTAAAGTGACTGTGACTAAAAGCCAGAGCGATGAAGTGATCAGAAACGTTTGATGCAGTTCCTTCTTATTGGCCGCACTGGCGGTTAACAGTACATTAAGCACGTAGCAGAGTGTCGCCAGAAAGACAAAGCTACCACCTGTGATCATACGGGTGCCTGCACTGAACGACCAGAATGCCGGGACCAGCTGCGCGATGCCGCCCAACAGAAAAACATATGAAAAGATGGCCAGGCGTTTGCTGTACAAACTGTTTTCACATAAAACAGGCAGCAGTTCGTATGTGGCGCCAAAAATAATCATCGTGGCCCAACCGAGGGCTGCCGTATGTACAATAGCCAGCAAGTGCGGACTGAAAAAGTGCCCTGTAAGATCGTTCGCAGACAGGAATAAAAGGACAGTTAGCACCAGAAAAAACAACGCACCTGTGGCGTAGAATGGCAGTACAATCAATAGGGGTGGCGCTTTGCCGACATGTAGGTCACTCATTTTGACGGCCGATTAATGTGGATAAACAACCGCACGTCTCCGTCTTGCTGATAAAGGATGTGAATGGTCAACCGCTGGCCAAGTAGTTCTTCAAGTAAGTAAACCGGCACCTTGTTGTGATAGACATACAGAGCGTGATGGGTGGGTAGCGATGCGAGCTCATTGAGAATTCTATGCATTGGTTCTGGCGCAGACAGTCCGCGCACGTCCACGCGGTGGATATAGTTTTCGTCAAAGGAGGCGACAGCTTCCACGAATGTTTCACGGGTCTGCATATGCACGCCTGCATCTGCAGGTTTTGAAGCAGCCGCTTCGGCTGGCATGCGCTTTAAAAACCAGCTATGCACTTGATTGCAATCACTTTCGGCAGTGTATACCAGCGATTGTTTGGATAAAAGGTTAATCAGCGGATATGGCGTAAATGAATTGATCACACAGAGCGCCTGGCCGTCGGTCAGCGATGCGAATTTCGCCAGGATTGACTTAAGCGGGTCGGCCCCGCTGTGGATATCCGGCCTTACGTCGATCTCCAGGATTTTGTCAGGTTCAATAGAGAGCAACCAGCCAGGTTTGTCATTGCTTTCGGATCCAGGACTTTCCATCGTGTCTTGTTCGTATTTGAAACCCAGCGGCGAGAGTGCCGCTAACAAATCGTTGAGGTCACAACCGCCTATCGCTGCGGCCTGGGAAAGGGTAACCCGTGGGGCCATGATTTTGCGGAGCAATGGGTTCTTGAGCTTTTCGAGCGGCTTTGCAGCCGCGGCGATCGCTTCAATGCTGGCAGGATTGCTTTTGATGATTTCCGATATTTTCGTGCGGCAGGTGATTGTGACCATAATGCTATGAATGAATAGAGCCTACACTGCCTGGCCTTGTGGTTGCCGGCCTATTTCGAGCGCTTTGGGGAAAAGGATGTTGTTTTCCAGGTGAATGTGGTTGAACAGATCATTTTCAAATTCTTTCAGTTTTTCAAACAGGTAAGTATAAGAATTGCATGCTCCTTGCGGCAAATGGTAATTGCTGCTGATTTCGCGAATCCGTTTCAGGTCATCCCCGGCCGAGGCGTGCTCGGCCTCCATCAACCAGACAACCAGATTCAGGTCTGGTGCGTCCTGCGCATACTCGTTGCTTGCCGTGTTTGCGATTTGTTTAATTGCTGGAAATACGATGCCTTCTTCTTTTTCCAGATGGCTGTACAAGTCCGAAAGCAATTGCTGTACCTGTTCGGACAGCGCTAATAACTCCGGGTGCCGGTCAGCATGACGGCTCGCTACCTTGCTGGCTAGCCCTTCAATAATTGGGCCGTTTTCGAGGATATAACGATGATGTACGTTGACAATGTAGTCGATCAGAAAGCCCGGCTGCCATGCTGCAAAGTTCAGAGGCTGCTGGGCTGCTGGCAATGTGGCGGCCGCAATAAGGGTTTCTTCCAGTTGCTCAGGCGTTACGCCTGCATGCCGCAGCGCATCTTTTAGTTTCCGTTTTCCACCACAGCAAAAATCAATGCCCAACTTTCTGAAAGCATCCGCCATGCGGATGTCTTTGGAGGCGATTTGCCCGACTGTTTCTTCTTTATCCTCCATTGCCCTTTTCGCAATTTTCACTTGCCAGTTTTCGGGGCCTTCTTGCAAATATTTCCAGGTGAAAGTGTCCCCCCTCTCACCAAGCAATTGATAATATAGTGGCTTTGGGTCATGATCATTAAAAATAATTAATTCCCGTCCTGGAAGTAGCTCGTCAAAATGCTTGAAGATTGTAGCATGTCTGAGACGGGGTTCGATCAGCGTGACATTGATAGCAGGTATGGTTTCCATAAGGTGGTTGTTTTGAAAATGAAAATTTGGAACTAAGGAGAAGGGATTGTAGATCCCAGAATAATGATTTACAGGTCCTTATTATTAAAGCGGATTGTGGATAGGCCGAGTGGGACCACTGTCCAGACAAGCATTATGATCAAAGCGATGAGCATACCGCTGCCGGTCCCAAAAAACTGGCGGAATATAGCCCCGGTATATCCCATCATCGCCGAGACATCGATATGCAGCAGGATCAGCACTCGGCTAAGGTCAATAGGGTTCAGCGCCGTGAGCGCAACCATTCCTTTCTCGATTGGGTACTCCGAGAACTGGAACAGGAAGAAGAGCACCAGGATATCGAAAAGCATGGCAAAATAAAGCCAGAGCATAATAGCGGCACCAATCCCTTTGGCTTTGTCACGAATCCTGACGGACGCCAAAAAGGAAATCGCCACAAAAATGAAGGAAAGCAAGATGCCCGTCGCGATCATGATGAGCCCGGTGGCAGACATGGCATATATTAAAATAGCGAAGCCGGCTCCTGCGAGAAACGATAAGCTCAAAGATATGGCAAGACCAGCGAACATACTTAGCCAAATGGTTTTGCGCGGCAAAGGCTGGCTAACGAGTAGCTCGATAAATTCACCGCTATTATATATGTAAATGGTTGAAAATATGATGCTTACTAGTGGAACGATAAACAAAATGATGTTCAAAAGACTTAATATGCCTTTGGATGGGTTGTCCTCAATGGCAAATACTGAAAACGAGATGGCAAGCAGCACTAACGTGTAGGCGATCATGATCCGGCTACGAAGGATATCGGCAATTATATATTTGATCATCTTTTTCATACGCCATTCATTTTACTGCGGTTAGTATTGCTGTGTGTCCTTTGGCAGCTTGCAGGTCTTGTTGCCTGATCATGGCGGCGATCGCACGGGCCAATTTGCCTTCTCCGGTCTGTTTTTGAAGCTGTTGAATACTATTATGGAACCTGAGGCTTCCATCCTGCATGTAGACGGCTTCGGTGATCAGCTCGTCGAGCTCGCTTAATATATGGGAAGTGATGATTATCAACTTGTTCTTCTTTTTTTCGGCCAGTATTTTTTCCCGAAGGATCTCTGATGACACAGGATCCAGGCCGGCCGACGGCTCATCAAGGATCAACGCCTTCGAGCTGAACATAAAGGCCAGGCAGGCGCTCACTTTCTGCCGGGTTCCCCCAGAAAGTGTTCCCATTCGTTTGTCGAGCAGAGCCCTAATGTTAAACGCTTCGAAGAGCTCATGATCGATCTGGCTGTCCGGCAATTTGCGGATATCCTTCATCATGTCGAGCACCTGTCCTATGCTCATATTTTCGGGATAGCGGCCGATTTGAGGCATGTAACCGATGTGGTTCCGGTAGAGCCAGTCACTGGCGATGTCTTTTCCTTCAAAACTGATACTGCCGGTGTCGGGGTGCACCATTCCCAGAATGGATTTAATAATCGTTGTCTTACCGCTGCCGTTAGGACCGATAAGTGCGATGCACTGCCCTTGGCCGCAATCAAAGGATACATTGTTGAGCACTTTAAACTTGCCAAATTGCTTGGAAATGTTTTGTATGGATATCATAATCTCACAGGTTTCATTGCCGGCAGCGTGTCTTTGAGTTGTTCGGGGGTGATGCCTGGGACCATTTTTTCGGTGCGGTCTAAAAGGCTCACCATAAAGCTGCGGAACAGGATCATCGCAGCTGGAAAACGCTCGACAATCATCGAGTACAGGCTCACCGGCCGGTAGGGCACGTCCCCAACGCCATCTTTGTTTAAATCATAACCTTCATATTTGTCCCAGTAGTTTTTATCGAATGTATTCAGCACCAGGGAGCTGTTGGTGGCCACATCGAAGGTGTTGCCTTGGAAGTTGTTGGCTTCTACCTGGTTTTCCATACAACTTGCCTGAATTTTTAATGCCCAACCGTTGGACCGAAATTCATTCTTTTTAATTTGTATACGGGAGGCACCCTCCATGAAAATACCGGTCGTGTTCCCTGAAAAACGGTTGTTCTCAATTTGACTGTCTGAAATCTCTTTCAGCAGGATGCCATAGGCCGAGTCGCCCCAGTTGTCCTTGAAAGTATTGTTTTGCATGTGCACATGATGGGTGTACATAACTGCCACTCCGGCACCGTTGCTGCTGAAAGTGTTGAAAGTATAGGTGTTGTGATGGGCGAACATAAAGTGTAACCCATAACGCAGATTTTCGTGGCTCACATTACGGTACACCCGCGTGTTGGTGGTAAATTCCAGATAAATGCCGTCGCGGTGCCCCTGGGCCCGGTTTCCGGAGATGGTCAGGCTATCGCTTTTCCAGCAGTGTATGCCGTTTCCGATCAGGTGCTCAGCCTTGCCATAAGCCAGCAGGCGGTTGTCTTCGATCACGCAGTGTTTGGACTGCTGCAAATAGATGCCGAAAAAATTGCCGTCCAGTAGGTTATTCCTTACGGTAACATGATGCGTATTGTAAACCCTGATTCCGGCGATATCCTGCATGGAGGATTGCCCGGAAGACTTTATATGGAAGCCATCGACGACAACATGGGGGGACCTGACCGAAAGGACCTCGTATTTGTTTACGCCATCCAGTACTGGCTTATCGATTCCCTTGAAAACCAGCGGCTTGTCGATCACAATGTTGCCTTCCCTATAAACCCCTTTGTAGACAAGAATGGTATCGCCTGCGGCAGACATGCGGATCGCCTCTTTAATGTTTATAACACCAAATTGCCGGCCCACACGGATTGTTTTCGACCAGGCGTGTAGTACTGAACCGTTCCAGACAAGCAACATCAAGGCAGCGCTGATCTTATTGAGCTTACTCATGAGGATAGGGTTTCATTTTATCAGCATATCCCATTCGACCAAGGTGCCCGAAAACTGCTTTTGGGCTTCGGCAAGGGAGGAGGGGGTTTCAAATGCTGCGCAGTTACCTCCCATCGGGCTTCTGAGCTGCTCACTATGCAGCAAAGACATCTCGGTGGCAGGCCTAAGCTCTTCTGTTTTAAAATCGGACAGGTAGAAGACTTCCACAGCAGCCTTATCGAAATCCCCTTCGGAGACAAATGAGGTCATGCATTTAATATCGTCAAACTTGTATGCCCTGCCTTTTTTTGAAATCATCTCACAGCCAAACCTCAGGTCGCTAATCGTCATTTTGCAATGGCTGCACGCATCTGTCCCACGCTTAATAGGCTGCGGCCCTTCCGGGCCGCAGGCCTGTGTGGTAATCAGGCCTGCGGGCAGGATGAGCAGCTTAAGAACAAACAGCTTTTTGCCCAGGGTTTGCTTCGTTTTTCTGCTAGCAAGCCATTCGCGCAGCATGCAACCAGCCGCCACTACTCCCGTAAGTATAAAAAGCCAGCCGCCGGTTGCGGGTATGCTATAAGCACCAAAGTTCAGAAGCTGTTTGAAGCCGACAAGTGGTGGTTGGTAAGACATGCCAGGCACTATGATTGCAGCGTCAGGATTCAAATTATGTCCATAGTCGTATTCCCATTTCCAGAAGTCGACCATAGCCACAATGCCGAACAATGCGAACAGCCCGATAGCAAAATAACCGCCCGAGCGCTTGCCCCAGATACCCACTCCAATGAAAAGCAGTGCAAAGAATACGATCAAAGACGGAAGGACCGAAAATTCGATAAAGTCACTGGTGTGCAAGGTCTTCATGCCAATGTAATGGTTTAAGCCATTGATGATATCGACATTACCTGCCAGTTTATCGCTGTAAATCAGCAACTCTAGTCCCTCAGGATATTGAGGTGCACTCAGCTCGATCCGCCATATCGGAAAGTAATTGACCAGCAACAAGGCAATCCCCGAGATGATCAGCAGGATTCTGTGTATAGCAAGCATCTGCGGTTTTTTCATGGGATCCTCAGTTATTCAGCAGGTAGGTTAGTGCCTGTATTTCCTACAAGGGCAACTTTGCTGGCTGCGCCAGAGACGCGGACGTAGCCTGACATCTCCTGGTGTAACGCGCTGCAAAAGTCCGTACAGTAGATCGGAAAGATACCCACGCGGTCAGGAACCCATTTCAGGGTTTGAGTTTCACCTGGCATCACGAGCAGCTCCCCATTGTTGGCGCCTTTGACAGCAAATCCGTGCGGTACGTCCCAGTCTTGTTCCAGGTTGGTCAGGTGGAAATAGACCTGGTCCCCGAGCTTGACGCCCTCGATGTTATCAGGTGTAAGGTGCGAGCGTATTGCTGTCATGTACACATGAACCTTGTTTCCTTCCCGGACAACTTTGGTCTGGGCCTCGCCTTTCGAAACGTACGGGTGCTTGTTGGCCTCCAGTTTGAATGTTTTCAACGACTGTTCTTTAACTTTATCCGCCCTGATTGCCTGTGCATAGTGAGGCTCTCCAATGGTTGGGAAATCGAGTATCAGCTGCATTTTGTCGCCAGAAATATCGAAGAGCTGTGCGCTCTGGGCGAGCTCCGGGCCGGTAGGTAGAAAACGGTCTTTGGTTATCTTGTTATATGAAATCACATACTTGCCGTCGGGTTTCTTCGAGTCGCCTCCGGGAACCATCAAGTGGCCGGGAGAATAGAATGTAGGCTGGCGGTCGATGACTTTAAGGTCCTTGATGTTCCACTTCACAATTTCGGATGAAACAAACATCGTCGTAATGGCATTTCCCCGTCCATCAAATTCGGTGTGCAACGGACCGAGCCCAGGTTTTTGAACCTCGCCATAGAGTGCAGCTTCATACTTAATGACCGGAATGCCATTATAGGCCCCTTCAAACGATTTGTTTTCGATCGCCTTGATCATCTTGGAAAACGAAAAAACCGGGATCAGGGCAGCGAGCTTTCCGCTGCTGACCATATACTCTCCTGTCGGATCAACATCGATGCCATGCGGAGATTTAGGGCATGGGATGAAGTAGCACAGGTCTTTGAGCTCCTTTGAATTGAGCACTATAACTTCGTTTTTCAGCTCAGAAACGGAAGTGTGGCTTTCCTCACTGTACTTATTGTGCGCATACCTGACCTTTACTTTTTTCCCTTTTCCGGCCTTCAAATACTCTTCAGCTTTTTTCCAGTTCACTGCCATGATAAAGTCCTTGTCATTTTTGGAGGCGTTAACCTCAAGCAGCGTATTGGCTTGTTCGGTGTTGTAACAAGAGAAGAAAAACCAGCCATGCGAAGGGCCTTTTCCCGCCCGGCTTAAATCGAAATTGACACCGGGGGTTTCGATCTGAAAAGCGATATCCATGTTGCCGTCTTTCTGATTGACGCTCACGAAGCTGAGAGTACCCTTGAAGTTCTTTTTGTAGGTATTAATAGGCACGTCTCCATCAGACTCATCCATTGGTACGCTAAAACGAGTCCCCGCCACCACATATTCCGTGTTTTCTGTAATGAACGGCGAGGAGTGGTTACCGCCGCTGTTGGGTAGTTCCAGGATCTCGGCGGTACGGAATGTTTTCAAATCGATTCTTGCCAGCCGGGGGGTGTTATTTCCATTGACAAACACCCAGCGTCCATCATTTTCGCCGTTTGTCTTCGAAAGCTGCACATGGTGCAGATCGTCCCAGGGCACACTACCGTGCGAAGTATTGAGCATTGGCTTGGTCTCTTCGCTGAACCCCCAACCTTTTTCGGGATCCATGGAAAATACAGGTATCACGCGCAGTAACCGGCCGGATGGAATCCCGTATACGGAAAGTTGCCCGCTGAAACCACCGGAAACAAAGTTATAGAATTCGTCATATTTGCCTGGCGCAACGTAGGTTTTGGCGGCGGCATCGCCCCCAATCGCCGTGTCTGCACTTTTGGGTTTGCACGAGGAGATTGTGCCCAGGGTGGCCGCTGCACAAACTGCGCCTAGGATGTACTTAGTTGTCTTCATAAAATTTTGATTTGAGAGAATAGGGTAGATTACTTCACACCATCATTCTGGCGCATAAATTCAAGGATGTGCCGGGCATCATCGTCGGACAAGCTCTGATTGGGCATCCTTACCAGACAGATTTCAAGCTGCGACTGCAACTCCGGGTCTTTGTCGATCATTGCGTCGGGATTGGTAATAAAATTCATAATCCACTCCGGCTTACGCCTGGTAGTTACACCTTTCCAACCTGGACCGACAAGCTTCTCGTCTGTCAATTTGTGGCAGCTCGAACATTTCAAATCAAAGACAGACTTCCCGTTTTTAGCCATTGCGTCGTCCAATTTGGCCGGTAATTCTACTTTGTCGAATTTGCCTTGTCCCCTTTGCGGGTCATAGTCCTCAATTTTGGGCTTATTCTCGCTTGCAGTTGTGTCGCTGCCGTTTTCCGACTTTTGACCACAGCCATAAAGCAATAGGGCGCTGATCAAAATGTTAATTGTTGTCTTCATTTTTGTGTAGAATTAATGTGTAGTATTTTTTTGAGTAAAAATTGGTACCATTGCTTCTTCCGTTGGTTACAAATGTAGGAATGAGGGTATGTCCACTTTATGCGTGGACGCATAAACCACAGCCAAATGCCCTGAAAAAGGAAGCGGAGTGGCAATTGATTGAACTTTGTGCCGGCAAGTTGTTTGTAATCAGCGAGTTGGGCAAAAAATGAACTTTATCATCATTAGAGATGTGATGTGGTCATAATTCCCCGAAATGCCATTATTTATCTTGGTTGAAATATGAACCGACAATGATAGAACCAGAACTCTTGATTGGCGCCGGCGCGACGGTAAAAAAGGTAAAGGCAACGGAGGTAATCTTTCAAGAAGGGGAGCCCGCGGCTTTTTACTTTCAGTTACTGGAAGGATCCGTCTCTTGGTCAAATTTCCACCATGATGGGAAAGAAACGTTGCAAGCGCTAGCAGGGCCCGGGGAGTGTTTTGGCGAGCTGCCGGTTTTTGACCGGCAGCCGTATGCTTGTTCCGCTGTCGCCGAAACCGACTGCTTGGTTATTAAACTGGGAATCGATCCATTTCATAGACTTTTACAGGAGCATCCGGAAATCAGTATGATGTTCAACCAAATGCTATCGCAAAAACTGCGATTTAAGCTATTCCTGGTTAAACAGCTGGCATCCCACTCGCCGGAGCAGACTGTATGGGAACTTTACAAGTACTTGCAGCGGAACACGAATAATGTTTGCCATAACTGTGGCAAGGTTTTGCTGACAAGACAACAGATTGCAAACCTGACAGGAATGCGTGTTGAAACTGTGATCCGTGCTACCAAAAGCCTGGAAATGCGCGGGAGCGTCCGCATTGCCAAGGGCAAGGTTTTCCTCAAGTCGCTTGATCGCTTGCAGGGGATGCAGACAATCATCGAATAGCCAGTTTTTGTTTTATGTTCTTCCAGCGAATGACAATTAGATCCTGGGCAATGATTTCGGTTGCCAACCTCTTTATCGTAGCCTGCCTGGGGCTGCTGATGCGGTTGAAGATATTGCTGCCGTTTCCATGGGTCGAGCAGCGATTTGTGCTTCATGCCCATTCCCATTTTGCATTCTCCGGATGGTTAACGCAGGTATTAATGCTCGCTATCGCAGCAGTCATCAGCAGTGCAAAGCCCGGTGAGAATTTGCCGACAAAATATTCGTCGCTCCTGGCATTTAACCTTGTTTGCTCATACGGGATGTTAGTCAGCTTCCTTTTTCAAGGGTATGGCGCTGTTTCGATTGCTTTTTCGAGCCTTTCGATACTGGTAGGGATCGTTTTCTTGTATTTTTTCCAAACCGACACAAGCAATCAATTTCGTGATGCACCCTGGAGAAAATGGTTTTTAGCTGCTTTGTTTTTTAACGTGTTATCAAGTCTTGGCACATTCTCACTCGCGTACGTGATGGCTTCCAAGATGGGCAATGCTCCACTAAAATTGGCTTCTATCTATTTTTTTCTTCACTTTCAGTATAACGGCTGGTTTTCTTTTGCCTCTTTGGGATTGTTGCAGCAGTGGCTACATCGTAAAAGAATCATCCAGGTAAGAAACGACGTTTTTCTCTATCTTTTCACTATCTGTTGTGTGCTGACCTACTTCCTGTCCATTAACGAGATGCTACGTCCGCTTGGCCTACAAATTCTGACGATTTTGGCCAGTGTCATTCAACTGGCTACATGGTGCTGGCTGCTTAGAACAATCTGGCGAAATACCTCTCAAATCACATCCGGTCAACCAAACGTAATAAAGTTGATGCTTCTTTTAGCAGCAATCGCAGCGACAATCAAATTTGGCTTGCAGGCAGCATCCTCCGTTCCCGTCCTAGCCCATTTTGCATTCGGCGTTCGCCCTATCATCATCGCCTACCTGCATTTGGTCTTGCTGGCCATGATAACATTGTTTGTCTTGGCCTGGTTAAGTATGACCCAGATATTGCCTCAGAACAAATTAGCTGCGGCAGGCCTTTATATTTTTGTTGCCGGAATTTTTTTAAATGAGTCTTTCTTATTGTTTCAGGGCTTCAATACAGTTTTTCAAATTGCATTTGCTGGTGCATCCGTTCTTTTGGCCGGCGCAGCCCTGCTCATGGCATGTGGGATCGGAATTGCTCTCTGGGGCTATTTGCGGCGGGAGCCGTCTTTTCCTGCTTGCGACCATTGAACTTAAAGTGCCCTAGAGGTTTGCTTGATTATAATGGGAGCTGTATAAAGTCTCTGTCAATTTATAGGCCGAATCCGAAAGTGGTGTTAACATAGCGGATGTAATACTGTCTTTCATATACATCGATTGACTGTTGGATATGATAGCGCTGTAAAGAACATCGCAGCGCCTTTGGCTTGCTGCGATTCTATCCCAGCCCAAGCAACTTGTATACCGCCCGCCGAGCTGACCTGACTGCATACTCGATATTGAGACAGGGATAATCATCCACGTTTGTGAATTGACCAATAAAGGCAAGATTACCGACTCCATTGGGGACTACTTCCGGCTTGTCGGCCGAGGGTAGCAACGGCGCGGTAAAATACGGAAAGATCAGGTGGCGGCAATTGGTGCCTTCCATTATCTTGTGCTGGTCCTGGCTAAAATTTAAGTGGCTAATAATTTCTCTGAGGATTTCTTCCCCTGAGCACTCTACCATGGCTTTCTTGACAAAGTTACCTAACGTGTAAGGCGATAATCCGTATCCCCAGAATACGGAAATGTGCTCGGGTTGTCCCAGAAAATAGGGTTGATAGGGCAGGCTAATGGAAATCTGCCAGTTTGAAGCGTGTAAAGTCGTCAGGCCGCCCGTGCCATCGACATTACCGCTAAGTTGTTCCATGAGCTGGAAAATCTTCTTGTTAGGGCTGGTAACTGTGAATGAAACGACAGTTGTCTGACGGATCCGGTTTACAAACTGGACCGGATCGCCAGATCCTTTCACTTTGTTGGAAAGGCTATGCCACAAGTTCCAGTCGCTTCCAGGCCGCTCCGTCATTAAGGCCGCGGAGTTATGTTCGCCAATAGAAAAATCTGAGGCGACCGAGCCGTTTGCTACAAACACACAAGCCTGCGGCCCTAAATTTAAGGTGTGTTCTTCCCCTGAATGTATATATGTCAGGCCCTGCGCGAACAACTTGCCTTTATCGTCCTGCTTGAATATAATGTCTGTAACCTCACTGTTGTGTCTGAAACGGACTCCTTGATCAATTAACCAGGAGTGTCGGGAAGATGAGCGTATCGAACTGGTTATATCTTGTTTTTTCCAACCCCTGCAGCGTGTCGATGCTAATCTGATGATGCTCAATAAGGTTGAAACAAAGCGCTAACTGCTTTATTGAATGCCAGGGCTGCAAACAAAAAAGCGAGGAAACTAACTCCCAGGTGCGAGAGTCAAAGAAAACCGGTTCGAAAATCGACTCTATTGGTAAATTTTCCGACTGATGGTGCGTGGAAATCGCTTGACGGATGTCGAGCAGGTGGTTGAAGAGCTCGTCTGGGTCTGGTGTTACAACCCTGCCATTGCAGACCAGGCGGGCCTGTGCGAACACTTTCATTTGCTCGTTAAAAGCAACGATCTCTTCAAGCACGGTTTTCCCATCAAACCGGACTGAAGGAATAGCTGCCATCAAGTCGTAAGTGGCTATTGAGGAGGTGTTCAGCATCCGGATACCCTTGATTTTGTAGCCTTCGTCATGCAGGCCAATTTCCTGGAGGCTGCCGCCACTGGAACTGGATTTCTCGAATATTGTAATGTTTTCACCCGGGATGCAGGCATCACGGATCAAGTAGACGGCGGCCGCAAGCGATTCAATTCCTGTACCAACAAGGTATGCTTTTTCTTTTTCTCTAACTGTTGTCATAGGCACAAACTTAGCCACCTCAAAGGAATATAGATAGTCATATTATGAAAATTGTCTGTCTATTATTCAGCATATCCGCCAAGTGCTAATTTAGTTGATCAACTGTGTTGATTGCTGTCGGAGATTCCATAAAGCTCCCGCCAAGTAAATCGCTCCCTTCGATCGCATAAAATTAAAGCAGCAGTCTATGGACGATCATTTTTTGGCAAACCTGACAATGGTCATTTTCTGCTTTCCAAATGTTAACCAATTTGCGGTTTGCTGCTATTATACATATGATTTCATATAGCTGTCATTTCTTTCGCCGCATTGAATCGAGTTGATCAATCTGGCAATTATACCCTGGAATATGCGTTGCCCAACGATTTGATTTACATCACAAGTGAACACCTTAATTACCGACCTGCACGCTGGGCTAGCCTTTTTTTGCCTTTTATTAAGCGTCTTGCACGCTGTTAAAAGCTTTAAAAGTAAGCGTTAATATTCTCGGTGTGCAGATTTGTCCACCGGAAAAAGCGAACTGTTATCATATTGATATTTACGCTTCAACTTGCCTGCCAAGTCCAGGTCTGCCTGTTCGTTGTATACTGTACGCGCTCTTTCAGTGCTCTTTCTTTGCGATCAGTGCTATCTGGCATAAATCTTGCTGGTGCCGCCACTTATGTAAATGGCGACTGAATTCACGGTCAAGTATTGAGCGGTTGGGTGCAGGTTTTTGACCTGAGAAAAGATGCTATCGAATTTAGCTCAAAGTAAGTCTGGGCCCTTTTTTGTTAAGTTAATCGGTGGAACTGACTCATTAGCCAGTAATCTGGGCGTGGGAATGACTTTTCATATTGTGCTCAATGTAAGAGGGTCACTAAACAAGTAAGTACTTGGGGATATCAATACAGTTGTAATAAATTGGTTCATTTGGAAACAAGAACAATTCTTTTGATTGAAGACAATGAGATGGTGCGAGAGAATACTGCTGAAATTCTCGAACTAGCGAACTACAGGGTATTGACTGCTCAAAATGGGAAAGAGGGTGTCCACGTAGCCACACAATCAAAACCAGACTTAATCGTCTGTGATATTATGATGCCGGTACTCGACGGCTACGGGGTATTACACCTTTTGGGAAGGGACGAAAAGACGGCCGACATTCCCTTTATCTTTCTTACCGCCCGTTCGGAAAAAGAGGATTATCGTAAAGGCATGGTGATGGGCGCGGACGATTATCTGACCAAGCCATTTGACGACGTTGAGCTGCTAAACGCGGTGCAGACGCGGTTAAACAAAATTGACCGCATCAAAAAATCCTTCGATAGGTCTAGTGAAGGCCTTGACCATTTTCTCTCTGAGGCCAGCGGGCTTAACGGGCTGGAAAATCTGGTGGCCAACAAGCGGGTGAAAAGCCTAAAAAAGAAAGATCTGTTATATTCAGAAGGTAGTTATCCCGCAAGTATTTTCTTTTTGCAAAAGGGCAAAGTAAAAGAGTTTCGCCGTAACGAACAGGGTAAAGAATACATCACAAATCTATATAAAGAGGGGGATTTCCTAGGTTATCTTGATCTGTTACAGGGAGATAGCTATCAGCAGTCAGCTACTTGCCTCGAATCCTCGGAAGTAGCAATAATTCCCAAAGATGATTTTCTCAGGTTGCTGGAAGGAAACCGGTCTGTAGCCCTGAAATTCATCAGAATGCTATCTGACAACGTGCGAGACCGTGAGCAGAAACTGCTTCATCTGGCCTACAACTCCGTCAGGAAAAGGGTTGCGGAATCTCTGGTTGCGCTAGTAAATCGTTACCAGCAGGACAAGTCAGTGCCATTTATGATGGCAATTTCACGGGAAGATATTGCGTCTATGACCGCCACTGCAACAGAGACTGTTATCCGCGTGCTTTCCGATTTCAAAGATGAGCGCCTGGTCGAGCTTAAAGGCAGCACAATTACGATTTTGGACTACGACAGACTGGTTCGAATGCGAAACTAACATCAGTTGAACTTCCGTTTTGTCGCTGCGTAGTTTATTAATCCAAGCTTAGCACAAACGCAATGTGGTGACTTTTTCTGCTAGCTATTGTTGACTAGCAGTTTGTGTCTTTGTCAATGATAAAGTCAATGCAGAAGTAATTTCGGTTTTGGCGGGGAAAGGGGTGAAGATTATAGCGCTAAGGTGTGCTGGCTTTAATAACGTGGATCTTAGTGCTGCCCGTGCACAAGGCATCAGAGTGTGCCGTGTTCCTGAATACTCGCCTCTGGCTGTCGCCGAACATACGGTCGCAATGCTTTTAACCCTGAACAGGAAAACACACAAAGCGTACAACCGGGTACGTGAGCAGGACTTTTTATTAAATGGGCTAATGGGCTTTAACCTGTATGGTAAAACGGTTGGCGTGATTGGGATCGGTAAAATCGGAAGTGCTTTCTGCCGGGTTATGCTAGGCTTTGGCTGCAAGGTTATGGCTTATGATTTGTACCCGAATAAAGAGCTTGAAAGCTTGGGCGTTGTCTACGCCGCACTGGAGGATGTGCTGGCAAGTAGTGATATTATTTCACTGCACTGCCCCCTTAATGAGGATATACATTATATGATCAATGAAAAGACGATAGCGACAATGAAAACCGGCGTAACATTGATCAACACCAGCCGTGGCGGGCTGATTAATACCGCGGACATGATTGAGGCACTGAAAAGCAAGCAGGTAGCTTATCTTGGGATTGACGTTTACGAACAGGAAGAAAAACTGTTTTTCAGAGACCTTTCAGGCAGCATCATCGACGATGATGTGATCCAGCGCCTGGTTAGTTTTCCCAATGTTTTGGTCACTGCGCACCAGGCATTTTTTACTCAGGAAGCACTTTCAGAAATAGCTCAGATCACCTTGAAAAGCATCGATGGCCTTACCAGAGGGCAGACGCCTGAAAATAATTCTGTTTTGGTATAAACGGGCTGTCAATCATCAAATATAACATTTCATGAATATTTACATTTTGCTGGCTCACCCCGATAAAACCAGTTTCAATGGACAGCTGGCTGATGCCTATGAGCAGAAATTGCTCCTTGCCGGGCATCAGGTCCGCAGGCAAAATATTAGTGAAATGCAGTTTGATCCAGTTCTGTGGAAGGGGTACTCGGTTATTGAGCAGTTTGAACCGGATATGCAGCAGACGCAGGAAAATATTTTGTGGTGCCAAAAATGGGTGATCATATACCCTGTCTGGTGGGGCTCGGTTCCGGCAATCCTCAAAGGTCTTTTAGACAGGGCTTTGCTGCCGGGCTTTGGTTTCAAATACCATGAAAAGGATCCATTCTGGGACCAATACCTGGGCAAAAGGTCAGCTCACGTTATCACTACCTCCGACGCGCCTGCGATCTGGTTATGGTGGCAATATGGCAACAGTGATATCAAAGCCATCAGGAAAGCAACACTGGAATTCTGCGGGATCAAACCCGTAAAGGTTACCCGCATTGGCAGGGTCAAATATTTGGACGACGATAAGCGCAGTAATATTATCAGAGATATAGCGGCAGACTATTTTCCTTTTCAAAGCGTATGCCAAAAGCCTTTCAAGAAATCAGGGTGTAGCAACTGGCCCAAACCCTTCAAACAGACATTGAAAACGGCCTTTCTAATACCGAAGCCAAATCCAGGAACCAGCGCCTGGGGCTTAATGAGCTCAGCAGGAATAACCTGACAGCATGTGGGCGATACTGCTCCGGCAGGCCAACAGCCTTATGGTATGGATACTGACAGCAGCAGCGATCGTTTCATTTTTAATGGTGGACACTTTCGAATGCTATACTGTTACGGCTGGATAGCTGTTTCACATGACTGTGGAATAGTTATCTAGCCTCCTAACCTGCGAAAAATACGGTGGTTTTTCCGTAATTTGTAATTGGGTATTAATTTGCTGGTAGGTGTTTATAAATCAATCTCTTAACGGTTAATCGCTCTGAGATAGAGCACGTTAAAATGTACTTTTTACACGGCTATACTAGGAATTTTGTCACGGTAAAAAGAATGGAAAGGCGATGCTGAGTGATCGGTTTTGCTGACTTTATGATGACAAGCATGGTTGCATTTCAATGTGCAGTAAAATAGTGCCTTAGTTTAAGAAAAATTGCTACGAGTATCAAAATCCCTGTTAAGCAATACAAAACCATCATCACGGTAGTTGGTTTTACAGGTTTGGAATCCTTTGTGAATGAGCGGTAGGGGGACTTTGTTGGCTTTGACCGGATAGAGCCTGGAATTACGTTTTTGCTTTTCATTTGACATTAAAGTTGAATCCATTCTATCAGCTAGGGATTTGTATGTCAACCTACAAATATCGTTTAAGATCTTATTTATTTCTGCCTACCTGTTGCATGTTTTATTGAGCTACTTTTGCAGTATTATGAGATTAGCTATTTATCTACTAGCTTTTTACACCGTGGTACTATCCTGCATTCCCTGTCAGGATGATCCATTGCGTGTCTCATATAAAGGTACCATAGCAATCATTAACGCCAGTGCTGATCATCAGGATCAGGGCACCGTTGACCTTTGCTCCCCATTTTGTATATGTGCTTGCTGCGCAGGAATAACGCTTCAAGAGCCAATCACTTCCTTGCCCGAGGCTGCGTCTGCACCATTTTTTAAGGATGATGCGTTTGCTTACACGACTGATAGCACAGGCGGGAATCTGGCATCTATCTGGCAACCTCCCAGGATTTAGTGTAACCCATTCTTTTATGGTTTGCTTATCGCTGTGACTTTTTAAGTCCCGGTTATAGGCTCATTCTACACAAATTCTAAGCTAAAATGTTAGATAAGTTCATTCATTTTTCCATTCATAATAAGCTTGTTATAGGCATATTTACCCTGGCACTCGTCGTCTGGGGTGGGTATTCGCTAACACAGCTACCCATTGATGCTGTACCCGACATTACCAATAACCAGGTACAAATCATTACAAGCAGCCCTTCGCTGGCAGCTCAGGAAGTTGAGCGCCTGGTTACGTTTCCGGTTGAGACCGCCATGGCGACCATCCCCAGCACAGAGCAGATCCGCTCCATTTCAAGGTTTGGCTTGTCAGTAGTTACCATCGTTTTTAAAGACAATATTGATGTGTACTGGGCCCGGCAACAGGTTTCCGAGCGCCTGCAAAGTGCAGTAGAACAGATACCACCTGGTGCTGGATCTCCCGAGCTTGCACCCGTAACCACAGGGCTGGGCGAAATATATCAGTACGTGTTGCATACCAAAAAGGGGTATGAGAAGAAATACCCGCCCATGGAGCTCCGAAGCATCCAGGACTGGATTGTCAGAAGACAGCTTTTGGGCACAGAAGGTATCGCAGACGTGAGCAGCTTCGGAGGATTTTTAAAGCAGTACGAGATTGCGATTGACCCCTTCAAACTAAGGAGTGCTCAGGTTTCAATGTCTGAAATCTTTATGGCCCTTGAAAAGAACAATCAAAATACAGGCGGGGCTTACATCGATAAAAAACCCAATGCCTATTTTATCAGAAGCGAAGGGCTGATCACAAACCTGAAAGATATAGAAAGCATTCAAGTCAAAGAAATCTCGAACGGTTTGCCCGTACTGATCCGTGATATTGCAACGGTGCAGTATGGCACAGCTGTACGGTATGGGGCGATGACGCGCAATGATGAAGGCGAAGTAGTGGGTGGGCTTGTATTGATGCTGAAAGGTGCTAATGCTGCCAAGGTGATCAGCAATGTAAAAGAAAGGGTTCAGCAGATTAGTAAAACACTTCCGGAAGGTGTGGTGATCGAGCCCTTCGTAGACCGCACCAAACTAGTCAATAATGCCATTAGCACAGTGTCCAAGAACCTTATTGAGGGGGCGCTCATTGTCATATTTGTATTGATCCTGCTACTGGGCAACCTACGGGCAGGGCTTGTTGTTGCTTCGGTGATCCCGCTGGCGATGCTCTTTGCGGTCAGTATGATGAACCTTTTTGGTGTATCAGGTAACCTGATGAGTCTGGGAGCGATTGACTTTGGCCTGATTGTGGATGGTGCTGTAATCATCGTTGAAGCCACACTGCATCATATTATGGGCAAGAAATATACCCACCGGCTTTCCCAGCAGGAAATGGACAACGAAGTCTACGAGTCGGCCTCCAAGATCCGGAATTCAGCCGCCTTCGGTGAGATCATTATCCTGATTGTTTATCTGCCAATCCTGGCTCTGGTGGGCATTGAAGGTAAGATGTTCCGACCTATGGCGCAGACCGTAAGCTTTGCTATACTGGGAGCCTTTATACTGTCACTTACTTACGTACCGATGGTGTCGGCCCTGTTTTTAAGTAAGAAAAATGAGCATAAACCCAATATTTCCGACCGGATCATTGCCTTTTTTCACAGGTTGTACTTGCCTGCACTAGGCTTTGCCCTGCGACGAAGACTTGTTGTGGTCATGACTGCCTTAGTGCTTTTTGGGGTAAGTATTTGGATGTTTTTAAATATGGGCGGTGAGTTTATCCCGCAACTTGACGAGGGTGATTTTGCCGTTGAAATGCGCGTGCTGACAGGCAGCTCACTATCCGAATCTGTGGATGCCGTCCAGAAGGCAGCTGGTGTGCTGCGAAAGAATTTTCCTGATGAAGTCATAGAAGTAGTAGGGAAGATGGGGGCTTCTGAAATACCAACAGATCCTATGCCTGTGGAAGCCGGTGATGTGATGGTCATTTTGAAAGATAAATCAATGTGGACAAAAGCACAAGGAAGGGAAGAGCTCGCAGAAAAAATGCAGGCCACCCTTACCGAAACTATCCCTGGCGTGACATTTGGCTTTCAGCAGCCCATCCAGATGCGGTTTAATGAGCTGATCTCTGGGGTTAAACAGGATGTTGCAATCAAGATATTCGGAGAAGACCTGAACGCACTGGCCCAACAGGCAGACAAGATTGGCAAACTGGTGGCTTCTGTTGAAGGGGCCCAGGACCTGTATGTGGAAGAAGTGAGCGGCCTGCCGCAGATCGTCGTTAACTTCGACCGCGACCGCATGTCGCAATTCGGTATCAGCATTGAAGATGCGAACCGGACAATCAATACGGGATTTGCCGGAAGCAGCGCGGGCGTGGTTTATGAAGGGGAAAAAAGATATGACCTGGTTGTCAGGCTCAAAAGCCAGAACCGTCAGACCCTTGAAGATGTGCGGGGATTGTTTGTTACAACATCACACGGAGAGCAGGTCCCGCTGGGCCAGATCGCTACTGTTGAGATGAAAACAGGAGCTAACCAGATCCAAAGGGAGGATGCAAAACGCAGGATAACTGTGGCATTCAATGTGCGTGGCAGGGATGTGGAGAGCATTGTCAAGGAGCTCCAAACCAAAATCGATAAACAGATCAAGCTGCCCACAGGATACTATACAACCTATGGAGGCCAGTTCCAAAACTTGCAAGAGGCTAAAACCCGTTTAAGCATTGCTGTACCGATTGCATTGCTGCTTATTTTTGTGCTGCTTTATTTTACATTTAACTCGCTGCGCCAAAGCCTATTGATCCTTACAGCTATCCCACTGTCAGCGATCGGCGGTATCATTGCCCTTTCGCTTCGTGGAATGCCTTTCAGTATTTCGGCTGGGATTGGTTTTATCGCACTTTTTGGCGTGGCCGTCTTAAATGGTATCGTGCTGATTGCAGAGTTCAATTCACTTCGTAAAGAGGGAATGACCGACTTGAAAAAGGTCATATTCCAGGGTACCGAGACTCGTCTTCGCCCGGTATTGATGACAGCCCTTGTGGCTTCACTGGGATTTTTACCTATGGCCCTGTCAAATAGCTCAGGTGCGGAAGTACAGCGCCCACTAGCGACTGTGGTGATCGGTGGGCTGGTATCTGCAACACTTTTGACCTTGCTGGTGCTACCGGTACTGTACCTTATTGTCGAGAAGCGTTTTGGTGGCGCTGCATTTAAACCCGCGACGGCACTTCTACTTGTTTTTACCGCCTGCACCTTTGCCGCTACCAATGTCCACGCGCAGGATTCGGCCAGTATTGGCAGGAAAATTTCGCTGGAAGCGGCCATAAATGAAGCCACCGGCAAAAACTTGGAAGTCAAAACTGGTATTTACCAGATCGATTACCAGCGTGCACTGCTTGGTACTTCTGCCCAGATCGCAAAAACAGATATTTCCTGGATGGGTGGGCAGTACAACAGTAACAGGTTTGATAACCAGTTCAATATTTCGCAAACCTTGCCCCATCCAAAGGTGGCCAGCAAAAGAAAAGAGCTTTTGTCTGCCCATATTACTGGCGTGCAGGCTAGACTGGAAGTGACCAAAGCGGAGCTGATCAGACAGGTTAAAGTCAATTACTATCAGCAGGTCCTTTTAAAGCAGCAACAACAGATGCTACTAGCGGAAGGCCAGCGGGCCGACCGGTTTGTCGAAGCAGCAGCTCTGCGTCTTAAGACCGGTGAAACAGGGCAACTTGAATATTCGGTCGCCCAAAGTGAGCAAGGTGAAATCCAGGCGCGAGTTATTCAAAACCGTGGCAACCTACTAGTCCTGCAAAGACAACTGCAAATGCTGCTAAACAGTGCTGGGCCCATGCAGGCCCAGAGTGATACCCTGGAAAAACGCTCCCTTGGTGCTATTGTACTGGATACTGCCGGCATTAATTCAAATCCGTATTTGCAGTACCTACGCCAGCAGATTGCCATTGAAAATCAAACAACAGCCGTTGAGCGCACGAGCCTGTTACCTGATTTCAGCGTTGGCTATTTCAATCAGTCTTTGATTGGCGGGGAAAATATCAATGGTACTGAGGTTTTTTATGGGGCCGGAAAGCGTTTTCAGGGATTTCAGCTTGGCGTGTCCATCCCGATTTTTAGCGGTGCATCCAGGGCACGCGTAAAAGCGTCACAACTCAATGAGAAAATCGCGCAGAATCAATGGGAGCTTGCCCAGATTCAGCTGGGCAGTAGCTTGCAGCAAGCGGTGCAGTCTTATCAGAGTGCAACTCAGAGCCTGATTATATATGAGCAAAAAACATTGGTTCTGGCTGATGTGATCGCAGGCAATGCCACGAAGGCTTATGAGGCTGGCGAGATTGGCTATGTCGAATTTTCGCAGGCACTGACCAGGGCTTTAAATATCAGGTCTGCTTACCTGGACCTGCTGGGTAGCTACAACCAATCGGTCATTGAAATTGAATTTTTGCTAGCCAAACAGCAATGACCCGCTTCAAATTATCAATCGTTAACTAATGATCCATATTCAATGAAAAATATAGTAGTCGTCTTGTTTCTTTTGGCAGGCCTTTTGGCTTGCGGCAAAAAGCAGAAAGAAAAGCAGCAGGAGCCAGCACATCAAGAGGGGGTGCACCATGAAGAAGAAGGGAATATCGTTGAGCTCACCAAAGCGCAATATGAAACTGCCGCCGTCGAACTAGGCCAGGTTAGTACCCGTAATTTAAGCGATGTAGTCACTGCCAATGGCGTGATCGATATCCCACCGCAAAACCTGGTGAGCATATCAGCACCATTGGGCGGGTTTGTCAGAAAAACAGAGCTGTTGCAGGGTATGCAGGTAAAGAAGGGGCAGGTGCTGGCCACAATCGAAAACCCTGACTTTATCCAGATCCAGCAAGATTTCCTGGAAACGGAAAGTAAACTGGAATACGCCCAGCAGGAGTACAGCCGACAGCTGGAATTGAGCAAGGAAAATATCAATGCCCAAAAGATATTGCAGCAAGCAACATCGGAGGTAAAGACCCAAAAAGCGCGGTTGGCAGGCTTAAGGGAAAGGCTTATTACAGCCGGTATAAACTTAACTACATTAGAAATGGGCACCATTATCAACAGCGCCATAATACGGTCACCCATCAGCGGATCAGTTACGACGGTCAATGTGAACATTGGAAAATATGTTAACCCGACCGATGTAATGTTTGAAATTGTTGATACCGACCACTTGCATGTCGAGCTTTCCATTTTTGAACAGGATATCCCTAAAATCAAGCTGGGCCAATTGGTGCGCTTCACAGTCAGCAATAACCCAGGCAAGGAATACCTGGCCAAAGTGTATTTGATCAATCAAAAGATCAATGAAGACCGGACGGTGCGCGTGCATTGCCACCTTGAAAAAGACGATAGAGGCTTGTTGCCACAGAACTTTGTGAAGGCTGTGATCGAGATCGGCGCAAATCCTGTAACCGCGCTCCCGAATCCGGCCATTGTCGAATTTGACGGGTCTTCCTATATATTCATACAGCACCCGGAAGGTGTCCACGCTGACAGTACAGAAGGCACTGAGTCCGATGAGCTGGCTTTTGAGATGGTCGCCGTCTCGAAAGGGGTATCAGAAAATGGGTACACGCAAATCAAATTCCCGCAGGGCTTTGACGCGCAAAACCAAAAGATTGTGCTGAAAGGGGCTTATGCCTTGTTATCAAAACTTAAAAACTCGGAGGAAGAAGAAGGGCACTAAATTATGAACCAGATTATCCTTGGAAGTATCGCACTTAGCCTGATCCATGCGATGATCCCCAGCCATTGGTTGCCCTTTATCACGATCGGCAGGTCTATGAGATGGAGCAGACGGCAGATTTTAAATACTACATTTTTAGCCGGCGCTGCACATACACTAAGTACAACCATATTTGGTTTGATGGTCAGCTTTGCCGGCTTTCAGCTTTCAGAGAACCAAAGCGTCATTGCCAGCAAGATTGTACCCTTGTTCTTACTGCTACTGGGGACCTGGTTTATTATGCAGCATTACCGTCATCAGGCTCATAGCCATATCGATGAAAAATTATTGAAATATGGCAGCCACCGCAGGATACTGTTATCGCTGATGCTGATGATGTTTCTCTCACCCTGCTTTGAGATCAATGCCTATTTTTTGAATGCCGGGGCTATCGGGTGGTACGCTGTTTTGACAATCGTAGTGATTTATAATGTGTTGACCCTCTCAGGCATGCTGCTGATGGTAAGCTTGGGAAGCAAAGGCATTAAAAATATTAATATCCATTGGCTGGAACACTATGAGCAGCTCATTACCGGGCTTACACTCATTAGCCTGGCCATATTAAACTTTATCGTAGAAATTTAAAAAAGGTTGTATCATGGAAGAAAACCAAAATAATAATCCTGGGCAGCAGGAGCCAGTTGATACCCAGCTGGCAAAAAAACAGAATCATGAAGGCGATGATCATGACGAAGGTGAAGATCATGACGAAGATGATAAAGATCATAGCGAAGGTGACGGGCACGATCATGGCAGCGAAGCAGGAAGCGCAAGCCTAATCAAAAGCAGGTGGGCGTTATGGTTGAGCCTTGTAATCCTGCTGGGTTTTCTGCTGGTAAACAAAGTGCTTGACATCCCAGTTGCAAAACCAATCGAGATTGGGCTAATGGTCATTGCATACATGCTGGCGGGGCATAAGACCATACAAATTGCATTCAGAAGGGTGATCCGGGGAGACTTTTTCAACGAGTTCACCCTGATGACAACAGCGACGTTAGGGGCATTTTACATTGGCGAGTTTGCAGAAGGCGTTGCTGTCATGATCTTTTACGAATTGGGAGAGCTCTTTCAGGATCTGGCTGTCAACCGCTCCAAACGTTCCATTAAAGCATTGCTGGACGTGCGGCCTGATAAAGTGACTGTTAAACGCAATGGAGGCAATAAGGTAATTAATCCCGCAGATGCTGCAATCGGGGATATCATCATGGTTAAACCAGGTGAGAAAGTGGCCCTGGACAGTGAACTGCTGACAGAATCGGCCAGTTTCAATACCGCCGCATTAACGGGCGAGTCCACGCCGGATACGAAAGAAAAAGGAAGCCCGGTCCTTGCGGGGATGATTAACCTGGACAGGGCAATTGAATTGAAAGTTACAACTGCTTTCAAGGATTCAAAACTTTCTAGGATACTGGAAATGGTGCAGGAAGCTACGGCAAGAAAAGCGCCGACTCAGCTTTTTATCAGCAAGTTTGCCAAAACCTACACACCTATTGTGTTTTTTCTGGCATTGGCCATTATCATTATCCCATACTTTTTTGTAGAAGATTATGTATTCAATCAGTGGCTATACCGCGGGATGGTTTTTCTGGTTATTTCCTGCCCATGTGCGCTCACGATCTCTATTCCCCTGGGTTACTTTGGTGGTATTGGCCTGGCTTCGCGTAACGGAATACTGTTTAAAGGGTCTAACTTCCTGGATGTAATGACCAAGGTGGACACTGTTGTTATGGACAAGACAGGTACCCTTACCAAAGGCGTATTCAAAGTGCAGCAGGTTGAGACCAGTTTGGATAAAAATGAGTTCCTTTATCTGACATCATCACTGGAAAGTGCTTCCACGCACCCGGTGGCGCGGGCTGTCATTGAATACCAGCAAGGTAAGAAAATAGAAGATCCTACGTATGTAGAAGAGATATCAGGTCATGGCCTGAAAGGCAAGGTAGCAGGGAAAGAGCTGCTTGCCGGTAATTTGAAATTACTGGATAAGTTTTCTATTTCTTACCCGGAAGATATCAAGCAGATCCAGGAAACAATCGTAGTTGTAGCCGTTGATGGCAAGTATGCAGGTTACATAACCATCGCCGATGAGATCAAAGAGGATGCGGCCCAGGCAATCAAGGATATGCATGGCTTGGGCATCAAGACTGTGATGCTCTCGGGGGATAAGAATGCTGTTGCCCAGAAAGTTGCAAAAGAGCTGGGCATCGATGAAGCTTATGGAGATCTGTTGCCAGAGGGCAAGGTAGAGAAAGTGCAGGCTTTCAAAGATGCTGGTAAGCGTTTGGCATTTGTTGGGGATGGTGTCAATGACGCCCCGGTTGTAGCCCTGGCTGATGCTGGCATTGCAATGGGCGGGCTCGGCTCTGATGCGACCATTGAGACAGCGGATGTAGTTATTCAAAACGACCAGCCATCCAGAATTGTTTCAGCCATCCGGGCAGGTAAGATCACCCGCTCAATTGTCTGGCAAAATATTATCCTGGCTATGTCCGTGAAAGCAATCGTGCTTCTTCTGGGAGCTGGCGGGATCGCAACCTTATGGGAGGCAGTTTTTGCTGATGTTGGGGTTGCGCTGTTGGCGATCTTAAATGCTTTCCGCATCCAGGGTAAGAAGATTTAACAGTCTCTGTTAATACAAAACCTCCGGGCTAGATCCGGAGGTTTTTTTTATGCCCGAATATTTGCTTTATAAAAATTTAAACTACCTTTAATAAAATTTTAGATAGATCTAAAATTTTATTAAGAATAATCTAAATATAAACGGTTACTTATTGCACTTATTCTTGAAGGGATTTTAATCATATCCTGTGAGCGGATTACACCGAAGGTGCCAGCTGACGATCAAATTTTGGATGGCCCCATTGAAGGGCTTTCGTCTGCCGAGAAAACGCGGTTTTTAGCGGGTGATGCAGCTTTCAGTGATGAGATCTTTACCAGTGAAACCGGTTTGGGTTCCGTCTTTGTTGCCACCAGTTGCGGAAGCTGCCATGCCGGTGATGGCAAAGGGACATTGTTTACGACGCTGACCAGATTCGGCCAGACGGATGCAAGTGGCAATAAATTCCTTCACCTGGGAGGGCCGCAGTTACAAAACAGAGCCATACCTGGATACGTACCTGAAAGTATCCCTGCTGGCGCTACATTCTCCCGTTTTACACCACCTTCTAATACAGGGCTTGGATTGATCGAGCTGGTCCCGGACGCGGATATCCTGGCAATGGCCGATCCGGCTGACGCGGATAAAGACGGGATATCAGGAGTGCCTAATTACGGGGATCTCCCTTCGTTTTTAAACCCGCTGCCCAATGCAGTCCCTAAAAATGGCAAGTATATTCACCGTTTTGGCAAGAAGGCTGCCGCTTACAGTTTACTGCACCAAACGGTAAATGCTTATAGCCAGGACATTGGCATCAGTTCATTATTTGCGCCTTTTGATGTCTATTCCGGTCTGGAAATTGATCCGGAAATCTCAAATCTGACCATCAACAACGTAGTTTTTTACTTGCAGACCCTGAAAGCGCCCATCCAAAGGGACCAGGGTGACGCTCAGGTCAAGCAGGGAAAGCAAACGTTTATAGACTTGGGTTGCCAGAGTTGCCACAGGCAAACATTGAAAACCGGCCTATCTCAGGTTTCAGCCCTTTCAAACAAAACATTCCATCCCTATACAGACCTATTGCTTCATGATATGGGCAGCGGCCTGGATGATGGCTATACCGAAGGGAGCGCAAAAACTTCGGAGTGGCGGACGCCGCCGCTCTGGGGACTTGGTCTATCGCCTAATTCGCAGGGTGGCCTTTATTTTCTGATGCATGATGGCCGGGCAAGAAGTATCGAGCAGGCCATTGAAATGCATGGTGGGGAAGCTGATGGGAGTAGGAACCGTTTCAAAAGCCTGGCTCAGGGTGAGCAGGCAGATCTTATCAAATTTTTAAAATCCTTATAAAATGGATAGAAAGCAATTCATTAAAGCGTGTGGTATTTCATGCCTTGGATTATCAACGGCAACTTTTTCCCTATCCGGATGTGCCAGCGTGTATTCCGTGCAGGGCAGTGTTTCAGATAAGACCATTTCTTTTCCAAAGGAGTCTTTTTTTGAAACCAAGAAGTCAGGGGAGAAGATAGCCCGTCAGGTCGTGGTAGTCAATGTAGACAATCTGAAATTTCCTGTGGCTGTTTATGATGATGGTAACGATAAATACACGGCGGTTTGGCTCAAATGCAGCCATCAGGGCAATGAGGTCAGTGTCCATGGGGACTCGCTCTCATGTTCTGCTCACGGCAGCGCATACGACCGCTCCGGAAAAGTAACGAAAGGCCCTGCAAAAGAGGATTTAAGAAAGTTTAATGTACGCAGTGATGAGACTACCATATTCATTCAACTCGCATGAAGAAATCTGTACTACTGCTTTTGCTGACAATTTGCGCCCGGGTCCTTTACGGCCAGACTGATACAAGTTTTTTCTTTTCCCGTGTCAAGCAGGATTCCACCAAGTTGAAGCTCAATATGGACGCGGTCTACAACCGGCCATTTTTACAAATGGGAAAGCTACCTGTTGCGCTGGGCGGCTACGTGGAAGCCAATAGCAGTTATTTTGGTACTGACGGGGTTAGCGACGGGCTTTCCTTTCAACTGCCACGGCTTACCATGTTTATGTCGGCCAGTATCCGGCAGCGGATCAAGTTTATGACAGAAATAGAATTCGAGGAAGGCGGGCGCGAGATCAGCATTGAATTTGCTGCGCTTGACGTCGAATTTAACCCGTTTTTTAACCTGCGGGGCGGTGTGATCATGAACCCGATCGGTGCGTTTAACCAAAACCATGACGGCCCTAAATGGGAGTTTATAAGCCGACCAGTTTCGTCCACCACTATCATTCCAAGCACATGGAGTAATGTAGGTTTCGGCTTGTTCGGCAAGTATTCCCGTAAGGACTGGGTGTGGGCATATGAAGCCTACCTAAGCAATGGTTTTGATGATAAGATCATCAATAATAAACAGAACCGAACCTGGTTTCCTGCCAGTGTATAGTCCTGGAATAGCTTTACACAGAAGCAAAAACGGATGAAAGCAAAAAGGAAGGAAGTCACGATCAAAAATCGAAAACCTTGGGAACGACTTACTGAGGTGGAAAAGAAGCGTATTGTTCGC
>Ga0209958_1000946_pt1 | contig 30784 bp, 16 predicted proteins | sample ThiBio_inoc_plan_FD_183942 | JGI IMG/M metagenome (GOLD analysis project Ga0209958, IMG submission 183942) | Wastewater bioreactor microbial communities from Cape Town, South Africa - Thiocy_inoc_plan (SPAdes) | ecosystem: Engineered > Bioremediation > Thiocyanate > Unclassified | place: South...
GGGGGGGGGGGCCCGCCGGGGGTGGGGGTGCGGCCGGCGCGGTCGGGCTCGTCGCGGGCGTCGCGGTCGAGGGGGCGCGACGGCTTCGGGCGGGCGCCGGGGGGCGGTCCGAGGGTCCGGAATTCGTCGTCGGGCGTCGCCATGTCGTCTCCTCGGGATCGCTCCCTCGGCGGGCGGGACGCGCCGGGCGGGGGCCCGTCCGCCGTCACGCCGACCTCGATCATAGTAATCTCATACGGAGTTGACGAGGTTGTCTGTGTCGGCGTCGGCTTGAAGCTGACCTGCCTCGGGCTATCATTGGTCTCGCAAACGTCACGGTCGGTTCGAAGTCGTCGCGTCCGCCTCCCGGCCCGGCGCGCTTCCCTGAGGGCCCTCGGTTATGCCCGGCTACGCCCAAGCCCGCCGCCCGTTCACCCTGACGACCCCCCTGGGGCCCGACAAGCTGTTCCTCCTGGGGCTCTCGGGGCGGGAGGCGATCTCGCAGCTTTTCCGCTTCGACTTGGACCTGATCGCCGAGCGCGAGGTCCAGGTCCCCTTCGAACAGCTCCTGGGCAAGAAGGTGACCGCCCACGTCGGGTCGGGCGGCGGGGAGACCCGACACTTCAGCGGGGTGTGCAGTCGGATGGTGCAGGGGGGCCGGGACGAGGTCTTCACGCACTACCAGATGGAGGTCGTCCCCGAGGCGTGGTTCCTCACGCGCCGCACGCAGAGCCGGATCTTCCAGCGGATGTCGACGCCCGACATCCTCAAGAAGGTCTTCCAGGGCCTCGCGGTGGAGCAGCAGCTCCAGGGGAAGTACGAGCCCCGCGAATACTGCGTGCAGTATCGCGAGACCGACTTCGACTTCGCCTCGCGGCTCATGGAGGAGGAGGGGATCTTCTACTTCTTCAAGCACGAGCAGGCGGGCGGCCGGATGATCCTGGGCGACGACCCCTCGAAGCACCCCGAGGTCCCCTTCGGGTCGCAGGTCGAGTACCAGGCGGTCGCCGGGCCCTCGGTGCAGGAGGAGCGGATCACGGCTCTCCGGAAGTCGCAGGAGCTGCGGTCGATGTCCGTCGTGCTCTGGGACCACAACTTCGAACTGCCGCACAAGAACCTGGAGGCCGTCAAGCCGATCCAGGACGCCGTGCAGGTCGGCTCCGTCTCGCACAAGCTGAAGCTGGGGGACGCGGCCCGGCTGGAGTTGTACGACTGGCCCGGCGGCTACGCCCGGCGCTACGACGGCGTCGGGCCCGGGGGCGACGACAAGGCGGCGGACCTCAACAAGGTCTTCGTCGACAACAAGCGGACCGCATCGCTCCGGATGGAGGAGGAGGCCGCCGCCGCCCTGGAGCTGACGGGCGAGAGCCGATGCCGGCAGTTCACGGCGGGCCAGGCGTTCGAGATGAAGAAGCACTTCAACGCCGACGGCAAGTACGTCTTGACCTCGGTCGTCCATAGCGCCCGGACGTCGAGCGACTACCGATCCGGGGACTTCGGCGGGACGGCGTACGAGAACGCCTTCTCCTGCATCCCGGCCTCGGTCCCGTTCCGCCCGCGGCGGGTCACGCCCCGGCCGGTCGTCGCCGGCACCCAGACCGCCGTGGTCGTCGGCCCCTCGGGGCGGGAGATCTTCACGGACAAGTACGGCCGGGTGAAGGTGCAGTTCCACTGGGACCGCGAGGGGAAGAAGGACCAGAACAGCTCGTGCTGGGTCCGCGTCGCCCAGCCGATCGCCGGCCGCCGCTGGGGGTCGTCGTTCTGGCCCCGGATCGGCCAGGAAGTGGTCGTCCATTACCTGGAAGGGGACGTCGACCGCCCCATCATCATCGGGGCCGTCTACAACCCGGAGCAATTGCCGGCTTACCTCGACAAGGGGCCGGACTCCAAGCACAAGGAGGAGAACCTGCTCAGCGGGTTCAAGTCGAACACCAGCGACGGCGGCGAGGGCTTCAACGAGCTGCGGTTCTACGACGCGAAGGACAAGCAGCAGATCTTCCTCCACGCCGAGCGCGACTACGACGCCCGGGTGAAGAACGACGCCATGGAATGGATCCAGCACGACCGCCACACCGTCGTCGGCAAGGAGGACGAGAAGTCCGAGGCGGGCGACCACAACGAGGAAATCTGGCGCGACCACAACGCCCACATCCACCGCAACCGGGTCGAGCACGTCGAGAAGGACGTCCAGCTCCTGGTCGGGGGCGGGGTCGACGTCGACGTGACCGGGACGCGCACCGAGAGCGTCGGCGGCGACGAGCACCTGACCGTCCGCGGCGAGCGCCACGAGAAGATCGCCACCAACAACCACACGGAGGCCGGCCAGGAGATCCACCTCAAGGCCGGGATGAAGGTCGTCATCGAGGCCGGGATGGAGCTGACCATCAAGGCCGGCGGCGGGTTCATCAAGCTCGACGCCATGGGGGTGACGATCGAGGGGACGATGGTGAAGATCAACTGCGGCGGCGCGGCGACCCCGGCCAAGCCGGCCAAGCCCGAATCTCCGAAGAAGGCCGCGCCGAAGAAGCCCAAGGAAGCCGACGACGCCGTGAGCGGCTCCAAGTCCTGCTGAGCGAAGGAGGCCCCGACCATGCCCCAGGGACCCGCCGCCCGCGTGGGCGACCCCGTGACGCACCCGCTGCCGCCGATGCTCGGCCCCGGGCCCGGCAGCACCAACGTCCTGATCGGCAACATGCCGGCGTGGCGGGGGATGCCGCTGGCCGCCGCGGCGGGCGTGATGGCGTCGAAGGCGGCGTCCGACGTCACCGTGACGACGGCCATGGCCGCGTCGACCGCCGCGATGGGGACGCCCGGGGCGCCCGCCGCCAAGGCCGCCGAGGTCGCCGCGCAGCAGGCGGCCACGGCGTCGATGACCGCGACCATGACTTCGGCCGGCATGGGGGCCGACCAGCACATGTGCAGCACCCCCCTGGCCCCGCCCCTCTCGCCCCCGCCGCACTCGATGGGCATGGTCACGACCGGCAGCATGACCGTCCTCATCAACAACCTCCCCGCCTGCCGCGCCGGCGACACCATCGTCGAATGTCTCGGCCCCCCCAACGCGATCGCCATGGGCCTCCCCACGGTGATCATCGGCGACTCCATGTACACGGGCCAGGGGGGGGCGATGGCCGCCGCGTCGAAATCCGGCGCCCCGTTCTGCGAGATCTGCGAGAAGAAGCGGCTGGGGCTCGCCTGAGCCGGGGGGACGACGAGCCTCATGGGCCGGACGCTGCTGCTGGAAGTCTGGTCGGGCCCCGACGCGGGCCTCGCGTTCGCCCTCCCCGCCGGCGCTCGCGCGGTGGTCGGCCGCATGGCCCCGTCCGACGCCCTGCTGCCCGGCGATCGCACGGTCTCCCGCCGCCACTTCGCCATCTCATTCGACGGCCGCGCGGCGACCATCGAGGACCTGTGCAGCTCCCACGGGACCACGGTGAACGACCGGCCCGTCGACTCCGCGACGGTCCTGCACGGCGACCGGATCGGGGCGGGGGAGACGACGCTCCGCGCTCGCCTGGTGGACGTCGCGCCGGCCCATGCCCGCCCCCTCGGCCCGCGGCCCACGGCCGCCCCGACGGTCGCGCCGGCCGCGCCCCCGGGCCTGGTCACGGAGGACTTCCCGCTCGTCGACGCCCTGGCAACCCCCGCCGCGCCCCCGACGCCCCACGACCGCGCCCTGCAAGCCCTCCGCGCCGAGCCGTCGCCCCTCTTCGCGATCCTCGACGCCGCCCGCGACCCGATGGTCTACCTGCGGATTCACGAATGCCCCGAGCGCAAACAATCCCTCTACGAGGACGCCGCCCCCGAGCTGGCCTTCGTCGCCCCGTACCTGATCTCGCTGCCGAGGTCGTCCCCCTCCCTGGACCTGATCGTCCGCGAAGGCTGGGGCGAATCGTGGGGCGTCTTCCTGACCAGCGACCGGACGTTCGAGGAGGTGCGAAAGCACCTTCGACGGCTGCTGACGGTCCAAACCGAGGATGGGAAGCCGCTCCTGTTCCGATTCTACGACCCTCGCGTCCTGAGGGCGTTCCTGCCGACGTGTACACCTGTCGAGACGACGCAATTGCACGGCCCGATCGGCGCGTTCCTGATCGAGGGCGATTCGCCCGGCCGACTGCTGCGATGGCCGAGCCGCGGCGTCCCCGGGGGGGGGCCGGATGTGGTGGACGTCGGGCCGAATGAACGGCCCTCCTCCCCGGGCTTCGCGGGGGGAGGCGCGGGTCGATGAACCCCTTCATCATCCGAACCGCGCAGCTCCAGGCGCTGGCCGTCGGGCGACGCCGACGAGAGGCCGCCGAGGCCCTGGAGAAGGCCGGGATCCGGGTCGTCGAAGACCCGATCGACGGGTCGCTGATCCTGGCGGACGCCGAGGATCGTCGCGGTCGGCTGGCGTTCGGCGACGACGGCTCGACCCGCCTGGAATCCGGCGGGGCTCCCGTCCTCACGAGCTGGCGCGACCCCTTCGGCCGACTCGCCCGGCTTGAATCCCCGGGCGGCGCATCCATCGACGTGCGCGAGGATGATCGATCGGGGTCGATGGAGATCCTCCGCGGAGGCGGCGGGAGGTTCCGCCTCCGGCAGGATCCCGAAGGCCGACCGATCGAGATCGGCTATCCCGACGGGACGACCGTCCGGTTCGAGGATCGCCCCGACGGCCGCCGCGTCATCCATCGCGACGGCGCGACGACCGAGTTCATCCGCGACGCCGACGGGCGGACGACGGCCGTCGTCAATCCCCGCGGGCACGCGACCCGCATCGAGCACGGGCCGTCGTCGCGCCGCTTCCACTACCCGGACGGGACCGTCCACGAATACGGGCTGGACGAGGACGGCGAGTTGGAATCCTGGCGGATCGACGGCCGCCTGCACGCGGCCTATCGCATCGCCGACGACGCCTCCCGGCTGGAAGTGACCTACGCCGACGGCCATCGCGTCTCCCTGACCTACGAGGGGGACCGCCTGACGGAAGCGACCAACACGCTGGGCGTCTTGAAGCTGGAGTATGACGACGCGGGCCGCCTGGTCCGCGAGGATTGGAACGGCCGCGCGGTCGAATACATCCGCGACGCCACAGGCCTGCTGGCGGAGATCGCCACCCCGGACGGCGAGACGCTCCGTTTCCTGCGGGACGCCCAGGCGCGGGTGGATCGCGTCGTCGACTGGTCGGGCGCGGAGACCCGCCTCGGGTACGCGGCCCACGGGCCGATGGATCGCATCGTCTTCCCCAACGGGGTCGAGGCCCGCTCGACCTTCGACGAGATCGGCCGCTGCATGTCGACCCGGACGACCTCGCCGGCCTCGACGTCGCCGCTGGTCGACGCGGCCTACACGCACGACCCCTGCGACCGCGTCGTCTCGGCCCACGGCCCGAAGGCTTCGCGCCGGTTCGAGTACGACGCCGAGGGGCGGCTCGTCCGCGTGCAGGCGGCGGACTCGGACGTGCGGTATCAACTCGACCCGATGGGCAACGCCGTCCGCGCCGGGGCCTCGACGCGGGCCTACGATCCGCTCGACCGGCTCGCGACGATCGACGGGTCGAAGGTCGCCTACGACGAGTTGGGAGGCGTCGCCTCCGGCCCGACCCCGAAGGGTCCCGCCCGATTCCGGTACAACGGGCAGGGCCAGCTCATCGAGGTCGCCCTGGCCGACGGGACGACGGCGCGCTACGCCTACGACCCGATCGGCCGTCGCGTGCGCAAGACGGTGGGCGAGACGGTCACGGAGTATACCTGGGCCGGGGTGCTGCTGCTGTCGGAGAAGACCCTCGGTCCGGACGGGGAGAGCCGTCGCGACCACCTCTTCCTGCCCGGGACGTTCCAGCCGCTGGCGATGCGCGTGGACGGCCGGATCTACCGCCATCACCTCGACGGCTCGGGCTTCCCGTCGAGCATGAGCGACGACGAGGGCCGCGAGGTCTGGTCGGCCGTCCTCGAACCCTACGGCGAGGCCCGCATCCTGGTCGAGGAAGTCGAGAACCCCTGGCGGCTCCCGGGCCAGTCCTTCGACCCGGAGACGGGCCTCCACTACAACCTGGCCCGCTACTACCACCCCGCCTGGGGCCGCTACCTCACCCCCGACCCCCTCCGCTCCGACGGCGGCGGCCTGAACTACTACATCTACGCCCAGGCCGACCCGATCAATAAGGCCGACCCCACGGGCGAGATCGTGCCGGTCCTCATCGCCATGGGCGTGGGGCTGGCCGTCGGAGCGGCAATCGGCGCGGGGTTGGAGTATTATCGCCAGCGCGAGGCCGTGAACGAGGGTCGCCAGTCCGAAGTCAACACCGACGCCGTGATCGCGCAGGGAATCCTGGGCGGCTTCGTCGGTGCGGTCGGCGGTGCGGTCGGGGCCCTGGCGGCCGCGGCCGCCGTGGGGATTGTGGGGGGAGGGGCGCTCGGCGCCCTCATCACCGTCGGCGCCGTCGAGGGGGCCGCCGGCTCGGTGGCCGAGACCTGTGCGGAAGCGGCGGCGAAGGGCGAGGGGCCCCCCTCGGCCGGCGACCTATTGACCAGCGGCCTGATCGGCGGCGTCATCGGGGCCGTGACCGCGGGCATCGGCGGGGTCATCGCCAGCAAGCTCGCACGACGATCCCGCAAGGCCGCGCAGGAGACGGCCGAGGCCGCGGCCGCGAAGGTCAGGCCTCACAACCGCCCCCACGACGACCCCATCTCCGTGCGTCAGCGCGAGAACCAGCAGCTTCGCGAGAACGGGACCATGGAGAAGGATCTCGCGGAGCGGGGTGTCTCGCCCGAGCGGATCCGCTGGATGCAGAACAAGGAATGTCCCCTGTCCTTCGACAACCCCGAGCAGTATCAACAGTTCCAGAAGGAGCTGAAAGAGGCCCTGAAAGAGTCCGGGATCGAGGATGCGACCGCCGGCATGAAGGGGACGTCGACGACGTTCTACTCCGAGAATCCCAAGAAGCCCCTGGGGCACCATTTCGACGCCGATCCCAGCGCGCCGGCCGACGTCGACATCGATATTTCCGGCCCGAGCGTCGCCGCTAAAATGGAAGAGGCCGGGAAGGCCCCTTCCGCCAAGATGCCGCACATCTTCCGGTCGGAAGACACGAATCAGGTCTTCCCGAAACTCCAGGAATTCGCAGAGAAATGGGAGAAGGAACTCGGCCGTGAGGTCAACTTCATCGGCATGACCGACCCGGGCCCCAGGCCGACCGACCCCTCCGATTTCCTCCTGAATTAGGACCGAAGGCGTCGACCTTGAAGAACATATTGAGCCGACCGTTCCGATCCACTCTCGATCTCGAGGATCTCTTCCAGGCCGTCCAGGGGATACCGGACATGACCTGGTCGAAAAGAGAATCAGAGTACGATGACATCTACATTCGTGGCACCAACACCCGCGGTATCAAGGTGAGGATCGTCGACGACGGGCCGGTCAATTACGTCGGAGTTTACTTCCCGACCGGAGTCGACCCGGAACATCCGCTGATGCCGGACGTCGAGAAAGCGACATTCCTGGATCGTCTCGCCCGGGACCTTCAAAGGGTCGATCCGTCGTCCAAATTCGTCGCGGACGACTGGTCGTAACGGCGCATCGCTCGACCCTCGGCGGCCCCGCCCTCCAGCACCCCTATCGACGTCAGCCGGCGCAGGCTCTCGTCGACCAGATCGCGGACCGCTGCGTCGAGTTCGGCGGGGGCGAGGGGACGCCCGTCGGCGGAAATGGTGAAGTCGCCGGAGGCGATGCGGGCGCGGAGGGCTTCTTGCAGCACCGCGCGGGGGCGGGCGCCGTCGAGGAGGGGGAGGAGGAAGCGGTCGAGGTCTTCCGGGGCGACGGTGCGGCCGGCGATGTTGGTGATCCGGCCGCCGCGCGCGGCCTGGTGGCGGGCGAGGGGGCTGGCGGTGGGGGCTTCGCCGGGGTCGGTCGCGATGCGCGGGGGGGCGACGCTCAGGGTCGTCAGGTCGGCGGCGAAGCCGCGGAAGAGGGCCTCGCGCAGGTAGGCGGCGGCCTCGGTCGGGTCGAAGGGGGCGATGGGGCCGGCCGACAGGCGGCCGAGGGCTCGGGCGAGGAGGTCGGCGAAGGGGACCATCCTCGGGCGGGCGAGGGCCAGCTCCAGGAACGCGGCCTTGAGGAGCGGGTGGTTCGTGGTCAACGACGGGCCGCCGCCGGGCGTGCGGAACGGGGCGGGCTCGGGGGCGAAGACGTCGAGGTCGGGCGACTCGGGCATCATCACCGTCCCGGCCGCCATCGACGCCACGGCCTCGGGCGTCGGCCGGGGCGGGGGGCCGTCGGCCTCGCGGCGCAGGAAGGTGCGCCGGAACGTCCGGTTGACGACGAAGTCGAGGTACTGCTCGCGGGCGATGGGGTCGTCGCCCCAGGCGTCGATACGCTCGCGGGCCTCCGGGCTCAGCCCTTCGCGTAGGCCGTCGGTCTTGGCCTCGGCGACGAAGCCCAGGCCCTTCGCGGCGGCGTCGGCCATGAACTGGTGGAAGTAGAACGGGGAGTTCGTCTCCTCCAGGTGCTCGTGGTAGAGATAGGCGTCGTCCACATCGTCCAGCAGCCGCCCCTCGCCGCTGAGGATCGCGGCGTAGGCCGTACGGCGGTCGGGGAGGATCGAGACGAGGTCCCTGAGGAAGGCCCTGGCGGCGCGGGCGGAGTCGCGGACGTCGGCACCGCCGCGGAGGTGGTACGCCATCAGGTCGCGCGCCAGCCCCCGCGCGTGCCAGCCCGGGAACGTATTGTAGCTGACGTAGGCCAGGCCGCCGGGGGCGAGGTTCTCGGCGAAGGTCGCCAGGATCTTGTCGCGCACGGGGACCGGTACCCACGAATAGACGCCGTGGCAGACGATGTAATCGAACTTACCCCAGCCGGCGTCGACGTCGAGGATGCTGGCGGCGCGGAGGTCCACGTTCGCCAGCCCCAGCGCCTCGACCGTCGCGCGGCCCTCGTCGACCTGACGTGCGGAGAGGTCGATCCCGACGAAGGTCGCGCCGGGGAACTTCAGCGCCATGGAGATGACGTTCCCGCCCAACGCGCAGCCGAGTTCCAGGACGCGGCAGCCCTCGGGGCGGGCGACGGGGAGGCCGTGGAGCAGGCCCACCGTGGCCATGTGGTCGGGGTGGGTGTAGTGGAAGCTGTTGTCGGTGTAGGGGAGTTCGTCGTAGCTGGTCGTCGTGGTCATGACGCGGCCTCCGGCGTCGCGGCGGCGGGCCGGCGACGCAGCTTCGGCGCGAGCAGCGCCGCGGCCCAGCCCACGGCCAGGGCGCCCAGCCCGGCCCAGGCCACCCAACCCAGCGGGCCCGAGACGCCGGGGCCCGTCGCGCGGAGTCGGGGGGCGATCACCAGGAGCCACAGGGGCGCCGCGAGCCCGAGCGACGCCGCGGCCATCGCGAAGGCCGTGCGGCGGTACGATCGATCGACCCGCTCGGCCTCGCGGGCCCAGGTGGCGAGCCCGGCGTCGGCGACCATCTTGGACTTCGGCCCCCTGAGCAGGCCGGGGACGAACGCCCGGTCCTCCGGCGCGGGGCCGCACAGGGCGACGTAGCAGCCGCGGACCATCACCGGCTGGGCGCGGGCGTGGGTGGAGAACGCCGTCTCCACGAAGTTCCGCAGGGCCGGTAGGTCGCGGCGCATGGAGGCGTTCAGGTCGACGAGGCGGGCGTTCCCCTCCAGCGACAGATAGTCCTCGGCCAGCAGGCTGAGCGACCAGCTCTGGAGCCAGCGCACGAACCAGCGGAGGCCCCTGTCGGCCGCGGCGTGGTCGAACGGCCGCGAGCCCGGCGTGGAGAACCCGCAGCGGTTGTTCCGCAGGGCGGCGGGCATCCGCGCGGCGAACTCGCCGAAGCCCGAGCGGCCGTCGCGCAGGCAGAAGACCGCGATCGTGGGGCATCGCACCTTCAGCCCGGCCTGGATCGCCTGGAGGTCGTTGCGCAGGCCGCCGATCTCCTTGAGCACCTCGGGCGACCTCGCCTCCTCCATCGGTGCCAGGACCGCGATCCCTCGCAGCGGCGGCGACTCCGCGTTCAGGGCGGCGATCCAGGCGACGAGCCGCCCCAACCGGGCCGCGCCGTCCTCGGGCCGCCCCCACGACGACGCCCCGGCGCAGCTCAGGAACAGGCCGTCGGCCGAGGCGTAGGCGTGGACCGGCGCGTCGGCCGCTGAGGGGCCGACGGCGAACAGGCTCATCCCCGAGGCCCGCACCAGGTCGGCCGCCAGGGCCTCGTCGCGGGCCAGCAGCAGGAACACGGGCTGCGACCCGGCGTCGTAGCGGGCCTGGCTGAGCCTCGCGTCGATCTCGGCCAGGGCGGCATCGAGGTCGGCCGCCGGCCCGTCGGCCTCGGGGGCCTCGGCCGCCCCGCGAACGCCCCAGAAGGTCGCGCCCAGGTGGTAGCCCAGGCCCAGCACGGCCAGCCCCAGGCCCATCGCCCAGGGCCGTAGCCCGTGGAGGAACTCGGGAGGTAGGCGGGGGTCCAGGTCCAGGCTCGCGAAGTCGAACACGGCGACGAGGACGACCCATGCGATGGCGACCAGCGCCAGCACCCATCGCACCGGGTGCGCCGTGAACATGTAGGCGAGCCCCGCGGTGATCGCCGCCAGGACGCCGAAGACCACGAGCATGACGTGCGATTGCAGGAGCGATTCGATCAAGGGAGGGCCCCGCTTCACCCGGCCGAGTAGTAGTCGTGATGGACCGAGAAGAGGTACGCGGCGAGCGTCGCCAGCATCGTCACGGCGGCCATGACGCCCGCCCGCATCAGGACGGAGGGGCCGCCCAGGGGGGCCAGCCCCGCCCCCTTGTCGTCGTCGGGGAAGGGCTTCGACTCGACGGCGGCGCCCGCCTCGGCGACGCGGGCGTAGGTGCGCTCCACCCAGTCGGTCATGCGGCCGGGGTCGTGGGCCAACTCGCCGCGGAATCCGAGCGCGACGGCCAGGAGGTAGACCTCCAGCGCGTCGATCGAGCCGCGGGACTCGACCTCCTCGGCGTGCTCGTAGAACCGCCAGGCGCGGTCGCGGCTGCGGAAGGACAGCCACTCCAGGACGTGCTCCTCCGAGCCCCAGCCGACGGAGTGCCCCCACTCCGAGTCGGTCAGCACTTCGTCGATCCAGGCGACCAGGCCGAAGCGGGCGTCGTCGAACGAGCGCGCGGCCGCCGGGTCGGTGACGGCGCGACGCGCCGCCTCGTCGATCGCCGACTGCACCTGGCGCATCACGTCGTCGAGGGCGCGGGGCTCGCCGCGGGCGAGCCGCTTCCGCAGCTCCAGCACGTCGCCGAAGATCGGCATCACCAGGTCCGCGAACGCATCGGTCATCCCCGCACCCTCCGCTCCGGCCCGGTCACTGCGGCTTGACGACGAAGACGGCGAACTGGAGGTTCACCGTGCGGCCCGTCGCCGGGCTGACGAACGCCAGCATCTGCGGGCTGAGGAACTTCCCCTTGTCGAGCTTGAACCGCAGCCCGAGCGTCCCCGCCCGGACGACGTCCTTCCACGCCTCGGGGTTGCGGACGATCTCGAAGTAGACGACGCCCCCGGGGAGTTCGGGGGGGATGCGGGTCAGGGGCCTCATCGCCAGCCCGGCGGCGCCGCTCTTGAAGATCGACTCCACCTGGTCGCCGCTGCCGAGCTTGAAGTCGGTCGAGCGGATCATGGCGTCGCACTCGGCGTCCATGATCTCGGTCGTCTCCACGCCGATGTAGAGCTTCGACGACTCCAGCGTCCAGTCCGGGTCGAGCGCGACCTGGAACCGCGGGCCCTCCAGCTTGAAGTAGCGCTTGAGGAACGGCACGCGTCCCAGAGTGCCGAGCAGGCGGCGGACCTCGGCCATGACGATCGCGAAGGCCGGGCCGATGTCGTCGTGGTCGTAGCCCGGGGCCTTGATGGGCTTGCGGGTCTCGCCGAAGATCGCAAGCTGGCCCATCAGCCGGCATAGCTCGGCGTACATGGCCATCGGGTGCAGCCCGCGCGTGAACAGGAACGACCGCCAGGCCGCGGAGGCCGCGTTCAGCGTCGAGAGCCGGAGGATCCGCTCGGCGTCGCCGAGGACCTGGCTGTCGAACGCCACCTTGCGGCCGGTGAGCTGCGCGGCCTCCTGGTCGACCCACGCCTCCACCTGGCGGAAGAGCGCCTGGACGTCCTCCTGGAGCGGACGCCAGGCGTCGAGGCCGAGGATCGGCGGGACGTAGGCTCGCTCGACGCGGGGCGGGGCCTGATCGCCCCCCGAGCGCTCGATCCGGGCGAGGGGGAGGGTCTCGAAGCCCGGCGCGAGCTGGTCGTCGAGGAGGATCCGCGCCTGGATGTTGCGGAACTCGATCTCCTCCTCGTCGCCGCCGGTGTTCTCGTCGGGCTGCTCCAGCGGGCCGACGAGGAACCGGGGCGCGTCCTCGGTCGCCTCGCGCCGGGCGTTGGGCCGGGCCGGGTGCCAGGCCGGGACGGCCAGGTAGGCCGTCAGCCGCTCGCGACGGGCCAGGGCGGGGCCCAGCTCCACGGGGTCGAGCGCCGCCTCCTCGGGGACGGAGACGGTGGTCCCGTCCTTGAACCGGGCCTGGCAGGACGAGATGCGGAGCGTGCGGTTGGCCAGGGCGTCTTCGTCGATCTGGACGGAGCGCAGGCCCCAGTCGTGGGGCTGGAGCCAGTCCTCGGCCTCGCGGATCCGCTCGCGCGCCCAACGCTCGGCGGCCTGGAAATGGTGGGGCTTGAGGAACATCCCCTCGAACCAGTGCACGGGGCGCTTCGCCATGTCCCCACCTCCCCGCTCGCGGCCGGCCGCGACGGCCCTCGTCCCCTCCGACGGCCCGTCGCGGGATGACTTTATCATACGATCCCGGATCGAACGAGGGGCGACGTCCCGGATCCTCCCGATTCGGTCAGCCGGGCCGGAAGACGGCGTCCTCGGCGTCGCGATCGAACTCGCGGCGCTTGAGCCAGGCGGATCGCCCCAGCCGCGCGGCGCCGGCGTCGCGCCCGATCCGGCAGGCCGGGACCTCCTCCTTGCGCAACACGAGCTGGACGTCGAAATCCAGCTCGCCGCGGTCGTAGAATCGGGCCAGGTCCATCAGCCGCGCCGCGGCCTCCCCGCCGGGGAGGAAGGCGTAGAAGTCGGCGAGCGAGAGCGGGCCGACGCGGATCCGATACTTGCTCTGGACGTCCCACACCTTCCGGCCGGCCACGGCGTCCGACCCGAGCCGGTTGAACGCCCCGCGGGAACCGAGCCGGGTCTGCTCCTCCGGGCGGAGCTTCAGCCAACGGCCCACGAACGAGACGACCCGCGCCGGGCGGTCGAAGTAGTCCACCAGCAGCCGTTCGAGCATCACGGCCGAGCGATGCTGCTGGGCGAACAGGCCGGCGTAATACGGGAAGGCGTCGTCCTCGACGGCCATCCGGCCGCGCAACGGCTCGGCACCCAGGCCGACCAGGTGGAACAGGGACTCGGCGAAGGCGTCGTCGGCCGGGTCCGCGCCGGGGGCCCGCGACCGCTCCCAGCCGGTCGGCAGGTCGTACTTCTCCCAGGCGCGGTAGAACAGCGAGACGAGCCGGTGATGGAACAGGTTGAAGAACTCGACCGCCGGCCCGCGACGCTTCGCCAGCGGGCCGACCAGCTCCTCGGTGTAGACGGTCGGGAGCACGCCCATCGGGCCGACGAGGCCCATGAACGTGGTGGTCAGCGTGGGGGGCGGGCCGTCGCCGCGGCTCCCGGCCTCGATCTCGCCCGACGTCGGCTCGGGGATCCCCTCCACCCAGTCGATCGCGCTGGGGGGGAACTGGAGCGAGACGAGTTGGGCGAAGCGGACCACCTCCTCGGCGTAGGGGCCGTCCAGGCCCACCGGCGCGCGGCCGGGCGCGAGCCTCGCCAGGATCCGGACGGCCTGGAAGAAGTCGAAGCGGAACGGCTCCGTGCGGAGGCGTTCGATCAGATCAGCATGCGGTCGCCGCTGCGGGCCGGCCATCGCCACGTCCCTCGCCTCTGCCTGGTGGTCGCCACCAGCCTGGTGAAGCCGTTGATCCCGACGTAGCCGCCCAGGAACCGATCCAGGACCGCCGCCAGCAGGAACGCCCGCGCCCCGGGGAAGGCGTCGTCGTCGAGCAGGAGGCGGACCTCCAGGCCCAGCGACAGCGGCTTGCCCATCAGCCGACGCCTGGCGGTCGCGCCGCCGGCGTCGCCGTCCGGGAAGGCCACGCGGGCCGACACCCGCTCGTGCGAGACGTCGAGCACCCCCTGGATCATCTTCGCGGTCGCCTCGTCGGCCCGGTCGTCGCCGCTGGGGAAGGCCGCCAGCGCCAGCAGCTCGCGGAGCGCGGCCGCGCCCCCGGCGCGGTCGCCGGGGCGGTCGGAGGGGGCCAGCGACAGGTGGTTCAGGGCGAGCTGGGAGATCAGCCGCCACTGCGCCTGGCGGCCGGCCGGCGGCCGGAGCGACTCGGTGGGCTGCATCAGCATCCGCGCCCGGCCGGCGGCGGGGTCGGCCTCGGCCTCCAGGTAGCCCAGGTCGCCACCGAACGGCAGCCGGGACGGCACGTTGCGATTGGTGCAGGTCAGCGTGGCCGTGATCTTCTCCACCGCCGGGCGGAAGGGCGTGAACCGCGAGTCCACGAACGACAGCGTCACGTCCGAGCCGCCGTCCAGCGGCGAGGCGTCGCGCCCGGCCAGCCAGTAGGCCACGCCGTCGGCCTCGCGCGCCCCGTGCCGCAGGGCGTAGAACGGCTGGAACTCGCGCGACTCCTCCAGGAACGACCCCGAGCTGACCACGCGGTCGACCGAGAAGATTTCGAAGCCCGACGGGTGCTCCACGTCCGGCACCACGCGGTATTCGGTCTGGAGGTGGGTCAGCGGGATGGGCTCGGGGATCCAGCGGAACAGGTTCACGGCCGGCGTGCAGCCCAGCCGGAAGTTCGTCGGCCGCACCGCCACCTCGGATCGCGGCGGCGAGTCGAGCCAGAACGAAAGCTCGATCGCGCCGGCCGGCTTCTCGGGGCCCGCGGGCGGCCTCGACCCCGCGAGGTCGCCCAGGGCCAGGTCGAAGAACTGGAACTTCTGCGGGAAGGCGAAGAACTCCTGGAGCAGCCGATAGCCCGGCGACGACCGCAAGGCGAGCGGGTAAAGCCCCTCGTCCTCGTCGAACCCGACCGGCCGGACCGCCGACCGGGGCAGCACGAGCCGGGGCGAGCCGCGGTCGTCGGCCTCGGCCGCCCAGACCTCGATGAGCCGGTGGAACAGGCACTCGTACAGGACCGACGCGACGGGCTCGCCGCCGTCGAGGTAGAAGCGCAGCGACTTCAGCCCCTTGAGCGACGCCCAGCCCCCCGGCGCGTGGCACCGGAGCGTGAGCCGGAGCAGGGCGACCGCGCCGGGGGGCCGGCCCGACTGCACCACGCGGTCGGGCGCCAGCGAGGCGGCCTCCACGGAGATCGGCCACAGCTCGACCGGGTAGACGGTGCGGAACCGGCAGCGGACGCCGTCGATCTCGCCGGCCGCGGCCAGGGGGGAGCCGGCGGGGACCTTGCGCGCCTCGGCCGACTTGCCCGCCTCGCCGGCCCCCTCGAACTGGACGATCGTGGCCGAGGGGAGGGGCCGCAGGGCGTGGGGGTAGGCGACCTCCAGCAGGGCGTTGGTGATCTCCGGGAAGCGGTCGTCGAGCTTCTTGCGGATCCGGGCGGTCAGCAGGGCGAACGCCTGCATCAGCCGCTCGACGTGCGGGTCCTCGCAGCGGCCGGCGGAGATCGCCAGGAGCCCGGCCACGGCGGGCTGAGCGCGGGCGAAGTGGTCCCCCATGTCGCGGAGGTAGGCCAGCTCCCGGCCGTAGTAGTCCAGCAGCTCGTCGGTGACGTTCAACTCGGGGCCTCCGGGCGGCGGTCGGTCGGATCAGCCGGGGCCGACGACCGTGGCCTTGCCGCCCAGGTCGAGGACCGTGTCGAACTGGATCGGCTGGGCGATCGGCCGAACCTTGATGACGGCCGACACCCGGTAGTGCAGCGTCGCGGCCGTGGCGTCGCGGTCGGCGTTGAACTCGACCCGCACGTCCTTGAGCCGGGGCTCGAACCGCTCGATCACCTCGCCCAGGGTCCGCTCCAGCCGCTCGCGGTCGCGCGGGTCGCCGGCGCGGATCGCCGAGATGTCGGGGAGGCCGTAGGCCGCCAGCGAGGATTTCAGCAGGGCGTCGGAGCCCTCGACCGCCCGCGAGGAGCAGCAGCGGGAGTTGAGGAGCCACTCGACGTGCGCGAGCACCTCGCGCCGCAGCCGCTCCAGCTTCGCGGCCTGGGAGGTCTCCAGGCTCGCGGCGCGGGACAGCTCGGGGTCGGTCAGGCGGTCCCAGAGCGAATTGAGGAAGCGGGGGCCGGCGGCCTTGGCCATCGCACGCACTCCGGATCGGGCTCGGCGCAGGCGCGGAGGCGGGGCCGCCCGGTCGGGGCCGCCCCGCCTCGTCGATCGTCCGGCAGGCCGGGCCGTCAGACCTTCTTGTTCTGCTTGACGTCGTAGCCGGTCTTGATCGGGCCGTCGAGCGTGCCGTCGGCCTTCTGCGGCTTGTACTCCATCTCGATCTTGGTGAAGTTCAGGCTGATCTGGTCCATCGGGATGGCGTCGTTCGAGGCGGAGCCCCCGGTCTGGTAGCTGGAGACGAGGATGTCGCTCATGTCGACCTTGAGGTATTCCTGCTGATCCTTGCCGGCCTTGCGGCAGGTGAGCGTGGCCTTCTTGATGTGCTCGCCGTTGGCGCAGGCGAGCATCAGCTTCGGCGAGGACTTGTTCACCTTCATGACGAAGTGGAAGTCCTGCATCGCGACCTTGCCCGCGCCGCCGCCGGCGCCGTGGGCGTGCGAGCCGGACTGGGTCTCGCCCCAGCTCCAGGACTCCAGCTCGATCTCGTTCTTGTGCTTGTGGTCGCCGGATTCGCCGTCGATCCCGTCGATCTTCAGGAAGTAGTCGACTGCCATCGTTCTCTCCTCGCCGTGTCGCGCCCCGGCGCGGGCGTACCTTCGACGTCCAGGGTTGGGTCCAGGCCACGTTCGTCGCCGCCGGCTCGGCCGGGGGGCCGGCCGGCGGGCTCATCCTTCACGTCACTTCGACCCCGCCGCGGGGAGCTCGGAGACCAGCCGCATGGAGACGGACAGCTTCTCGAGCTGGTAGTGGGGCCGGAGGTGGGCGATCGCGCGGTAGCAGCCCGGGCGCCGGGGGTCGTCCTCGACGGCGACCCGCGCCTCGAACAGGGGCCGCTCGCGCTTGACGCTCTCGGACGCCGTCTCGTCGGGCGTCACGTAGTTCGTGATCCAGTTGTTCAGCCACAGCTCGCAGTCCTTCCGGCTCATGAACGAGCCGATCTTGTCGCGGGCGATGGCCTTGAGGTAGTGGGCGAAGCGCGAGGTCATCAGGATGTACGGCAGCTGCGTCGACAGCCGGGCGTTGGCCGTGGCCGCGTCGGTGTCGTACTCGAACGGCTTCTGGCACGACTGGGCCGAGAAGAACGCCGCGTAGTCGGTGTTCTTGCAGTGGGCCAGGCCGATGAACCCCAGGTCGGCCAGCTCCTGCTCGCGACGGCCGCCCACCTGGACCTCGGTCGGGCACTTGTTCGTGCTCTCGCCGTCGTCGGTCGTGAAGTTGTGCAGCGGGAGGCCCTGGACCAGGCCGCCGTTCTCGACCCCCCGGATCCACGCGCACCAGCCGTACTTGGCGAAGGCGTCCGTCATCCGGGTCCCCATCGCGTAGGCGGCGTTGGTCCAGAGGTACTTCGAGTGGTCGCGGCCGTCCACGTCCTCCTCGTAGTTGAACTCCTCGACCGGGACGGTGGCCTGGCCGTAGGGGGCCCGGATCAGGGTGCGGGGCAGGGTGAGGCCGACGTAGCGGGAGTCCTCGCTCTCGCGGAACGACTTCCACTTGTCGTACTCGCGGGAGCGGAAGATCTCGGCCAGGTCGCGGGTGTGGGGCAGCTCCTCGAAGCTCTCCCAGCCGAACATCTGGGGCGCGGCGGCCGAGATGAACGGGGCGTGGGCCGCCGCCGACACCTGCGAGATCCGCCGCAGCAGCGCCAGGTCCTGGGGATGCTTGCCGAACTCGAAGTCGCCGATCAGGGCCCCGTAGGGGGTGCCGCCGAAGATGTCGAACTCGGCCGAGTAGATCTTCTTGAACAGCGCGCTCTGGTCGAACTCCTTGGCCCGCTCCAGGTCGCGCAGCAGCTCCTTCTTGGAGGTGTTGAGGACCCGGATCTGGAGCATCGTCCCGGTCTCGGACTCGTGCACCAGGTAGTGCAGCCCGCGCCAGGAGCCCTCCAGCTTCTGGAAGTCCGGGTGGTGCATGATCTCGTTGAGCTGGTCGCTGAGCAGGGCGTCGATCTCGGCGATCCGCTCGTTGATCATCTGCTCGGTGTCGGCGGAGACCTTCATCTCGCCGGCCATGATGTCCTCGACGAACTGGCCGACGAGGTCCGAGTGGTACTTGCGGAGCTCGGGCTCCCCGGCGCCCACGCGGTTGGCCTTGAGGATCTCGTCGAGCAGGTTGGCGTCGGGCGCGGCCTCGGCGGCGGGCGCGGCCTCGGCGGCCTTGAGTTCTTCGGCGGCGCTCATCAGCGGGCCTCCTCGGGGCTGGCGGCCTCGGGCGCCTCGGCGCGGCCCGTCTCGCGGCCGAGGCGCTTCAGAGCGTCGGCGTCGTGGATGATCCGCTGGAGCAGGGACTCCAGGCGGTCGTTGGTGACGACCTTCGACTTCAGCTCGGCGAGCTTCTTCCGCGCCTCCAGGAGCTTGCGGAGGGGCTCGACCTGCTCGACCACCCGGGCCGGGTCGAAGTCCTCGATGGAGTTGAACTTCAGCTCCACGCCCAGCTTCGTGCCGTCGTTCTCCAGCTTGTTGTCCACCCGCATCGCGAGCCGGGGCTTCATCCCCTTCATCACCTTGTCGAAGCTGTCGCGGTTGATCTCGACGAACTTGCGCTTCTCGTCCTTCAAGTCGGGCGGCGGCGGGGCGTCGGGGTCGAGATGGCCGCCGAGGTCGGCGAGCACCCCGAGGACGAACGGCAGCTCCTTCTTGACCTGCGCCCCGCCGACCTCCACGTCGTAAGTGATCTGCACGCGAGGCGGGCGGACCCGGTCGAGTTTGTGCTGGAGGCTCTCATCGCGCGGCATGGCGTGCGCCCTCTGACATGTTTGGGATCGTTCGGATCCTGGTCGCGGCCACGGCCGATGCGGCCGGCCCCCGAGGCCCGGGCGGGCGGCCTGCCGAAGGGGAAGGGGGTTCCCTCCGCCACGGAGAGAGGGCCGTCGGCCGAATCGCGACCCGGCCGAACATTCTGGAGCGGGCCGCCGCGGGATGCAACCAAAAAAAGCGTCAGCCCGGCCCGATCCCTTTCTCCTCTATCCTCGGCTTCGCAGGAGAATGCGGCGATCCCGCCCGTTTGTGACCCCGCTTCCGGACGATCCGACGTTTTTCGCCGGACGTCCACCCCCCTTGCATGCCGTCTCGGCCCTTCTCCCGAGTGCTGCCCTCGGTAAAATAGGAAATCCTGGATGACGGGGATGTTGAAACTTGTTCCGGAGGGATACGTCGGCTATCCTTTGGGGTGCATCGGGGCCGGAGGAGGATCGCGCCGGGGCCGATCCGTGCATTTGACAATCTATTGAATCATCCAGGCACTCCTCCGCCGCGACTCTGGCGAGGCCGGGATTTCCTTGGCGGCCGCATCACGCCGATGACATAATGCACGCAATCAGATCGCCCGAACGGCGGCCCTCGATGGTCAAGGACGGGCCGGCCCGGGGCCCCGGCGGTCGAATCCACGTCCCAACGCCGACAGCGACCCGCGAGGTTGATTCGCCATGACCTGGTCCAAGCCCTCCCCCCGTCGTCGCAAGGCCCTCCCCCCCCGGCGCGTCGCGGCCAGGCCGGCGATCGAGATCGTCGAGGATCGCACGCTGCTGGCGTCCCACCTGGTGACGGTCGCCACGGGGACGGGCCCCGGCACGCTCTACGCCGCGATCAACGCGGCCAACGGCGACTCCTCGGGGGTCGACAACGTCATCGAGTTCGACAGCGGCGTCGCGACGGTCCAACTCGATCCGGCCACGGCCCTGCCGGCGCTGACCAGCCAGGTCACGGTCGACGGCGGATCGGGCGTCGTGATCGACGGAGCCGGCACGTCGTTCGACGGGTTCCGGTTCGACTCGACCGCGGGCGCCAGCGTGGCCCAAAACCTGACGATCCGGGACCTCGCGGGCGCGGCGATCGTGATCCGGGCCGATGGGGTGACGGTCCGGGATAGCACCCTCGGCGAGGCGTCCGAGCCGGTCGGCCGCGGCGTGCTGATCGACGGCTCGACCTCGTCGGCCGCCTCGAATTCGATCCACGGCAACCTCATCGGCTTCGCGACCGGGGCCGGCGTGGAGGTCTCCGGCGCGCAGGCGTCGGGCAACTTGATCTTCGACAACCGGATCGGGACGGACGGCACGGGAGGGAATCGGGGCAACGCCGTCGGCGTGCTGATCTCCGGTTCGCCGTCCAATCAGGTCGGCGTCGACGGTGCCAACACGATCGGCTTCAACACCGTCGCGGGCGTGCGGATCACCGGCGCGGGGGCGACGGGGAACGTCGTGCAGGACAACCTCATCGGGGCTGGCGGGGCCGGGAACCCGATCGGGATCGACGTGTCGGGCGTCGGGGCCGGCGCGGCCACGGTCGTCGAGGGGAACGCCATCGACGACGCGTCGACGGCCGGCGTGAGGATCGCGGGCGCGACGGGCGTCCAGGTGCGATCGAACGTCATCGGCCTGGCGGGGACGGTCCCCGCGCGGGCGACGGTGGTCGGCGTCCTGGTCGACGGCACGGCGGCCGCGATCTCGGGCGTGGTCGTCTCCGGGAACACGATCGGGCTGACGACCGCGGGCGTCATCGTGCGGTCCGCGGGGGCCGCCCTGCCCGTGGGCCAGCCGGCCCGGGCGACGATCTCGGGGAATTTCCTCGGCACGGACGATTCCGGGGCTCCCCTCGGCAACGGCGTCGGCGTGTGGCTCGACGGCACGTCGGGCGACGTCGGCTCGGTGATCGTGGGCGGGACGACGGTCGCCGACCGCAATACGATCGGCAACAGCGGGTCGGCGGGCGTGCGGATCCAGGGCGCGCAGGCCGCCGGCAACTCGGTCGAGGGGAACCTGATCGGCTTCGACGCCGACGGCCGGGCGATGGGGAATCCCATCGGCGTCCTGGTGGTCGAGGCCGGGGCCAACCTCGTCGCCTCGAACCGGATCGGTAACAGCTCGACGGCCGGCGTGCAGATCCTCGACGCCGCGGCCGGGAGCGTGGTCCGGTCCAACATCCTGGGCACGACGCTGGGCGGCGCGGCGGCTGCGAACTACGACGGCGTCGAGGTCTTCCGCTCGGCCGGCAATCAGGTCGGTCAGCCGGGCGCCGGCAACACGATCGGCAACTCGACGAACGCCGGGGTCTCGATCGCGGGCGCCGCGTCGACGGACAACCTGGTCCGGGGGAATACGATCGGCCTGACGCCGACGGGCGTCGCCGCGCCCGACGTCTACGGGGTGCAGATCAACGGGGCCCCGTCGAACACGATCGGCGGGACGGCGGCCGGGGACGGGAACGTCATCGGCCACAGCTCGGTGGCGGGCGTGCAGATCGCCGGCCCGTCGGCGACGGGGAACGTCGTGGCGGGCAACCGCATCGGCGTCGGCCCCGGCGGCGAGGACTACGGCAACGCCTACGGCGTCCAGGTGGTCAACTCGGGTGGGAACCGGATCGGCGACTCCGCGGAGTCGGCGAACGTCATCGGCCGCAACGATGTCTCGGGTGTCGCGATCTTCGCCGGGTCCGGCAACGTCATCCGATACAATACCTACCTGGCGACGAACGGCGCGCCGCCGATCGCCGCCAGCGACATCAACGTCGCCGCCGGGGCCAACGGGGGCGTCCAGCCTCCGTCGATCCTCACCGCGTCGCCGAGCGGGGCCGACGTTCGGATCCGGTTCACGACCCCGTTGCAGGCCGGCGACGTCGTCCAGGTCTACGGCTTCACCGACGCGGCCCGCACCTACGCCGACGAGCGGACGATCGCCTCGGATCAGTCGGAGATCACCATCCCCGCCGCCTCGCTCGGGGCCGCCACGTCGGTCGTCGTGACGGTGACCCGCGCCTCGGGGACCTCGGCGTTTTCGAACGTGGTGGCGATCACGAGCCTGCTCGTCGTCGACACGGACAAGGTGAGCGAGGCGGGCAAGACCTCGCTCTGGGACGCGATCAACAACGCGAACTCGATCGGCGGGTCGCAGACGATCACGTTCAACCTGCCCGTCGGCTCGATCATCGACGCCTCTTCCGCGCCCCTGCCGGCGATCACCACCCCGACCTTCGTCGACGGCCCGGGGGCGTCGAGCCTGACGATCGCGGGGGGGGGGACGTCGGCCGACGGCCTCGTCTTCACGGCCACCACCGACGGCAGCCGCGTCGACGGCCTGACCTTCCGGGGCTTCGGCGGGGCGGCGATCCGGATCCTCTCCGCCGGCGTGACCGTCGAGACGAGCGTCTTCGACGGCGACGCCCTGGGCGTCGCCCTCCGGGGGGCGGGCAACCAGGTCCTGAACAACGAGTTCCGGGCCTCGACCACGGCCGGCGTCCTGATCGACGGCGCGGGGGCCTCCGGGAACGAGGTCTACGAGAACACCTTCGACTCGAACGCGGTCGGCGTGCTGGTCCAGAACGCTTCCGGCAACAGGATCGGCGCGGAGGGGCGGGGCAACACGATCCGCGACAACGCGCAGGCCGGGGTGTTCATCCAGGCCGGGGCCCAGAACAGCGTCGTGTACAACCTCTTCGAAGGACGGAACGGCCAGGTGCCCGTCCCGACGCCGCCGGTCCCCCCGCCGGTGAGCGACGGGGATGTCGTGATCCCGTCGGGCGGCAACGGCGGCGTCCAGCCGCCCGACCTCCAGACCGCCTCGCCCGACGGCGACGACATCCTGATCCGGTTCACCACGCCGCTGGTGGACGGCGACGTCCTCCAGATCTACGGATATACGGAGGATGCTCGCACCTTCGCCAAGCAGGTGACCATCGTCGGTGAGACGAAGGAGCTGAGGGTCCCGAAGGACGACCTCGCCGGCGTCACGTCGATCGTCGCCACCGTCACCCGGTCGAACAGCTCGTCGAGGTTCTCCAACCTGGTCACGCTGGCGAACCTGCTGGTCGTCGACACGGTCGCCTTCGACCACCTCCCGGGCCGGACGTCGCTCTGGGACGCGATCAACAACGCGAACTCGATCTCGGGCGGCGAGGCGCCGAAGATCACGTTCGCCCTCAGGGACGACGACGACGATCCTTCCAACGACCCCACCTCCTGGACCATCGACGTCTCGGCCCACCCCCTCCCGACGGTCGCTCGATCCGTCAAGATCGACGGCACGGGCGACCCGGTCACGATCCGGGGCGATCAGGACGGCCTGCTGTTCGGCCTGGGCTCCGGCGGCAGCACGTTGCAGAACCTGACGTTCCAGTCCTTCACCGGCACGGCGGTCCGCATCCTGACGACCGCCTCGGCCTCTCCCGCCGTCGCCGCGACGCTCGTCACGCGGGTGACCTTCGACCAGAACACCATCGGCGTCCAGCTCCTGGGCGGCGGGAACTCGGTGACGTCGTCCACCTTCACCCGCAACGGCGTCGGCATGCTGGTGCAGGCGGGGGACAACCAGGTTCTGGGCAACGTCGTCACCGGATCGACGACCGCCGGCGTGCAGATCATCGGCGCGACGGCCTCCCGGAACGTGCTCTACGGGAACACGATCGGCCAATCCTCCGGCGTCGGCGTCCTCGTCGTGGGTGCGAATGGGAACGTCATCGGCGGCGACGCGGCCGGGCAGGCCAACGACGTCCGCAACAACGCCCAGCAAGGGATCGTGATCCAGTCGGGCCGGGACAACTCGATCAGCTCGAACGTCTACGCCGCCAACGGGCCGGCGATCGACTCGACCTTCTCGCCCGCGAACGACGTCGTGCTGTCGCCCGGCGCCAACGAGGGCATCCTCCCGGCGGACGTCCTGAGCATCACGGACGTCGCGGACGGCTTCTTCATCCAGATGTTCGTCCAGCCCTACGCCGGCCAGAGCGGCCCCTTCCTGGCGCGGATCCAGGTCTATCAGCAGGGGACCGATAAGGTCATGCGCCCCCTGACCCCGGCCCCGAGGGCCGCCGGCGACCCGTACCCGGCCGGCGTGTACATGCTGACGCCCGGCCAGGTCAACAATGTCTGGGTCAGGCTGCAAGCCGCGGACGCGGACCTCCAGACCGCGATCACCCTCACCGATTTCGCGACCAACCCCGTCGTCGAGGACCCGGCCGGCCCGGACAGCCCCGTGGACCCCGGCGTGCTCGGGAATACGAACGCCTTCTCCGCCCTCGCGACGCCGACGCCCGGGAACGTCGTCGTGAACACGGCCGACTACGACACGGACCCGGACGACGACCCGGACACGGAGGATGGGGAGACACCGATCCCCGGCTCTCTCCGATTCGCCATCGAGTTCTCGACCGAACCGATCATCTACTTCCGAATCCCCGCCTATCGCGCCAACACCTGGACGATCGAGTTGAAGAAGCAGCTCGACGTCAACAGGAAGGTCACCATCGACGGCTGGGACACGGGGACGGATCCGATCCGGCTCGCGGACGACTTCATCCAGCCCGTCATCTTCCTGGAACCGTCGGCGACGTCCGACGGCGTCGGGGTCGTGTTCAATAAGGGCGGCGGCGGCGGCGTCCTCCGCGGCCTCCAATTCACCGGCTTCGACACGGCCGTCGAGGTTAAGGCCGACGACGTGCAACTCCTGGGCAACGTGATCTTCGGCGACGGCATGACGGGCGTCGGGATCCAGGTCACGGAAGGGACCCGGGCCCAGATCGGCAACCTGCCGTATGAGGTGAGCGTCGGCGGCCAGGCTTACCGCTTCAACCCGCGCAACGTCCTGGGCGGCCTGGACCGGGCGATCGTCGTGGGGACCGAGACCGCCGCCGCCCAGAATCCGAAGGCGTTCACGAACTTCATCGTCAACAACCAGATCGGCGTCTACGACTTCGAGACCTACTCGAACCGGCTGGGGATCGAGGTCGTCGACTCCCCGAACAACTTCATCATCGACAATATCATCGGGGAGAGTACGGTCGCCGGCGTCTGGCTGAGGGGGGGCAAGGCGACGTGGAACCGCCTCGCGGCCAACCAGATCGGCGTCGCGTCGTTCCTCCCGCTGGATCAGAACATCGGCAACGACGTCGGGGTCCGGGTCGACGCCCCCGACAACATCGTCGGCTCCATCGCGAACTGGCCGGGGCTCGGCGCGGACGCCCGGAATCTGATCGGCAAGAATCGGGTCGGCATCGTCGTGACGGCGTTCGGGAACACGATCGCCGGGAACTATATCGGCACCGACTCCCAGGGCCGGAATTTCGGCAATACGGAGGCCGGGATCTCCGTCGAGAACACGCCCAAGGACGACAAAGACAAGTACAACCTGATCGGCGCGACCGGGGACCAGCGGGAGAACGTCGTCGGCTGGAACAAGATCGGGATCAGGCTCGACCACACCAGCCACGCCATCCTCGCCAACAACTTCGTGGGCTATTCGCCCTTCGCGGGGACGCCGGACACCTCGAATGCCGGGAGCCTCCTGGTCGCCGGGGCCGCCGTCCCGAACGAGGTGGGCATCCGGCTCGACAACGCAACGAAGAACTTCATCGGCCCCGAGTTCGACCCTGACCCGGCGAAGCGACGGGTCTCGGCCCTGTTGGACAATCTGCTCGACGGCGCCAACCTCATCTCGAGCAATCGCGGGAGCGGGATCGAGTTGGGCGCCGGCTCCGCGTCGAACGTCATCCGAGGCAACCTGATCGGGCGAGCGGAGCTCAAGGTGCAGAGGTCCGAGGGGGGCCTCGTCACCACGACCGGGAACGTTGGCGCCGGCATCGCGATCCAGAAAGCGGGCAAGAACGACATCGGGGATGCGAACGCGAGCTATCTGATCGGCCCCTCGACGCTCACGGTCGGCCTCGCGAACCTCATCCTGGGGAACCAGGACGGCGTCACCATCGACGACGCATCGAAGAACGAGTTGATCGCCGGCAACCAGATCTCCCAGAACGTGCGCGACGGCGTCAAGGTCTCCGGGAACCTCCAGGGCGGGGCCTCCCGGATCGCCCAGATCGTCGGCAATTTCATCGGGGTCGGTTTCGACGGGACGTCCCTGACGGCCTACGAGCGGCCGACGGGCAACGGCCTGAGCGGCGTCGCCCTCGAGGCGGGCCAGGGCGACGCCTCCAAGGAAGGATTCTTCGCCGTCGAGGTCACGAGCAACCTGATCTCGTCCAACGGGCTGAACGGGGTCGGGGTGAGGAGGACAAGGAACGACGACGTCGCGTCGTCGTCCCGGATCCTGATCGGGGAGAACATCATCGGCCTCAGCTTTAACGGCGACTCCCGGCTGGCCACCGGCGAGGCGTTCGGCAACGTCCTGGACGGCGTAAGGATCGCGGACGTCGCGGGCGTCCAGGTCGGCCAGATCCGGCCGGGCGGGGGGGGCTGGTCGAACGTCATCTCGGGCAACCTGGGGCGCGGGGTCGAGATCTACTGGACGCTCAAACCCTCGACGGTGCAGAACTTCATCTTCAACAACCTCATCGGTACCGACTTCTCGGGCCGGGTCCCGACGGAGACCACGAAGGCCCCGGGCAACCTCTCCGACGGCGTCTTCGTGTACGGCGACGCGTCCACGTTCATCGTGGCGAACCTGATCGGCGGCAATCGCGCGGCCGGCGTCAACGTGGCGAGCACGGGCGAGGCGTTCCAGGGGTCGGCCTGGATCGGCGCGAACTGGATCGGCACCGGGCCGACCGGCGTTGTGGCGTCGAACGGCTCGGAGGGGGTCTTCCTGACGCTCCTGAGGGCGGCGGGGTACGGGCGGGTCCAGGTGGTCGACAACGTCATCGGGGCGAATCGGGCCAACGGGATCCACGTCCAGGATTCCCAGTACGTCGCCATCCGGGGGAACCGGATCGGGGACTACGGCAAGATGCTCGCACCCGACGACCAGACGGCCCTCGCCGGCAACTATTCGAACGGCGTCTTCATCAACACTTCGTCGTACGTCCTCGTCGGCTACCGGCCGGACGCGGTCGGGGCCCGGACGCCCGGCCAGGATGGGAACACCATCTCGGGGAACCGGGGCTCGGGCGTCGTGATCTCGGGGACGGGGGACGGCGCCTCCGAGGCCAACGAGATCGCCGCCAACCGGATCGGCGCCGATCTGGAAGGCGTCAAGGCCGTCGCCAACTACAATTCGGGCATCTTGATCAGCGGATCGTCCGGCAACCTCATCGACGACAACGTGATCTCCGGCAACCGCCTCTACGGGGTCGTCGTCTCGGGCTCTCGCAACACCGAGGGCGGTCCCGCTTCGCTCGCCGAGCAGAATCGCATCGTCCGCAACTCCATCGGGGTCGGCGCCGGCGGGGCGACGCTCGCCAACTCCGCGGACGGCGTCTTCATCCTGAACGCCGCCGCCAACTGGATCGGGGGGGGGCGGGGCGATCGGAACGTGATCTCGGGCAACGACGGCCAGGGGATCCGCATCTTCGGCGCGGCTTCGCGGGGCAACGTCATCTCGGCGAACCTCGTCGGGCTGGCGGCCGACGGCGCGACCCGGCTCCCGAACAAGGGGAACGGCGTCACCGTCGACAACGCCGGCCCGAACACGATCGGCTCGCAGGACGTCGCCAGCCGGAACGTGATCTCCGGCAACGGCCAGTCGGGGATCCAGATCTCTTCCACCGACGGCGGCTCCGCGGGGACCTGGATCGTCGGCAACACCATCGGCCTGGATGAGAATGGGACGTCGGCCGTCGCCAACGGCGCGAACGGGGTGTTCCTGTTCGGCGCGTCGGGCGTCGAGGTCAGCGGCAACGTCGTCTCGGGCAACTCGTTCGACGGCGTGCAGATCTTCAGCCCGTCGCCCTCCTCGAAGGCGAATTCCAACCGCGTCTACTTCAACAAAATCGGCACCGACCCGACCGGGTCGAACTCCGGGACGGCGGAACGCCCCCTGGGCAACCAGGGCAACGGCGTGTCGATCATCAACGGCTTCGGGAACCTCGTGGGCTTCGGCGACGATCCCCAATTCCTCCCCGAAGGGGGGGGCGTCCCCTCGGACGCCCTCCGGAACGTCGTCTCCGGCAACGCGAACGGGGTGGTCGTCGACATGCAGGCCGGCTACGGCGGCAGCCCGAACCCGGCCTCGCTCGGCTCGCCGAACCAGATCTCGGGCAACTTCATCGGCCTCGACGCGACCGGGAAGGTGAACCTCGGCAACAAATACGCCGGCGTCCTGCTGAACAACGCCGACGGGACCGTCGTGGGCTATGCCGGCGGCTTCACCGGCCCCGAGGCGGACCGGCGCCTGCCGGCGGACTCCGTCATCCCCGCGCCCGGACTGGCCAGCAATGTGGTCTCGGGCAACCTCCAGGTCGGAGTGCACCTGACCGGCACGACGGCCCATGCCAAGATCCGCGGCAACTACATCGGGACCGACGTCGACGGCCGCACCTACGACGCCGCCGGCCGCGGGCTGGACCTCTCCAGCTCCCTGGCGGCGGTCCTGGTCGATTCCGGGGCCCGGGACAACTGGATCGGCGGCGTCGCCCCGGATGAATCGGTCGCCGTCGCCGGGACGGGGAACCTCATCACCCAGAGCCGCACGCGAACCGTCTCCGACTCCCCGCTCGTCGGGGTGCGGATCAACTCCATCGGGGCCGTGGGCAACCACATCCAGTCGAACGTGATCGGCCTGGACGCGACGGGGAGCAGCGGGTCGAACCAGATCGGCGTCCTGCTGGACAACGCGACCGACACGACGATCGGCGGGGCCGGGGCCGCCCGGAACGTGATCACCGGGAACTCCGTGGCGGGCGTGGAGATCAGCGGCCCGCTGGCCACCCGCGACACGCTCTTCAACAACTACATCGGGACCCACGCGAACGGGACCACCCGGCCGGCCCCGCGCGACCCTTCGGGCTACCCGGGCTACGACCCCTCGCAGGCGGACGGCGTGCTGATCCTCCAGTCGTCCGGGAACTCGGTCGGCTCTCCGGGCCTGGGGAACCTGATCTCCGGCAACGGCAACGGCGTGAACATCGCCTCGATCGACTCCGACGCCCCCGCCGCCAGCGCCAACTACGTCGTCGGCAATACGATCGGCACCGACGCCTCGGGGATGAAGCCCGTGCCGAACTTCCGGGCGGGCGTCTTCATCACGGCGGCCCCGAACAACCAGGTCGTCGGCAACCTGATCTCGGCGAACGGCCTGGCGGGCATCCAGATCTTCGGCGGCCGGGGCCAGCAAGGGGGGCAGGGGAACGCCGCCCCCTTGGGGACGACGATCGTCGGCAACACGATCGGCCTGAACGCAGCCGGCCAGGTGGACTTCTCGCCCTCGAACGGGTCGGCCCAGATCCACTCGGCCTCGGACTTCCCGGCCGTCCGGCTCCCCGACGGGATCACGATCAACCTGAACGCCCAGCAGCACGGCGTCGTGGTGATCGGGGCCTCGGGGAACCAGATCGGCCTGCCCGGGGCGCAGAACCGCAACACCATCTCGGGCAACACGCTGACCGGCGTCTACGTCTCGAAGCTGGACAACGCCCTCCAAAGCTATGCGACGCCCGTCGACAACGTGGTGCAGAACAACTCGCTGCGGACGAACGGCATCTACGGCGTCTTCCGGTACGACGCCCCCAACAACCCGGCCCTGGAATCCCCGTCGGCGAACGCCAACGACTTCACCGGCACGCCGATCCCCATCGGCGACTTCATCACCGGCCTGAACACCCAGACGCCCAACAACCCGGCCCAGTCGGCCCTGCTTGGGAACGCGCCGACGACCCCGACCCAGCCCGGCCGTGGCCGCCACCGTCGGCCGCGGGCGACCGCGCCGGCCGCGGTCACGCCCGCCCGCCCGGCCGCCATCCGGCGCCCGGGTCTGGCCCTGGCCGCCCGCGTCCGCGCCCGCTGACGCGGCTCGCGAAGCCCGCTGACGCGGCTCGCGAACGCGAAGGGGCCGGGCGTGGTCGATGGACCCCGCCCGGCCCCCGTCGTTTCGAAGGTTCGGCCCGTCGCGTCAGAAGACGGGCGGCTGGATCGGGATCTGGCCGGAGCGGCTGCGGCCGTAGAAGACGTTGAGGAAGACCGCCAACTCCGCGTCGAACGGGCGGGGGCCCGTGACGGGCGTCACCAGGGCCGTCGACAGCATGGCCGAGCGACGGAACTGGAAGTTCAGGCCGTAGGTCAGGTTCACGATGTCGGCCGTGGCCGCGGGGTCGAACCGGTTCTTCCAATCGCGGTGCGTGAACGGCGAGTTGACGTGGACCTCGAAGTTGGGCACGAAGGCCGTCAGGAAGGCGTCCGGATCCTCGTCGCGGTAGAGGTAGTAGCCGACGCCGATGTCGTTGAACATCAGGGTCACGTCGCGGGCGCTCGAGGTGAACAGGAACGAGCTGAAGCCCTGGATGTAGAAGTCGCCGTAGTTGAGGATGTATCCCATGAACGGCTGGAACGAGGTGTTGTTCATCCCGAAGACGTAGGGGGCGCCCGCGAAGCGGCCGGGGGCCGTGGGGGGCGAGATGGCCAGGCCGACGCTGGCGAGGCTGCCGGTCTCGACGTTCTGCTTCAGGATGTACTTGGCGAACAGGTTCAGGTTGCCCGTGGCGGTGCTGGTCGGCGTCCGCACCGTCGAGACCGTGGAGTCGGCCGTCAGGGTGTCGATGGGGAGCCGCATCCCGAACGAGCCGCGGCCCTCGTCGAACGTCTTCTCGAAGCCGAAGATGTGGCA
>Ga0209958_1000947_pt1 | contig 30701 bp, 38 predicted proteins | sample ThiBio_inoc_plan_FD_183942 | JGI IMG/M metagenome (GOLD analysis project Ga0209958, IMG submission 183942) | Wastewater bioreactor microbial communities from Cape Town, South Africa - Thiocy_inoc_plan (SPAdes) | ecosystem: Engineered > Bioremediation > Thiocyanate > Unclassified | place: South...
ACGCCACGAATCGCAGATTTGAAAGTGAACAGGAAAGTCAATGAAATCAACGATCTACCAACACCACCTCCGCGCCAGTGCTAGCTTTTCGTACCGTCACTTATTGCACTGAAAACGAGGAGACCCCGGTACTTGTCCTGCCGCCGGGCCGATTCCAGTAGCTTGACCACCTGCTCCGAGCCTTGGTGGAAAGGCGCGTAGCGGATGACCAGCCGCACTTCGGTGGGGTACTGCTGCATCAGTTCCTTCACCACCGGATAAAAGGCGCGGCAGGTCTCGCAGGCGGGATCGAAGAACTCGACGATGGTCACGGGTGCCTCACGGGGCCCGATCACGGGTGAATGCATGCGGACCAGGCGTTCGGCTTGTCCTGCCACCTGCAGCTCCTGTGCACTTTGCACGCGGCTCTGGTACAGATTCACGCCGACAAGGAAGGCCACAAAGGCCATGCCCAGCACGAGGAAGATGATGAGTTTTCGGTGTTTCATTTGTCTGTTTTTCGCAGATAGAGGGAGAGCGAGACGGCGATGGCAATGAACGCCGCCAGTGAAAGCCAGGGCAACTCAATGCCGTAGAGGATGTCGAGCTTCTGATCGGCGCATGACACGCCGGCGCCGCAGGGGACCCAAGCCTTGGGCACCAGGCCTGCCGCCAAGAGGCTGTGGTAACCAGCCACGACCGCACCCGCCAGCGCCAGAGGCAAGGCATAGACAGCGCCCCGGCGGTCGTCGCTGTAAAAGGCCATTCCAAGAAGCAAGGCCAGCGGGAACATGGCAATGCGCTGGTACCAGCACAAGACGCAAGGAGCCATGCCCATGACTTCGCCGATGAACAACGCACTGCCGGTGGCGGACACAGCCAGCAGCCAGGCGATCAGGAGCAGCACCGAGGGCCGGCTCATCGACGCCTCCTTGAACAACGGTTCTGGCAGGAGGCACCGATCAAGGCACAACTGCGTGTGTAGATTCCAGAGCCATTCGACCCGACAGTGGAGGACATGGAAAGATCCCGAAGGCATGCTAATGAGGCCAGCACACGCTGTGCTGGCACGCTTGGCGGGGATCGGAGACGGTGGTGACCGATGCCCTGGTCAGGCCAGGGCGGGCCACTGCGGGCGTTCGGGGCGACTGACGGACTCTGAAGACGGCCACCCGCGCGTGTCGGTGTAAAAGCGCCCCAGGGGAAAGGCCGGCAGTAGATCGCGTTGCGCCTGAAAGGCTTCGGTGCCCTGCAGATGGCAGGAACCACAGTCCACGCTGGGCGCTGCATCGCCAGCTCGGGTGGATTCATCCATTGCTCCGTCCCGCAGCTGTGCGTGCTCGCAGCAATGCATTGCCACAGGAGGCAAGGAGCCCGGTCCTTCATCTTTGCAGTACGCGCCCACTGCCGCCCAGCACAGTTGCAGCGGCAACAGTACCAAGAGGAAAACAAGCAGTCGGGTGCGGGAGTGCATCCGGAAAATTGTAGTGGCATCCCAGGCGGAACGACCACTTTGGAGCGCCGGCCGATGCCATGCCCGGCAGTGTCGAATCGATCACACAGCCAGGCGCGACAACATAACAAACTTGTAATCCTGCGGTGCGCAAGCTGTCGGCATACGGTCAGCAAACTGTCACACGTGACCCGTCGGCTGGCTAGGCGTTGGTGCAGTTTCCGGGTCACGTGCATTCAAACCCAAGGAGATACACATGACACTGTCAAGATTCATCGGCGCCAACATCAATGTGGGCAAAGCCCAGTGTCAGCACATAAACAGAGTAGCAGTCAGCAGTATGCCAATTACCACGGGCTGCAAAGTGTCTGCTCTCGCCGCCCGTCCCTCGTCAGCTGATTGTTTATAGAAACTACAAGTGGTTGTCGGACAGAGCCGAAAAGCAGCAGCGCAACTTCTCCCCCAGCTCCTGTTGGACTCCGGTGTCTGACAAGCCCGTTGTTCCATCGCATGCGACCAGGTTTTGCCAACAAGAGTCAGGCCAATCCTCCAGATCGTCATCAAGAGCTATCCACTGCCGGGGTTTTCTGCGCTGAGCGTCCTCTTGAACTTGCACGCCCCGGGGGGTGGTGCGGAACATGGAAAGGTTCCAGGGATCCACGCCATGCACACGCCTGTGGTACGTCCCACCAATAAATCGAGCACGCAAGGAGACAGGAAGGCGTTTGAGGGTTGCGCGGTATCCGGGACGGATGCACCAGGTGCTGCTCAGTACCAAGGCAACGGCTGGGTAGGGTTCAAGCACCGACTCCAGGACAGAGATCCATTCGAACAAGGAATGTCCTGCAGCCTCATACGGACTCATGTGGATGCCTTTGCGGGGATGCCAGAGCACCTTCTCATGGTGGACAACACCATCGAGGTCCAGGTACAGAACGACGTCCGCGCTGCGTGGAGTGGACGCGGGGAGATAAGGGGAATTCTGGTTAGTGGACATAACCGTATGTCGGGATTCTGTTTGGTGGCAATTTGCCCAGCGGGGATGAAGGCAGGTCCAGATCGGACTCAGAACTTACCAACACCCTTCGTACACCTACGAAAACGCGCCGTACTGGGCCTGCAAGAGCAAGCTTCTCAGAACCTCCAGGCCACCGGGCTCATTTAGCACATCGAGAGGCCTCCGATCACCCAATGCCGGGACCACCCCCACGAGCCAGTGATCAAGCCAGGCCTGTGCGTCGAAACCAGTTGGGTCGCCAGACTCATCAACCATGCGCCGCACAAGCATAGTGAGAATAGCGATATGGTCTTCTAGGGCGGTGAGGGCAGAATTCGTGTCCACGAGTTATCGATCAGTCCCGTTAACAATGGCGTAGCGGCGTCGTCATTCTTGATGCCCGCGATCGTGTGCGCGCTTTCGCGCGTTTCTGCGTGTCCGAGTTGTGCGCTGCGCCACCCTGCGTAGCCTCAGACGCTCAGCCAGTCTTCGGCTGTACTTGATGCGAATGTCCTGCTCTGGATGGTGCATGAGCCACCAATGCCGCAGCTTCCAGACCACGAACGCTGCCACCAGCATTCCGACCATGACCCATACCAGCTTGCCTGGCACGCCACCAATTATGCGAACCAACATAGGCAAACCCGCTCTTTGGCGGTGACTGCGGCCCAGGCACGAACAGGGTAGACAAAGTCCCCCATTCGCGCCGCCATGGACGCAGATGTGCCGCACGGTGAACCCGTGCGGCAGCAACGCAGTCCGAGTTCAAATTGGTGCCTGGACATGTCGAATATTCAGAACACCCGGTGAACCCGGGCGCGTGCATGGCATGCGGCGCGCATGCCAGCGCTGGCGCAGCATCAATCTTCCTCCAGCCCCCAGACCAAATGGGCGTCGATCATCAGCCGGCCCTGCGCACGCAGGGCTTCGATGCGGGCCTGCTCGGCTGCCATGGTGGCATCCAGGCCTTGCTTACGGGCCAGCAGCAGGCCTTGTAAGTCCACCTCTCCAAGGCTGTAGGCACGCTGGGTCAAACGGGCGCTGCTCTGGGTCGCCGACAGCCCTTGCGAGGTCAGGCGCCAGCGCTCGAAGCTGCCCATGGCATCGATGTAGGTCTCAGCGACCTCCATCTCCATCTCGCGACGCTTGCCATCTAGCCGTGCGCGGGCGGCTTCCGCCTCCTGCAGGGCCTGCAGCATGCGTTCGTTGCGGTAGGTGCCGGCCAAGGGGATGCTGACACTCACGCCGTAGATGCGCTCGCTGCGCCTGGCCTCCGAAGCGACAAAGACCCCCACGGTGGGATCGGGCGTTCGGTCGGCTCGCATGCGGTCCGCTGACAGGGCGGCTTTGCGGGCCTGGCCTTCAGCAATGCGGATCGGGTCGCTCTCGGCCAGAATGCGCTCACGCCATTGTGCTTGCCCAGTCTCCAGCGGCCTGGGATCAACAGTGAGTTTCGGAAGCTCGGTGATCAGAGGAAACCGCGAGTTCAGCTTGGCATGGGCCTTTGCCTCGGCTGTCCCTGCAGCACTGAGCTGACGGTCCATCTCAACCAGATCGGTCGTGGCCAGGTTGACGTCCAGCACCGAGGCATCCCCCGCTTTGCGGCGGCTTTCCACGGCCTTGAGGCTTTCCTGTGCAAAGCCCCTTTGCTCACCGATCACCTCCTTGAGCCGGCGAGCGGCGATAACATCCATCCACAGGTCGGCAAGCGCCCTCGCGGACTCATGGATCGCTTCGCCCAATTTTGCCTGCGCAATTGCGATCTCTACTTCGCCGATGTCGCCGTCCAGCCTGGCTTTGCCGCCTATCCGCAAAGCACGCTCAAGGCCGGCCTCCCATTCGTTGGAGCGCCCGCCGGCGTCATACCGTCGGCTTTGCACGATGGCCCGGGTAGTCCACTCGTGCGAGCCGGACCGCAACGCCGCGGCGCCATGCCCAGCCGCGGCGAGGGCACGGCGCGCTTCGACTACGTAAGGGTCCTGGTCAATCGCCTGGCGGACCAGGGGTGTTGGCAGCAACTCGGGCGCGGAGTCGGTCACCCACGCACCGGCAGGTACGCTCAGAATCATCAGTACGGCCGTTCCCGCAATAGTAATCCACTGTTTCATTCCACTACCCCTTCAGCGCTCAGTTCATAAGCCCAGTAGCACAACCCCGTGCCCTTGAATTTCAGGTGCACCGTTACCAGCGTGTTGTTCAATTGCTCCTCCGTGACGATGAGCTGGATCTGCACGGAACTGCTGCGTCCCATGACCTGTTCCACCCCAGAAAGGCGGCCGTGCGGCGTGCCATGACTGAAGGTGGGGGTGCTCGTGAAGACCTGGTCTGACACAGCCGTCAGCAAAGCATCGAGCAGCTTCTCGGCAATATCCGGGCTGCATACCAGTGAAAGACAATGCTTAGGCATGTACGGCCTCCTGTGCAGGCGCTTCGTTTGGCCTCTTGGGATGGGCGAAGCGCAGGTAAAGAATCGGTAAGAGAATCAGCGTCAGCGCGGTGGCGGTGATGAGGCCTCCGATCACCACGATGGCCAGCGGCCGCTGGATCTCGGAGCCGGGGCCCGATGCGAACAACAAGGGGATGAGCCCAAACGCTGTAATCGCTGCGGTCATTAGCACCGGCCTCAGTCTTCGGCGTGAGCCCTGGGTCACGCACTCCACAAGCGACAAGCCTTCCGCATGCAGCTGATTGAAGTAGCTGACCAGCACCACGCCGTTGAGCACTGCGATGCCCAGCAGTGCAATGAAGCCCACGGATGCCGGCACTGAAAGGTACTCGCCCGTCAGCCACAACGCGAAAATGCCACCGACCAACGCGAACGGGATGTTGCTGAGCACCAGCAAGGCCTGTCGCACCGACCCGAAGGTGGAGAACAGCACCAGAAAGATCACTCCGAGCGACAGCGGAATCACCAGCGTCAGTCGTTCGGCCGCGCGCTGCTGGTTCTCGAACTGGCCGCCCCAGGCAATGCGGTAACCGGTGGGCAACTGCACTGCCTGACCGATCTTCGCCTTGGCTTCTTCGACGAAGCCGACCAGGTCGCGCCCCGTTACGTTGGCGATCACGACGCTGTAGCGGCTGCCCATCTCCCGGTCGATCTTGACTGGGCCGCTGTCGCGCTCCAGTTTCGCCAGCTCCTGAAGAGGTACGTTGACGCCGTCCGGCGTGGTGATCGTGAGGGCCGCGAACTCGGATGGCGAGATCTTCACGCCATCGGCTCCGCGCAGGACGATGGGAATGCGCTGGTTCCCGTCAATCACCGTGCCCGCGCGCTGGCCTTCGACCTGCACCCTGAGCGCGTCCTGGACATCCTCGATGGACAGGCCATAGCGCCCCACGGCCACGCGATCCACGATGACACGCAGGTACTGCACGCCATCGTTCTCCACGGTGTAAACGTCCTGGTTGCCCGGCACCTGCTTCATGAGGCCTTCGATCTGCCCAGCCAGCTCATTGAGTTTGTCCAGATCGGGGCCGAACACCTTGATGGCGATGTCGCCACGCACGCCGATGATCATCTCCGAGACGCGCATGTCGATGGGCTGCGTGAAGCTGTAGCTGATTCCGGGAAGCTGGTCCAGGACGCCGCGAATTTTCTCGATCAGCGCCTCCTTGTTCGCAACCTTCCATTCCGAACGTGGCTTGAGCACCAGGAAGGTATCGGTCTGGTTCAGGCCCATCGGGTCGAGCCCGATTTCGTCGGATCCCGCACGCGCCACCACGCCCGTGATCTCGGGAATGTCTTTCATCAGCGCCTGGTGGATCTTGAGGTCCAGCGCGGCCGTTTCTTCCAGACTCACCGAAGGAAGCTTCTCAATCCCCACGATGATGTCGCCCTCGTCCATCGGCGGCATGAAGGTCTTGCCCACGAACGAGTACACCACCGCAGCGGCCACCAGCATCAGGCATGCCACCACGTACACGACCCGCTCACGGCGCAACGCGAACGACAGCGTCGGCTCATAGGCCCTGAGCAACTGGCGCGGCAGCCATGGCTCGTGGTGGGCCACCTTGGTCAGCAAGAAGGAAGAAAGCACCGGAATGATGGTCAGCGACAGCACCAATGAGCTGGCCAGCGCAAAGACGATGGTCATGGCCACGGGAACGAAGAACTTGCCTTCCAGGCCTTGCAGCGTGAGCAGCGGCAGGAACACCAGCACGATGATCAGGATGCCCGCAGCAACCGGAGCCGCCACTTCACGCACGGCACGGAAAACGATATGCAGCCGGGGTAGCTTGCCCTTGGATTCGTCTGCGGCCTGGTGCTGAACGATGTTCTCGACCACTACGACGGCAGCGTCCACCAGCATGCCCAGCGCAATGGCGAGGCCCCCCAGGCTCATGAGATTGGCGGACATGCCGGCGGCACGCATCAGCAGGAAGGTGGCCAGCGCGGAGAGCGGAAGTACAACGGCGACCGACACGGCTGCCCGGATGTTCCCAAGGAATGCGCCCAGAAGCACCAGCACCAACGCGGTAGCCTCCAGCAGTGCGCGCGATACGGTGCCCACGGCCTTCTCGACCAACTGTGCGCGGTTGTAGAAGACCTTGAGCTCAACGCCTGCGGGCAGGGTCGGCTTGATCTCCTCGATCTTGCGGGTAACGCCTTCCACCACCTTTTGCGCGTTCGCACCGGCCAAGCCCAGCACAAGGCCCTGCACGGCCTCGGCCTTGCCGTCCATGGTCACCACACCATAGCGCGTGACGCTGCCGTCCCGCACCTGCGCCACGTCCTGCAGCCGTATGCTGCCATTCTTGTCGTACTTGACGACGATGGCCATCAGGTCGTCCTTGGTGCGGATGCTGCCTTCGCTGCGCACCAGCAGCACCTCGTCGCCTTCTCCAAGCCGGCCAGCGCCATCGTTGCGGTTGTTGGCCTCTATGGACGCCTTGATCTTCGCGGCGGACAGGCCAAGCGCGGACATTTTCACCGGGTCAAGGACCACCTCGAAACTGTGGACCTTTCCGCCCAGCGCGTTCACATCGGCGACGCCGGGGACCGAGCGCAGCGCGGGCCGGATCACCCAATCGAGCAGACTACGCCGCTCTTCCAGCGTCATGTTGGGGGCCTCGATGGTGAACATGAACATCTCGCCCAGCGGCGTCGTCACGGGGGCCATGCCGCCGGTGATGCCAGGCGGCAGGTCGGCGCTGATGTTGGCCAAGCGTTCGGACACTTGCTGGCGGGCCCAGTAGATGTCAGTCCCGTCCTCGAAATCGACGGTCACATCGACCAGGCCGTACTTGGTGACGGAGCGCAAGATGCGCTGTTTGGGGATGCCCAGCATCTCCACTTCGATCGGTATGGCCACGCGGCTTTCGATCTCTCCCGGCGTCATGCCGGGCGCTTTCATGATGATCTTCACCTGCGTGCTGGACACGTCGGGAAAGGCGTCGATGGGCAGGTTCTTGAAGGCGAACCAGCCCGCTCCAGCCAGGAGGGCCCCTGCCAGCAGCACGAAAAGCCGCTGTGCAAGGGCAAATTGAACGAGGCGTGTCAGCATCTCAGTTGCTCCCGCCCTTGCCTTGCCACGCCGCCTTGAGCGCGATCACGGACGCGGTAGCGATCTCCTGGCCAACCTGCAGCCCACCCGTCACGCGCATCGTCTGCCCGGCGCTGGCCAGCACGGTGACTGGCGTTGCCACGAAGCCCTTGTCCGTGCGCACGAAAACATAGGCCTTGTCTCCCTGGCGCACTACCGACTGCAGGGGAACTGACCAGCCTTCGCCAGCGCCAGCGAACGGTACCTGCACCTGCACGATCTCCCCGGGCCGAAGCTGCTCAGATCCCTTGGTGATCGCCGCCTTCAGGGTCAGTACCTGGTTGTCGCTGACCATAGGGCTCACGCTGAGCGCCTCGCCTTGCACTCCGGTTCGCCCCATCACAGTGATCGGGGCGCCCTTCACCGTTGTCACCTGGGCATTGCGGGCCGATGGAATCTGGATTTCCAACCCCAGCTTGCTGGTATTGGCGATGCGCAAAAGCATGTCCGCTTGCTGTACGCGCTGGCCAGGCTTGACGGACACGTCTCCCACCAGACCCGCAGCCTTGGCGCGAACGGTAATGGTCGACTCGACGTTGCCCCCTTCAGCAATGCTGCGGATCCGCCCGCTGTCCAGGCCCGCCAGCCGAAGCGCTGCCTCGGCCTGGCGCTTGCGCGCTGCGTCCTGTGCTGCGGTGGCTTCTGCCTCCTGCACACGCCTCTCGGGAATGATGCCTTCCGAGAAGAGCTGGCGCTCGCGCTGCAAGGCCTTTTGCGACAGCCGGCTGCTCGAATTGACCTCCATCAGCTTGAGTTGCAACTCGCCGAGCTCAGGGCTGATCAGGCGCATCAGCGGCTGTCCGGCCTTGACGGCATCGTTCTCGGCGACCAGCAACTGGTCGACCACGCCGGCCAGGGGGGCGCTGACTACCTGTTCCTGGCCTGGTGCCAGAACCACACGGGCGGAATAGGCCTGCCCCGACGAGTCGCCGGACTTTTCGAGGCGTTGCACTTGCACGCCCAGGGACTGCATCTGGGCGGCGCTGACGGGAAACTCGTCAGCCGCGAGGGCCGCCAGCGGCGCAGCGATCAGACAAGGGAAGACGAAAACGGCCAGGCGGCCAAGCGCCAGCCGGGAAAAACGGTACAGCATCGGAAAACTCCACAAACGACCACAGCCTTGGAACCAGGCGCGCGGTCAGGAAAAGCAAAAGAAAGGGCTTTTCAGGTGTGGAGCGGGGGCGCACGACCCCCTGGAGGCAGACTTCGGAAGGATGGGTAGATCGGCGCGACGTAGGTCGGCCAAACGTCCGGTTCCCGCACCTGACCGGAGTCGAAGACCTCGGCGAAGGCAAAGAACAGAGCGACCGGTTCGCTGGCGGTGCTCAGTTGGCCGGAAGCGGCCTGCAACTGCACGGCCATGGTGGCGTGAGCGAAGAGCGCCAGGTTGTCGCCATCGTCCACATGCAGCGCCTCGGCGCCGGCGCCATCCTGCATCGCACCGATCCAGGAACCGTCGATTCCTGAGTCGTGATGGTGCTGGTGCAGGGGCGAGGCAATCTGGTCCCAGGCCAGAACCAGCACCAGGAGCCACTTGGCAATCCACAATGCGCGCGCCAGCGAGACCGGGGACCGGCTCTTCTGGAGGGGGATTTGGCGCAGAGGGGTAGACATAAGGAGCCGTGTTTAGCAGCGGCAACCATTGTGCCCCAGCTGGTGAATTTTCGATCCTGCTTGCAGGACAAATATGTGGGGCCTGGACGCCTGCAGCACCTGCTCCCGCGTCTCGCCCGGCCACGCCATCGGAAAAACGCGCTGGCAGTTGGCATCACCACCCACTGATTTGCGCCCCTTCCCTCGCTTGCACGGGCGGCTACTGCGGCCAGCGCTGGTGCTCGTCATCAATGACATATGCATGAGAGTGTTTTCGCCCTCCGGTTTGCCCCGCCCCGGCAAGGTGCGGATGGTCTGGCGGCAGGTCATCGTGTGCATGCGACAGCTCAGAGGGCTCCCGGTCGGGCCATAGCCAGGCAGAAACGGCGATGGCGGCCACCGCGACGATCCCCAGCGATGCAAAGCTTGCGTCCACACCAAATCGGGCGCCCACCCATCCCGCCAGCGGGTAGGTGATGAGCCAGCAGGCGTGCGAGAGCGCAAACTGGGCGGCAAACAGCGCAGGCCGGTCTTCTTCGCTTGACGAGCGGCGCAACAGGCGCCCCGAGGGAGTCTGGGCCAGGGAGTAGCCCAGGCCCATCACAAACCACAGAGGCAGCAACACCTCGTACCGGTTCGCAAGCGCCCAACCGAGCATGAGACCCGCCGCGACCACCGATGCGCCGGCGAGCATGGCCGGACGTTCGCGCACGCGGTCGAGAAGCCGGGGCAACAGCAAGGCCATGATCATGGACCCGGCGCCAAAGCAAGCGAGCGCGATGGCAGTGGAGGTCTGCGTCATTCCCATCTGCGACTGCACCAGAACCACAGTGTTCACGATGACCATCGCGCTGCCTGCGGCCACGGCGAGATTGAGTGCAAGGAGCCCACGCAGGCGCGGCGTCGCCAGATAGATCCGCAGGCCCCGCGTAGTGCGCTCATAAATGCTGCGCTTTGGTGGCAGTTTGGCCTTCGGCAGCACGGCCGATATCACCAGGGCGGCCGATGCGATGAAGCCAACGACCGTGCCACCAAACAGGCTGTGGTAGCTCACGAAGGTCAGCAACAATGCCGCCAGGATAGGGCTGGCTAGCGATTCGAGGTCGTAGGCCAGTCGGGACAGTGAAAGCGCCTTCGTGTAGTCGTTCTCTTCGGGCAGCACGTCCGGAATGGTTGCCTGGAAGGTGGGCGTGAATGCGGCGGATGCAGACTGCAGCACGAAGATCAGCACGTATACCTGCCAGATCTGGGTCACGAATGGAAGCATGAGGGCCACGCCTGCCCGGATCAGATCGAGCGCAACCAGAACCGCGCGGCGGGGCAAGCGTTCTGCCATGGCCGACGCGACCGGCGCGACGCCGATATAAGCCAGCATCTTGATGGCGAGTGCCGTACCCAGCACCGCGCCCGCATTTGCTCCTGCCAGATCGAAGGCGAGCAGGCCGAGCGCCACGGTCGCCAGCCCAGTGCCGAGCAAGGCGATCACCTGCGCGAAGAACAGGTGCCGATAGGTTCTGTTTGCAAGCACTTCCAACATGGGGGACCTTTCTGGGGAAGTCGTTGGCCACCAATCCTCCAGCGAATCGGTGGAATGGAGAAATATTGACCGTATCGTATCCTGGGGGATAGGATATGGCATGACAGAGAAACACCTACATGCCAGTCATCCCGACGTGGTCAAGCGATTGAAGCGGGCCAACGGCCACTTGGCGAATGTCATCGCCATGATCGAGAGCCACCGGCCGTGCAACGAAATCGCCCAGCAGCTGCACGCGGTGGAACGCGCAATCAGCGCCGCCAAGAAGGTGGTGATCCATGACCATCTCGACAACTGCCTGGACCAGGTCGTGGGCGCAAGTGCAGCTTCCGCGCGGGCATCGATAGCCGAATTCAAGGATTTGACCAAGTACCTTTGATCCCGCGAGAACGCCTGGAAGATTTCACCCCTGAGGGTGTTTTCGTTCCAGGCATCCCCTGGGAGGGCCCCCGCATCTGCTGCAGGGGCGGCCATGCGTTACTGGCCAGTGAAGTTCGACGCTATGAAGTTGCCTGCCGGCGTGAAGAACATGTAGAGCGTTGCCTTGCTCTTGTCCTGTTCCGCGGGGTTGCTAAACGTCACACGCCATTCCTTGCCCTTTTTTCCGTCGACCATCTCGACCTTGTCGTGTTTCACGGCCTGCCACGGCTTGTTCAGCTTGCCGCTGCCTACCAGCGCGTCCCTGCGCTGATTGGCGCATCCCACCACAACCGTGTCGGTGGTGGGCTTGTTGCCATGGAAGTGGCAACTGCCCCCCTCGGAGGCTAGCGCGGGGGTCGCAAAGGTGAAGCCAGAGACGATGGTTGCGGCGGCGATCAGGTATTTCATGGTGCTGTCTTTCGGTTGGTAAAGCGGGTCAAAGGGTGTTGCGACTGTCATCAGTCGATTTCTGAATGTCCATGTCTTCATGGACGTGCTGGTGCTCGGCGGCGGGGAATCGGAAACTGTCTGGATCGACGTCATGCTGGTAGCCGTGCAACTGCATGAAAAGCAGGTACACCCCGGCATAGAAAAGTCCCAGGTTGGCCATGTAGCTGAACCGCTTGAATGACGGTCGATGGCGCCACAGTGCGAGCAAGGCAACCATGCCGGTGAGAGCCGCGATCTGGCCCAGCTCCACGCCCAGGTTGAAGCTGAGGATACGAAGCAGCATGGAGCCGCTGTCGTCGCCCAGCGGCAACTGCTGCAAGCGCGTTGACAGCCCGAAACCATGCAGCAGGCCGAATCCGAACACTGCTGCAAGAAGGTTCGGCGACTTGATATCAAAGTGCTTCTGGAACCCGCCGTTGTTGTCGAACGCCTTGTACATCACGCTCAGCGCGATGATGGCGTCGATCAGGTAGTAGTTCCAGGTGATCTTGAAATACGTGGCGAAGATCAGCGTGATGCAGTGCCCGATCGTGAACACGGTGACGAATTTCGCTACGTCCTTGAAGGACGAGAGAAAAAACACCACCCCGAAGAGAAAGAGCAAGTGGTCGTAGCCCGTGAGCATGTGGCTTGCGCCAAGACCGATGTACTGAAGATAGCCACCGTCCAGCATGCGCTGTCGATCCTCCTCGGAGATGCCATGCGCGACGGCCACCAGGGGAATCAACAGGAGCAAGGCCGGAGCGAGCCGCTTCAACCAGAGCGGTAGGTTCATGAAGTGCCTTCCAAAATATGAGCGAACGAGTGCCCGATGTCGCGCGTTGCCGCGACATTGAAAAGGCCCAGGCGAACGCAAGCGGGCGCGCTGCGCCTGATGCCATTGGGCGAAAGAAGTCAGGGAGGGAATGGATGAACGCTCAGCGCGCCTTCATGCGCGGCAGACGTTCACGCTCAGGCGAGCGCTGTGGGAGGGCGTAAAAGCCCGTCCAAGGAGGGAGGGATGTACCGCTGCAATATGAGCGCGGCAGGGCTTGCAGGGGGAAGGCTGGGAACTTTCAACGAGGCACTAGGCAACAGACCGGCCGGGGTGACCCCCGTGTCTGCGTGCTCGTGGCTGTCGAGCCCACCAGATGCCTCCACATGCGCTGAGAGATCCTCGTGGTGGTGATGGTCGACATCCTGGGTATGGACCACCATGTGGGCCATCTGGTCCGCGCGCTGTGCTACCGCAAATGGAGTGACCATGCCGATGGATTGCCATAACAAGGCAATTACCAGCAGCAATGATCGCAAGCGATGGGGCATGCTATCAATTGTAGATCACAGCCTATGGGGTCGAGAGTTCCCTGCTGGACCCAGTGGCATATTCGTACCCGACAACCGCTGATAGACCCATCATGCAAGCGGTGAAGGTGAGGAGAGAGCAATACTGGCGACCCCTCAGTCCCACGCTGCGCCCTGGATGGACGCAGACGTTGGCAACTCACCGCACACGCCTCAGCGCCAGCGTACCCATGGCCATCAGCACGGGCGCCAACCCAAAGGCAAGCAAAGGCGACATTGCCGTCCACAACAAGCCCACGGCCGAGGTGGAAATCAGCTGGCGATGCCGTTGACTGTGCCCAGCGCGCCATAGCCGGTGGCCAGCTTGTCCTGCGCCACCATGTCAGCCGTCACCGTCGATTCCAGCGCCTCCTGAACGGTCATATAGAGCCCAGCGGCCAGGAAAACCAACGCCAACACGGGAATGCTGTCGACTTGCCACCAGAAGGCAGCCACCGCTCCCAGCGCCGTCAGCGCGCCCAGCGCATAGCCGATCACCAGTACTTGCAGCGAGCCGATGCGGTCGGCCCGCGCGCGCACCGGATAGGAGGCCAGGAGCTGCACGACATTTCGCCATACATAGAGCAGCCCGGCTACCTGGGCGGCGTGAACGATGCCAAGGCGCGCTGTCAGCAGTTGGGTGGCCGCCAGAATGAGCAGGCTGTGTGAGAAGTCTCCCAGTCCGAAAACTCCTACCGCGGCCAAATATTTCTTGAAGCGAGATGGCAGGCCGCGCAGGGTGTTGAAAAGGCGCAGGCCGGGATTGGGTGAGTGCGCAGGATCCTGCACCAGGGTCAGGAACGCGATGACTGCAAGCACGCCCTGGATGACGCTGAGCCATAGCACCAGCCGGAACGGGCCAGCAGCATCTGCCCAGTGCAGGTCTTGTGCCCAGCCCAGCAGGGTTACCCCCAACAATGGGCCGACGACGGCGCCGATCGTATACATTGCCCGGTGGAAACCGGAGGCCCGTTCACGCGCTTCGGGATGGATGGCCTGGATCACGATGGCATCGCGCAACGGGCCACGCAACCCTTGCCGAACCAGGACAACAGCCGCCCCGCCAGCAGAAGTGGCCAGCCTGCGGCCAATGCGATCAGGGCTTGGCCCACAGGGGTCAATGCATAGCCCAGAAGCACCAGCAGCTTGCGATGCCCTAACTTGTCGGCGATGTAACCAGACACTATCTTGGTGAAGCTGGCCATCGCATCGGCGGCGCCTTCGATCAAACCCAGGGCTGCCGCCGGCACGCCCAACACCGCCAGAAATCCCGGCAGGATCACGGTCGTGGTCTCGTAGCAAAAGTCGCCCAGTGCGATGGTCAGACCGACACCGCCGACGGTGCGGTTCAGCCAAGGCTGGAGAGGCACGGCGGTGTCTTATGGGCGGGGAGCAACTTCGGGACTCATGGGTGGACTCCTTAAAGTTCGTGGGCTCGTTGACAGCCATGACGCCGGTCCACGATGGGAGGTATCAAGAAGCCTTGCCCGCGCGCTTGCGGGGCACTGATTTGGCTGCTTGTGTGTTTTCCCCTGCGCCGGCCTTTGTCGCCGTTCGCTTGGCCGCTGCCGGCTTGTTGGGCAAGCCCTTGCCGCTTTGCTCGCGCTCAAACACCTCGTTGGCATAGTTTTCCAGCAGCACTTCGCACTCAGCCAACTGCTGTTCGGCGGTGGCTCGCGCGGGGGCACCGAAAAAGTCCAGCGCCTTGATGCGGTCCAGCCATCCCTTGAGTTTCTTCAGGTCCTCGTCGTTTTCCTTGACCTCGGCAAAGGTGTAATGGTCGGCAAGAAACTCTTTGGCGATCTCGCCCTTGTAGTCCTCACATTTGTCGAGGAACTCTTCGTAGTCCTGATCGCGGTCCTGCTTGAAGCGACCGACCACGAGTTCCTGCTGCTTCGCGTCCATGGCCTGGGTCTCAAAGATCATGGCTTCGCCGCCGGCCTGTTCGATGTCGGACTGCACCATGCGCATCTGGCGCTGGTGTTCGCTGCGGCCAGGCAATACGCACAGGCCGCTCTGGAGGTAGACCGCCCCCAGGCTTCGGATGCGACGCCATATCGCCACCCTCAACTTGGATGGCTCGGTTGGCACCTTGTAGGTCAGGAGCAACCAGCTACTGAACGCACTGCGTGATTCTTGATTCACAAATAATGTAGCGGTAGTTACAATGAATATGTGCCAATACTAGATCAATCTTGCAAAATGTGCATAGCGAACGTGGAAAAAGGAAATTCCGATGTCAGTTCTGAATGACTTGCCCCAATGGGCGCGGCGCGTCAAACGCGATGGCGTCACGCTGTGGTTTGCCTTGCGCCACGCGGGCACCCCCTGGGCCGCCAAGACACTCGCTGCCGTGGTGGTGGCCTATGCGCTGAGTCCCATCGACCTGATTCCTGACTTCATCCCGGTGCTGGGCTATATGGACGATGTGCTGCTGCTGCCGGTGTTGATCTGGCTGGCCATCCGTCTGATTCCAGTGGAAGTGCGCCTTGATTGTCAGAACCAAGGGGACGAATGGATGGCACGCAATGGCGTCAAGCCCTCGACCCTTTGGGGCGTGGCGTTTGTGGCGCTGGTTTGGCTGGCAGTCGCGTGGGCTTTTTGGGTGTGGTGGCAGGGCTGAGTGCCCAACCCAATCTCACACGCAGATGGCACTCCTCCGCGAACAGCAACGCTGCATGAAATACCCAGTTTGGGCTCGGCTTGGTTTTCAAAATCTTGGTGTTGCGCACCGCATGCGCATGACGGGAGCACTGGCCCATGTGCAAGCGATGGGGTATAGCCCTGCTCGACTATGAACTGAGCGATCTAACTACTTTGACCTTGCCCCTGAAAAGTGGAGTTCTTAGCCTTGTTGAAAATACCGACAAGGAGTCAAGAGATGGCAGCAAAGCAGCTGCGTGCGCAGTACACGCAGGAGTTCAAACTGGAGGCGGTGCGTCAGGTGGGCGCTGGTCAGGCTATTGCGGTGGTGGCCAAGGTGCTGGGTATCCCCAAGACCAATCTAGGCAACTGGGGGAGGCTGGCGGCCAAGGGGCCATTGAGCGGCGCTGGTGACGCTGACAAGGCCGCGCGGGTCTCGCCCGAGCAGATGGAGATAGCGCGCTTGCGCGCTGAGGTTGCCCGGCTTCGCATGGAGCGTGACATCGCAAAAAAAGCTGCGGCGTACTTCGCGCAGGACACGCTGCGAGGTACGACTGGATTCACCAAATGAGGAGCCAGTACCCGTTGTGCATCTCGTGTGGCGTGCTGGAGGTCAGCGCCAGCGGCTACTTCAACTGGCTGCACCGCCCACAGGACATGACTGGCAGAGCCGGCGGGCGCCACAGCGACGAGGCTGTGCTGGCCCACAAGCGCAACCTTGCGCTGTTCAGCGATGGATTGCGTATGAGCGCGCTGGGTGTACCAGATGCGACGCAGAAAGTCCTGCTGGAACATGTGCCCCACACTGAAGTTGTCATGCCTGAAGACGCAAAACGCCTCTGGGAGGGGCGACGGGGTTTATTCTTCAAGCCAGTCGCTGGGTTTGGCAGCCGCGCTGCCTATCGTGGTGACAAGCTTACCAAGCGCGTCTGGGGGGAGATCTTGGCCGGGGAGTATGTTGCGCAGTCGTTGGTGGCACCAGGTGAGCGCAAGGTCAACGCGGATGGTGCCGGACAGACTATGAAGTTTGATATGGGGGCGTACACATATGAGGGATCTGTCATGTGGTTGGCCGCTCGCTTGTATCAAGGACAGACCACCAACTTCCGTACAGTGGACGGGGGCTTTGCACCCGTGTACAGCGGGCCAATAGTGAGTGGCGTCAGCGCATCATTGCCTTCAGGCGTCAGCAGCGATGATTCGGGTCAAATAGAGAACCCAATTTGCAGGTGCTGATGCTTGACTGAAAAACAAATGAGGTTTCAATAGCTCCGGAGTTTTCGCTCACCGAAACACTTAGCAGGCCTACCACGGAGTCGACTGGTGAGCGAATCGCTGCCGTTACTTGGGAGTGGTCCCTTGGCTCGTTTCCTTGTGAGGCTTGGCTTCACGCTCGTTAGCCTTGTCTTGCCCGCGCGATTCGGACTTGCTCATCGTGGCCATTCCAGAGCCTTCTCCCCGGGCGGTGCTGCCGTCATTGGCGCGCTTGAGGGGGGTCGCGGGGCGGGCTTTCTTATGTTCCTCTCCATGCGCTTGCGCCTTGGAGTTGGTATTAGGCGTTGCTTCCTGGGTATCACCGGCTGCAAAAGCGGACGACGCGGCTGTCAGTGCGAGGGCAATAAGAAGAGTTTTCATGGTTTTCTTTCGCGGCAATGCCGCACGAGTGAGTAAATCCCTCTGATTGAGGGCTGTGTCTCTGAATTGCTTGGCTTACTTGGCTGGCTCGATGGCTGTCACGACCATCTTTCCGCCCTCGCTGACCACCATAAAGCTGACCTTGTCGCCGACCTGTACCTTGTCGAGCAGGGCTTTGTCTTTGGCGTTGAACACCATGGTCATGCCCGGCATCTCCAGATGCTTGATCTCCCCGTGCTTGATGGTGATCTTGCTGGTGTCCTTATCGATCTTGCGAACCTCGCCATCGGTCATGGAGGCTGCGGCGGTGGACGACTTGGCGGCATCCGCTGCAACCTGCGCCATGGTCGAGACCGGCAGCAGCGCGGCCAGCGACAGCAGTACGGCGGAGATGGCGGTATTGGTTTTCTTCATAAATGCTCCTTGTTCAGTGGGTTGGCACAGCAACCCGGGATTTACTTCTTGGAGACCTTGACCTGGCCCTTCATGCCAGCGTCGTAGTGGCCTGGGTACAGGCACGCAAAATTCACATCACCGGCTTTGGTGAATTGCCAGATGATTTCGCCCTGTTTGCCTGGTGCGAGGGAGATCTTGCTGGGCTCGTCATGCTCCATCTCGGGAAACTTCTTCATGGTCTCGTAGTGTTCCTTGAGCTCGGCCTCGGTACCCAGGCTGAACTCGTGCTTGACCTGGCCACTGTTCTTGATCACGAACTTGATGGTTTCGCCCTGCTTGACGGAGATTGCTGCCGGCGTGAAGCGCATGGTGTCAGCCATGTCCACGTTGATCGTGCGGGTCACCTTGGCAGCCTTGCCGGGTTGACCGATGGCTGACTCCTCGCTTGCGTGGCCGTGACCACCGCTGTGAGAGCCACCTGCAAAGCTATTGAAGGACAGAGCCACCAGGGCGGAGGCTGCGATCAGGGAAAGAGTGCGTTTCATAGTTGCCTTGGGTTGTGGATGTGATGTGGAACGTGGCGATCAGTGGCCGCTGTGCGAAGACGGCTTTTTGACCTTGACGACAGTGTCCGAGCTGGACTTCTCTTTGCGAGGCATGGACTGCCCGCCCTCGGCCTTGAAGCGGGCCGGTTCAGCCATCGGACCGGTGTACTCGTAGGCCACCGTGCCCTCCGGGTTCTTGTACCAACCCGGGTTCTTGTAGTCGCCCGGCTTCTGCTCGCGGCGTACTTTGAGGACGCTGAACATCCCGCCCATTTCGACCGAGCCGAACGGGCCTTCTCCAGTCATCATGGGAATGGTGTTGTCCGGGATGGGCATCTCCATTTCGGTCATGTCTGCCATGCCGCGCTCGCCCATGACCATGTAGTCGGGAATCAGGTTGTTGATCTTCTTGGCAACGCCCCGATGGTCCACGCCAATCATGGTGGGAATGTCGTGACCCATTGCATTCATGGTGTGGTGGCTCTTGTGGCAGTGGAATGCCCAGTCGCCTTCTTCGTCCGCGAGGAACTCGATCTGGCGCATCTGGCCGACGGCCACGTCGGTGGTCACTTCATAGAGACGCGTGCTCTTTGGTGTGGGACCGCCATCCGTGCCCGTGACCAAAAACTCATGACCGTGCAAATGCATCGGGTGGTTGGTCATGGTGAGGTTGCCGATGCGAATGCGCACCTTGTCGTTGAGCCGGACGTTCAAGGAATCGATGCCTGGAAAGATGCGGCTGTTCCATGTCCACAGATTGAAATTCAGCATTTCCGCGACCTTCGGCGTAGCGGCCCCGGGCTCAATGTCGTAGGCACTTAGCAGGAAGCAGAAATCGCGATTCACTTCATCGATTAGCGGATGCTTGGTCTTTGGATGCGTGATCCAAAAGCCCATCATGCCCATTGCCATCTGAGTCATCTCATCGGCATGCGGGTGGTACATGAAGGTACCTGGACGGCGCGCCACGAATTCGTAGACAAAGGTTTTTCCCGACTGAATCGCGGGCTGGTTCAGCCCTGCCACTCCGTCCATGCCGTTGGGCAAACGCTGTCCATGCCAGTGGATGCTGGTGTGCTCAGGCAGCTTGTTGGTCACAAAAATGCGAACGCGGTCGCCTTCCACCACTTCAATGGTGGGGCCCGGACTCTGGCCGTTGTACCCCCAAAGATGCGCCTTGAAGCCAGGGGCCATCTCGCGCACCACCGGTTCTGCCACCAAGTGAAACTCCTTGACCCCCTGATTCATGCGCCAGGGCAGCGTCCAGCCGTTCAGCGTGACCACCGGGTTGTAGGGGCGCCCAGAGTTGGGCACCAAAGGCGCCATGGTGTCTGGGCTTGACTGGTACACGGGTTCCGGCAGTGCGGCCATCGCCACGCGGCTCACACTCGCTGCGGCCACGGCCCCTCCGGCAATTCCAGCAAACCGGAAAAAATCTCTTCTTGAATTCATGTTTGGTTTCCTTGAGGGGATCAGTGGCCTGCGCCAGCTTCGGCAGCGGCTGCGCCACCGCCCGAGACGCCAGTGCTGGTTGGCTTGCCAATGAGGGAGGCCTGGAGGGCCGCGTCCGCTAGCCAGAACTGTTGTTCAGCGTTCAGAGCCGCCATTACCGAGTTCACCTGGTCGCGGGAGTCAGCGAGCAACTCGAAAACGCTGATCAGCATCCCGTTGTAGCGAAGCTGGTTTTCTTCGGAGATGGTTTTTCGCAGGGGGATCACCTCGTCGCGGTGGTGGCGCGCGATGTCATACGCCGTGCGGTACGCGGAATAGCTCTCGCGCAAGTTCGAGCCTGCCGCGCGAGCTGTGGCCTCCAGGCGGTTGGCAGCGGCCAGGGTTTGCGCGTTCATGGCATCGCGTCGCATGCCACCCCAATCGAAGATCGGCAGCTGCAGACTGATCTCGAAGCCGCGCCGTGTGGAGTGGGTGTTCTCGGCTGCATCGAAGACAGAGTCGCGCCGTACACCCAGTTCTATGTCAGTGAAGGTCGTGATCGTGTTCCAGCCTTGCGTGCGTGCGGCTGCGTCGTAATCGGCCTTCGCGATCTGCAGATCCAGCCGACCCTTCGAAGCCTGACGGCCAGCGTCCGATGGAGACAGCGGCTCCTTGGGAAGTGTGGGAAGGCGTTCAGGCAACTTGAGCTGTTGGGCTTGGCTATCGTCCAGGCCTAGCAGCCGCACCAGCTCCTCACGGGCTGCCGTGACCTGGTGCTGCGCACTGGCCAGCTGGGTCGCAGTGTCGGCGTAGAACGCTTGCTGGCGCACACGATCGAGCTTGTTGAAATTGCCCACTGCCTGCATGCGCTTGGCCAACTCAGCGCTGGCTTGAGCACTTGCGACGACCTGTTGGGTGTATGCCAGTGTCTGTTGCGCGGCGACAGCCCGGACCCAGGCCTGACGTACCTGCGTGACTTGGTCCACTACGTCGCTGCTCAGGCGCAACTGGGTCTGCTTGATGCGCTGCTCGGCGATGCCTTTGCGTGTCGGCAAGGTCAGCAGGTCCAGCAGGCCGAAGGACAGGATGCGGCCGATCTCCGTCTCGCTGCCCAGGCGAACGCGCTCCAGGCTCAGAATGGGGTTGGCAATGCGACCCGACTGGGCTGCCGTAGAAGAATCTGCCCAGTTTTGAGCCACGATGGCTTGCAGGGACGGGCTATTGACCAGAGCGAGTTGAACGGCATCCTGTTGACTGAGCGGTTTGGCCAACAAGTCCGAGGCACGCCGGCGCAAGGCCTCTTGCTCATTCTTGGCTCGGGCCAAGGTGAGTTTGCCGTCCGTGAAACTGCTGGTTGCTGCGTTGGCGCTGGAGATGTTTTGCTCCAGGTTCACGCTGGCACAGCCAGACAAAACCGCAACTGCGGCAACAGCGATCACGAGTTTGGCGCGGGGCATACGCAGGGGGCGGCTCATTGTTTGCCCCCGTGGTGTGCGTCATGGCCTTGGGCTGGTTGGTCCTGACCCGCTGCGGGTGCGGATTGGCGCATTTCCTTGGCATAGGCCCGCCATCCTCCGATTTCACCCACTTTGTCGTTGGCGGCCTTCCAAGGCTGTACGGATTGCTCCTTGTAAACCTCATAGCCCGTGAGAGCTGAACGGTACGAGAGTTGGTAATCCACCTTCTCGGAGGCACCGTCCGGCATCTGAGCAAGTGCCAGAGAAGGTGCCAGCAGTGCTGCGGCCAGCCAGGGGATTGAGTTAAGTCGTGAAAGCCAAGAATTTCTCATAGATTCACCATGCGTTTTGATGCAACGCATTGTGTGAGTTATTGGCTTTCAAAGACATAACGGCTTGATTACATATTTGTCATGTTCAAGAAAGGCAGAAATCTGCAGGCACACTGGCGACCTCTTGCAGAGCCAAGGAGGTCTCGTGAAGATACTGATCGTTGAGGATGAACTCAAAACCGGGGAATACCTGCGTCAAGGCTTGCGTGAAGCAGGATTCAACGCAGATCTGGTTCACAACGGTGTCGATGGCCTGCGTCTGGCTCAAGAGGAAGACTACGATCTGGTGATCCTGGATGTGATGCTCCCTCGGATGGACGGCTGGCAGGTCCTCACCAATATGCGTCGCCGTGGCCTTGAGATGCCCGTGTTATTTCTCACGGCAAAGGATCAGGTTCAGGACCGCATCAAAGGTCTGGAGTTGGGCGCAGACGACTATTTGGTCAAGCCGTTTTCTTTTGCCGAATTGCTGGCAAGGGCACGGACCATACTGAGGCGCGGCCGCAGTGGCGCCGAGGTGACTATTCTGCAGGTGGCAGATCTTGAACTGGACCTTCTGCGGCGTCGAGTCAGCAGGTCCGGCAAACGCATCGACCTCACACCCAAGGAATTCGGGCTGCTGGAGCTGCTGATGCGTCGCCAAGGGGAGGTTTTGCCTCGCTCTCTGATCGCGTCGCAGGTGTGGGACATGAATTTCGACAGCGATTCCAACGTGGTCGAGGTGGCAATGCGCAGGCTTCGGGCCAAAATTGACGATGCCTATGACGCCAAGCTGATTCAGACGGTGCGAGGCATGGGTTATGTGCTTGAGGCACCCCAGGAGAATGTGTGATAGCTCGGTACTCGCTCACGACACGACTGACAGTCTTTTTTACGCTGGCTTCCGGGCTCGTGCTTGTTGGCCTGGGGACACTTGTTGCCATTTCCATTGACCGGCATTTTGTGGAACTCGACCGCGATGCTCTGCGCGACAAAATTCACCTCACACGTGAGGTGATAGGAAAATCCACGTCACCGCAGGACCTCAAAATTCGGCTGGACGACGTTTTGCACAGCCATGAGGGCCTTTTTGTCAGCGTTTTCCGTGACAAGGACCCGCTTTACGCGACTCCGGATTTCCAGTTTCCAGAGGACCTCATCGCCCAGACCCAGCAGGCCCGACTGGGGGTTGCATCCTGGAAAACCGCAGAGCGGGAGTACCGAGGAATGTCAGCATCTGTGACGTTGCCAGGTTCCGCCGAGCCGCCGCTGCAGGTTTGGGTGGCAGTTGACATTGCCCACCACAAGCACTTCATGTACGCCTTGATTCAGACGCTAGTGGGTTACGTGGCGTTAGCCACTCTGGTGGCGGGAATACTGGGTTGGTGGGCCGCAAAGAATGGCTTGGCCCCACTTCGGACCATGCGGTCTCGCGCCATGGCGATCACGGCGCAGCGGCTGGACGAGCGGATGCCAACCGAGGAGTTTCCGGTGGAGATGGCCGACCTGGCGACCACCCTCAACGAGATGCTCCGGCGCCTGAAGGAGGAGTTCGACCGGTTGTCCGAGTTTTCTTCGGATCTGGCCCACGAGTTGCGTACGCCGATCAACAACCTGATGACGCAGACACAGGTCACGCTCAGCCAGCCTCGCTCCTGCGGGGAGTATCAGGACATACTGGCCTCTAACGCCGAGGAGTACCAGCGTCTGGCCCGCATGGTGGCGGATATGTTGTTCCTGGCGAAAGCCGACCACGGACTCATTCTTCCCAGTACGGAAAAAATTGCTGTCCACGACGAAGCACAGGCCCTGTTTGACTTCTACGAGGCCCTTGCCGAAGAAAAGCAGGTCGGTCTGCAGCTTATTGGGGCGGCAGAGATCACTGGCGATCGGTTGATGCTGCGCCGGGCGCTGAGCAATCTCCTGTCCAACGCCATTCGCTATACCCCCCCTGGAGAACAGGTGGTCGTTGACATTCAAGGGGACGTTCACGGAACCACCGTGGATGTAGTCAACACTGGACCTTCCATCGACGCGCAGATGATCCCCCGCCTTTTCGACCGCTTCTTTCGGGCAGACAAGTCGCGCAAGCAACTGGACTCCGACGGTGCGGGCTTGGGCTTGTCTATCACCCAGGCGATTGTTCATGCGCACCGAGGCCGCATCTCTGTGAGTTCGGCCGATGGCAGGACTTGTTTTTCGATGTATTTCCCCAGTGCTCAGAACATTGGCAAGCGCCTCACAACAGATGCATGACCCCCTGGCCACCCTCATTGACTGCTGGAAGGCAGATCCCAGCAGCACCTACAACACCTGGTTCCTGTGGGACCAACGGATCAAGAACTTCCGTTCGATTCGCCGAGGCATCGCACAGGTGGTGGAAGACATCCGCGCTGGAACATTTGGCAATGCCTACCGTGGCTCTTCGCTGGAGACGATCGTGGGTTCTGTGGCGGAGCAGCGCCAGATTTTCAGGGGGGCAGACCACGCGTTCCTCTGGAAACCCAAATTGCGGATTCCCGACATCTACGAGAACGCAAGCAATCAGCGCGCCTTTGCAGACCTTCTTCACATGTGCGATCACTGCGACTGCGCGGAAGACGTGGTGGCCGCTATTCAGCGAATTGATGCAGTTGGCATCAAGGGTCTGGGGCCAGCGGTCGCCAACTTGCTCTACTTCATACACCCGACGCTGGTCTCTCCTTTCAATACAGCCATCGTCAATGGGTTCAATGCCGTGACTGGCGTACGCGTAAAGCTCGGGCGATGGGACCACTATCTCTCCATGCGAGAGCGCCTGCTGCGCCTGAACGCGCAGTACCGGCTGAAACTATCGAACGATCTGGGCGCGATCGCGGGACTCATGTTTGATATAGGCAGTGGCCGATATGCCGCACCGCCTCCGGCAATGGACGCTGCAGCCGCTGCTTTGTGGCAAGAGGATCTAGAACGCGTACGTCAGGAATCCACCGCATTGCAACGGGAACTGTCCCAAGCTACCGAGAGCGATGCGACGCACACGGGTGTCCAGGCTTCGCTGCGCGACCTGGGCAAGGCCCTCGGCTTTGAGGTCTGGATAGCGTCCAACGACCGGGGCCGCGCCCATGGCGGGGGGCTGCTGGGAGATGGATGCATGGCGCAGTTGCCCGCCAGCCTGGACCGAGGACTGGAGTCTGTGCGACTGATCGATGTTGTATGGGTTGATCCCCAGACCTCGCAATTCGCCGCTGCATTCGAAGTCGAACACACCACGTCCATCTATTCGGGCATCGTCCGCATGCTCGATCTGGCCTTGGGCACGCCGGTTGCAGGCAACTGTGCGCTGTTTCTGGTGGCTCCAGACAATCGCAGAGACAAGGTCGCTGAGCAACTTCAAAGGCCTGCCTTCTCCAGGGTGTCGGAGCTTGGAATCCGGTACTTGCCTTACAGCCAGCTGGAGCAGAACCATGCTTCCATGAGCCGCTTTGGGTCCAGCATCAAGCCGCTGCTAGAGATTTCGCAGCGGCTGTGAGCCACGGTTCATCGGCGCGGCGCGGTCCCTGTGGGTTTGGCTCCTTGGGCCCAGGGGGAGGCAATCCTCGGGGATGTCGGCAAGATGAAGTTCCTGTTATCCCAAACGCAGGGATTGAGGGGCAGAGGCTTGCGTCGCAAAAGTTACAGGTCAGGCGCCATTAGCTACGATGAGCCATCACCTTGGTAGAGATCTCCGAGGCGGCACTTCGCAAATTCTTCGCCAAAACCAAGAAGCTCTCGACATGAACGTCACTACTAAGCCATTAGATGCTCTATCGCCAGTCGGCTTGTTGGGAAACTCTGTGCACAAAGCGCCGAGCATCCAGGAAGGCGGTTTTCTGGACGCGATGAAGCAGGCGCTGACAACCACCAGCCATTTGCAAAGTGAGTCGGGTCGGCTGAGTCGTGAGGTCACACTCGGCAATCCCACGGTCAGCTTGGAAGAAACGATGCTCGCCGGAGTCAAGTCGAACATTGCGTTTCAGGCTACCCTGCAAAGTCGTAACCGAATTGTTCAAGCCTACACCGATGTGATGAATATGCAGGTGTGACTTGCTCTGGGCAAAAGCCACGTAGTCGGAGCACAGATCGGCGCGGACGCTTCCCAGCGAAGTCGGCACATTCCTGCGAGAGCATAGACGCGCGTACTTTCATTGGAGATTTACATGCAGTCCAAAGATCATTGGGAGCAGGTCTACACGGCAAAGCCCACCTCTGGGGTGAGTTGGTTTCAGGAACACGCTCAGCAATCCACCCAGCTCATTCGGCAGACTTCAGTCGCCCGTGATGCGAGCATCATTGATATTGGAGGGGGTGCTTCAACTTTGGTCGATGATTTGCTTGATGAGGGGTACATGAAGGTCGCGGTTCTTGACTTGTCCGAGGCTGCTTTGTCGGCGTCACGGTCTCGACTGGGGGCGCGTGCGGACACCGTAACCTGGCTTGTGAGCGACATTACGCGCGTGGACCTTCCACGGCATGCCTACGACGTTTGGCATGACAGGGCCGTTTTTCATTTCCTTACCTCGTCGCACGAGCGGGAGGCCTACGTTCAGGCGGTTCTGCGCGCTGTCAAGCCCGGCGGTCACGTCATCGTGGCGACGTTTGCAGAAGACGGACCAGAGAGGTGCAGCGGTTTGCCCGTCATGCGCTACAGCGCCGACGGCTTGCACGCGCAATTCGGGGCCCCATTCACGCTCTTGCAGCAAGCGCGCGAAGAGCACCATACGCCACTCGGCACCGTCCAGAAGTTCATCTACTGTCTGTGCCGCAAAGAGCCGAGCTGAGGTTCGCATCGCGCCGATGCCTCCGATGCCCCTACAGACATATTTTCCTTGGGCCTATGGTTCGCTATGCAGGCGCTCTTGCCAGGCATCGACGTCCTCACGTGGACCGGACCGATTTAGAAGCGGGGAGCCTTGGTGGACTCATCCGATGTGACGGCGACGGCAGCATGCTGCGCTGCGTGGTATCGGTCCGGATAGATTTCGTTGAGTTTGCGGCCGTCTTCGCCCACAGCGACGACTTCGCCCTCGCGGATGGCACGTGCCAGCTCGCTCTTGACCTGGTCGCGTGTCTTCAGCGATTTGCTCGCCACGGTGGGATAGCGGCCTGACATCAGTTCATTGCGTTTGACCCCGAACTCGCCGGCCACCATGATGTCGCCTGTGCGGATAGCCTGCTCCAACTCGTCCCGCACTTGCTCCCGGGATTTGCCGACCTGAGTCGAAGTAGCCACGGGATAGGCGCCAGGATTGATCTGTTTGAGCGTAAGACCCGATTCGCCAAAGGCGAGCATGTCGCCGCTTCGCTGAGCCTGCGCCAATTCAGCCCGCACTTGTTCGCGCGTCTTGCTGACCGCTTGGTCCGAAGCAAATGCGGGGGCGGCGACGAGGGAAAGGACGATGAGGGTGGACTTGAGTTTCATGATGGGATTTCCTTGTTGAATAAATGATGGTGGTTTGAGTGCAACCGCAGGCCGGTCTTGAAGGGGCACACGATTGCAGGTAATCGTTGAGACAGCTCAGGGGAGTTGGCGGGCGTTGACCCAACCTGCCTCGCCGCCCAGGTCGCGCATGCCATCGCTGGTCACAGGGTTGCGCTTGGCGGCCTGCAACTCATCCAGAACTTGCTGGCGGGTCTTGGTGAGCTTGGGACCGGGGACGAGCGGATAGGTAGCGGGGTAGCCACGGCTGATCCAGTACAGCGAACCGTCCTTTTGAGCGGCCAGAACGGTGTTTTCGACAGCTTGGCGGCTGATCGCGTTGCCCAGGTGGTCGGGGGCCAGACTCACGCCTTCTTCCTGGCTTGGGCTTGCGTGGTACACCGAAGTGGCAAAGGACGCTGTAGCGGATGCAGCGAGGCTGGCGACTAGGATGGCGGTACGAACTTTCATGATGGTCTCCTGTGGCGCCGGATGCCCGATATGGTCCATCCAGGTGGCGTTTTTCTGCGCCATGTAGAGAAGTCTAGAAGCCGCACCCCTACGAAGCGGTGACCTTCCGATTACGATTTTGAAAGCCACAGGCCGCATGGGGGTTGCTGGCATGCTCTGAAGAGCGCATGAGCGAAGGATGGACCTTCGCTCGAAGGCGATTTCCTAAGGGCCTGCACTCTTCTTGACATTCACACAGGGACAAGGCCCAAGCTGCCAGTTTAGGCAAAAGCGACGCATGGAGGTGATGCTATGACCTACAAGATTGCTGATACCCGTCGACAGCTCAGCTACGCACTTTTGCGCGTTTTTGAGCAAGCGCGCGGGCAGCGGGAACTCGCTGTAGCCGATCTCGTGCTGTGTGCGCTTGAAGAACTTGCACGCAAAGACACCAACTGCCAGGGAACGCTTGATCGGGCGTACTTGCAATCGGTGGCTGTTGGCACGATTGTCGATGTCCCTACATCTTCATCAAGATGATTTTGCCGTACGCTTATGTTGCATTGATCACGCTCTTCATCGATGAACGTAGTGCGCTGCGCGGTCGTTGCCTCAGCAACTCAACTGTACGAGCAAACGACCGGCATACAGATATGAATAGCAACTGGCCGTTGCGGCGACCCTCGCGCGAATGTGATGCGTAAATTACAGCCCTGAAATCTCCTCGTAATCTAGGGCGCATAACGACGGCAAATAGCTCGAAAGCCGCGTCAATTGGCGGTGCCAGCCTACAGCGCCGATTACCCCAGACTGCAAAAGATGGACGCTCCTCGCAGGCAACTGCGCAGGTTCTCGCTCATCTTTCGAGCTACTTATCAGGAGATTTTGATGAACCACACCCCGAACCAATATGTGTCTTGCATCGAGGCTTGCCAGTCGTGCGCCACGGCCTGCCATCAGTGCTTCGCAGCTTGTTTGAAAGAAGACGACGTGAAGATGATGGCACGCTGCATTGCCCTGGACGTCGACTGCGCAGCAGCGTGTAGCTTTGCGGCCGACGCCATGGCGCGCAATAGCGAGCATGCAGCTGCGATTTGCGCGCTGTGCGCTCAGATCTGCAAGGCCTGCGCCGATGAATGCGCCAGGCATGAGGCAGACCACTGCAAGGCCTGTGCGCAGGCTTGTCTCAAGTGCGCCCAAGAGTGCGACGCCATGGCGCGTGCGGCTTAATCCCGTTGCTTAACTCCTGGAGAGCATCTATGAAAACATTCCCAGCTTCTCACTCGCTGTCCGCCGCCGCTGTCATAGCTTGTGGCTTGTTGTCGCCTCTGGCACTGCATGCCCAGACCGCTCCCCACTCGGGCATGAAGGGCGCCGGTATGGATCAATCGATGCCTCACGGCAAGATGGACATGAAGGCAATGATGAAAGAGAACAACGACAAGATGGCATCCGTGCCAATGTCGGGCAACCCAGATGTGGATTTTGCCCAGATGATGCGGGTCCACCACCAGGGTGCGATTGACATGGCCCAGGCCCAGTTGCGGGATGGCAAGGACCCGAAAATGCTCAAGATGGCCAAGGACATCGTTGCCGCTCAGAAAAAGGAAATCGCTGAACTGGATGCATTTTTGGCCCGCAGTGGCAAGACACCTGCCGCTCCTACCAAATAGTCCTGAGTCCGATGTCGCTGCCCTGGCTCTTGGATCGTCGAAATCCAGGGCAGTGCCGTTTGGGAAGGGATCGGATGCCTGTTGCAGTCCAGGCCCTTGATTGAGGTCAAAGGTGGCAAAGGTTCTTGCTTGACACTCCCACCGTGTTAAGGCAACGCTGATTAAGGTCCACCATTGAGAGGGGTCAAACGTTATCCGCAGATGAAGCAGCAGACCTTGGCAATGGCCGCAGATCAAGACAACGGATTCGAGCATTCGCGCAAACCCACCCGACGCGAAGAGTTCTTGCGGACCATGGAGACAATAGTGCCATGGGCCGCTCTGTGCCAGGTGATAGAGCCGCACTACCCCAAAGCAGGCAACGGCCGCCCGCCCATTGGCCTTGAGCGCATGCTGCGCATCCATTTTCTTCAGCACTGGTTCAACCTGGCCGATCTGGCGTGCGAGGAGGCTCTGTATGACAGTGCCAGTCTGCGCCGCTTTGTGGGGATTGACCTGGGCCGCGAACGCGTGCCCGACGCCACCACGCTGCTGAAGTTTCGCAAACTGCTCAATGAGCAAAAACTGGGTGAAGCCCTGTTTGCCAAGGTAGGCCAGCAATTGCAGGAGCGCGGCTTCAAGGTCAACACCGGCACCATCGTGGATGCCACCATCATCGCCGCGCCCAGTTCTACCAAGAACGCCGACAAGGCGCGCGATCCCGATATGCACCAGACCCGCAAAGGCCAGCAGTGGTATTTCGGCATGAAGCTGCACATTGGCGTGGACAGCCAAAGCGGGCTGGCGCACAGCGCCGTGGTGACGGCGGCCAACGTGCATGACAAACACCCGCTGCCCGATCTGCTGCATGGCAACGAGCAGCGCGTGTACGGCGACTCGGCCTACGCCAGCCAGAAGGCTCTGATCCGGGGCAAGGCGCCCCAAGCCAAAGACTTCACCAACCAGCGCACCCGCCGTGCAGGCGAGGTGGACGAAGTTCAGCGGGCCAAGAACCGCAACAAGTCACGCATCCGCGCTCGGGTAGAGCATGTGTTCGGGGTGGTCAAGCGCCTGTGGGGATTCACCAAGGTGCGCTACCGCGGGCTGCAGAAGAACGCCACACGCGCATTCACGGCCTTGGCGCTGGCCAACATTTTCCTTGCCCGAGGGCGACTGCAGGGACAGGTGCGCCCGTAAGGGTGGAAATCGGGCCTCAAGGCCCTGCGAACGGCCCAAATGGGCGGCGCAAGAGGCCACAAAATCCAAAAAATGGCGTCTTCCGCGTTCGCGCGGGAAATTTCGAGGGCTTGTTCAGCGTAGCCCTAAGTCGGCCGTGAGATTGCTGAAAATTCATTCGGCATTTTTGTGCAGCGAACAGTCCGCACGACCATTACCAACGAAGTGCGACAGGCCTCGTTCGCTTTCCTTGGGTCTCGTCTGTTCCTCACA
>Ga0209958_1000948_pt1 | contig 30636 bp, 30 predicted proteins | sample ThiBio_inoc_plan_FD_183942 | JGI IMG/M metagenome (GOLD analysis project Ga0209958, IMG submission 183942) | Wastewater bioreactor microbial communities from Cape Town, South Africa - Thiocy_inoc_plan (SPAdes) | ecosystem: Engineered > Bioremediation > Thiocyanate > Unclassified | place: South...
ACTGCACGCGCTGGTAGAGCGGGAACACCGTGCTGTAGCCGGGCACCGGCACCGGGTCGGTGCCCGCCAGGTGCGGGAACACGTACATCACCAGGTCGGGGTTCGGCAGGCGGTGGAACTGGCGGTGAATCTCGTTCTGCGCGGTGCGGGTGTAGCGCGCCTGCACGCCGGGCGCCGCCTGCACATCGGCATCGGCCAGCGGCCGGCGCAGGCCCTGGCGCGCGTCGAGCAGTTGCCGCGCGGCCTGGCCGCCGCCCGCGCTGCCGCCGGTCTCCTGATGCCAGATGTCGAGCATGGTGCTGTCGCCGTGCGGCAGCAGCTTCTCCTTGCTGGTGGCGCAGCCGCCGAGCAGGGTGGCCGCCAGCAGCAAGGCGGCCGCGTCAATCCAGATCCGAGGCATGGGCTTCTCCGGTGCGGTGGTGGACCCGACGCCCCTTGGCGTCGTAGTCGATGTCGAGCGGCTGCTCCAGATGCACGGCCACTTTGGCGCCCGGCTGCACGTAGACCGCCGCGAAGGCCTGGCCGTAGAGCTTGTTGACCCAATCGGCCATGTCGCGCACGCCGCCCGCGAGGATGCGGCCCATCGCTTCGTTGCCGCTGATACCGACCGTGCCCAGCGAGCCGTTGCTGTTGGCGACCACGGCCACGCTGCCGTTGTCGGACTTGATGAGCGAGGCCGCGCCGGCGCCGGCTGCGGTGATGAGCGCCTGGCTGCCCAGGTACTGCTGGGCGTTGCTACGCCGCTGGCCGCTGACGCAGGGAATGCCGTAGGGGTCGCTGATCCAGCCCAGGCCGCCCTGGATGCTGGCGCCGTTGTGACCCGAGTTGCCGTCGCTGCTGCCGCCCTTGCTGCTGTCCTCCGGCACCGTGCGGATGGTGCCGTCCTGGAACACGAACGTGACCGAGCGGATTTGCCCGCGCACGCACGAGAGCGTCCAGTCGCCCGAGGCCGTGCCGCTGACCACGGCGCCGGCCACGTCGGGGATGTCGATGCCGTTGGCCGTGAGGTTGTCCGGGCCGATCAGCACCTTGAACGGGTACGGGTCGTTGACGGTTCCATCGATCGGCACGCGCCCGATCAGCGCCGTCATGGCGACCGACCCCATGAGCGTCGAGTTCGACGGCACGGTGTAGACAGCCTTCGTGGATGCGCCCACCGCGCGGCTACCGACGTCGGCGACGGATTCCACTGCGGCCGACAGGCTCTTCTGGGCCGGCCCGAAGCTCAGGGGAAAGCTCGGCTCCTTGCTGCCGTTCTTGGTGTCGACCTTGGCATCGTCGGGCTCGACCCACTGCGTGCCACTGGTGCCGCGGTTGAAGCGCTTGCCGTCACCCTCTTCCAGCCCCAGCCCGACGGGCAGGTCGGACGGGCCACCCTTGCCGGCAAGGCCGTCCAGTTGCCGCTGCAGATCCTGCAGCAGCCCCTGGGTCTGCTGCCTGTCGCTGGCCACCTGGGTGCGCTCCTGCTCCAGGCGGTTCCGTTCGCCTTCCAGCGCGCTCTGGATGCGTTGGTCGATCGCGCTTTCCCGTGCACGCAGGCGCTCGTTCTCGGCCTTGTGCTGCTTGTTGTCGCCGAGCGCGCTCTGCAGCTCGGTGCGCAACTGCTTCACCTGAGCCACCAGCGTGGCGACGGTATCGCGCGGCGTGTCGCCGGCGATGCCCAGAGCCTTCATCTCCTCGGGCGTGAGCGTACTGGCCGCGCCCTTGGAGGCGGGCTGGCCGCCGGGAGCGCCGGAGAACAGCTTGATGCCGACGAACACCAGCAGCAGCGCCATCGGGATCAGCAGCCACTTGAGCAGCGGATTACTCTTCATCGCGCGCTCCTCCGGTCGAGCCGGCCGCGGCGGCCGGCGGCAAGTTCACGTTGGCGTCGATCGGGCTCAGCGCCGGTAGCAGCGACTCGGCCAGGCCGTGGCCGCGCGTGACCAGGTAGAGCACCGTGGTGTCGGACGGGGTGCCGGCCGGGCCCAGGTTCGGATGCTGGAAGGTCGCCGCCACGAAGTTCCCCTGCAGGGCGCGCGGGTCGAGGTCGAGCCAGCGTGCCGAGGTATTGGTGAGTCGCACGGCCGTCACCCACTGGTCTTCCAGGCGCCACGCGGCCAGTGCCCGCGCATGCACCGGCAGCGTCGGCAGCAAGGTGTCCAGCGCGAGGTCGCGGCGCAGGTTTACGCGCCCGATGCCGGCGACCGGCTCGACGGTGCGCAGCGGCGCGTACAGGTTCTGCGCGGCATAGCGCGTCAGCACGACCGGTACCGGCGTTTCGCGCCGGGGAACGGATTTGTCTGCGGGCGCATCGGCCTGCTCGTCCGCGCCGCTTGCTGTACCGCCGCCGTAGCGCTTCGCGGGGGCTTCCGCCTCCACGATGCGCACCGGCTCCAGCGGCGCCTGACCGTCCTTCGCCGGCTCGGCGGCGATGTCGAGCAGGATCAGCGCGCCGGATTCCACGTCCTGCAGTTGCAGCCGCGTGGGCGGAATCGGCTCGCTCGCCCGCAGGTAGATCGCGCCGCCCGCACTCTGCACGCGCAGGTGGTCGCCGACGCTGGCCGGCACGCCGACGCGCACATTGCGGTCGATGAAGACCAGGCGCTCCTGGCCGACCACCAGCGGCACCGGCAGGGGCAGGCGCTCCCAGCGCAGGATTTCCACGGCCTGGCTGGCCGGCACGAAACCGAGGATCAGCAGGACGCCGGCCAGGGCCGACAAGGCAACGGGCTTCATGGGGAGTCTCCCTGCAGATGGCCGGAGGCGTTGGCGGGCGCGCCGGCCTGGGTCGGCGTCGGCGGCGTTTCGATGCGCTGGGGCGCGCTGGCGTAGCAGTCCAGCGCCAGGCCAAAGGGGTTGCGCTCGGGGTCGATGTCCAGCCGGACGACCTTGATGGGGTAGCGCACCAGGGCGCGCTTGACCTGCTCGGAGCCGTAGTACTCGTCCGCGCTCACGTCGAGCGTGACGATCCAATCGCGGTCGGAGACCCCCTTGACGCGCGTGGCCGGATCGTCGCCGTAGCCGCGGCCGGGAATCTCGTAGATGCCGCGCACGCGCTGACGCAGCTCGCCACTGGCGCGCCGGTACTCGTAGTCCTGTTGCAGGAAGGCCCGGCAGCTCGGCGTGAAGTAGGCCGACAGCGCGCGCAGGTTGCGCGGGTAGTCTTCTTCGCCGTTCGTGGGCCAGCGCTGTACCTGCTGCCAGATGTAGAAGGAGAAGGCATACACGCTCTCGGGCGGCACGTCCCACCACTTGCGCGTGCTGCCCGAGCGCAGGTCCGGCGGCACATGGATGGTCAGACTCTTCGGCGCACTCCACCAACCGAAGCCGAGCAGCAGCGCCACCACGAACAACGCGCCGGCCCCCAGACGCAACGTCTTCACGTGCGCCTGCAGGTGCGCAACCTCGTTCCTGAAACGGCTCATGGCGTCCCTCGATCGGCGTTGCGCCGGGTCGCCCAGTAGCCCGCGCGGGTGATGAGGCGCTGCCCGCCCAGGAGCGCTGCCAGCGCCGGGTGCCGCAGGGCCAGCCGCCACTGGAGCTGCCGGTACAGCCAGGTGTCGGGCCGGCCACGCTTCTGTGCGCGCAGGAAGCCACCGCCGACGAAGACGCCCAGCGCGATGCCGGCGACGATCAGCGTGGGCACCATGGCGATGCTGTGCGTGAGCCAGGCCAGCGGCAGGCCGAGCGCGAACCCGGCGGCGGCCGACAGGCCGGCGCAGATCCACAACTCGTCGGCGGTCAGCCCGCGCACGACCACCGGCTGGCGGTTAAGCCGGTGCGGCAGGAAGGTCACCAGCATGTCGCGCGGGGTCTCCGGAGGTACGGCCATCGCTTGCCGCCCTCACAGCACGCCGGTGGCCTTGGTGAGCAGCCAGATGCCGACCACCAGCAGGATCGCGCCCACGGCGACCGTCAGGCCGAACTGGCCCCAGGTGGCGCGGCCGGTGTGGATCTCCGAATAGCGCGTGTAGGCGTGATAGCAGACACCGACGAACATCGAGGCGACCACGAGCAGCGCGATCAGCAGCACGATGTCGTAGCCGTAGTTCTGCAAGGTCTGCAGGATGCCGCTGCCCTGGCCGCGCGATGGGTCTTCCATGGTCGGCAGGCCCTGCGCGAAGGCCGACAGCGGCAGGCCTGCGAGCGCCAGCGGCAGCAGCGGTGCGGCGATGCGGGACGAAATGCGATGGGGTGTCGGTGGCATGTTCATGGCGTATGGCCTTTCGTGACGGTCAGGAGAGGAGGAAGAAGGTCAGCACCAGGTACATCGCCACGAAGCGCACGACGACGGCGAGGAACTGACGTTCAGTGATGCGGTGCTCGGCCCAGCCGACGTAGGCGGTGCGCATGGCCCACACGCCCCACAGCAGCAACACGGCGAACACGAAGCCCAGCACCACGGCAGAGACGGCCGAAGGTGCAAAGCCGCCGTTGGCCTGGAAGGCGGCGACCTGATCGGCGGAGGGCGTCATGGCGACGGCTCCTCGTCGTCGGCGCGGTTGCGGCGGACGTAATCGCCGGCCAGCGGGACGGGATCGCGCGGCTGGGCGCGCTGGGGCACGAGGTAGTCCTGCAGGCCGGCGCGAACGCGCTTCAGGTCGGCACGCAGTCGGGCGTAGTCGAAGTGATAGCGGGCGCGTTCCTGCGGAGCGGTATTGGCGGCGTGCTCGGTGAGGCGGTCGATCAGGTCGAGTTGGCGGGTGAGGGCCGCCAGTTGCTCGTGTTCAGCGGTGGCATCGCCGGCCGATGCGGGCGATGCGCCGGCCAGCGCGATGGTCAGCGCCAAGGCCAGGGCCGGCACACGGCGGCAGGGGGGCGTCGGGTTGCCAAGGGGTGTCATCACGCCGTTCCACAGTCGTCTGGATGGCGGGATGCTGCGGCGTGAAGCTTGGGTGTGCCGCAAAGAATCGGAACGGGCGGTGCACCGGATTTGCCTCCATGATTGGCGTAGCGCCGTTTCCGGACAAGGGCCGGGAGTCCAGGACCTGGCTGCTAGAGCAAGACGGGCCGGTCACTGATGTGGAAACCCTGCTGGCGCGGTGCGCCTACTTCTCTCCGCTGGCCGACGTCGTCACTGCGGTGGCGGCTTGACGCGACGTGACGCTCGCCCCCGTGGTGGGGCTATCCCCTCACGAACTGGATGACCTCGCGCTGGCGAGCTGCGCATTTAGCTGTTCAGCATTGCACTGGTTTGCTCTACACTTGCCAGGATTGTCACCAACGCCTGTGCCACCCTCACTGGGTGAGGAAGCAATGAAAGACGAGCCCGGACAGATATTGACCCTCGATGAAGTGGCTGCCTACCTCAAAGTGGGCAAGCGCACGGTCTATCGCTTGGCAGCAGCCAAGGAGATTCCGGCCTTTAAGGTGGGCGGGATATGGCGCTTTCGCAAGGCCGATCTGGAACGGTGGATCGCCAGTCGGACGGGCAAGGCTGCATTCGATGGTGAACGTGGAGGGGAAAAGTGACCAGCACTACTTCCGCCCCTTCAAAGCAGGGGCAACCCGCAAAAAGAAAACGTAAAGGATGACAGGGGCATGTCCAACCCGTTCTTCGATCAGCCAATCCTGAACTCGCCCTACGCGCGTCCTACGCGTCATTGGGAGTTGGACGGCAGCGGCCAGCCTACGCAGATCATCAAGGAATCGCGCCGTCAGCCGTCTTGCCCTGAAGCTTGCCACGGGCGAGGGCAAGACCACGGTCATGGTCAGGCTCAAGCGCGACGGGCATGGGGTGGAGCCGGTGGCGCTGGCGACCAGTTTCAAGATTTTGATCGACTGAAGGTTCGGACGTGAACAACAACAAAGAAGCCGAACGGGCGGAACTGCACAAAACCATCTGGCGCATCGCCAACGACCTGCGCGGCAGCGTGGACGGCTGGGACTTCAAGAGCTACGTGCTCGGCATGCTGTTCTACCGCTTCGTCTCGGAGAACCTCACCGCCTACCTGAACGACGAAGCCCATCGCGCCGGCGAAAAGGCTTTCGACTACGCCGCGCTTTCCGATGCCGATGCCGAACAGGGCCGCGCCGAAACGGTCAAGGAAAAGGGCTTCTACATCCTGCCCTCGCACCTGTTCGTCAACGTGCGCGAGCGGGCGCGGCACGACGCCAACCTCAACGAGACCCTGTCCCGCGTGTTCAAGGACATCGAAGGCTCGGCCATCGGCGCGGATAGCGAGGACGACTTCAAGGGTCTGTTCGACGACCTCGATGTCAACAGCGGCAAGCTCGGCCCCACCGTCGCCAAGCGCAATGAAAAACTGGTCAAGCTGCTCGACGCTATCGGCGACCTGCCGCTGAGCCACAACGGCAACACCATCGACCTGTTCGGCGACGCCTACGAATACCTGATGCAGATGTATGCCTCGACCGCTGGCAAGTCCGGCGGCGAGTTCTACACCCCGCAAGAAGTCTCCGAACTGCTGGCGCGCATCGCCGTCAGCGGCAAGACCGAAGTCAACAAGGTGTACGACCCGGCCTGCGGCTCCGGCTCCCTGCTGCTCAAGTTCGCCAAGGTGCTGGGCCACGACAAGGTGCGGCAGGGCTTCTACGGGCAGGAAATCAACCTCACCACCTACAACCTGTGCCGCATCAACATGTTCCTGCACGACGTGAACTACGAGAAGTTCGACATCGCGCACGGCGACACGCTCACCGACCCGGCGCACTGGGACGACGAGCCGTTCGAGGCCATCGTTTCCAATCCGCCGTATTCGATCAGGTGGGCAGGCGACAGCAATCCGCTGCTGATCAACGACCCGCGCTTCGCGCCTGCCGGTGTGCTCGCGCCCAAGAGCAAGGCCGATCTGGCCTTCACCCTGCACATCCTGAGCTGGCTGGCGACCAGTGGCACGGCGGCCATCGTCGAATTCCCCGGCGTGCTGTATCGCGGCGGCGCGGAGCAAAAGATCCGCCAGTACCTGATCGACAACAACTACGTCGATACCGTCATCCAGTTGCCGCCCGACCTGTTCTTCGGCACCACGATCGCCACCTGCATCATCGTGCTGAAGAAATCCAAACACGACAACGCAACGCTGTTCATAGATGCCTCCGCCGAGTTCGTGCGCAACGGCAACAAGAACAAGCTGACCGCGGCGAACCAGAAGAAGATTCTCGATGCCTTCACCGCCCGCAAGGATGCGACGCATTTTGCGAAGCTGGTGGAAAATGCCGATATCGCCGCGAACGGCTACAACATCGCGGTATCCAGTTACGTCGAGCAGGAGGACACCAGCGAAGCGGTGGACATTCGCACGCTCAACGCGAAGATCGCCAGTATCGTGGCGCGGCAAGCGGAGCTGCGTACGCAGATCGATGCCATCGTGGCCGACCTGGAAGGCGAAGAAGCATGAGCCGGATAGACGACCTTATCGCCGAGCATTGCCCGGACGGCGTGGAGTTCAAGGAACTCCAAGAGCTTTTCATCACGAAGAACGGCTACACGCCTTCGACGACGAACAAGGCCTACTGGACTGACGGAACAGTGCCGTGGTTCCGAATGGAAGACATCCGGGAGAATGGTCGAATCCTCAGCGAGTCGTTGCAACAGATCGCTGAAGAAGCTGTTAAGGGCGGCAGGCTGTTTCCCGCCAACTCAATCATCGTCGCAACCTCGGCCACTATTGGCGAGCATGCGCTCATCACGATTCCGCACCTGTCGAACCAAAGGTTCACGTCGCTCGCACTGAAGCCGGAATTCGCCGAGCGGCTCGACATGAAGTTCGTCTTTTACTACTGCTTCGTGCTTGATGACTGGTGTCGCAGCAATACGACCACATCCAGCTTCGCGTCGGTCGAGATGAATGGGTTCAAGAAATTCCGTTTCCCGATGCCGCCGCTCGAAGTCCAGCGCGAAATCGTGAAAGTGCTTGACACTTTCACCAAGCTGGAGGCGGAGCTGGAGGCGGAGCTGGAGGCGCGTCGGCGGCAGTACAAGTACTACCGCGACGCGCTCTTGACGTTCGGCGAACGCACGGACGCTGACGCAAGCAAGCAAGCAAGCAAGCAAGCAAGCAAGCAAGGCTAATGGCAATGGGTGAAATCGGCAAATTCATTCGCGGCCGTCGCTTCACCAAGGACGACATCGTCGAGCACGGCATTCCGAGCATCCATTACGGCGAGATCTACACGCATTACGGTGTGGCCACGGCGTCGACCGTCTCGCATGTCCGTGCGGACATGGCGCAGCAACTGCGGTATGCGCAACCGAACGACGTGGTGATCGCCGCAGTAGGCGAGACGGTCGAGGATGTCGCCAAGGCCGTGGCGTGGCTTGGCGACGAAGACGTTGCGATTCACGATGACTGCTTTCTTTTCAGGCACTCGATGAACCCGAAGTTCGTGTCTTACTGTCTTCAGACCGAGGCCTTTCACGCACAGAAGAACAAATATGTCGCCCGCGCCAAGGTGAAGCGCCTGTCCGGCGAGAGCCTTGCGAAGATTCGTATTCCTGTGCCACCGCTTGAAGAACAGGAGCGCGTTGTCTCCATCCTCGACAAGTTCGACGCACTGGTGAACGACCTCTCCTCCGGCCTGCCCGCCGAGATCAAGGCGCGCCGCCAGCAATACGAGCACTACCGCGACCGCCTGCTCACCTTCCGGGAGGCCGCGTGAGCGAAGACCTCAAGCCCTCCCGCTACGAACCGATTGCGCTTTCCAACGAAAGCACCGTCGTCGCGGAATTCGTGCGCCCGGACGAGGTACGCGAGGAACGCTACCAGTCCGAGGCGGAGCTTGAGCACGACCTCATCGAGCGCTTGCAGGTACAGGCCTACGAATACCTGCGCATCGGCAGCGAGGCCGACCTGATCGCCAACCTGCGCCGCCAGTTGGAGGCGCTGAACAAGATCACGCTCAGTGACAAGGAATGGCAGCAGTTCTTCGGCGAGAAGATCGCCGGGGCCAACGACGGCATCGTCGAGAAGACCGCCCGCATCCAGGAAGACCACGTTCAGGTCTTGAAGCGCGACGACGGCAGCACCAAGAACATCTACCTGATCGACAAGCAGAGCATCCACAACAACCGCCTGCAGGTCATCAACCAGTACGAGATCGAAGGCAAGCGCGCCAACCGCTATGACGTGACGGTGCTGGTCAACGGCCTGCCGATGGTGCACATCGAGCTGAAGCGGCGGGGCGTGGACATCCGCGAGGCGTTCAACCAGATCGACCGCTACAAGCGCGACAGCTTCTGGGCCGGTTCCGGCCTGTTCGAGTACGTGCAGTTGTTCGTCATCAGCAACGGCACGCTGACCAAGTACTACAGCAACACCGTGCGCGACGGCCACCTCGCCGAGCAGCGCAACAAGCGCGACCGCAAGAAAACCTCGAACAGCTTTTCCTTCACCAGTTGGTGGGCCGACGCGAAGAACCAGCCGATCACCGAACTGGCCGATTTCACCAAGACCTTCTTCGCCAAGCACGCGCTGCTGAACATCCTCACCCGGTATTGCGTGTTCGACGTGGATCGCAAGCTGCTGGTGATGCGCCCCTATCAGATCGTCGCGGCGGAACGCATCCTGCAACGCATCGCCACTGCCACCAACCATCGGCAACTGGGAACGGTGGCGGCGGGCGGCTACATCTGGCACACCACGGGCAGCGGCAAGACGCTGACCAGCTTCAAGGCCGCTCAACTGGCGCGTGGGCTGCCGGAAATCGACAAGGTGCTGTTCGTGGTGGACCGCAAGGATCTGGACTACCAGACCATGCGCGAGTACGAACGCTTCGAGAAAGGTGCGGCCAACTCCAACACCTCGACGGCGGTGCTGCAAAAGCAACTGGAGGATGCGAACGCACGCATCATCATCACTACCATCCAGAAGCTCAGCCGCTTCGTTGCCAAGAACAAGAAGCACCCGGTGTACGACGCGCACGTCGTGGTGATCTTCGACGAATGCCACCGCAGCCAGTTCGGCGACATGCACGCGGAGATCACCCGCGTCTTCAACCGCTACCACCTGTTCGGCTTCACCGGCACGCCGATCTTCGCCGACAACGCAGGCTCGGGCGGCAACCCGCGCTTGCGCACCACCGAGCAGGCCTTCGGCGACAAGCTGCACACCTACACCATCGTCGATGCGATCAACGACAAGAACGTGCTGCCGTTCCGCATCGACTACATCAACACCATCAAGACCGCGCCGAACGTGCGCGACAAGCAGGTGTCGGCCATCGACACGGAGCGGGCGCTGCTCGCGCCGGAACGCATCACGCAGATCGCGGGCTACATCCGCGAGCACTTCGACCAGAAGACCAAGCGCAGCGCCAGCTATCGGCACGGCGGCAAGCGGCTCAACGGCTTCAACTCGCTGTTCGCCACGGCCTCCATCGACGCGGCCAAACGCTACTACACGGAGTTCACCAGCCAGCAAAAGGACATCCCGCCCGCACAGCGGCTGAAGATCGGCCTGATCTACAGCTTCGCCGCCAACGAGGACGTCGATGGCCTGCTGGAAGAGGAGGAATTCGAGACCGAAGGGCTGGACCAAGGCTCGCGCGACTTCCTCGATGCGGCCATCAAGGACTACAACGGCCTGTTCGCCACCAACTTCGACACCTCCGCCGACAAGTTCCAGAACTACTACAAGGATTTGTCGCAGCGGCTGAAGAACCGCGAGCTTGACCTCGTGATCGTGGTCAACATGTTCCTGACCGGCTTCGACGCCACCACGCTGAACACGCTGTGGGTGGACAAGAACCTGCGCGCGCACGGGCTGATCCAGGCGTATTCGCGCACCAACCGTATCCTCAATTCGGTCAAGACCTACGGCAACATCGTTTCCTTCCGCGATCTGGAACAGGCCACCAACGACGCGTTGGCGCTGTTCGGAAACAAGGACGCCAAAGGCATCGTGCTGCTCAAGCCCTACGCGGACTACTACGCCGAGTACCAGAAGAAGGTCGCCGAACTGGTGGCGCTGTTTCCACTGGGCAAGGCCATCACCGGCGAGGCTGCGCAGAAGGCGTTCATCAAGCTGTTCGGCTCGATCCTGCGGCTGAAGAACATCCTCACGGCCTTCGATGATTTCGCGGGCAATGAAATCCTCAGCGATCGCGATTTTCAGGACTACCAGAGCCTGTACCTGAACCTGTACGCCGAGTTCCGCAGTGCCTCCGACGCCGAGAAGGAAACGATCAACGACGACGTGGTGTTCGAGATCGAGCTGATCAAGCAGGTCGAGATCAACGTCGATTACATCCTGATGCTGGTCGAGCGCTACATCAAGGCCAAGGGCACCGGCAAGGACAAGGAAATCCTCGCGACCATCGAGCGCGCGATCAATTCCAGCCCGTCGCTGCGCAACAAGAAAGACCTCATCGAGCAGTTCGTGGATTCCGTTTCGCCGAAGGCCCGGGTTGATGCGGAATGGCAGGCGTTCGTTGCCAGGAAAAAGGCCGAAGAACTTGACCAGATCATTGCCGATGAGGGCTTGAAGGCAGACGAGACGAAAGCGTTCGTGGACAACGCCTTCCGCGACGGCGCGATTCCGACCACAGGCACGGCCATCACGAAGATTCTGCCGCCAGTCTCGCGGTTCTCGAAGAACAACAACCATTCGGCGAAGAAGCAGACGGTGCTGGACAAGCTCGCGGCGTTCTTCGAGCGGTATTTCGGATTGGGGTGAAGCTATGGCTGACGATGCACTCGCACAGACCGATGCAGATGCCTTGCTGCGCATGGAGAAGGTTCCTGCGTCGGCGGACACCTTTCACTTCCCCGACTTGGGCGGGCGGATCGAGTTGCCACTGGTGTCGCGTGACGAGCGCGAGCAGTTCTCGCTGGACATCAATCGCAAGCGCATCTCCCTGACCACGGGCTATCAAGCCCGTGGTCGGAAGGTTGTCGTTCTTGCGCGCCTCGATTTCGCTGCGCCGCATCGCAATCCGGATGGCAGTGAGGTTGGCGTGCCGCATTTGCATCTGTACCGCGAAGGCTACGGCGACAAGTGGGCGGTCGAGGTTCCCGACGGCATCTTGAGCAACCCGGCCGATGCGTGGCAGGTACTGCACGATTTCATGCGCTACTGCGGCGTGGTCGAGCAACCCAATATCGTGCGGGGACTATTCTCATGAGCACGACCGATGACCTGATCAACCGCTACTACGACTGGCTCAAGGCCAAAACCAACTGGCGCGAGATCAATGACTGGGTGGAAATCACCACGCCGTATCTGGATCGCCACAACGATTGCATCCAGATTTACCTCAAGCGGCAGGACAGCGAATGGGTGCTAACCGACGATGGCTACACGCTGGCCGATCTGGCGCAGTCCGGGTGCGAAATCGACACGCCGCGCCGCAAGGCGCTGCTGGCTACCACGCTCAACGGCTTCGGCGTTCAGCAGACTTTCGATGCCTTGGAGGTCAAGGCCACGGAGGAAAACTTTCCGCTGCGCAAGCACAGCTTGTTGCAGGCCATCCTCGCGGTCAATGATCTGTTCTACGTCGCACGCGCCAATGTCGAGAGCTTCTTCTTCGAGGACGTGGCCTTGTGGCTCGACGATGCCGACGTGCGCTACACCTCGCGCGTGAACTTCGTTGGGCGCAGCCACTACAACCATCAGTTCGATTTCGTGGTGCCGAAGTCCAAGCGTGCACCGGAGCGTATTCTTCGCGTGATCAACAATCCCAACAAGGACACTGCTCAAAACACTGCTTTCGCGTGGCTGGACACCAAAGAAGTGCGACCTTCTGATTCTCAAGCGTTTGCCATCTTGAATGACCGTGACCGCCAGATCGGTGATGCCGTGCAGGATGCCTTGCGCAGCTATGACATCACGCCGATTGCGTGGAGCAAGCGCGAGGATTTCAGGGAACGCTTGGCGGCATGAGCGTAACGGGCCAAAGATGAACGATGCCGATCTCCAATTATCGACGCCGACGAGTTGGCGACGCTGCGTGCCGCGCGCGGGAGTTTCTGCACGTTTCCGGCGTGGCTCCGGCTTCGGAGTTCTTGGCGGACTTGACCGGTTGACGGCAAACGGAGATGCGCGATGGCCTTGGGGCAGATGGAGAAAATCCTGTTACTGGCGAATTCGGGGGCAACATGGTCGAGCTAGGAAATGAAGGAGCGCCGAAGTGCATGTTGCCCGCCTGAAAATCTCCGGCTTCCGAGGCGTGCGTTCGGCGGACATCGTATTGGGCCGCCATGCCGTACTGGTGGGGCCAAATAATAGCGGCAAGACCACCGTGATCGAGGCGCTGGCGTTGCTGTTCGGGCGCGATCGTCTGGTGCGCCGCCTGACCGAGCATGACTTTCATTGCAGCGAGCCCGACGAAACCGCCCGCATACTGTGCATCGCCACGGTCACGGGCTTTACGCCCAACGACCCGCACCACCATTCGTCTTGGTTCAGCCCCGAACGCGGCGTCGAGAAATGGTTCGACCCGAAAGCCAAGACACTGAGCGCCGCGCCGGACGCGCAGCATACCGATCTGGCAGTGCAGATCGGTTTTGCTGCACGCTTCGACCTGGACGAACTGGAAGCCGAAACGCTCCGTTTCTTCGTGGATGACGAGGCCACACTGGGCGATCCGTTCGCGGAAGACGCGCACCTGCGCACGATCCACACCAAGGTGCTCCAGGAGTTGGGCTTCTTTCTGGTCCCGGCCTCGCGCACATGGGACCGCTGGATTTCCTTTTCCTCGGAGTTGTTTCGCCGCGTCGTGGCGACGCGTGGGGACATGCCCGCGCAGGCAGTGCGCGCCGAGCGCCGGAGACTCTGGAGCCCGCCGGACGGTGCGCGGCTCGAAGACCAGCCGGGGCTTTCCGAGATCGTCGGCGCGGCCAATGATGAGTTGCGAGCGCTCATGGCCAGCGCCCCAAAACTCCAGTTGCGCCTGACCGCGACTGACAGCGACTCAGTCTTGGAAAGCGTGGTGCCGCACTTCGTGCAAGGCACGGGGCCAACCCTTCCCTCGCAGCGGCAGGGCACGGGCCTTGTTTCCCTTCAAAGCCTTCTATTGCTCATGCAGTTCGGCAAGGCGCGCGCGGAAACGGGCCAGTCCTTCATGCTGGCCGTCGAGGAGCCGGAATTGCACATCCAGCCCTCGCAGCAAAAGCGGTTGGTCAACCGCCTCAATGCGCTGTGCAACCAGACGATAGTCACGACGCATTCGCCCATCGTGGCCGCAATGTTTCCGGCTCCCGATACGCTCTTTATCGAAACGCGCGAGGGCGCGTTGAGCGCCAAGCCACTGATGGACGCTGTGCCCGCGCAGCCGACTAACCACCAGCAGCACTTGCTCTACGCATGGCGGCAGAAGCTGGTGGCCGCGCTCATGCACGAATGCGTCCTGATCCCCGAAGGGGTTTCGGACGTGGCATGGCTTGAGGCGCTGCAAACCGCTCTTGAGCAGCATCAGGGTTGGGATAACGCGCAAGCGAATACGCCGCTTCTCTCCACTTTCGTTGGCATCGTGCCGACCATCGACGCCAAGATTGCCGACACCTTCGCGCTGGTCAGCGCCGTTCACGCGCGGCCCTGCATCCTTGTGGACGGGGACAATGACGGGCGCGGCTACTTCGATGCGGTGAAGGGCAGCAATCCGCCGCCGCGCTGCGTCGTGTTCTGGCCGCAGGGCTGGGCGATGGAGCATGTGGTTTCGTGGATTGCGGGCGCGGATGAAGCCGCGATGCTGGCCGCGCTCGGAACCGCGCTGGGTGCTCCTTTCGCCGACCTTGGGGCGCTCACCGCACATTTGCTTACCCGGAAATCCTACGCGCCGACCCATGAAAGCGCCGTCGTCACGCTCATGGTGAATGCGGCCTGCCGGGTGCGCGCCGCGCAGTTGCTCGATGCCCTGTGCGACGTGCTGCGCGATCCCGCCAACGCCAATACACCGCTTTTTGCGCGCATCCCGGCGGATTCGACCGCTGCCACGCACGTTTTCCAGTTTGTGCCGCCGCCATGACGTTCGATTTCTTCGAGGGCGCGGCGGGCACCGGCAAGACCCATAACCTCGTGGGCCGAGCAGGAGAACTCGTGCAGGATGGAGCGCTGGGTGAAGGACACAAGCTCCTGGCGCTCACCTTCATGAACGGCGCGCGCCGCCGCCTGGATGCGCGCCTTGGAGAGAATGCGGCTTTCCGCAGGCGCTTTGATTGTCAGACCTTCGATGTGTTCGCTCGGACATTGGCCGCGCGGCGCCGAAGCCTGATTACGCCCGCGATGCAGCAGCAGGCCGATGCTCTGAGCGAATTTGACGGGCCGTGCGCGCTTGCCGCATCGCTCCTTGAAGAAGAAGCCGTCCGCAAATGGGTGGCAAGGAGTTTCCCCCTAATCTTGGTGGATGAAGCGCAAGACCTCGACGAACACCGACTGCGTATTCTTCAAGGACTTTCGCAATCCTGCCGGATTGTGGCGGCAGCGGACGCATTTCAGTGTCTTCATGACGGTCGCGACACCGCGCCGCTGATTGGCTGGCTTGAGGGCGCGGGCCAAACCCACCGTCTCACACAGGTCCAACGCACCAATCAGCAGGGATTGCTGGCCGCTGCACTGGCGGTGCGTGATGGCCAGGACATCAAGGCCGCTCTGACTGCAAACACCTACAACAACAGGACAACATGGAACGGCGCAGGATTCCGGCTTTCCGAAGTGCCTGTAAAGAATAACAATTCTGGGCTACTGGCATGGGCGATTGCCAACGAGATTGCGCAGCGCCAAGGCTCTGTCGTCATACTCACCCCGGATGGGCGCAACACGATTATCCGTGCCGCACTCAATACCGTTCAGACCAAGCAGTACACTCGCAAAAACAGCGGCGCGACCTTCGGGCCGTATCCGCACACATGGGATCGTCACGACAATGAAGAAGCCAGCGCCTTGCTGGCCGATATCGCGTTACCGGAAGCCGCATCATGCGCCGATCTTCGCGCGCTTCTCACGCCCTTGGCAGGACACGCGCCCTTCGTGCAGGCCCTTAGCCGCATCGACCGCTTGCGGCGGGCTCACGGGCAAGCGGCCTTCACCGCCGCGCAAGTCACCGAGTTTGTGCAGGAGGCCGTGCGCAACCGTTCGCGTCTGGGCTTCCGGCAGCACCGTGGCCATCTTGCCATGACGATCCAGCGCGCCAAGAACCGCGAGTTTCCGAACGTAATTGTGCTTTGGCCGCACACGGCCACAGGCAGCGCCGAGCATTTGCGAAGGCTGCTCTACAACGCCATCACACGGGCACAGAGCCATTGCACGGTCATCGTGCTGGGTCAGAATCGTCTGGACGCGCCGCCATTTGCGCCCGTGCCAACGCTAGCATCTCGGCGATAGCGAAGGTGGCGATCGCTCAATCCGATCACGCGAAACTGCGCCCTCTTCTTGAGGACATCGCTCACCTTCTGTCGCCGGGCATGGCTCACCAGACGCGGATGGTCTGATGTCAGCTGGACACCAGTAGAAGGACTTCACAGATACTTCTTGAACGTCGCCGCCGCAATGCACACCGCCACGCCGAGTAATGCCGCGCTGGGCAGAAGGATCAGCAGCGGGTTCACGCTCACCGGCAGTGCCAGGTAAGTCACCCACGGCAGTACGGCCAGCGGGATCAAGCTGGCCCTGGCGCGGTGATAGATGAACCCCGACTCGCGGCCCGCGCCGAAGCGGCGGATGTCCCGGCGCACCAGGCCGTCCACCAGCCCGACGAAGGCGGCCATCAGGAACAGCGGCAGGGTCAGGCACAGCACCAGCAGCCGCACGAGGAAGACCAGCGTCGTGTAGGCCGCCGCGATCAGGTAGCTCTCCACGTTCACGTAGACCAAGCCGATGTAGTAGCGGAAATCCTTGGTCGGGCGATGGCTGCCGGCGCTGGCCTGCACCGAGGCATCGCGTATCCAGTCCAGCAGGCCGCTGTTCACGAACAGCCAGTCGTAGCCCTGCTCGACCAGCCGGTGCGCGGTGCGCCCCGGTTCCTGCACCAGCGCGCTGCGCGTGAAGTGCGTGGAGAGCTGATCCAGCTCGTAGTGCAGCATGCCCTGCGCGTGGCGCCAGCCCTGATCGGGCCAGAAGAAGTGCATGCCGACGCACTCGATCAGGATGCACAGCAGCAGCGCGCCGCACAGCACGCCGAAGAAGCGGAATGGCAGCGTGACCAGGCCGGCGATCAGCCCCTGCTGTCGTTGCTGCTGGCGCTGGGCCGCAACGGCCGGATCGCTCATGCTTCGGCCTCTTCAGCGGCGGCCATCTGCTTGAAGTCGTCCAGCAGGTCGTCGGGCAGCGCCTTGTCCTGCAGGCCGGGAATGCCTTGGTTCTCCCACCAGTCTCCTGCCTCGACGTAGTGCTGTCGCATGTAGCCGGCCAGCTCCTGCAGATCCTTCGGCATGGCTTCGTCGGGATCGGGTGCCGGCAGCGGCATGCGGACTTTCCAGAGGTTGCCACCCTCGGTCAGCGCGAAGCACTGCCCCTTGGGCAGCGCCACCACATGCGCCGGCTCGATCAGCGGCACGCTGTTGCTGCTGATGCGGTCCTGGGTGTTGGACGTGAAGGCGGTAGTGCCGCGCGGGTCGGAGCTGTCGGTGGCGCCGCTCATCAGTGCCGTGGCGTACACCTCGACCTTGGGCAGTTGTCGCGTCAGCAGTTCGGCGGTGGCGGTCTCACGCACGCGCAGCATGAACAGGTTGTTGAAGTTGCCGACCACCTGGCCGGCCTTGGCACGGTTGCCGATGCGCGCCTCGATGTCGCTCAAGGTCTGCGTGTAGGCCGTCACCTGTACGCCGGCACCGCCGCCCTTGTTGACCATCGGAATGAACTCGTCGCCCATGAGTTCATTGAATTCGTCGGCGTGGACGTTGATCGGAATCTTGGTGCCCGCCGCGGCGCCGGGTAGCCCGTCGTCGATGCCGAACTTGTAGATGTGACCGGCGACCGAGACCAGATCGCTGAACATCGAGTTGCCCACCGCCGCCGCGACTTCGGCGTCGGACAGCGCATCCAGCCCCACGTAGACCACCGCGCGTTTGCGGATGACCTGCATCCAGTCGAAGATCGGCCGCGGGTCGGACAGGTCGGAATAGTTCGGTGCGAGCAGTTGCGCGATCTTGCCGGTGGTGAGCTTCTCCAGCAGCGGCAGCAGCGAAGCGACGATCTTGTCGAAGTAGGTCCGGTCGTAGCGCACGGCGCTGCGCAGGCCGTCGAGCACCGGGTCATAGACGCGCACTTGGGACAGGTACTGTTCGAGGGCCACCACGCGCTTCTCGCGCCCGATCATGTTGCGCGGGATGTTCTTGTCGTTCAGCTTCGCTTCGAGCTGGACGATGACCTCCCAGGCCTTCGGCTCGTTCTTGGCGAAGTAGTGCTGGGCGTACTCGATGAACAGCGCGTCGATGTTGATGACGTGGCGCTGGATCAGCAGGTAGTCCGGCCGCTGCCCCAGCTCGACCAGGGCGCGGGCGATGATGTTGACGAAGCGCCAGGCGAACTCGCGGAACGCGGCGCTGTTGCCTTCGCCCGAGAGCTGTCCGGCGATGCGCGTGGCCACCTCGGAGATCCGCCCGAACCGGCCCACAGCGTTGTAGCGCGCCGAGATGTCCGGCCAGCCCAGATGGAACACGTAGAACTCGCCTTCGCGCCCGGCACGCTTGGCTTCGACGTACATGCGCTTCAACAGGTCCGCATCGCCCTTGGGGTCGAAGACGATCACCACCTCATGCTCGCCGCGGACCTTGCGGCGGATGTCCTGGGTGATGAACAGCTCGGCCAGCCGCGTCTTGCCCACGCGCGTGGTCCCCAGCACCAGGGTGTGCCCGACGCGCTCGCCCAGCGGCAGGGTGACGTCGACCTCGTGCGGCTCGATGCCGTGCAGGCGCGGCATTCCGCCGAGCGGCGGCAGCGGCCGCGCCAGGTTGAGCGGGCTGTCCCAGGCCAGCGCGCGCGCCAGCTTCGAGACGGGAAAAGGCGCGAACTCAAGCCGCTCCTCCAGCCGCCGGGCGGCCCGGTAGATCGCCGTCGGCTCGACATAGCGGCGGAACTCCGGCCGGTAGGTCTGCATCAGCCGGTGCGTGTGCCGCTGCTCCCAGCGAAAGCCCCGGCCGACGAACAGCCGTTGCTGACTCACCGGTACGTCGCGGCTGGTCATCACGTAGCGCGGCAGGCGGCGGATGTTGCGGCGATAGCGCAGGATCGCCCAGGCATCGCGCAGGCGAATCGCGCCGAAGGTCAGGAAAGCCAGCGCCGAGCCCAGGCCAAGCAGCGGGTTCAGCGCAAGCGACCACGGTGCCACCAGGCACAGAATCGCGGCGCCGGTGCAGACCACCACGGTGTAAAGCTCCACCGCTGGCCGCAGCAGCACCTCGACCGCATGCGGTTGGGCCATTGGCGCACCTACTGCTCGATGCCGGTGGACGTGATGAGCACCGGGTAGTGGCGCAGGCCCAGGCGCTGGGCCAGGTCGTCGCCGGAGGCCGGCGAGAGTGTCACGCCGGGAGCCAGCCTGCGCAGCGCCGTCAGCGCGGCCATCGACTCCACGTTGACCACCAGGCCCACGGCCTGCAGCTCTCGCAGCGCCGCCTGCCGCTGCCGCAGCCAGGCGCGCGAACGCTCGTCGTCGCCGATCAGGAACAGCGCCGTCAGGCCCGGCGCCCGGATGACGCGGCGCTGCACCTCGCCCGGCGACAGTTGTGTCGAGCGCACCGGCAGCATGGCGGCTTCGGCGTCGGCCGCGTTGCCCACGCGAGGGGCCGGCATCGAGGTCGGCGGTGCGGACTGATCCGGCTGGGGATTCAGGGACTGGTAGTACGGCAGCGCGGAGGTGCCGCCGCGGTCTTCGACGATGATCAGCGGCGCGGAGGCGGTCTGGGCGAAGACGGTGGTCGTGGACAGCAGCCCGATGGCGGCGATGAGGACGATGTGGTTCATGGCGTGGTGGCCTGGAGGGTTGGAACGGGAACGCTGGGGTCGAGCACGCGGGTCAGGTGCCGATGCACACTGCGCCGGTAGCGCGCCGCGGGTGCCCCGCCGGCGGGCCGGTGGTAGCGGCCGATGGCAAGCAGCCAGTCCTCGCCCGGCGTGTGCTGTTCGCGCAGGATTTCCGCGGCGATGGCGAGGTTGCGGTATGGGTCCAGCAGCTCGCAGGGCTGCGTGTAGCGATGCGTGTGGTAGCCGAGATTGACTTGGCCGAGGCCGGCGTCGATGCGATTGGCCGGCGTATGGGCGAGCGCCCGGCGCAGCCCCGCGCAGGCCTCGGCGCGGGTGACGTAGCGCTGCGGCGTGCCGGCGACGTTGAGCGTCCACGGCCAGGGGATCAGGCGCCCGCGCAGCATGGCGCCGCTCTCCTGCAAGGCCACCGCATACAGCACCGCCGCCGGCACTTCTGCACGATGCGCCGCCAGTTGATAGGCCGGCGGCGGCACTTCCCGCGCCAGGGCGGCCAACGCCCAGCCGCCGGTGGTGAGCAGCAGCACGGCGCTGGCGCAGCGGACGGCGACGCGGGATGGCCGACGCCTCCGGCCCGGAGTACCTATTGCCGCTGCCATTGGCCGTTCACCTCGCGCACCACGGCCGGCAGATCGCCCGGCAGGCCGAGCGACAGCCAGCGCCCCGCATCGTGGTTGAGCGTGATGGTGCGGGCGCGCACCCTGGCCGGGTCGATGCCCGCCTGGGTGGCCCACTGCCGGATGCGCGCGTCGTCCTGACGGCTGCCGACCATGTAGAGGTCGAAGGCCGTGCCGGCCGCCTGCAACTGCTGCACGCGCTGCGCGCACGGTGTGCAGTCGGCCTTGACGAAGACCGCCAGGCGTCCGGAGCCGGTGTTGCCGGCACCCTGCGCCTTGGCGCCGGGCAGACTCACGCGCGGCTGGCCGGGAAACAGACGCTGCCACGCCGCGTCGTAGGCCCTCTGGTAGGCCAGCGTCTTGCCGACGCGCCGGGCCTCGGCCTGCACCTGTAGCTCCGCGTAGCGCCTGCGCTCCTCCTCGCTGCGGGCCTCGATGCCCAGCGCCGTGAGCGGATCGAGCTGGGGCGAATAGACCCCGAGCGGCCCCTGCATCAGTTGCCGGTAACGTGCCCACTCCTCGGAGCGAAGTCCCCACTCCCGCGCCTGCCTCTCGTCGAGCGCGGCATCAGCGCCCGGCTGCACCTGGGCGGGCACCATGCGCGAGTTCGTCACCGGGGCCGGCTGGGCGGATGCGCCGAAAGCGGCGAACAGGACGACGGCAGCGAGCAACGGCCGCAGGATCATGGCGACCTCCTACGGCACCGCGACGCGCTGCGTCTGGCCGTTCACCTGGAACACGCCCGCCTGCGCCTCGATGGACTGCAGTTGCCAGCCGCCCTCGGCATCGCCCTCGCGCAGCAGCCGGGCGCCCGCGAGCGAGGCCGTGGCGGCGGAGGTGATCGACAGAAAGCGCTCGCCTCCCCGCAGCTCCACGCCGAGCACCCGGAACGGCGGCTCCGGCACCTTGGGCTTCGTCGCAACCGGAGCGCGCGGGCGAGCGGCGGATGCCACCTGCCGGGTCTTCTCCAGGCGGGTTTCAATTCCGTTCACGCGTGCCTGCAGCGTCTGCAGGTCGATGGCCAGGGCCCTCGCCTCATCGTCCTCTTCGAGGCGCGTCATCCGTTCGTCCAGCGCCTGCCGCGCGGTGGCGAACTCGGCCTGGCTGATCGGCGCCGGCCGGCGCTTGTCCGCATCGGCCTGTTGTTCGAGATCGGCCATGCGCAGGCCCAGCGCCTTGACCTGCGCATCCTGCGCGCTGCCCTGGGTCTGTTCGGCGAGCCGCGACAGGCCGACGCTGTTGATGACTGCCACGGCACTGATGAGCAGCAGCCAGAAGGCCGCGGCGATCTTGAGCCAGCGCGTGCGGGAATTGCGCTCGGATGGCGCTTGGGGAAAGGTCATGGCTGCATCTCCTCGGGCCGGTCGGCGTCCGGCACGGGCGTGGCGGCGCCGGGCGGGTTGGCGGAAAGCGAGATGGGGGCACCGTGCCGGCTGAAGCAGACCTGGCGGGTCAAGTCATCGACCGACAGCTCCCAGGCGGGGCCGGCAAGGGTCAGCAAGGCATCGCGTAGCATCAGCGGGCCCAGGCGCAGGTGTGCGGCGGGCAGCGGCAGCGCGTAGAGCGATGCGGCCTCGGCCGCATCGCAGAGCCGGTAGCCGGAGCGCAGGAGCACATGGCGCATTGCATCGCCCACGCTGGCATCGAGCATGGGCGGAATCGAGACCTCCACCGCCTGCTGCAAGAGATCACGCTGCGCGGGCTCCGGCACCAGCTCGACCAGGGTGTAGCGGCCGTAGCGGGCCACCGGAACGAAACCTGGCTCCGGCGCGACGGCGGTTGGCGATGCGGCCGGCACCGCTGGCGCAGACGGTGCGGCGGTCGTGGCGCAGCCGGCGGCCAACAGGCTGCCGGCCAGCAAGCCAGCGACGAGGGCCAGGCGGTGAACAGCGCGGATGGGTGGTTGCATGGAGGGCGCTTCCCTGGAACACGGAGCGCTCACCATCGCCGCCGCTTGGCCTGCGGGCAGCAAACAAAACGCACTGACGCCCGCCCGAATACATGGCGGGGCGGCGCCATGAACTGTCATACGCCCAAGAAAAACGGCCCCGAAGGGCCGTGGAAAGAAGCCGGCGACCCCGAGGGGCCGCCGGCATGGGTACATGGATCAGGCCGTGACAAGCTGCCGGGCCAGGGCGACCTCGACGGAATCACCATCCTGGTTCAGAACATCCAGGCCCGACTCGGGTACGTCTCCCGACGTGCTTTGCGAGACCATGATCTTCTTGGCCATCAACCCCAGGCAGGTCATCTGCGAGGAGTTGGCGTAGCCCAGGTAGATCACGCGCACCGGCTGCTTCTGGCCGATGCGCCATGAGCGCCGGGCGGCCTGCTGCAGCGAGTACACGTTGTAGCCCGACTGGAGGAACACGATGGTCGGGAACTCCAGCAAGTCCAGGCCGGTTTTCACCAGCTCGGGATTGGTGATGAGCACGTCGATGCCGCGGTCCAACTGCTCGGCGATCCAGTCCTCGCGGCGGGAGGCATCCACGCTCGCGCGCAGTACCGCCACCTTGAAGCCTTCCTGCTCCAGCAGCACCTTCAAACGCGACGTGGTGTCGCGCGTGCCGGTGTAGACCGAATAGACCAGGGTCTTGCGACCTTCTGCCTTCTCCTGCTTGCAGATCTCGATCAGCTCGCGTTCCTTGGGCATCACTTCCAGCTCGTTGAACTGAGCCGGCACGAACGCCAAGGTGTTGCGCGTGCGCGGATGCACCACCGTCTCCGACCGGAAGCAGCAATCCGGCCAGGCCAGCAGCACGTTGAGGACCACACCGAGCAGCGTCGTGTCGCGCTTCGCCAGGGCCTGCTTCAGCTCCGCGGTCAGCCGTCCCGCCAGATCGCGATAGGCCGCGGCTTGCGCCGTGTCCATCGTGACCTCACGGAACTCCTCGTCGTAGGGCGGCAGCACGTTGCCGCCGATGTCCTTCAACTTGAGGAAGACGGTGAACGGCAGAACGCAACGCAGCACGCCCTTCGGACCGAAGCCCGGCGCCTTGACCGTGCGCACCGATACCTTGGTGCCCTTGGCGGTCTTGTGCGCCGTGCCCGTGCTCTCGGAGTAGATGTCCTTGAGCACGCCGTGATCGCGCATGAACGCCATCGCGGCCGACGTCATGGAACCTTGCTTGGTCGGCCGGTAGCCGTCTTCGATCATCCGCCCAGGCAGGGCGCGGAACAGCAGGTGGAACAGGTCGTCGCCGTAGCCGCCCATCAGCGTGCCGGTGAGCAGCAGCGTCTTGCGCGCCTTGGCCGCCAACACCCCCATGGCCTGGCCCTGTGCGGAGCCGCCGTTCTTGTACTCGTGCGCCTCGTCGGCGATGAGCAGGTCGAACGTGCCTTGGGGAAGCTGCCTCTTGATGAACTCGGACGGCTGGTAGCCGCCCTCGCCGAAGCCGAACTCCATGTTGGCCATCGCACGTTCCATGCGATGGGCTTGCCGGTCCGAGAAGACCAGCTCGCCGTTGCCATCCATCAGGTTGATGAACTCGTGGATGTTGTCCCCGAGCATCAATGCGAGGAAGGCGTCACCGAACTTCTGCATCAGCTTCTGCGCAGTCACTTCACCAATGGTTGGAATACGCTTCAGTGCCTTGAGCACGGTCGAGGACTGGTCGCTGGCGGACAGGCCTCTGGGACGGATCAACGACCACAGCGGTGCACGGCAGTGGCTGCACTTGCGGCGGGACTCCTCGGCTTCCAGCTCGACCGGGTTGATCGGCTCGCCGTCGAGGTCGGTGATGACATGCCCGCAATCCGGGCAGGCCCCCACGTCGCCGTGAGGCGTGCGCCGCCGAACGAAGACAGGCTTCCAGTGGAACCCCATCCGCATCCGCACGCGGCCCAGGACGAAGAACTCCTGGCCCTGCGCCGGCACGCCCAACTGCTCACGCAGTTTCAGCAGCTTGACCAGCGTGTCCGGGCCGTTGAGCACCCAAACCTTGGCCCCGGCCACCGTCTCCTGGATTTCGCGCCGCCACTTGTAGACCAAGTGGGGTGGCGAGAGCACCAGGGTGCGGCGGTAGCCTTCGGCGTTGAGCACGGCGGCGGTGGCAATACCCACCGTCGTCTTGCCGCAGCCCATCTCGCCATTGACGATCGCGGCGCGTTCGCCGCGATCGACCAACAGCTCGGTGACAGCGTGGACCACATCGGCTTGCGCCGGGAACAGCTTGCGCTTGAGCGCGGCGAGGATCAGTTGCCGATGCACCCGCACCTGGCCGGTGTAGACCGGAGGATTGGCGCGGTTGAGCGAATCGAGCAGCTCGTCGCCGAACTCGGACACGAAGTCCTGCAGGCTGAGCGTGAGGGGTGAAGCGGCCGCTTCGAGCAGGTCGCCCTGCACAGCGGTTTCGGGAACGGTTTCGAGATCGAGGGACATGGTGATGCTCCAAAGCAATGGGGCATGCACCTCCCCCACGGGGCGGTGACATGCCCCTGGGTGGGAAGAAAGAAGCGGCGCGAGGCCGCTGGATGCGGATCAGTATTCGCTGGGCAGCAGCACTGTGGTGACGCTGCGATCCCATTCTGTGATGATCCAGAGCTTCAGGTCGCGCGTGACCTGGTAGGACGAGAACAGACGATCCTCACCGGACTTCAGCGCGGCGTCGTTCTGTCGCCGATCGCTGTCGCTCAGGTCGCCCCATTCGCCATGAAGATGGCGGCTCAGGTACGGCGTGGGGTTGAGCCGGCCCTGTCGGACCAGCTCGTCGACGCCGGCGGTCATGACCACCTGCCCGGGCGAAAAGCGTGCTTGTGACGCGAGGTTGAGGACTGCGAGTGGCATGCTGGTATCTCCTTCTGGAAGAAGGGGCCACGGCACCCCATCGGGGCAACGTGACCCCGGTGGGTGGATGAAAGCGACGGCGAACCGTCAGGGAACAGCGATCAGCGGATGGTCAGCACTTCGCCCCACGTGGGCGAGCCCAGCGTCAAATCCCATGCACGAATGACCGGCACGAACTTGTCGGTGAGGATGCGCGTCTCGGCCACGGAGCCGTCGTCGCGCTCGGTGTACTCCGTCTGGAGGGTCTTCTCCTTGTGGGTATCACCTTTGACGACGAGCACGCGCCCGGTCCTGGACTTCACCACGCCGGAGATCGCGCCTGCGGCCAAGGCCAGGGCGAGATGCCAGTGCGACAAAGCCCGCGCGGGCGGACGCAGCGATTGCTGCGCGGCGCCCAGGTGCGTATCGAGCGCCGGCCAGAGACCTTGTAGCCGGCCGACTTCATCGGCGAACTGCTCGGGCTCCATCGTCACGCGATAGAAGTGCTCCGTCTCGGCCGGGCTGGCAGGGACGGTGTACGGCAGGAACGGCCATTCGAGCGGCAGTTCCTCGGCTTCGGCGTCACCCTGTCCAATCTGCAGCAGCAGGCCGCGCACGGCTTTGACCGACTCCGACGCCTGGTCGCGTTGACGAATCCTGCGACCGAAGATCACCACCTGCTTGAACTGCGTTTCCACCGCACGGTAGATGCGCAGGTCGGCGAAGTGGCGCGTCAGCCATCCGACCAGCTCGGGGTCGAGCACGTAGGACGGCACGATGAAGATCAGCACGCCGCCGTACTGCAGCAGCGGCAGCGCGCGCTGATAGAACAGCTTTTCCAGCCGCGCACGGCCCTGGCCCTGATAGCCGATGTTGCCGTTCACGTCCTTGCTCAGGTCGCCATACGGCGGGTTCAGCCACAGCAGCCCGAAGGACTGGCGCGAGATCAGCGTGTCCATCAGGTCACCGTGGATGCAGCGATCGACCAGTTGCCGTGCGTGGCGGGCACGCTCGGCGTCGTACTCGACGACGAAGGCCTGGACCTGCTCGCGCCCGAGGGCGTGGGCGGCTTCGGCAATCGCCACGCCTTCGCCGGCGCAGGGATCGAGGATGGACATGGAGCCGGGAGACGGCGCCAGTGCGGACAAGGCCCGCTCCAGCGTCGGCTCGTCGGTGGGGAAGTAGCCGTTACGAATGAAATTGCGCGCCAGGCGCGGAAACATGAGTGCCATGGATTTCTCCTGGTGATGGATGAGGGAAGGCGGGCACGCGCGACGCGCATGCCCGTGGGGATGGCTCACGCCACACGCCGAAGCGGTGCGTTCGCGGCCAGTTCGTACTGCGTGGCGCCGAGGGTGCCGTTGCGGATCAGCTCGCCCAACGCCTTCGTCAGCGCCGGGACATCGAGGGCCAGCCGATGGCCTTCCAGCGGCCCGAGGGCCAAGGGAAGACCGGTCAGCATCCGCCGTGTCTGCAACAGCTCCAGCACGATGTCGCGCCAGTGGTCGAGCAGTGGCAGCGGGCAGGTGTCCTGCACCAGCGTCCACAGCCGGTCGAGCCGGTGAGCGGAATCCCTGGGCAGAAGCGCCAGCGCGCTGGCGTTGGCCTTGTCTGGCTTCACGCAGCGACGATCGAACAGCCACACATTCGTCAGCGAACCGAACAGCGTTCGCCGATAGGCACGGGTGATGCGCTTTTCCAGGTTCTCGACGTTGCCGACGAAGACCGGGATGGATGCGCCCTGCTCGGTGATGACGTGGAACTGATCCAGCCCCTGTTCATCCCGGCCGAGGGTCAGGCGGGCGAGGAACTCCTGAACGGCGGTGTCGCGCGCCCAGATCGAGAGAAAGACGAGATTGCCCTGCTCGTCACCGACGCAACCGTCGGCCATGAGGTCGGGGCATTCGTCGATGCGGTACAGCGGTTTCGCGGAAGAAGGTGCAGGCATGGTGATGTCCTCTTGAAAATGAAGGAGCAACCACAGCCCGCGGGGCCGTGCTCGCCCCGGTTGGGTGAAGAAAGATGCGTGCCGCTAGACAGCGCGTCCCGCGTGGAAGCGGTGAACCCGCTCGCGCCACTCGGAGCTTTGCATCGGCGCCATGTCGAGATAGCGCAGCGGGCACGAGTAGTAGTACGGATGCACGGACTCATCGAGGGACTTGTAGCCCCAATCGCCGCCCGAGCTTTCCAGCAGATGGCAGCCGATGTAGCAGACGGACTCACCGGCCGCGAGGCCCATGACGCCTGCCTGCCTGGCGGTGACGCGAACCACGGTCCACAGAACGTCGCCGTCCAGCGTGTGGTCGATGACTTCGCAGCAAGCGCGTTCGGACGCCTGCGGAGCGAGCAGCTCGCGGATCATCTGATCGCGCGTCTGACGAACGAAGGTCCAGCCCATGAGGGTCTCCTTGAAGAAAAGGCCGGAGCCCTCCCCGTCGGGGGAGAGCCCCGGCGGGTGGCGGTATGCCGCGCAAGGCGGCGGATGGATCAGGCAGCTTGGAGGTGCCAGTCCTGGGATAACGGAGCGAACTCGTAGCCCAGCTTGTCGAGACGGTCGCGCTGCTGGCGCAGCACACGACGATCCACGGTCGCATCGAGCTTCACGGTCTCGCCCAGGGGCCACAAGGCACCGAACAGCGCCGCGTCGTCTGCCTCGGCCGAGGCCGCAGCGGACACGGGAGCCGGTTCGCTGCCGAACGGCGTGGTATCGACCAGGGGATCGCGCGGACTGCGCGGCTTCGCCTTCGGCTTGGCCGGGGGCGTTGCCGGCACGGGCGCCTGCGCCTCCTCGTCGATCGGATCGACTTCCTGCGGACTCAGCCGGCGGGCTTCGTCGCGGCTCAGGGCGTCGATGTTGGACAGCGTCATCCCGCCCAGATGGGCGCGGATCTCGATGACCATGCGGCCGTTGGAGTTGTACGTGGAGGGACGAATCTCGACGATGACGAAATCACCGTCGTACTTGCCCTCGCGGTACTGATCGAGTTCGGCGTTCTTCACAACGAACTCGCCGATCGAGGTCGCCAGGCGGCCGACGTTGAAGTCGCCGTTCCTGCCGTGGATGGTCTTGATGGCCAGTTGGCCGGGAATGGTGATCATGAAGGTCTCCTGCGGACGAAGAGAAGACAAGGCCCCGGGGATGGGGCCTTACGGATCAGAACGACTCGGCAACGGCCAATGCGGGGGCATCGGCAGCGTCGTCGGCAGCATCGGCGACGGGCCTGGAAGGCTCCGGTGCCGAGGCTTGCTGCGCGGCGGGCGCGTCGGACGTCACAGGGACTTCCGGGTCGCGCTCGTCGGTCTCGGTCGGCTTGGGTTCGGCCTTGTAGACGAGCTTGCCGTCGACCTTGATCCAACTGACGAACAGCAGGCGGGCCTTGAGGCTCACCCCCTGTTCGCCGGCACGCTTGCCCTTGGAGTAGGTGAAGGTGTCGGTCCACAGGTCGCCCAAGCGGAAGCCGATCATCACCTTCTTCTCGGCGTCGACCGCCTGAATGCAGCGGCGCACCAGGTGCTGCGCTTCCGAACCCGATACGCGCGTGTCGAAACGCACATACGAGACGTCATCGCTGGGACCGTTCAGAGCCGCGATGTCGCAGGCCAGGAACGCATCGCCTTTCTTGGGCTTCACTTCGCGGATGCGATTGAGATACCCGAGGCCGGTGATGTGCAGATCGAAGTAGGATTTTTCGGTGGAAGTGGTCATGGTGAATCTCCTGGGAACAATGAGGCGGAGACACACCCGACCCAAGGCGGGGAAGGTGTGGAACCCCCGCGTGGGTTGATGGAACAGCTTGGAGGCATCGCCATCGAGAACCGATGGCCGTTCGCGCTTGGATGCCGGTGCGAACTGGAGTGATCAACGCGGTCGGAACCGCGTCGCAGCCTTGAAGATCGTGGCTGCCTGGGCATGTCGCTGACGGACGTCAGCGGAACATGGCCGGAAGCGTGGCGCCAGGACGGCGCGCAGGCGAGCGGCAATCGGCACTCGCGGCTGTCCGCATTGCCGGGAAGAAAGAGGCCCCCGGAGCGGGGGCCAGGGATGGGCGGTCAGTTGCCGCTGGGCGTGGAAGGAACCGCCTGCAGCGACAGGTGTGTCGCGGTGGCGGACACGTCGAGGTCGTCCTCGCTGCGCAGAATGCGCGCAAACACGCCCTCCTGCGGATCGAAGAACTCGCCGAAGTCGTCGCCACCGAACTCGGCGCGCGCCAGCTCCCACCAGTCATCGAACGCATCGACATCCGGGTTGCAGCCGGCGGCATAGGCGATGGTCTTCTGGCGACCATCGGGTCGGCGCTCGCCGCGCTCGGCCAGGAAGTACACGCCGTGATCCTTGACCAGGATGACGCGGCACTGATTCGCCACCGCTTCGGCGAGCACGGGCCGCAGCTCCGCGCCTTTGAATCGAACAGTCATGGGTGTGATCTCCAGGGAGGCAGGAAGAGAGGCTTCCCGCCGCGAAGGCGGGAAGCTGCTGGGAGGTCAGTGCCGGACAGCCTTGCGACCCGACAGGCACTGCACGCGGATGCGTCTCCAGCTCCCGTCGTCGATCAGCCGTTCCAGCGTCTCGCCGAGGGTGTCGAAGAACACCTCATCGACCCGTTCGATCAGATCGCCGTCGCGGTGCAGCTCCACCGCGTAGAGGTCGAGGCCACGCTCATACAGCACGGTGACGCGACCCTGGAACTTCATCGTGGCGACGGTGAAGCCGATGGCAGGCGGCGTGCGGATGATGTCGGCGGGCAGCGGATCGACCCAGGTGATGTCCCGCGCACCGGCATCCACCAGCATGTGGGTGATGCGCCGGAAACCATCGGGAGCGGGCAACTGCTCCAGTTGGTCGACCAGCTCCTGCAGCTCGGGGCAGCGCGGCTCGGGAATCGGCAGCTTCGCCGGTGCGGACCCGAGCACGAACCGCTTCACCGTGTAGGGCTGGCCGTCGGCGGTGAACTCGGTCTGCTCCTCGGGCGTGTCCGCCCGCTGACCGTCGAAGCGGCGTCTGACATAGGGTTCGACCTGCACCTTGGCGCCCTCGTCGGGCACTTCGGTCACGAGCGTGCGATCGAGCACCGCGAACTCGGCCCGTCCCGTCTTGACGACGATGGCCTCGTCGGTGGTGGCGATGACCTTGCCCTCGAAAGGCTTCGGGTCGATGTGAAAGCCCAGCGTCGAAACCTTGGGCTGGCCGTCGAAGATGTTGAATTTGAACGAACGGACGTTGGAAGGCACATGACCGACAACGAGCGTCGGCATCTGTGCGCGGATGGCTTGGGTATCCATGGGGAGACTCCTTGTGGCAACCAAGGGACTCCCGCCCGCAAGGGAGGTCTGTCCCTTGAGGGTGAGGTGGATGGACGCGGGTGCGCCCGGAGAACGAAGCAACCAGCACGGCGAA
>Ga0209958_1000949_pt1 | contig 30542 bp, 31 predicted proteins | sample ThiBio_inoc_plan_FD_183942 | JGI IMG/M metagenome (GOLD analysis project Ga0209958, IMG submission 183942) | Wastewater bioreactor microbial communities from Cape Town, South Africa - Thiocy_inoc_plan (SPAdes) | ecosystem: Engineered > Bioremediation > Thiocyanate > Unclassified | place: South...
CCGGCCCGGTGGGGCGCCCACGGTGACGGCCAACGCGCGCGACGCCGCCCGCCGCGAATGGCTGCTGGACCACCTTGCCCGCCGCCAGGCCCGCCGCGACGCCACCGTGGCCCTGATGCGCAGCCGCCACCTGCCCGACGCAGCGGCGGCCGACCCCCAGCTGCAATCGGAGCTGAGCCGGCTCATGGCCTTTCTGCGCCAGTCGCCCGGGGCCGGCGACACGCCAGCCGATGACGGGGCCACCCGGGGCGCGCCACCGTCGGAATGACAAAGGGCCCCCTTGGGGCCCTTTTTTTTGGGGGACAGCGGCCGAGGCCTTCAGCCCGAGAACAGGAAATTCATCACGTCGCCGTCCTTGACGACGTACTCCTTGCCTTCGGCGCGCATCTTGCCCGCCTCCTTCGCGCCCTGCTCGCCACCGTGCGCGATGTAGTCGTCGAAGGCGATGGTCTGGGCGCGGATGTAACCCTTCTCGAAGTCGGTGTGGATCACGCCCGCGGCCTGGGGGCCGGTGTCGCCGGCGTGGATGGTCCAGGCGCGCACCTCTTTCACGCCGGCGGTGAAGTAGGTCTGCAGGCCCAGCAGCTGGTAGGCGGCGCGGATCAGGCGGTTCAGGCCGGGCTCCTCCTGCCCCAGCTCCTTGAGGAATTCGAGCCGGTCGGCGTCGTCCATCTCGGAGAGTTCGGCCTCGATCTTGGCGCAGATGGCGACCACGGGCGCGTTCTGCTTGGCGGCGAAGGCCTGCAGGCGGTCGAGCAGCGGGTTGTTCTCGAAGCCGTCTTCCGACACGTTGGCCACGAACATCGCGGGCTTGGCCGTGATGAGGAAGAACTGCTTGAGCTGCGCCTGTTCTTCCTTGCTGAAATCGATGGTGCGCACCGGCTGGGTGTCGTTGAGCGCGGCCTGGCATTTCTCCAGGATGGCCAGTTGCTTGATCGACTCCTTGTCGCCCGAGCGCGCGGTCTTGCTGATGCGGTGAATGGCCTTTTCCACCGAGGCCAGGTCGGCCAGGCAGAGCTCGGTCTGGATGACCTCGATGTCGGCGATCGGGTCGACCTTGTTGGCCACGTGGATCACGTTCGGGTCTTCAAAGCAGCGCACCACGTTGACGATGGCGTCGGTCTCGCGGATGTGCGCGAGGAACTTGTTGCCCAGGCCCTCGCCGGTGCTCGCGCCCGCCACCAGGCCGGCGATGTCCACGAACTCCACGATGGCCGGCACGATGCGCTCGGGTTTGACGATCGCGGCCAGTTGCGCCAGGCGCGGATCGGGCACCTCGACCACGCCCGTGTTGGGCTCGATGGTGCAGAACGGGTAGTTCTCGGCCGCGATGCCGGCCTTGGTGAGGGCGTTGAAGAGCGTGGACTTGCCCACATTGGGCAGGCCCACGATGCCGCATTTCAAGCTCATGACGTGGGTGGGGGAGTTGCGGCTTGCCGAGGGCGCGGCCCTCGTTCTGCCAGGGGGAAATGGGTGCCGATTGTACTGAGCGGGGGTGTTCAGGCCCCGGACCGGCCGGCCTGCCCGCGCACCCAGCGGGCAAAGGCCTCCACCGCCGCCGAGGCGGGGGCGGTGCGCGGGCGGCACAGGTAGTAGCCGCGCTCGGTGGTGGCGCTGCCGGGCACCGGCATGAGCAGCCGGCCGGCCGCCAGCTCACCCTGCACCATGCAGCGCTGGACCACGGCCACACCCATGCCCGAGCGGGCCGCCTCGATCAGGTTCATCACCAGATCGAAGCCCGTGCCGCGCCAGTGCGCGGGCAGCCGGGTGCCCACGGCCTCGGCCCACAGCGCCCAGTTGTCCCGGTAGTTGCTGTGGTAGAGCTTGGGCAGGGCCAGCAGCGCGTCCGCGCCCACCACGCCCTGCGCCAGCGCGGGTGCGCACACCGCCACGAGCTCGCGGCCCACGAGGTACTGCGCCGCCACCTGCCGGGGCCAGCGCTGGCGCGCCCCGGTCTTGAGCGCCAGCCACAGGTCCACGTCGGCGCGGGTGAAGTCCTCGTCGTGGTGGTACTGGCGGAACTCGATGTCGATGTCCGGGTGTTGGTGGCGGAAATCTTCCAGGCGCGGCAGCAGCCAGAGATTGCCCAGGCTGGGCACCACGGACAATCGCAGGCGCAGGGCCTCGGGGCGGTTGCGAACCCGGCCGGCGGCGGCTTCCAGCGCCGCCACGGGCGCCTCCACCTGGCCGCGCAGCTCGCTGCCCGCCGGGGTCAGTCGCACCCCGGTGGCGGCGCGATCCAGCAGTTGCACGCCCAGGTGGCTTTCCAGCCGGGCCACCGCGCGGCTCACCGCGGCCTGGGTCACGCAGAGATCGTCGGCCGCGCGGCGGAAACTGCCGTGGCGGGCCACGCCCAGAAAGGCGTGCAGCTCGACCAGCGAAGGGCTTCGTATGCGCATGCAAACGATTACATCATGTCATCACCCCGGCCGAAAAAGTCGTTTGCTCCGTGCGGGCCGCCTCCCTACGCTGCGGCTCCCATCCCTGAAGGAGGAGACCGTTCATGCCCCCCATCCCCGCCCTGCTGCGCGCCGCCCTGGCCCTGAGCGCCGCGCTGGTACTGGCCAGCGCCCAGGCCCAGGCCCCGTACCCGAACCGCCCGGTCAAGCTGATCGTGCCCTTCGCCCCCGGCGGCTCGACCGACCTGGCCGCACGCCTGGTGGCCGAATACGGCAGCCGCGAGCTGGGCCAATCCATCGTGGTGGAGAACAAAGCCGGCGCCGGTGGCTCCACCGGCATGGAGTTCGTCGCCCGCGCGCCGGCCGACGGCTACACCCTGGGCATGGCCACGGTCAGCACGCACGGCAGCAACCCGGCGGTCTATGGCAGCAAGCTGCGCTACAACGCCCAGAAGGACTTCGCACCCATCACCAACGTGGCCACCACGCCCAGCGTGTTCGCGGTGCACCCGGGCACGCCAGCCAAGACCATGAAGGAGTTCATCGCCCTGGTCCAGGCCAATCCTGGCAAGTACAGCTTCGCCTCGCCTGGCATCGGTTCGCTGGGCCACGCCAACATCGAGCACTTCATGGCCCTGGCGAAGATGGACCTGCTGCACGTGCCCTACAAAGGCGCCGGCCAGGCCATGACCGACGCCATGTCGGGCCAGGTGACCGCCATCACCGACAACCTGCCCTCGGCGCTGCCGAACATCCAGGCCGGCAAGCTGCGCGCGCTGGCGGTGCTGAGCGACAAGCGCTCGCCCGCGCTGCCGGACGTGCCCACCTACGGCGAACTCGGCTTTCCCCAGATGGGCAACGGCGGCTGGTTCGGCGTGGTCGCGCCGGCCGGCACGCCGCCCGAGGTGGTCGCCCGGCTCAACGCCGCCTTGCACAAGGCCATGAAGCACCCCGAGTTCGTGAAGAAGATGGAGGAGTCGGGCGCCACCCTGATCCCTGGCACGCCCGAGGCCTTCGCCCAGCAGATACAGCAGGCCCTGGAGCGCTACGAGCGCGTGGCGAAGATGGCCAAGATCTCCCTGGACTGAGGCCGATGCCGATCGCCCCGCCCTTCACGCTGCACGCGCCCGTGGCGCCGGCCGTGCCCCTGGTCTGCGACTCCCCGCACAGTGGCACCGACTACCCGGCCGACTACGACCACGCGGTGCCCCGGGCGCTGCTGCGGCGCGGCGAGGACACCCACGTGGACGCGCTGTGGGCCGCCGTGCCCGAGGTGGGCGGCAGCCTGTTGGCGGCCCACTTCCCGCGCACCTACCTGGACTGCAACCGCACGGAGGACGACCTCGACCCGGCCCTGCTCGACGGCCCCTGGCCCACCCCGCTGAACCCCAGCGAGAAGAGCCGCCTGGGCTATGGCCTGGTCTGGCGCAACATCGACGCCGGCACCCCCATCTACGCCCGCCGCCTCACGGTGGCCGAGGTGCGGGCGCGCATCGAGCGCTGCTACCGCCCCTACCACGCGGCCCTGTCGCGCTGCATCGACGAGACCGCCGAACGCTTCGGCGCGGTCTGGCACCTGAACCTGCACTCCATGCCCAACGACGCCTACGAGCGGCTGGGCATCCGCAGCCCACGCCCGCTGGCGGACTTCGTGCTCGGTGACCGCGACGGCAGCACCTGCGAGCCGGCGTTCGTCGACCTGGTGGAGCGCGAGCTGCGCGCGCGCGGCTACTCCGTGGCCCGCAACGACCCGTACAAGGGCGTGCAACTGATCGCGCGCATCGGCCAGCCCGCGCGGCGGCGCCACAGCCTGCAGATCGAGATCCGCCGGCCCATCTACATGGACGAGGTCAGCCGCGAGCGAAACGCCGGCTTCGCCACGGTGCGGCGCGACCTGGGCCAACTGGCGGCCGTTCTGGCGCGCTACGCGAAAGAGCAGGCCGGCGGTTGAACTCTTGCGCCCAGGGCGCGGTGGCGGCGCCGCGTGGCGCCATCGTTCAACAGGGCGCAGCGGCGGGCGCGATGTTCGGCGCCGGGGCCGGGCTCAGTCGAAGCGCCAGTCGGCGCTGACGCGCTGCCCCACGCGCAGCACCCGGCCATCGCCTTCGAGCACGATGGCGTTCATGCCGAAGGTGATGGCCCCGTCCATGCGCGGGTCGGCCCGGTAGCTGCGCATCGCATCGCCCACGGCGTGGCCGGGTTGCCCGGCATCGGGGTCGACGTCCGGGATCGAGCAGCGCGCGCAGGGCTTGACGGGCTCGATCACCGCATCGCCGCCCTCGGCGGCGATGCGCAGGGCGCCGACGCGGTCCTCGTCGTGCGCCTGCAGACCGCCGAGCACGATGTTCGGCCGCACGCGGCGCTGGTCCACCGGCGCGTGGCCGTCGCCCACCAGGCGGGCGTTGAGCTCGTCGAGCGAGGCCGCGCTGGTCAGCAGCAGCGCAAAACCGTCGGCGAACTGGGTGCCGGCCTCGCGGCCGCCGGTCCACTCGGGGTCGCTGGGGCGGCGCACCTCGGGGTCGAAGCGCGCCAGGCGCAGCCGCTTGAGCGGCCCGGGCGCGTCCGGCCCCAGGAAATCGCTGAACCACTGGGCCGCGATATCGCCCATGTCGTAGGCCTGCACGGTGTCGCTCCACACGCGCACGGTGGCCGGCTCCTCGGCCGCGTCCAGCGCCAGGTGCAGCGAGAGCATGCCCGGGGCCCGCAGCACCAGCTGCCCCATCTTGAAGCTGGGCTGGATCAGCGCCATGCGCGGCAGTTCGCGCTGCGTCACGAACCCGCCCTGTTCGTCCACCACCATCCAGGCGCGGTCGTAGAGCAGCCCGGTGTCGGTCAGCTCGGCCTCCTCCAGGCGCACCCCCGCACAGGACTTGATGGGGTAGATCCAGAGTTGCTCGATGGTGGCTTGCACGTCGGCGGTGTCGCTCATGGTGGATGCGGGTATCGGTATCGGCGAAACGACGGATTGTGCCGCGCTCCTAGAATCCCGCCATGTCCCCTTCTTCCTCCCCCCGGCGCGCCGACGTGGCCATCCGCGGCGCCGGCGTGGTGGGCCAGGCCCTGGCCTTGCTGCTCGCGCAGGACCGCCTGCGCGTCGCCCTGGTGGCTCCCGATACCCCCCCGCGCGCCCAGGACGTGCGCGCCTACGCCCTCAACAAGGCCTCGCGCGACCTGCTCGTCTCGCTGCGCGCCTGGCCCGACGCCGTGCCCGGCGCCGTGACCCCGGTGCGCGCCATGCAGGTCTGGGGCGACGACGGCGGCCAGCTGCGCTTCGACGCGGATGCGTTGGGCGCCGAGGCCCTGGCCTGGATCGTGGACGTGCCCGCGCTGGAGCAGCGCCTGGCCGATGCCGTGGGCTTCGCGGCCGGCGTGGAGCGGGTGACCGAGGCCCCGCCGGCCCGGCTCACCGTGGTCTGCGAAGGCCGGCACAGCGCCACGCGCGAGGCCCTGGGCATCGACTACGACACCCACGCCTACCCCCACAAGGCCGTGGCCGCGCGGCTGCGCGCCGAACGGCCGCACGGCGGCGTGGCGCGCCAGTGGTTCGCCCACGGCGAGGTGCTGGCCCTGCTGCCCCTGGGCGGCGCCGACGGCCACGAGCTCGCCCTGGTCTGGTCGCTGCCGGGCCCGCAGGCCGACGAATGGCTCCAGGCCGACGCCCCGGCCTTCGCCGAGGCCGTGCAGGCGCGCTGCGCCCAGGCCCTGGGCTCCCTCACGCCCCTGGGCCCGGCGCAGGCCTGGCCGCTGCAGCTGTCGCGCGCGCGGCGCTGGTTCACCCACACCGAACAGGGCGCCGTGGCCCTGGCCGGCGACGCCGCCCACGCCGTGCACCCGCTGGCCGGCCAGGGGCTCAACCTGGGCCTGGCCGACGCCGCCGAACTGGCCCGCGTGCTGCACGCCCGCGAATACTGGCGCGAACTCGGCGACGCCAAACTGCTCAGACGCTACGAGCGCGCCCGCGCGGCCGATGTCCAGGCCATGTCCGCCGTCACCGACGGCCTGTTCTCGCTCTTCGGCCTGAGCGACCCACGCGTGCAGCTGCTGCGCAACCGCGGGCTCGCCGGCTTCGACCGCAGCGGCCCGCTCAAGCGCTGGTTCGCGCGCCAGGCCATGGGCCTGTCGCTCTGAACCGACTCCCGATCCACGAGACCCGTCCATGAAACTGCCGCTCAAGACCCTCTGGCTGCCGCTGCTCGCCAGCCTGGCCTTCGCCGCCTCGGCCAACGAAGCCGCCATCCGCAAGAACCTCACCGAGCGCCTGCCCAACCTGCCGCCCATCGAGGAGGTGAGCAAGACGCCCTTCCCCGGCCTCTGGGAGATCCGCATCAACCGCTCCGAAATCCTCTACTCGGACAGCGAGGGCAACTACCTGATCCAGGGCTCCATGTTCGACACGCGCAGCCGCGTCGACCTGACCGAACAGCGCGTGCAGAAACTCGGCGCGGTCGACTTCTCCAGCCTGCCGTTGAAGGACGCCTTCAAGGTGGTGCACGGCAAGGGCACGCGCCAGATCGCCGTCTTCAGCGACCCCAACTGCGGCTACTGCAAGCGGCTGGAAAAAACGCTCGCCGAGGTGCAGGACGTGACCATCCACGTCTTCATCTACCCCATCCTCGGCCCCGATTCGGTGAAGAAGGCCCAGTCGCTCTGGTGCGCCAAGGACAAGGGCAAGACCTACATCGACTGGATGCTGCGCGGCACCGCCATCCCCAACGCCAGCTGCGACACCGCCGCCGTGGAGCGCAACGTGGCCCTGGGCCGCGAACTGCGCGTCAACGGCACGCCCACCATCTTTTTCGTCGATGGCACGCGCGTGCCGGGCGCGGTCGACGCCGAGCGCCTGGAGACCCTGCTCAAGACCGCCAAGGCCAAATGAGCACCGCACGACTGTCCGAAGGGGCTCGCCCCGCAGCGCGCCGCGCGCAGGTATGCCGATGAGCACCACACGGCGCCGCCCCTCGCGCGACACGGCCGCCGCCGTGCGCTACCGCATCGCGGTGGACAACCCGCACAGCCACCTCTTCAGCGTCACGCTGACCGTCGAGCGGCCCGCGGCCCGCCAGCGCTTCGCGCTGCCGGTGTGGATTCCGGGCAGCTACCTGGTGCGCGAGTTTTCCCAGCACCTGCAGGGCCTGGACGCGCGCCAGGGCGGTCAGGCGGTGGCGCTCAAGCAGCTCGACAAACACCGCTGGCAGGCCGACAACGCGGCCGGCCAGGCGCTGGAGCTGCGCTACCAGGTCTACGCCTTCGACGCCTCGGTGCGCACCGCCTTCCTGGACGCCACGCGCGGCTTCTTCAACGCCACCAGCACCTGCCTGCGCGCGCTCGGCCTGGAAGACCGGCCGCACGCCCTCACGCTGGAACGCGGCAACGCGCCCGAGGACTGGCAGGCCGCCAGCGGCCTGGGCGCCGCGCGCACCGATGAGCACGGCTTCGGCGACTACCTCGCCACCGACTACGACGAGCTCGCCGACTGCCCGTTCACGCTGGGCCGCTTCTTCAGCGCCGAGTTCGTGGCCGGCGGCGTGCCGCACCGCTTCGTGCTCACCGGCGCCGGCGGCTGGGTCGACACCGAGCGCCTGATCGAGGACACGCGCCGCGTCTGCGAGGCGCAGATCGCCTTCTGGCACGGCGACGGCGCGCCGCCCTTCGAGCGCTACGTCTTCATGCTGCACGCCAGCGGCGACGGCTACGGCGGCCTGGAACACCGCAACAGCACCGCCCTCATCTGCCAGCGCAACGACCTGCCGCGCGCCGGTGCCAAGGACCGCGCGCTCAAGGCCAGCGACGGCTACACCACGCTGCTGGGCCTGATCAGCCACGAGTACTTCCACACCTGGAACGTCAAGCGGCTGCGCCCGGCGGAATTCGCGCGCTACGACTACGACGCCGAGAACTACACCGAGCTGTTGTGGTTCTTCGAGGGCTTCACCAGCTACTACGACGACCTGTTCCTGCGCCGCGCGGGCCTGATCGACGACGCCACCTACCTGCAGCTGGTGGCCAAGAACATCAACCAGGTGAACCAGACGCCCGGGCGTCTGCTGCAAAGCGTGGCCCAGGCCAGCTTCGACGCCTGGGTGAAGTACTACCGCGTGGGCGAGAACACGCCCAACGCCACGGTGAGCTACTACACCAAGGGCGCGCTGGTGGCGCTGTGCCTGGACCTCACGCTGCGCGACGAAGGCCAGGGCTCGCTCGACGAGGTGATGCGCGAGCTCTGGCGCCGCTGCGATGGCGGTCCCCTGCGCGAGAGCGAGGTGCGCGCCGCGCTGCGCCGCGTGGGCGGCCGGGCCTATGGGGCCGAACTCGCCGACTGGGTGCACGGCACCGGCGGGCTGCCGGCCGAGCGCCTGCTCAAGGCCCGCGGCGCCAAGGTGCAGCACGACGCGGCGCCGCTGGCCCAGCGCCTGGGCCTGCGCGTGGGCGAGGCCGGCGGCGCGCTGCACATCAAGACCGTGCTGCGCGGTGGCGCCGCCGAGGCGGCCGGCTTCGCGGCCGGGGACGAGTGGCTGGGCGTGGAGTTCGCGCCCGCGCGGCGCGGCGCGCCGGCCGAGGCCTGGCGCGTGGCGCGCCTGGACGAGGTCGATGCCCTGCGCGGCGCACGCCCCCGGCTCACGGCCCTGGTCTCTCGCGATCGGCAGATCCTGCGCCTGGCCCTGCACTGGCCCGAAGAGCAACAGGCGCTGCGCCTGGGCGTGGACGACGCCGCGCGCCTGGCGGCCTGGCTGAACGCCTGAGCGCCCGGGCCCGCGCGGGCCGCTCAGGACAGGCGCGAGGCCACGTCCTGATCGAACTGGGCGACCGTGGCGGCGTTCTTGAAGTTCAGCAGGCCGTCGCGCACGCGCGGCAGCAGGGCCTGCAGGTCCGCCAGCGTCTTGCAGCCTTCGATGCGCAGGGCCAGCGGCTCGCCCATAGGCCCGAGCTGGTCGTTCACGAAGCGCACCACCAGGCGGCGCGCCTCCGCAAAGGGCAGCGCGGGCGCGGCATCCGCCGGCGCGGGGGCCGGGGCCACGCCGTCCCCGGTGGCCACACCATCCGGCGCCGCCCCCTCGCCCTGCACCCAGCCTTGCCCGGCCAGTTGTTCCAGCAGGGGGGCCGCGTCGGCGCCCAGCAGCTTGTCGAAGTCGGCCACGCTGCGCTTGCCGTCCACCATGATCAGCAGGGAACGCAGGCGCGGCCCCAGGCCAGAGGGGCGGCTGCTCAGGGCCTCGCGGCCCTGTTCCGTTTTGGAGAAGACCAGGTGTTTGTCCATCGCTCGCTGGGCAGGCTTTGGCCGCGAATGTAGCGATCCCCTCCGGGGGTGACCAGCGGGTTTGACCTCAATTCGCCACAAACCCGCCGCCGCCCGTGCGATTCATCGCGGCCGCTGGTCGATCACGCGCCGGGCCTTGCCCTGGCTGCGCTCCACGCCGCCCTCGTGCAGCAGCACCACCTCGATGCTGGTGCCCACGAAGGTCTTCACATCGTGCTGCAGTTCACGCGCGGCGCCACGCGCCTCGTCGGCCTCTGGCGCCAGGCCGGGCCGTGTTTCCACGCGCACCGTCAGGCAGTCCAGGGGGCCCTCGCGGGTGAGCACGCATTGGTAGTGCGCGGTGAGCGCGGCGTGCTTGAGGATGAGCTCCTCGATCTGCGTGGGGAAGACGTTCACGCCGCGCACGATCATCATGTCGTCGCTGCGGCCGGTGATCTTCTCCATGCGGCGCATGGTGCGCGCCGTGCCCGGCAGCAGGCGCGTGAGGTCGCGCGTGCGGTAGCGCACGATGGGCAGCGCCTCTTTCGTGAGGCTGGTGAAGACCAGCTCGCCGAGTTCGCCGTCGGGCAGCACCTCACCCGTCTCGGGGTGGATGATCTCGGGGTAGAAGTGGTCTTCCCAGATGGTCGGGCCGTCCTTGGTCTCCACGCACTCGTTGGCCACGCCGGGACCCATGACCTCGGACAGGCCGTAGATGTCCACCGCGTCCAGCCCCAGGCGCTGTTCGATCGCCAGCCGCATGTCGTTGGTCCAGGGCTCGGCGCCGAAGATGCCGATGCGCAGGCTGCTGTCGCGCGGGTCCAGGCCCTGGCGCTCGAACTCGTCGGCAATGGCCAGCATGTAGCTCGGCGTGACCATGATGATGTCGGGCCGGAAGTCCTGGATCAGCTGCACCTGGCGCTCGGTCTGGCCGCCGCCGAAGGGCACCACCGTCAGGCCCAGCTTCTCGGCGCCGTAGTGCGCGCCCAGGCCACCGGTGAACAGGCCGTAGCCGTAGCTCACGTGCACCAGCTCGCCCGGGCGCGCGCCGCTGGCGCGGATGCTTCGCGCCATCACCGTGGCCCAGGTGTCGATGTCGCGCAGCGTGTAGCCCACCACCGTGGGCTTGCCGGTGGTGCCGCTGCTGGCGTGGATGCGCGCGCACTTCTCCCGCGGCACCGCGAACATGCCGAAGGGGTAGTTGTCGCGCAGGTCGGCCTTGGTGGTGAAGGGGAACTTCGCCAGGTCATCGAGCGAGCGGCAGTCGTCGGGGTGCACGCCCGCGGCGTCGAACTTGGCGCGGTAGACGGGCGAATTGGCATAGGCGTGGGCCAGCGTGGCGCGCAGGCGCTTGAGCTGCAGCGAGCGCAACTCGTCGAGGCTGGCCTTCTCGATGGGTTCCAGGGGGAAGCTGTTCATGCCTTGTCCTCTTCGGGAAACACGTGACCGGGGATCTGCGCGCTCTTGCCGCGAAACATGGCGACCACCTCGCCGCGCTGGTTGCTGACCTTCATGTCGTAGATCCCATGGCGGCCCGACAGCGTCTGCTCCACGCCTTCGCAGGTGAGCACGTCGCCCGCGTGCGCGGGACGCAGGAACTCGATGCTGCAGCCCGCGGCCACGGCGTTGCGGTTGTGGCTGTTGCAGGCAAAGGCGAAGGTGGAATCGGCCAGGGTGAAGATGAAGCCGCCGTGGCAGATCTGGTGGCCATTGAGGTGCAGCGGCTTCACGGCCATGCGCATGGTGGCGCGGCCGGGGCCGCAGGCCAGCAGCTCCATGCCCATGGTGTCCTTGCTGGCCACGTCGTTGGCGAACATGGTCGTGCCGACCTTGTCGGCGCGTTGCTCGGGCGTCATCACTCCCCCTTGAAGCGCGCCGGGCGCTTCTCGCGGAAGGCCATCACGCCCTCGATGTAGTCGTGCGTGCGGCCCAGGGCCGACTGCGTGTCGCGCTCGGCATCGAGCTGCTGGCTGAAGCCACGCGTGGAGGCCTCGCGCAGCAGGCCGCGCGTGGCCACCAGGGCCTTGGTCGGCATGGCCGCGAGCTTGTCGGCCAGGGTGAGCGCGCTGCCCACGCAGTCCTCGGCCACGTCCCAGATCATTCCCCAGTCCTTGGCCTGCTGGGCGGGCAGCTTGTCGCCCGTCATGGCCAGGGCCATGGCGCGCGCCAGGCCCAGGCGCTCCACCAGCAGCCAGCTGCCGCCGGCGTCGGGGATCAGGCCGATCTTGCTGAAGGCCTGGATGAAGCTCGCACCCGGCGCGGCGATGGCGATGTCGCAGCACATGGCCAGGGACGCCCCCGCGCCCGCCGCCACGCCATTGACGGCCGCGATGGTGGGCATGCGCAGCGCCATGAGGCGGCGCGCCGTGGGATTGAAGGCCTGCTCGATCACCGGCCCCGGGTCGGCGCGCTGAACCAGGTCGGGGCCAGGCTCGAAGTCGAACTCCGCCAGGTCGGCGCCGGCGCAAAAGCCGCGCCCCGCACCGGTGATGACCAGTGCGCGGATGGCCGCATGGGCCTCGGCGCGGTCCAGCGCGGCCCAGAGGTCGCGGTGCATGGCGCGCGTGAAGCTGTTCAGGGCCTCGGGGCGGTTGAGGGTCAGCAGGGCCACGGCCCCGCGTTCCTCGTACACCACGGTGGTGTCGCTCATCGTGTCTCCTCGTTGGGTGGGTCGGCGGCAATTTACCATTAACCAACCGATCGGTCGGCTAATATTTTCCCTGACGCTATAGTGATTGGTTGAACCGCGTACCCCTACCGAGGAGACCCATGAGCACCACCCCCGAATGCATCACCGTGCGCACCGAAGGGCGCGTCGGCATCGTCGCGCTGAACCGGCCCAAGCAGCTCAACGCGCTGAACGACCAGCTCATGGACGAGCTGGGCGCCGCGCTCAAGGCCTTCGATGCCGACCCGGACATCGGCTGCATGATCGTCACCGGCAGCGAGAAGGCCTTCGCCGCCGGCGCCGACATCGGCGCCATGGCCACGTACGACTTCGCCGACGTCTACAAGGGCGACTACATCACCCGCAACTGGGAGCAGATCCGCTCGGTGCGCAAGCCCGTCATCGCCGCCGTCAGCGGCTTCGCCCTGGGCGGCGGCTGCGAACTGGCGATGATGTGCGACTTCATCATCGCCGCCGACAACGCCAAGTTCGGCCAGCCCGAGATCAAGCTGGGCATCATCCCCGGCGCGGGCGGCACGCAGCGCCTGCCGCGCGCCGTGGGCAAGTCCAAGGCCATGGACCTGGTGCTCACCGGCCGCATGATGGACGCCACCGAGGCCGAGCGCGCCGGGCTGGTCAGCCGTGTGGTGCCGCTCGACAAGCTCATGGACGAGGCCCTGGGCGCGGCGCTCATCATCTGCGGCTTCTCGCTGCCCAGCGTGCTGGCGGCCAAGGAATCGGTCAACCGCGCCTTCGAGGGCTCGCTGTCCGACGGCGTGATGTTCGAGCGCCGCCTGTTCCACGCCATGTTCGCCACCCGCGACCAGAAAGAAGGCATGGCGGCCTTCGTGGAAAAGCGAAAACCCGATTTCAAGGGCGCCTGAGGCCGTCGCGGCTTGGGCTATAATGCGCGGCTTCGGCGATATAGCTCAGTTGGTTAGAGCGCAGCATTCATAATGCTGATGTCGGTGGTTCAAGTCCACCTATCGCCACCAGACCAGCGAGGCGGGTTCCGGCAACGGGACCCGCCTTTTTCATTCCCGCCGCCCGATCCGCCATGGCCCTCAAGTCCACCGTTTTCAAGGCGCACCTGCAGATCGCCGACATCGATCACGGCCACTACGCCGACCACGCCCTCACCCTGGCCCGCCACCCCAGCGAGACCGACGAGCGCATGATGGTCCGCCTGGCCGCGCTGGCGCTGAACGCGCACGAGCTGGTGGACATCTGCGGCGGCGACGGCACCCTGGCCTTCGGCGCCGGCCTGTCGGACCCGGACGACCCCGACCTGCACCTGACCGACTTCACCGGCCGCAAGCGCCTGTGGGTGGAGGTCGGCCAGCCCGAGGACAAGCCGCTGGCCAAGGCCTGCAGCCAGGCCGACGCGGTGCGCGTCTACGCCTTCGGCCCCGCGGCCGAGGTCTGGTGGCGCGGCATCGAGAACAAGCTGACGCGGCTGGACAAGCTGCAGGTCTGGCGCCTGCCGGCCGACGCGGCGCCCGCGCTGGGGGCGCTGGCCGAGCGCAGCATGCAGCTGCAGGCCACGGTGCTCGAGGGCGTGCTCACGCTCAGCGGCGAGCGCGGCAGCGTGAGCCTGGAGCCCGTGCGCTGGCGGTGAGCCCGGCAACGCACGCGTGAGACAATCGCCGACTTCGTTCAGCCTCTGGATCAACACCATGAACCGCTGTCTCACCTCCCTGGCGATCGGGACCTCGCTGGCCCTGGCGGGCGCCGCGCAAGCGCAGTCCGAAGCCTCCACCACCAGCACCACGACCACCACGGTCCTGCCGGCCCCCGCGCCCGGCGCGCAGGTCGGCGTGCGCAGCTTCCCCAAGGAAGCCCTGCGCGGCACCCTGACCGTCAAGCTGCCGCCCCACGTCGAGATGGACGACCGGGTCACCCGGCTCACGCCCGGCGCGCGCATCCTCGACGAAAGCAACCGCAACCTGCGCTCGGCCTCGCTGGTGAACCGCGAACTCACGGTCAACTACCTGATGGACCGCCAAGGCCAGATCACGCAGGTCTGGATCCTGAGCGAGGCCGAGAAGAAGGAGCGCCGCCGCACCCTGGGTGTGGAGCGCAACTTCAGCTTCGAATCGCAGCAGGGCGCGGCCCAGCCGGCCACCCTGCCCGCCACCCGCTGATCCCCCATTGAATGCGTGCCCCGCCATGGGGCGCAACGGGCGCTTCGCGCCCGCAGGAGCTTTGCCATGAGCCAACAGAAAAAGGTGTTCATCAAGACTTTCGGGTGCCAGATGAACGAGTACGACTCGGACAAGATGGCCGACGTGCTGGGCGCCGCCGAGGGCTACGAGCCCACCGACGACCCCGAGCAGGCCGACCTCATCCTCTTCAACACCTGCTCGGTGCGCGAGAAGGCGCAGGAAAAGGTGTTCTCCGACCTCGGCCGCGTGAAGCACCTCAAGCAAAAGGGCGTGCTCATTGGCGTGGGCGGCTGCGTGGCCAGCCAGGAAGGCGACGCCATCATCCAGCGCGCGCCCTTCGTCGACGTGGTGTTCGGCCCGCAGACCCTGCACCGCCTGCCCGAGCTGCTGGCGCAGCGCCAGAAGCAGGCGCGCCCGCAGGTGGACATCAGCTTCCCCGAGATCGAGAAGTTCGACCACCTGCCGCCCGCCAAGGTCGACGGCGCCTCGGCCTTCGTCTCCATCATGGAGGGCTGCTCCAAATACTGCAGCTACTGCGTGGTGCCCTACACGCGCGGCGAGGAGGTGAGCCGTCCCTTCGACGACGTGCTGGTGGAGATCGCCGGCCTGGCCGACCAGGGCGTGAAGGAGGTGACGCTGCTGGGCCAGAACGTCAACGCCTACCGTGGCGCCATGGGCGGCACCAGCGAGATCGCCGACTTCGCCCTGCTCATCGAGTACGTGGCCGATATCCCCGGCATCGAGCGCATCCGCTACACCACCAGCCACCCGAACGAGTTCACGCAGCGCCTGATCGACGTCTACGCGCGTGTCCCGCAGCTCGTGAGCCACCTGCACCTGCCGGTGCAGCACGGCAGCGACCGCATCCTCATGGCCATGAAGCGCGGCTACACCGCCATGGAATACAAGAGCACGATCCGCAAGCTGCGGGCGATCCGGCCCGACATCTCCATGAGCAGCGACTTCATCGTCGGCTTCCCCGGCGAGACCGAGGACGACTTCAACAAGATGATGAAGCTGATCGAGGACGTGGGCTTCGACAGCAGCTTCTCCTTCATCTTCAGCCCGCGCCCCGGCACGCCCGCGGCCAACCTGCCCGACGATACGCCGCACGAGGTGAAGCTCAAGCGCCTGCAGCACCTGCAGGCCACCATCGAGGCCCATGTGCGGCGCATCAGCGCCAGCCGCGAGGGCACCGTGCAGCGCATCCTGGTCGAAGGCGCCGCGCGCCGCCCCGGTCCCGGCGGCGCGGCCGAGCTCATGGGCCGCACCGAGTGCAACCGCATCGTCAACTTCGACGGCGGCCCGAACGGCGCGCGCCTGGTCGGCCAGATGATCGACGTGCGCATCACCCAGGCCCTGCCGCACTCCTTGCGCGGCGAGGTGGCGATGAACACCCCCGCGGCGCTTCGCGCCACCCCCTCAAGGGGGCAACACCTGCGGCCCGGCGAAGCCGGCTCCGCGGTGTCCCTGGACTGAATCCCCTTCGCTCGTGCGGCCCTCCTCGCTCTCGTTTCAACAGCTGCTGCTGGTCGCCTTCCTGCTGATCGGCGCGCTGCTCGGCGGCGCGGCGGTGCGCACGCTGTTCTCGCTGGAGACCCTGCTCGGGCAGAGCCGCGAGGGCACGGCCCAGGCCATCGCCCTGTCCACGGCGGCGCAGTCGCTGTCCGAGCGCAGCCTCACCATGGAACGCGCGGCGCGCCAGTCGCTGGTGCTGCGAGACAGCCAGCTGCGCCAGCGTTTCGGCGAGGCCGCCAGCGACGCGCGCGACATCCTGCAGCGCCTGCAGGACAACGAGCTGCCGCCCGAGTTCGCGCAGAACTGGCGCGAACAGATGCAGGCCGTGGCCGAACTGCTCGACGGCCCGCCCGAAACCGCGCTGGACCGCGAACGCGACGTGGCGCGCGCCTTCCGCGAGCTCGACGGCCACAGCGCGGCCATCGCGCAGAAAGTGCAGTCCATCATCGCCGCGCGCAACGCCGCGCTGCAGGCTGGCTTCCAACGCAGCCAGGAGCAGCTCACGCAGGTCGTCACCGGCGCCATCCTGCTGGCCGCCGGCATGGCCCTGGGCTTTGGCGTGTGGCTGGCCAAGCCTTTCAAGCGGCTGGAGCGCGCCATCGTCTCCCTGGGCGAGAACCGGCTCGACCAGCCGATCGACATCGTCGGCCCGAGCGACGTGCGCCGCGTCGGCCAGCAGCTCGACTGGCTGCGCCTACGACTGACCGAACTCGACGCCGACAAGGCGCGCTTCCTGCGCCACATCTCGCACGAGCTGAAGACGCCGCTGGCCTCGCTGCGCGAGGGGGTCTCGGTGCTGGGCGACGGCGTGGCCGGCGCGCTCAACCCCGACCAGGCCGAGGTGGTCAACATCCTGCAGCACAACACCCAGGTGCTGCAGACCCAGATCGAGGCACTGCTGCGCTTCAACGCCGTGGCCTTCGAGGCCCGCCAGCTCAGGCGCGAGCGCACCGACCTGCGCGCCCTGCTCGACGACCTGGTGGAAGAACAGCGCCTGCACTGGCAGGCGCACGGCCTGCAGGTGCGCGTCGAGGGCGATCCGGTCTGGCTGCAGGTCGACCGCGAGAAGATGGCCTCGGCCATCGGCAATCTGCTGCTCAACGCCATTCGCTTTTCGCCGCAGGATGGCACCATCCGCCTGGTGTTGCTGGGCCTGCCGGGGCGCGTGAGCATCGACATCGTCGACCAGGGGCCCGGCGTGGCCGAGGCCGACCGCGACCGCATCTTCGAGCCTTTTTATCGCGGAGAACGCCAGCCCGATGGCGCGGTGCGCGGCACCGGCATCGGCCTGTCCATCGTCCATGAGTACATCGTCGCCCACGGCGGCCGTGTCGAGCTGCTTGACAGCCCCGCCGGCGCCCACTTCCGCATCGAGTTGCCCCATGCCACATGAACCCGCGCGCCCCACGGCGCCCGCCCGCTTCGATCCCTCCCGCACCCGGGTCGGGCTCTGGCTGGCCACCTGCGCCCTGAGCGCCTGCGCCACCACCCCGCTGCCGCCGTCGCCGGCGCCCGCCCCGCCCGCCGCCAGGAGCGCGCCCCAGGCGGCGCCGGCGCCAGTGAGCACCGCTGCGCCCCAGGCGGCCCAGCAGGCTCATCCGCCCGCCGCCGCGCCCGTGGCCGCCGCCGCAGCCCCAGCCCCGCTGGCACCGTCCCTGGTGCAGCCGGCGCCGGCCAGCGCGACCGAGGGCGAGGCCGCCGCCCGGCTGCTGCGCTACGCCGACCGCGTGCGCGGCCTCAGCCCGGCCGAACTGAGCCTGGAGATCGCCGCCATCGGTGACCCCGGCGGCGCGCCCGAACGCCAGCTGCAGCTCGCCCTGGCGCTGATGCACCTGAACCAGCCAGTGGAGACCGCGCGCGCCCTGGGCCTCGCGCAGCGCGTGGCCAACAGCGCCGCGCCCGACAGCGCGCCGCTCAAGCCCCTGGCGCGCCTGCTGGCGCAGCGCCTGCTCGAACACCGCAAGATCGAAGAGACCCTGGACAAGCAGAACGCGCAACTGCGCGAGCAGCAGCGCCGCATCGACCAGCTCAACGAGCGGCTCGAGGCCATGCGCGCCATCGAGCGCAGCATCAACAACCGCCCGCCGGCGCCCGCGGCCCCCGCGCCGCGCGCGCCCTGAGAAAGCCACCATGAGTAGCGCACGGCCGCCCGACGGGGCTCACACCGCAGCGCGTTGCGCGAAGGCCATCCCATGAGCGACGTCCCCCACCACCGATCCCGCATCCTGGTCGTCGACGACGACCCCGACATGCTGCGCCTGCTGTCCATGCGCCTGGGCGCGGCCGGCTACCAGGTCACGGCGGTCGGCTCGGCCGAGGCCGCGCTGGCCCAGCTGGAAATCGAGCGCCCGCAGCTGGTGCTGTCCGACGTGCGCCTGCCCGGGCGCGACGGCCTGGCCCTGTTCGCCGAGGTGCGCTCGCGCCACCCCTCGCTGCCGGTCATCCTGCTCACCGCGCACGGCACCATTCCCGACGCGGTGGAGGCCACCGCGCGCGGCGTGTTCGGCTACCTCACCAAGCCCTACGAGGCCAAGGAACTGCTCGACAAGATCGCCCAGGCCCTGGCGCTGAGCACGCCCGCCGGCCCCTCGCGGCGCGCCGACGAGGCCTGGCGCAGCGACATCGTCAGCCGCTCCAACCGCATGGACGACCTGCTGGCCGAGGCGCGCATGGTCGCGCAGAGCGACGCCAGCGTGCTGCTGCGCGGCGACTCGGGCACCGGCAAGGAGATGCTGGCGCGCGCCATCCACAAGGCCAGCGCGCGCGCCGGCAAGCCCTTCGTGGCGGTCAACTGCGGCGCCATCCCGGAGGCCCTGCTCGAGTCCGAGCTGTTCGGCCACGTCAAGGGCGCCTTCACCGACGCGGTGGCCAACCACAAGGGCCTGTTCCAGGCCGCCGACGGCGGCACCCTGCTGCTCGACGAGATCGGCGACATGCCACCCGCCCTGCAGGTCAAGCTGCTGCGCGTGCTGCAGGAGCGCGCCGTGCGCCCGCTGGGCTCCAGCCAGTCGGTGCCGGTGGACGTGCGCATCGTCTCGGCCACGCACCGCGACCTGGAGGTCGCCATGGCCGAGGGGCAGTTCCGCGAGGACCTGTACTACCGCCTCAACGTGGTCACGCTCACCCTGCCCACGCTGGCCGAGCGGCGCGAGGACATCCCGCTGCTGGCCAATCACTTCCTCTCCAAGCTGGCGGCCAAGTACGGCAAGCGCAGCTCGGGCTTTGCGCCCGAGGCGCTCAAGGCCCTGACCATGGCCACCTGGCCCGGCAACGTGCGCCAGCTCTACAACGTGGTCGAGCAGGTCTGCGCCCTGTCCACCACGCCGCTGGTGCCGCTGGCGCTGGTGCAGCGCGCGCTGCGCACGCCCACCATGGAGGTGCTGAGCTTCGCCGAGGCGCGCCAGCGCTTCGAGCGCGCCTACCTGGTCGACCTGCTCAAGATGACCGACGGCAATGTCGCCGACGCGGCCCGCCTGGCCCAGCGCAACCGCACGGAGTTCTATCGCCTGTTGCAGAAGCACGCGCTCACCCCGGGCCTGTTCAAGAGCGACGGCTCCGGCGCCCCCGAGGCCGCGGGTGACGAGGCTGTCGCCGATACGTGACACAAAAAGATCGTTGATTTCGTTCAGAATTTTTGGTCACCCCCCACCCCATGTCGCCGGTCGGCGACAAAAAACGCGGGTTTACCCTAGTGTCGACGCCCTGTGTGGCCGACGGGCCCCTTCAGCCTGTTCCAGGCCGTTGATTTAAAAGGCTTTTTCCCAACTGGCACAGGCCTTGCCCTCAAGGGGGCATGCCTTTGGTTTTTTCCCTTCCCCTGCCGGCCCTGCGCTGGCGCCTGGGCGGCCTGCTGGCCGCGCTGGCGCTGGTGTCCTCGCCGGCCCGGGCCCTGAGCTGGGAGCAGCTCTCCCACCTCGCCCAGACGCGCGCCGCCGAGCCCTGGCGCGAAAGCGGCGACAAGCTGCCTCCGGCCCTGGCCGACATCACCTACGACCAGCTGCGCGACATCCGCTTCCGCACCGAGCGCTCCACCTGGCGTGACCTGAACCTGCCCTTCGAGGTGCAGTACTTCCACCTGGGCCTGTACCAGACCCAGCCGGTGCGCATCCACGAAGTCGCCCCCGACGGCCAGGTGCGCGCCCTGCCCTACCGCGCGCAAGACTTCCATTTCGGCAAGAACGGCTTCGACACCAGCGGCTGGGGCGACCTGGGCCACGCCGGCCTGCGCCTGCACTACCCGCTCAACAACCTCGCCTACAAGGACGAGCTGGCCGTCTTCCTCGGCGCGAGCTACTTCCGCGCCCTCGGCGCGCAACAGGGCTATGGCCTGTCGGCGCGCGGCCTGGCCATCGACACCGTGGGCGGCAGCGGCGAGGAGTTCCCGCGCTTCAGCGAGTTCTGGCTGCGCCGCCCCAGCGCCGACGCGCGCGAGGTGACGGTGATGGCCCTGCTCGAATCGCCGCGCGTGACCGGCGCCTACGAGTTCGTCATCCGCCCCGGGTTCACCACCACCATGAACGTGCGCCTGCGCCTGTTCGCGCGCGAAGGCGCCGCGCCGGTCAACACCCTGGGCATCGCGCCGCTCACCAGCATGTTCCTGTCGGGCGAGAACCAGCCCCTGCCCGGCGACTTCCGCCCCGAAGTGCACGACTCGGACGGCCTGATGCTGGTCACCGGCGAGGGCGAGTGGATGTGGCGCCCGCTGCAGCGGCCCAAAGCCATTGCCGTGAGCTCCTTCACCACCAGCAACCCGCGCGGCTTCGGCCTGATGCAGCGCGACCGCCGCTTCGCCAGCTACGAAGACGTGGAGGCCCGCTACGAGCGCCGCCCCAGCGCCTGGGTGCAGCCCGTGGGCGACTGGGGCCCGGGCCGCGTGGAGCTGGTGCAGCTGCCCACGCCCGACGAGACGCACGACAACATCGTCGCCTACTGGGTGCCCGCGCAGCCGCTGGTGGCCGGCCAGCCGCTGGAGCTGCGCTACGACCTGTCCTGGCAGGGCGACGAGCAGCAGCGCCCGCCCGCCAGCTGGGTCACGCAGAGCCGCCGCGGCTATGGCTACACCAAGCTCAGCGCCGCCGAGCAGGCCGCCCAGCCCAAGTTCGTGCTCGACTTCGCCGGCCCCGCGCTGGACGCCCTGCCCGCGGGCGCCAGCGTCGAGCCCAAGGTCAGCACCAATGCCAACGGCCGCGTGCTCGAGGCCATCGCCTACCCCAACCCGGCCACGCGCACCTGGCGCCTGAGCCTGCGCGTCGAGCGCATCGACCCCACCCAGCCGGTCGAACTGCGCGCCTTCCTGCAACACCAGCAACACACCGTGAGCGAAACATGGACGCAACTTCTGCTGCCCGAATGACCCCCCGCAGCCTGCTGCGAGAAGAGCGCCACCCGAACGCGGTGACCGCGCCCCCCATCAACCGCGGCTCCATGGCGCCGCGCCCCTGGCGCGGCTTCTGGAACAGCATCGGGACCGTGCTGCTCAGCACGGCGAGCGGCCTGCTGCCGCCCTATGCCCAGGGCCAGGCGCCCGCGCGCGCCGGCGAGCCGCTGGAGCCCTGGCAGAACGCCGCCAACTGGCGCCGCGCGATCTTCGTGGCCCTGACCCTGGCCTGGACGCTGATGGCCGGCCTGATGTTCTGGGAACTGCAGCCCGCCAGCGGCAACGGCCTGCTGCGCGTGGCGCAGCTCACCCTGTTCGTGGTGCTCTCGGCCTGGGTGCTCACCGGCTTCGTCACCGCGCTCATGGGCTTCTGGGTCTCGATCTTCGGCGACCGCCACACCCTGCGCGCGGCCGAGGTGCGCGACCACGCCATGAACCCCGAGGCGCGCACCGCCATCATCATGCCCATCTGCAACGAGGACGTGGCCACCGTCTTCGCGGGCCTGCGCGCCACCTGCGAATCGCTCGCCGCCACCGGCGAATCGAAGGTGTTCGACGTCTTCGTGCTGTCCGACAGCTACGACCCCGAGATCCAGCGCGCCGAGCGCGCCGCCTGGGAAAACCTGCGCAGCGCCCTCGCCACCAGCGGCCTGCCCTCCATCGAGGTCTACTACCGCCTGCGCACGCGCCGCAGCCACCGCAAGGCCGGCAACGTGGCCGACTTCTGCCGCCGCTGGGGCAAGGACTACCGCTACATGGTGGTGCTCGACGCCGACAGCGTGATGAGCGGCCGCTGCCTGGTCGATATGGTCAAGCTGATGGAAGCGCACCCGCGCGCCGGCATCATCCAGACCGCCACGCAGGCCGTGGGCCACGCCACGCTGCACGCGCGCTCGCAGCAGTTCGCCTCGCGCGTCACCGGCCGCCTGTTCACGCTGGGCATGCAGTTCTGGCAGCTCGGTGAATCCCACTACTGGGGCCACAACGCCATCATCCGCGTCGAGCCCTTCATGAAGCACTGCGCGCTGGCCCCCATCAAGGGCACCGGCGGCATGTCGGGCGGCATCATGTCGCACGACTTCGTCGAGGCCGCGCTGATGCGCCGCGCCGGCTACCACGTGTGGCTGGTCTCCGACCTGCAGGGCAGCTACGAGCAGCAGCCGCCCGACCTGCTGAGCGAGCTGCAGCGCGACCGCCGCTGGTGCCAGGGCAACCTGCAGAACGCGCGCCTGATGGCCGAGCCCGGCATTCACCGCGTGCACCGCAGCATGTTCGCCATCGGCGCCATGTCCTACCTGTCGGCGCCGCTGTGGCTGGGCTTCCTCACCATCGGCACCGCCCTGTGGGTGGCCGACAGCACCCTGCTGCCCGACTGGCAGGCCCTGCCGGCCGAGCTGCGCGGCCTGTGGGTCTGGACGCTGTGCCTGCTCTTCATGCCGCGCGTGCTGGGCTTGATCGCCGTCTTCCTCAAGCGCGAGCAGCGCCAGTTCGGCGGCACGGGCACGCTCATGCTGAGCGCCGTCGCCGAGACCCTGCTGGCCGTGCTGCAGGCGCCGATCCGCATGCTCGCGCACTCGCTGTTCGTGCTGGTGGCCCTCACCGGCCTGAAGCTGGAGTGGAAGTCGCCCCCGCGGGAGGCCAGTGGCGTGAGCTGGGGCGATGCCGCCCGCCGCCTGGCGCCCATGACCGCCGTCATCGCCCTCATGGGCGCGGGCGTGGCGCTGCTCAATGCCGCCGCGCTGCTGTGGCTGGCCCCCGTGGCCCTGCCGCTGCTGCTGGCCATCCCGCTCACCGTGGCCACCAGCCACGTGGACCTGGGCCAATGGATGCGCTCGCGCGGCGTGCTGCTGATCCCCGAGGAATCCTGGTCGCCCGCCGTGCTGCGCCGCGCGTGGAAGCACGCGAGCCGGCTGGCGTTGAAGGCGGCCTGAGGCGGACCGGGCGACTCGGCCCGGCACCCCCTGAACGACAAGGGCCAGCAAAGGGCCCTTGTCGTTCTTGGCGCGGGCTCAGCGCTCGCGCAGGCTTTCGTCGGTGTGCCGCAGCAGCGGCGCCAGGAAGTACTCGATCACCCGGCGCCGGCCGGTCTTGACCTCCACGGTCACGGCCATGCCCGGCGACAAGCGCACCTCCATGCCATCCACGTCCAGGCTGGTGCGCGCCAGACGCACGCGGCTGGCGTAGATCAGGCCCCGCTGCTCGTCGCTGATGGCGTCGTGCGAGACGCTGGCGAGCTCCGCGTGCAGCGTGCCGTACTTCGTGAACTGGAACGTCTCCACCTTCACCTCAGCCACCTGGCCCTGGCGAAGAAACCCGTGCGCGATCTGGTCCGGGTCCGCCGCCACGCCGTGCAGACGGGCGATCATCACCAGGCAGGCGATGCCACTGTCCCGCTGGCGGAGCGCCTTGGAGGCAATGGCGGTGCCTCATCGGCGCGCGCAGGCCCCGAGGCATCCGGCGCGTCCAGCGTCGGGTCAGACATGTTGTGCTCCTCCCTAGGAGGTGTTTCCTCAGTTCCAGCCCGCGGCGATCACAGGGGACAACGCGGTCTGCTGCTCGGGGGTTAGGGCGATCTGACCGGGGGCGGGTGGGGCGAAGGCGGCCATGGCGTTGACCAGGGAGTCGACTTGCGCGGCCAGGAGCTTCTGGCCGTCACTCAACTGCATCTGCTCGATGCGGTTGTTGGGGCTGGACCAATCCTGTGTGCAGGTGGATCGATTGATATCGCCTAGCACCCTGGTGCACCGGATGTTCGAAACGAGTTTCCCTTCGGCATCACGACCGAAGTGCTCCTCTTTCAACATCAATTTCTTCGGATCAGGCCCCTCGGGTGCAGGACGACGGAGCGGGCGGAGTTGAACAGATTGTTCACCTCGATGTTTAGCCATTGCGTGTAGGGGTTCCAGACAATGGTCTCAAAAACGTCACGCAAAAACCAATCGGGCACCAAGTTCGGACTCGCAGCCGCGTCTATCCCTGCCTCCGTCAGCGCGAGAAATGCCCAATTCGAACATTGCGCACCATACGGAAGATAGTAATCTGGCGGATTGTTCGTCGATTTCTCAACATATTCCATCAGCCTCAGACACCCCTCAGCATCGATTGGGATTTTTCCTGTCGTAGACGAATACTCGTGCGCAGTGTCATCAAATATCTTGCCCTCGCCGGTCAGTTGTCCAGAGACTGCTGGCGCAAAGCCATAACCACGCTCCAGACCATCGGGCCCGGTCACTACAATGAAGGTGTGAGGAATCCAATCTGCCCCACCAACATCCACACGCAGTTCGATGCTGGACATTACTTTCCTCCTTGAAAATCAACTTCCAGAATGACCTTGTTCTTTTCCCAGAATGATGTGGCCAACGAAGTCTTCTTGTCATTGGAATACGCCACAAGTTTGGCATTCATTTGACCGCCTTGCTGCGCGAACTCACGCCCAATGATGGCAATAGCCTCTGCATGTGCGGCCTTGTCCTGAACACCCCACAATTGAAAGCTCAGCCCGCTTTTCGCCGGACTGCAGAACAGTAGTTGTCGGGCGGTGCAGTCTTGCTCGCCAGAGCATTGGTTCTTCTGCACGAGCATTTCGCGCAACTCTTTACACAGCTTCAAGCGCGCATCCTCGAAGGCTCTATCTTCGCCCGCCATTGCTTGCCCTGCCGAAATGGCACAAACAATCACCATAACGGCAAATTGAATTGATTTCCTCATTATTCTCTCCTTGAGATTTCCATTCGAATTACTTTCGAATAGCTCCGCATACGCGCGTTGGGCCCTCAAAGCGCCGCCTCCAACTCATCAACCTGCGTGCCCGACAGGCTCATCGCTGCCCACAGGTTCCTCACCATCCCCGAGCTGTTCATCTGCGGCAACGCGAGTACGCCCTCGCCGATCACCAGCGGATGGCCTCCCTCATCCACCACCTCCGGTAGCACCAGCGAAGACAAGCCGTTGGGCCATAGCCCACGCCAGGCCATTTCCCAGCCACCGAACTCACCCATCGGCTTTTGAGCGCCCGCGATCAATCGGCCGGCGCCAACACGCGCCATGGCATCGCACCATGCGTTCATGTGTTTCCCCCTCCCTGTCGGTCGCGGTTGAAAGGCCTGTTGGCTTTCACCGGACGTGGTCGGTTTGTAACGTCCAGCATCTGATACGTCTATCGTCGTTTGCCGTGAGGCGCCGGGCACCACTGCACATCCCATGGCTTCGCGGATCAGTTCGCCAAGTCAGCGGCCGACAATACGCGCGCCGTTAGGCGACTACAGGCCGCCGTATGCGGCCTGGTCCATGTGGTAAGTCGCGAGGTGGCCCATCGGGCCGCGCGGCCTGATCAGCCGCGCATGGGCTGCGGCGCCGCCGCCGGCACCGCGTCGTACACCAGCCGCTGCGGGTTGGCGTAGCACAGGAAGTGCTTGTTGGTGGCCCGGCCCACCGCGCACAGGCCCACGCGGCGCGCCACCTGCAGGCCCATCTGCGTGATGCCGCTGCGCGAGATCACCGCCGCCACGCCCATCTGGGCGCTCTTGATGACCATCTCGCTGGTCAGGCGGCCGGTGGTGTAGAAGACCTTGTCGAGCGTGTCGCCGCCTGCGCGCGGCGCGTCGTCCTGAAGGGCCAGCCAGCCGGCGATGGTGTCCACCGCGTTGTGGCGGCCCACGTCTTCCACGAACAGCGCCAGCTCGGTGCCGCGGAACAGTGCGCAGGCGTGCACGGAGCCGGCCGATTTGTAGGTGCTCTCCTTCACCCGGATCGCGTCCACGATGGCGTAGACCTGCGACTGGCGCAGCACCCCCTCGGGCAGCCGGATGCGGTCCAGGTCGTCCATGAGCCCGCCGAACACGCTGCCCTGGCCGCAGCCGGTGGTCACCACCCGCCGGGCCGTGCGCTCCTCGATGCGGGCGATGCCGTGGCGGGTTTTCACGCTCGCGGCGTTCACCTCCCAGTCGACGGTGATGGACTGTATGTCGTCCACCGAGCCGATGAGCCGCTGGTTGAGCAGGTAGCCCAGCGTGAGCCACTCGGGCCGCGCGCCCAGGGTCATGAGCGTGACCAGCTCGCGCTTGTCGACGTAGACCGTCAGGTCGCGTTCGGCGGGGATGTGGATGGCGCGGGGCTGGCCGAACTCGTCCAGCGCGTCGATGGACTCGGTCAGCGGGGCACGGGCCTCGGTCAGTTGGGGCAGGCGCATGGGGCGAGACTACTAAAGAAAAAGGCCGGCACCCGGGGGTGCGGCCTTTGGCGCTGCCCCGCGCGGGGGCATGGGGGCCGGCGGCGGCGCGCGGCGCTTACGGCTTCTTGGGCGTGGGCGCGCCGGCCGGCGCCTGGTTGCTGGGCGGGCTGGTCGCCGGTGCCGCGGGCGAATGCGCGCCCGCCGCTTCGGCCGGCTTGGGCGGCACGTAGGAGAAGGGACCCGGGTCCGTGCAGGCCGGCGCGCCCGCCGAGGGCTGCTTGCCCGCGCCTGCGGTGGTCTTGAAGTAGTTGGCCGCCGCCTTGTCCATGGCCTTGCACAGCTTGTAGGCGTCGAGCTTGGTGTTGTACGCGGCCTTGGCCTTGGCCTCGTCGGCCTTGGCGGCGGCCTCGGGCGTGGGCGGCGGCGGTGCCGGCAGCTTGGCCTGGGCCAGGGTGGCCGCGGCCAGCAGGCCCACGGCGATGGCGATTTTCTGGATGCTCATGCGGTCTGTCTCCTGAAACGCTCAGGCCTTCGCCGGCTGGCCGGACGCGCCCTCGGGCTTGTTCGCCGTGCGCTGGGCGGGGATCTTGCCGGCCTTGATGTCGTCGTACCACAGCGCGTGGTGTTCCTTGGCCCAGGTCTCGTCCACGTAGCCGGTCTTCATGGCCTTGTAGGCGCCCTTCATGCCGATGGTGCCCAGGTAGATGTGGCCCAGGAACAGCGCCATCATCAGCGCCGCGGCCGTGGCGTGGATCATGTGGGCCACCTGCATGTTGGCGCGCGTGAACTCCACCGCCGGCAGCAGCTTGTCCAGGAACAGGCCGGACCCCACCACGACGAGGCCGAAGAAGAACACACCAGCCCAGAACACCACTTTCTCGCCCGCGTTGAAGCGGTGCGAGGGCACTTCCTTGCCGCTGAGCAGGCCACCGCCCTTGAGCAGCCAGACCAGGTCACCCTTGGCGGGCAGGTTGTCCTTGATGAAGGTGAAGATCACCACCACCAGCGACACCGCGAACAGCGGGCCGACGAAGTTGTGCAGGTTCTTCAGCGCGTAGGTGAGCCAGCCGAACAGCGTGCTGCCGATGACGGGCAGCAGGAAGAACTTGCCGAAGGCCATGACGATGCCGGAGACGGCCAGCGCGACGAAGGCGATGGCGTTGACCCAGTGCGCCGCGCGCTCGAAGTAGGTGAAGCGCTCGATCTTGCGACCGGTCTCCTGCCCGTGCAGCTTGATCGAACCCTTGGCGAAATAGAACAGCGCAATCGCCACCAGCACGATCAGCAGCAGCGAGCCGCCATAGGGAATGATCCAGTTGTTGCGCACCTGGCGCCAGGCCTCGCCGGCGGTGGTCAGCTTGGAGCCTGGGTACTGCACGAAGCCCTGGATCAGGTTGCCGTACTCGGGGTACGGCAGCATGGTCTGGCCGGTCACGCCCTTGCTCACGTCGTGCCACATGGGCGCGTTGTTGCCGGGCTGCACCTTGCGCCGCTCGGCGTTGCTCTGGCCGGCGTAGTTCGGGTCGGTGTCGGCGTCGGGGCGGATATCGAAGATGTTCTGGCTCTTGATGCCACCCTGCCCCGCGGGCGCCGCCTGCTGGCTCGCCGGCGCGGGATCGTCCGGCACCGGCTTGGGCGCCTGTGCCCAGGCCGAGACCGCGCCCAGACCCAGCAGCAGCGCCGCGAGTCCGGCCCGCCAGCGTGGGGTTGCTTGCTTGTGCATGGCCGTCGCCTTTACTTCTGCTGCGCGCCGATGCGCACGTAGTCGTTCTGGCCGTACTGGGCGCGCGCCTTGAGCTGCTGCTCCCAGTTGCCCTTGTCGCCGGCCTTCCAGCCCGGTTGCGAGTACTGGCTTTGTCCAACGCCGCTGTAGGCCGCGTTGTCCTGCTTTACACCGTTGGCGTTCATCTCCTGCGGCTTCTCGCCGCAGGCCGCCAGGCCCAGCAGGGCCACCATCGCCAGAGAGCTGAGGGTCAGGCGTTTCATCACGATTTTTTCCCTTCGGCGGTGCCGTAAGCCGTGCCCCAGCCCCACACCTCCGCGCCCTTGCCGCGCGTGATCACGCGGGTGCGGAAGATGTCGGCCACGGTGTCGCCGTCGCCGGCCAGCAGGGCTTTGGTGGAGCACATCTCGGCGCAGGCCGGCAGCTTGCCTTCGGCCAGGCGGTTGCGGCCGTACTTCTCGAACTCGGCCTGACTGCCGTTGGCCTCGGGGCCGCCGGCGCAGAAAGTGCACTTGTCCATCTTGCCGCGCACGCCGAAGGTGCCCTGCGAGGGGAACTGCGGCGCGCCGAAGGGGCAGGCGTAGGAGCAGTAGCCGCAGCCGATGCAAACGTCCTTGTCGTGCAGCACCACCCCCTCGTCGGTGCGGTAGAAGCAGTTCACCGGGCAGACCGCCATGCAGGGCGCGTCGCTGCAGTGCATGCAGGCCACCGAGATCGACTTCTCGCCGGGCACGCCGTCGTTGAGGGTGATGACGCGGCGGCGGTTCACGCCCCAGGGCACCTCGTGCTCGTTCTTGCAGGCGGTGACGCAGCCGTTGCACTCGATGCAGCGCTCGGCGTCACAGATGAATTTCATTCGTGCCATGGTGTTCTCCTCAAGCCTTCTCGACGTTGCAGATCGTGGTCTTGGTTTCCTGCATCATCGTCACGATGTCGTAGCCGTAGGTGGTGGCGGTGTTGACCGCCTCGCCGCGCACCACGGGGAAAGCGCCATCGGGGTAGTAGGGTTTCATGTCGGTGCCCTGCCAGTGGCCCGAGAAGTGGAAGGGCAGCCACACCGTGTCCGGGCCCACGCGCTCGGTCACCAGCGCCATCACCTTGATGCGCGCGCCGGTGGGCGTGCTCACCCAGACCTGCTCGCCCTGGCGGATGCCGCGCTCGGTCGCCGCCTTCGGATTGATCTCGACGAACATGTTCTGCTGCAGCTCGGCCAGCCAGGGGTTGGAGCGCGTCTCCTCGCCGCCGCCCTCGTACTCCACCAGACGGCCCGAGGACATGATGAGCGGGAATTTCTCCGGCAGCTTGTCCTCGACGTTCTTCGCCTGCAGCGACTTGTAGAGGATGGGCAGGCGCCAGCGGTTCTTCTGGTCGTCGTGGCTGGGGTACTTGGCGATGAGGTCCGGGCGCGTGCCGTAGATGGGCTCGCGGTGCTGCGGGATCGCGTCCGGGAAGTTCCACACCACCGCGCGCGCCTTGGCGTTGCCGAAGGGGTGGCAGCCATGCTTCATGCACACGCGCTGGATGCCGCCCGAGGGATCGGTTTTCCAGTTCTTGCCTTCGGCCTTCTGCTTTTCCTCGGCGCTCAGGTCGTCCCACCAGCCCAGCTTCTTGAGCAGCACGTGGTCGAACTCTGGGTAGCCGGTGGTGATCTCGGCGCCCAGCGAATGCGAGCCGTCCTCGGCCAGCAGGTTCACGCCATCGCGCTCCACGCCGAAGTTGGCGCGGAAGTTGCCGCCGCCGTCCATGACGTGCTTGGAGGTGTCGTACAGGTTGGGCGAGCCGGGGTGCTTGATCTCCGGGTTGCCGAAGCAGGGCCAGGGCAGGCCGAAGTAGTCGCCCGACAGGTCATAGCCGGTCTCCTTGTCGACCACCTTGCCCTTGGCCTTGAGCGTCTTCACGTCGAAGGCGTCCATGTGGCGCATGTGGGCCTTCAGCCGCTCCGGGCTCTGGCCGGTGTAGCCGATGGTCCAGACCGAGCGGTTGATTTCGCGCAGGATGTCCTCGGGCATCGGCTCTTCGCGGCCCTTGATCTTCTGCATCTTGTAGTTCTTGGAGAGCTGCTCCGCGAAGCCCAGCTTCTGCGCCAGCTCATGCATGATCATGTGGTCGCTGCGGCTCTCCCACAGCGGGTCGATCACCTTCTCGCGCCACTGGAGGGAACGGTTGGACGCGGTGCACGAGCCGCTGGTCTCGAACTGCGTGGCCGCGGGCAGCAGGTAGACCTCGCGCTCGGGGTTGATCTTGTCGCTCGGCATCGCCGCCATCGACGCGGTGGCCGAGGGGTA
>Ga0209958_1000950_pt1 | contig 30535 bp, 31 predicted proteins | sample ThiBio_inoc_plan_FD_183942 | JGI IMG/M metagenome (GOLD analysis project Ga0209958, IMG submission 183942) | Wastewater bioreactor microbial communities from Cape Town, South Africa - Thiocy_inoc_plan (SPAdes) | ecosystem: Engineered > Bioremediation > Thiocyanate > Unclassified | place: South...
CCGGGCTGAGTGTCAGGATCGCCAGCGTCAACAGCGCGACCTCGCTCACGCTCGCTTATCCCTGGCCGGGGGCCACCCAGACCGCTGTGAACTACGAGGTCCGCTTCACGCCGGATATGACCCGCGCGCTGGCCTCGGCGCGGGAACTGCTGGAGGAGCTTTCGAACGGCAATCTTTCGGCGCTTGCGGCGCTGGAAACGATGGCGAACAAGCTGCCGTGGTTCGATGGCGCAGGCTCTGCGCAACTGGCAGACCTGACATCGCAGGCCCGTGGTCTGCTGGGCGGCTCAGCCCTCTCGCGGGCAGGCAGCGATTATACGCTCAACGGCAAGCTGCTCGGCACCGCCGTGACCCAGAACGACAAGGATACCACGGGCGGGCGGTTGCACAGGACCGATGACAATATCCTGTTCCATGCCCTGCGCCGGTTCGGCGGCTATTATCCGGCCGGGGGCGGTGCAAATATCGACACTGCTGTCGCTGGCGATGCGGGGCTGTATCACGACGGCAATGCTGGCACCTTCCCGGGCGGCGCATCCGGCAATTTCTGGTGGATCACGACACAGGCCCTATATGTGGGCGCCGCCGTGATGCAGCGTGCGATCCTGTATGCTGGTGCAGGCACGCCGCCGAACACGCGCAATGAGCAGATGCGCATCCGGGCAAATGACGGCACATGGGGGGCGTGGCACACTGTTTATAATGCTGGATCGCTGCTCGGGACTGTTAGCCAATCCGGTGGTGTGCCGACTGGGAGGGTCATCGAGCGGGGCAGCAATGCCAATGGCTATTATGTCCGCTTTGCCGACGGGACGCAGATCTGCTGGGGGGCCGTGACATCGACGGATACGCAAAGCATGGCATCCGGGGCGTTGTATCGCACGGCAGGCGTGGCGTGGACTTTCCCCGCAGCCTTCGCCGTCGCCCCGATGGTGATGCCCGGGCATACGGGCGATACCACAGCCTGGTTTACGTTTGACGCACCGAGCATAGCCAGCGTGTTCATGCGGCGGATCGGCACCCTGTCCGGGGGGGCAAACGTGACCTACCGCGCCACCGCCATCGGCTACTGGTTCTGAGGAGACCAACCATGATCATCACCCTATCCCCCATCCGCTCCGATGCACCTCTGACGCTGATCCGTCAGGGCGACACCCTGATCATCAACGGCGTGGCCTATGATTTTGGCCCGCTGCCAGAGGGCGCCACCCTGCCGCGCGAGGCCATCGCCTGCGACTGGCTGGCCTCGGATGTCACCCGCATCAACGGCGTGATCCACCTGACGCTGGTTCTGCCGCATGGCACGATCCCACTCAATGCACCGCCCGAGGCGCGGGTGATCACGCATCCCGAGCCGATCATCGTCACGGCAGACGGGCCGATCCCGCTGCCCAGCTACACACCTGCCGAGGAGGCCGCGTAATGAGCATCGACGCAAACATGATTTTGATTTCTGAAATCCCAGAGGAATGGAAGGATGGGCGGCAATTGCTCGCCCTGCGTTCTGAATGGGTGCCTGAAAATGCTAGGTGGTGTGTAGTGTGGTGGGAAATTCGGGAAGGATGGGTTTCGCATAAAGGATATGATTATCCACCAGACTTTGTGAGCGAATCTCCAGAGAAAGTGATGGAGTTGCCGTCCCCCAAAGACATGGTGATGAAATGAGCATCGACTGGAGCAAGACGATCACCGCCGAGGCCCACGCCGCCGCTGCGCTGGCCGCTGCCAAAGCCGAGGCCCGTGTCACGTTGGCAGCGGCCGTCACCGCCGCCCGCGCCGCGCTGATCACCGATCTGCCGGGGCAGAGCATCATCTACCTGGCGAAAGAGGCGGAGGCCCGCGCCTGGATGGCCGATCCGGCGCCCGATCTGGCTGACTACCCGCTGATCGCCGCCGAGATCGGCATCACCGCACCCGATGCCGCCAGCCTCGTGCAGATCTGGCTCAACATGGCCGCTCTCTGGCGCAGCGCCGCCGCCGATCTGGAGGCCCTCCGCCTCACCGCCAGCGCCGCAATCGACGCCGCGACCACACTTGAGGAGGTCGGCGCGGCCGTGAGCCAGCTTGTTCAGGTTCAGGGGTGAGGAGACGGTCGTCAGGTTCCGGCTCGGGCGCCGTCAGGAAATGGGTGGCACAAAATTTTCACCGACAAAGCTGACACCCCATTCCGACAAAGCTGGCGCCGCGCAACACTTTGCGCCACGACAGGCGGCATCGGTCAAGGGCATATGAATCGGTCCTGCGGGTGGCTGTGGGTATCGACAGTTCCGAGAATACCCGCATTCGATACCCACACAAGTTGGGCAGCCACAGTCCATCTTCGCGCAGAAGATGGCCCACAGTCTATTTTCTCAATGAAATCAATGGAGACTTCTGGCGAAGATTGCAGGAAATTCAGCGAAAAGTGGGGAATGGAGGCGGGTACCGGAATCGAACCGGTCTTCACGGATTTGCAATCCGCTGCGTAACCTCTCCGCCAACCCGCCGGAGCCTTCTGGCTGATTAGATACAATCCCCGGCGGGGTCAAGCAGGTATGTGGGGTCAGACGTGCTGGGCGCCGTTGACCTCGATTTCTGAGCCGGAGATGTAACTGGCTTGGTCGGAGCACAGGAACCAGATGACATCTGCCACCTCTTTGGGCTGACCAAGGCGTTGCAGCGGCAGTTTCTCGACGATCTTCTCTGTGCCGGGGGAGAGGATTGATGTTTCGATCTCACCCGGCGCGATGGCGTTCACGCGCACGCCCATCGGGCCGAAATCATGCGCCATCTCGCGTGTCAGGGCCGCAAGCGCGGCCTTGGAGGTGGCATAGGCCGCGCCGGCGAAGGGGTGGACGCGGGCACCTGCGATGGAGGTCACGTTGACGACCGAGCCGCGCGCGGCGGAAAGCTCGTCTTTCAGGCCGCGGGCCAGAACGATGGAGGCGAAGAAGTTCACATGGAACACATGGCCCCATGTCCGCAGGTCGGTTTCCAGCGTGTTCAGCCGCGCGCCGCCGGGCCCTTTGGGCGAGATGCCGGCGTTGTTCACCAGCGCATTGAGGCGCCCGCCCAGCTTCTCCTTGATCGTGGTAATCGCGGCGATGGTGGCGTCGGGCGAAGCAAGGTCGATCTGGATGTGGTTTTCCTCTCCCCCCGGCCAGGGGCAGCGCGGATCGAATGCCTGACGCGAGCAGGTGAGCACCCGCCAGCCCTCGGCGCTGAACCGCTTGACGGTGGCATGGCCGATGCCCCGGCTTGCCCCTGTCAGAACCATGACTTTCTGTTCGCTCATCGCCGCCTCCGCGCTTTGCCGCCACCCTACGCCGCAGCGGGGGATTTGCAAGCTTGGCAGGGGGCGGCAAAGGGGGTACCAACGGCCTGAACCCCGCGAGGCCCCCATGAAAAAGCAGTTGCGCACCATGCAAGATTCCATCGCCACCGCGAAAACGCTGTCCGAGGCTCTGCCCTATCTGCAACGCTATTCCGGCGCGGTGGTCGTCGTGAAATTCGGCGGCAATGCGATGGGTGACGATGATGCCATGGCCGAATTTGCCCGTGACATCGTGCTGATGCGGCAGGTCGGCGTGAACCCTGTCGTGGTGCATGGCGGCGGTCCGATGATCAATGACATGCTGAACAAGCTGGGGATCAAGTCGGAATTCGTGCGCGGCAAGCGGGTCACCGACAAGGCCACGGTTGAGGTGGTCGAAATGATCCTCTCGGGTCTCGTGAACAAGCGGATCGTGCAGGCGATCAACGATCAGGGCGGCCGCGCGGTCGGGATTTCCGGCAAGGACGACGACCTGATGGTCTGCATCGCCGATGACCCGGAGCTGGGGTTCGTCGGCAAGCCGGTGGAGATGAACGTGCAGGTTCTGCGCGATCTCTATAATGCCGGGATCATCCCGGTTGTGGCGCCGGTGGCGACCGGAATGGAGGATAACGAGACCTTCAACGTCAATGGTGACACGGCTGCCGGGGCGATTGCGGGGGCGTTGCAGGCGGATCGCCTGCTTCTGTTGACCGACGTCTCGGGCGTGAAGAATGCGGCGGGTGAGGTGATGACGCAGATCAGCCCCGAGGAAGTGCGCCAGATGACCGCCGACGGGGTGATCGCGGGCGGCATGATCCCCAAGACCGAGACCGCGTTGATGGCGCTGGATCAGGGCGTGCGGGCGGTGACAATTCTGGACGGGCGACTGCCCAACGCATGTTTGCTGGAACTGTTTACCGATCACGGGGCGGGCAGCCAGATCCGTTCGACGGTGCCGCGGGTGACGCCGCGCGTGCGGCGCTGATGTCCTGACGCGGCGCTGCCGGAAGCGGTGGATGCCTCCGGCGGGAGTATTTGGCAAGGAGCAAGCCATGAAGGGCGTGACGCTGGACGGCATCGCCGCACGGCTGGCGGCGGAGCGACTGGAGGTTCTGGGCGGGTTTGCGGTCACGGCGGGGGAGGGGCTGCCTGCGGGCACGCGGACCCTGCTGCTGATCGGGCCAGCGGAGCCGGGGTTCTGGGCGCATTTCACCGCTGGGCCGGAATGGAATGATGGTGCGCCCGATCCGGTGGATCGCTGGTCGCGGCGGGTGATCGGGCGGCTGGCCTGCGATCTGGGCGCCAAGGCCCTGTTTCCCTTTGGCGGACCGCCCTGGCATCCCTTCTATCAATGGGCCCTGCGCTGTGGCACGGCATGGGAAAGCCCGGTGCGGCTGCTGGTGCATGTGCGGCAGGGGTTGTTCTTTTCCGCACGCGGGGCGCTGGCGCTGAAAGAGACTGTGGAGATGCCGGAGCCGGGGAGGCCGCCCTGCGAGAGCTGCACGCAGCCCTGTCTGTCCGCCTGTCCCGCCGGGGCGCTGACCGGGGCGGGGTATGATGTGCCTGCCTGTCACAGCTTTCTGGATACGCCAGGGGGGCGCGACTGTCTGACGGGAGGCTGCCTTGTGCGGCGCGCTTGCCCGGTGTCGCAAAGCTATGCAAGACTGCCTGAACAATCAGCCTATCACATGGGGCAGTTCCACACATGACCAAGCGCCTGATCCTGACGCGCCACGCGAAATCAAGCTGGGACGACCCGCTGATGAGCGACCATGACCGCCCGCTGAATGAGCGGGGCAAGGCTGCCGCCGCCGATCTGGGCGAATGGCTGGCCTCGCGCGGCTATGTGCCGGGGCAGGTGCTGTGCTCGGACGCGCTGCGCACGCGGAAAACCTGGTCCGGGATCGCGCCCGCGCTGCCCGGCACACCGATTCTGGATCTGAAACCGGCGCTGTACCATGCCGGGCCGGATGTCATGCTGGCGGTGCTGCGCCATGCGACGGCGGATGTGGTGATGATGATCGGCCACAATCCCGGCATTGGCGAGTTTGCCCATCGCATCGTCGCCCGCGCACCGCTGAATGCGGAGTTCCAGCGCTATCCCACCGGCGCCACGCTGGTTTGCGATTTTGCGGTGGAAAGCTGGGCGGACGTGGACTGGGGGCAGGGCAGCGTGGATGATTTCATCATCCCGCGCGAGATCGCGGCCTGACCACAAAGGAAAAGGGGCGCCACAACGGGCGCCCCTTTCTGATTCCGACAGACTTCAGTGGCCGAGGATCTGGCTGAGGAACAGCTTGGTCCGTTCGCTTTGCGGATTGTTGAAGAACTCGCGCGGTTCGTTCTGTTCGACGATCTGGCCCTGATCCATGAAGACCACGCGGTTGGCGACGGCCTGGGCAAAGCCCATTTCATGCGTGACGCAGAGCATGGTCATGCCCTCTTCCGCCAGCTCGATCATGGTATCCAGAACCTCCTTGATCATCTCGGGATCAAGCGCCGAGGTCGGTTCGTCGAACAGCATGATCCGGGGCTTCATGCAGAGCGAGCGGGCAATTGCCACGCGCTGTTGCTGACCGCCGGAAAGCTGGCCGGGATATTTGTTGGCCTGTTCAGGGATCTTCACCTTGCGCAGGAAGTGCATGGCGGTTTCTTCCGCCTCTTTCTTTGGAACCTTGCGGACCCAGATCGGGGCGAGCGTGCAGTTTTCCAGAATCGTCAGATGCGGGAACAGGTTGAAGTGCTGGAACACCATCCCGACCTCCGAGCGCACCTTGTCGATGTTCTTGAGGTCGTTGGTCAGTTCGGTGCCATCCACGATGATCTGCCCGGCCTGATGTTCCTCAAGCCGGTTGATACAGCGGATCAGCGTCGATTTCCCCGACCCCGAAGGGCCGCAGATCACGATGCGTTCACCCTTGTAAACCGTCATGTTCACATCGCGCAGGACGTGGAACTGACCATACCATTTGTTCATCTGGGTGATCTGGATAGCGACCTCGTCCGAGACCTTCAGTTTCGAGCGGTCGATTGCGTGTTCAGCCATGGTCAGGCTCCTTAACGGTGATCGGTCTTCAGCTTGCGTTCGAGCCACATGGAGTAGCGCGACATGCCGAAGCAGATGAGGAAGAAGATGGCGCCGGCAAAGATATAGGGCTCCCAGTAGATGCCCTTCCAGTTGATGTCGGCGCGCACGATCGTGGTGATGCCCTTCAGCGGATCGTTCAGGCCGACGAAGGCCACCAGCGTGGTATCCTTGAACAGGCCAATGAAGGACGAGACGATGCCTGGGATCGAGATTTTCAGCGCCTGCGGCATGATGATCAGCCGCTGCGCCTGCCAGTAATCCAGCCCCAGCGCATCCGCTGCCTCATACTGGCCGCGCGGCAGCGCCGCGAGGCCGCCCCGGATCACCTCGGCGATATAGGCCGCAGCGAACAGGGTCACGAGGATGATGACACGCAGGATGATGTCGAAATCGCTGCCGGGCGGCAGGAAGTATTGCAGCAGCAGCGAGGCGGTGAACAGCAACGTGATCAGCGGTACGCCCCGGATGAACTCGATAAAGCCCACCGAAAGGGTACGCACCAGCAGCATGTCGGATTTCCGCCCCAGTGCCAGCAGGATGCCCATGGGCAGCGAGGCCGAAATGGCGGTGACACCGATCACGAAGGAGAGGAGGAAGCCGCCGAAGTCCCGGCTGCCGACGGGGCGAAGGCTCAGCGGCAGGATGCCTTGCAGAAGGTCGGTGGCCGGAGCTTGCAGGAACAGCCACCACAGCGACGCCACGACCACGCCGATCCCGGCAGAGACCGGCACGCCCAGGCGCGGTTGCAGCACCGAGAACACCAGCCACAGCACCACGAAACCCAGCATTGCCACGACGGGCGCCCAGATCGAGCCGCCCCACAGCAGCCAGAATGCGGTTGCCGGGTAAAGTGCCGTGATCCACAGCATCTTGCGGGGCAGGCTGGAATACAACACCGGCGCCAGCGCTCCGAACAGCAGCAGCAGCGACAGGTTTGGCCGCCAGTAGAGGTCACGCGGGTAGAAGCCATACAGATATTGCGGCCAGCGTTCTCGCACCATGGCCCAGCAGGCCCCGGTCGCGCCTTCACCCCAGCGCTCCTGAATGATCTGGCGGCATTCGTTGAGTGAATTGGCGTTCCAGACCGAATGCATCAGCCAGGGCAGAATATGCATCAGCAGCCAGACCACGGCCAGGATGCCCAGCACCGTGAGGACCGAGTTCATCGGTCCCGAGAAAAGGTTCTCGCGCATCCAGCGGGTGATGCCCTTCTGCCCCGGTGGCGGAGCCTCGGGCGGCAGCATCTGGTTGCGCACGAAGACGAGTTGTTCCTGCATCTCAGCGCTCCTTTAGCCTGACGGCCCGGTTGAAGATGTTCATACAGGCCGAGATGATGAGGCTGATCGTGAGGTAAATGCCCATCATCAGCAGCATGCACTCCAGCTCTTTCCCGGTCTGGTTCAGCGTGATGCCGCCCAGCGTGCCGCGCAGATCCATGTAGGAGACGGCAATCGCCAGCGAGGTGTTCTTGGTCAGGTTCAGGTATTGGCTGATCAGCGGCGGGATGATCACCCGCAGCGCCTGGGGCAGAATGACCAGCCGCATGGTGCGGGCGGGGCGGAGGCCTAGGGCCGACGCGGCCTCGGATTGCCCGCGCGAGATGGCCATGATCCCGGCACGCACGATTTCTGCGATAAAGGCAGCGGTATAAAGCGCCAATGCCAGTGTCAGGGCGGTGAAGCTGTGCAACACCGTGATGCCGCCGGTGAAATTGAAGCCCTTGAGCTCGGGCACCACGAAGTGCAGGCCGAGCGCCCAAAGCAGGATGGCCGAGGGCAGCACGAGGATCAGCAGGTTTTTCCACCATGTCACCGGGCGGACGCCCGTTGCATCCTGCGTGGCATCGGCCTGCTGCTTCAGCCGCCGGGCGGCGAAGATCGAGCCGCCAAACACCAGCAGCAACGCCAGCAGATTCAGCGAAACCTTGAAGATGCCGAGGTCAATGGTGCCGAGGCCGCCCTCGTTCGGGTCGGCGTCGCATTCTTCACGCGGCTTGCCGATGCAGAACTTCGGCTCGGGAATGTCGGTGCCGCGGTTGGTGACGGCGATGATGCCGAACAGCATGGAGGCCTTCGGCGCCTCATCCGCCGCCTGCATTTCCGGTGTCACGCGGAAATCGCGCGGGCTGGGCGTGGTTTCCGACAGGATGGTGGCTGCCAGCAGAATCCACAGCAGAACCGGCACGTTGCGGAACATCTCGACGTAGACGGTCATCAGGCGCGAGATGATCCAGTTGTTCGACAGTCGCAACACACCGACCACCACGCCGATGATGGTGGCCAGCACACAGCCGACCACGGCGGAAAGCAGCGTGTTCAGCAGGCCGATGAAGGCGGCGCGGGCATGGGTACTGTCGTTAGTGTAATCGACAAGCCTTTGGTTGATGTCATACCCCGCACGGGACAGCAGGAACCCGAAATCAAAGGTCCGGTCCTTCGCGGCGAGGTTCTGGATCGTGTTGTTCAGAAGCCAGGACAGAAACAGCATGAACAGGATCAGCACAACCACCTGAATGGTCAGCGACCTGTAACGCGTGTCGTAGATAAGCATGCTCAGCCGAAAGGAATCTTTCGGCGCATCCTGAACGAAAGCCATATATTTTATACCCCCTGAAGCCTGCCTTGCCCGGGTTGGCCGGTGCTTTGTCTGTGCAGGCAGTTCGGTCGTGTTGGACGCGGGCGCGACCGAAGCCGCGCCCGTATCGTTTTCAGATCAGCGGAACGGCGGGGCGTATTGCAGGCCGCCCTGGGTCCACAGCGCGTTCAGGCCGCGGGCCAGACCGATCGGGGTGCCCGAACCGATGTTCGCCTCGAAGATCTCGCCATAGTTGCCGACCGCGGCAATGGCGCGCTTGGCCCATTCCTTGTCGAGGCCCAGCTTCTCGCCCAGTTCACCCTCGACGCCCAGCAGGCGCTTCACTTCCGGGTTCTGGGTGGTCGAGGCGACTTCCTCGATGTTGGCCTTGTTCACGCCGTATTCTTCGGCAGCGACCAGCGCGTAATAGGTCCAGCGGACCACATCGCCCCACTGGTTGTCGCCATGGCGAACCAGCGGACCCAGCGGCTCTTTCGAGATGATTTCCGGCAGGATGATATGGTTTTCGGCATCCGGCATCGAGGCGCGCGAGGCGGCAAGGCCCGAAGCGTCGGTGGTGTAGGCGTCGCAGGCGCCTGCCAGATACTGACGCTGGCCTTCCGAATCGTCAGCCACGGTGACCGGCGTGTAGGTCATGTTATTGGCCTTGAAGAAGTCGGCCAGGTTCAGCTCGGTCGTGGTGCCGGTCTGGATACAGACCGTGGCGCCATCCAGTTCCTTCGCCGAGGACACGCCCAGGTCTTTCTTCACCATGAAACCCTGACCGTCATAGTAGTTCACGGCGACGAAATCGAACTTCAGGTCGACGTCACGCATGAAGGTCCAGGTCGAGTTGCGGACCAGCAGGTCAACCTCGCCCGAGGCCAGCGCGGTGAAACGGGTTTCGCCGGTGGTGGGGATGTATTTCACCTTGGAAGCGTCGCCGAGCACTGCCGCCGCGACCGCCTTGCAAAGCGCCACGTCGAAGCCCTGATAATTGCCGTTGGCGTCGGGCGCGCCGAAGCCGGTCAGGCCGACGTTCACGCCGCAGATCAGTTCGCCCCGGGCCTTCACGTCATCCAGCGTCGCGGCGCCGGCGATGCCAGCGATCAGCGCGGTGGCCGAAAGCGTGCCAAGGAATAGCGATTTTTTCATGCGTACCTCTTCCTGAGTGTCCACCCTTTGCGGGCGGTGTTATGGCCCCGTACGGAGCAGAAGACTGAGGGAGGCTTCCCTCTCAGTGACGGGCAGTTTCGTGTAAAGCGCTTTGGGCCGTCAAGTGAAACCGAGTTGATAGCGCAAACTGTCCCTGCGCGGGCAGTTTGCGCAGGGATCACGAAAGATGCGTCACATCTGCCCGGAAATTGGGCAAGATTGTTACCCACACAATGCGTAGAAACGGGCGGCGTCCTCGACCGCCTGGCGTTTGACAGCCTCGGCCTCAGCGGCCTCGGCATCTTCGCCCCATTGTTCGATCTGCCAGTGTTCATCGATTCGGCTGAGATCGAAGGCTTCCGCCGGGCTCAGGTGCCCGTCGGTCACGGCAAGGCCCAGAACGGCAGAGCCGGTAATGGCAATCAGGTCGTGCAGGGCCGCCAGCTGGAATTCGTTCTGCGCGAAAATCGCGGCGCGCAGGGCAGCAAGGCTGGCAGGGTCCTGCGCGATATGCATGACGCCTGAGGTGGCGATCAGGGGTGCGCCATGGCGTTGCTTCGCCCAGTCCAGCAATGGGTCCCAGCCCGCAGCCTGCCGAGCGATCAGCGCATCCGGCCCTTCGGCACGGTAGCACAGCAGATCAGTTCCTGCATAATCTGCAAGCATATCGGCCACTTGCGCGAATTGCGGGCGCACCTTGTCAATGGCGGAATTGGCGGCGCGCGTGGCCGGCATCGTCTCGGGGCGTACCTGCCCCTGCTGTGCGTCCCATTCCGCGGCGATGGCGGCAGCCAGTGTGCGGGTGGGCAGCACCAGAGCCGCCTTGGCCGGGGTCTTCACGGCGCGGCCATCCAGATGAACGGCAAAGCCGCCGTCCACAGGTTCGGCGCTCGCCGATTTCCAGAAACGTTTGGGGGTCCAGTCGCTCATCAGTGCAGCTTTTCGAACGGGTCTTCCGGCACGTCGCCCTCTTTCCAGTCGAGCAGCTTCCAGGTGCGGGCCATATGCTCGGGCAGGGGGGCGGTGAAGGTGATCGGTTCCCTGGTGATCGGATGCTCGATGCTCAGCCGCCGGGCATGCAGGTGCAGCTTGCGCGACAGATCACCGCCGGTGCCAGCGCCCCAGCCATCGCCCAGATTTTCAGCGTCCGAGCCACCATACTTGCCATCCCCGAGAATCGGATGACCGAACTCGGCCATATGGGCGCGCAGCTGGTGGGTACGGCCGGTGATCGGCTCCAGCGCCATCCAGCTCAGCCGGGTGCCAAGGAACCAGAGCGTGAAGTAATCGGTCTGCGCCCGCTTGGCATCGGGGTAATCACCAACCTTGGCAGGATGGATGCAGACCATCTTCTCGCCCTCGCCACCCCGGCCACGGCCCGGTGCCTTCATCAGCGCATATTTGATCGAGCCCTGCTTGGGCTGTGGAACGCCCGCGACGACGGCCCAGTAAATCTTGCGGGTATTGCGGTGACGAAACGCCTCGGACAGGGCGCGGGCCACCCGGTCGGTGCGGGCCAGAACCAGGACACCCGAAGTATCCTTGTCCAGCCGGTGCACCAGCTTCGGCCGGTCCTTGTAGCCGAATTTCAGCGCCTCGGTCAGCCCGTCGACATGCCGGTCGCCCTGACCCGAGCCGCCCTGCGAGGGCAGCCCCGGCGGCTTGTTCAGCACGATGATATGCTCGTCCCTGAAGATCACCGCATCCTGGATCATCCGCGTATCTGCTGCGCTGACGCCATCGGGGCGCGGCCGCGAGGGGGCGTCATTTTCCGGCAGCGGCGGCACGCGGATCACCGTACCCGGTGCGACGCGATCCGCCGCTTTTGCGCGCTTGCCATCCACCCGCACCTGCCCGGTGCGGCACATCTTTTCGACCGCGCCCTGAGTCACATGCGGAAAGCGGCGCTTGAACCAGCGGTCGAGCCGCTGTTCGCCCTCATCCTCGGAAACGGTCAGCAGTTTCACACCGCTCATGTCAGAATGCTCCGCGTCAGGTGGACGGCCAGCACAAAGGCCGCCAGTGCGATCAGGACCGAGGCCGCGACATAGAGCGCCGCCGCGGTCATCTGGCCGCGCTCGGCCAGCGCGACCGTATCCATGGAAAAGGCAGAAAAGGTGGTGAAGCCGCCCAGAAGCCCGGTCATCAGCAGGGGCGCCAGATGCTGATGCCCGCGATGCGCCAGCGCCACCATCAGCACGCCCATCGCCGCCGAACCCAGCACATTCGCCGTCAGCGTATGCCAGGGGAAGCCGCTGCCCAGCAGGCGCTGCATGCCCAGATTGACGCCATAGCGCAGGCTCGCCCCCATGGCGCCGCCAAGCGCGACCTGCACCAGCGCGTTCATTCCAGCCCCGCGACGATGGCGCGCAGGGTGGCGATGCCGTCACCCTTTTCCGAGGAGGTCATCACGATCTCGGGGTAGGCCGCCGGGTGCTTTGCCAGCGCGGCGCGCACCTGATCGAGGTTCTTCTCGCGTTCCGGGCGCGACAGCTTGTCCATCTTGGTCATCACGACCTGGAAGGTGACGGCAGATTTGTCGAGAAGCGTCATGATCTCGTCATCGACCGATTTGACGCCATGGCGGCTGTCGATCAGCACGAAGGCGCGGCGCAGGGTCTGGCGGCCTTGCAGATAGGCCTTCAACAGCGTCTGCCACTTCTGCACCGTCGAAACCGGCGCTTCGGCGAAACCATAGCCCGGAAGGTCAACCAGATAGCGGCTTTCGCCAAGGGCGAAATAGTTGATCTCCTGCGTCCGCCCCGGCGTGTTCGAAGCGCGCGCGAGGTTCTTGCGGCCGGTCAGCGCATTGATCAGGCTGGATTTCCCGACGTTCGAGCGACCGGCAAAACAGACCTCCAGCCGGTCTGCCGGCGGCAGGCCGGGCATGGCAACCACGCCTTTCACGAAATCGACCGGACCGGCGAACATCAGCCGGCCACGTTCGCGCGCGAAATCATCAGGCTCTTCGGCAAGCGGGAAGGGCAGGACGGTCATTGGATGGTTACCTCCATGCCGGGGGCAATCTCGCCCCCTTCGACGACGACGGCGTAAACGCCGAAATCCTGATGCCCGAAGGCACCGCGTAGCGCGCCCAGCGTATCACCTTCAATGCGTCCGGTCGCCGGGTTGGCCTTGGTGGCATTGCACCGCTCGATCCGCTCGCGCACTTCCAGCAGCGCGTCGCCGATCCGCAGCCTGCGCCCGACCAGATCCCATTCCGCCCAGGGCTGCCAGCCCTCGACCCAGAGATTGCCGCGCCAGCGCAGCGGCGACAGGTCCATCCCCATCCGCGCGCCCAGATCGGTGTTGGAGGCCAGATTCAGGATCGAGACCGATGGATAATCGGTGTCCGACATGATCCGCCCGGCGCTGACAATGCGTTCGGGCATCGCCCGACCTGCGGGGTTCAGTTCGCGCACCCAATCCAGAAACCGCGGCAGGTCGGCTGCATCATCGGGCCGGAAGGTCAGTGGTTCACGTTCCGGGTGGGTGAGCGTCACGGTTGCAGTCGATTCGTCCAGTGCGGCATTGATCGCCATCAATGCAGGCGCCTTGGACCCCCGCGCGAAGTTCACGCAAGGATTCCAGCCCTCGACCAGCCGGGCCGCATCATGCGCCACGGCCCAGTGCCGGTCCCACGGCAGACCGGCACCCGCCGAAAGCCGAACGGACGCGAGGCTCTCGCGTCCGTGGCTCTTGATCGGATGTCGGCAGATGGTGTTCAGCCGTGCCTTCATTTCTTGCCCTTCGCTGGCTCGGGCTGTTTCTTCGAAAAGCCCGCCTTGATGTTGCCGAAGATATCCGGCTTGTGGCCATGGCTGCGCATGATCAGGTACTGCTGGATGAAAGTGATCGTGTTGTTGGTGATCCAGTACAGCACAAGACCCGAAGCAAAGCTGCCCAGCATGAACATGAACACCCAGGGCATCCAGGCGAAAATCATCGCCTGCGCCGGATCGGCGGGTGCCGGGTTCAGCTTCTGTTGCAGCCACATCGAGATGCCCAGCAGGATCGGCAGCACACCAATGAAGATCATGGCAAGGAAGGTGCCATGCGCCGGGGCCGCCCAGGGCAGCAGCCCGAACAGGTTGAACAGCGACGACGGATCGGGCGCCGACAGGTCGTTCAGCCAGCCGAAGAACGGCGCCTGACGCAGTTCGAGCGTGACGAAGATCACCTTGTAAAGGCTGAAGAAGATCGGAATTTGCAGGAAAATCGGCAGGCAGCCTGCTGCCGGATTGACCTTCTTTTCCTTGTAAAGCTGCATCATTTCCTTTTGCAGCTTCTGCTTATCCTCGCCCGCGCGTTCCTTCAGCGCCTCCATCTCGGGCTGAAGCTCTTTCATCCGCGCCATCGAGACATAGGATTTGTAGGCGAGCGGCAGCACGAGGATCTTCAGCACGAAGGTCAGTGCGATGATGGCCAGACCCATGTTGCCGATCCAGCCGTGCAGGTGGTGCAGCAGCCAGAAGATCGGCTTGGTGAAGAAGAAGAACCAGCCCCAGTCAATCGAATCGATGAAGCCCGCGATTCCGTCGTTGTTCTGGTAGTTCCGGATGGTTTCCCATTCCTTTGCACCGGCGAACAGGCGCGACGAAACTTCGGTGCTGGCACCCGGCGCCACGGTGACAACCGGCATCCGCGTCTCGGTCTGATAGATATCGGACTGGGCGTTGTATTTCACCACGGCGGTGTAGGGTTTGCCCTGCTCGGGGACCAGCACGGTCATCCAGTATTTGTCGGTAAAGCCCAGCCAGCCGTCGGCGGTGCCCTCGGTCACTTCGGCCTGTGCGCCTTCGCGGGCGACCTGCGGCAGATCGGCGACATCCTTGTACTTGATCTCGGCCAGCTTGCCGTCAGTCCGGCCGACAACGCCCTCGTGCAGTACATAGAAACTTTGCAGATCGGCCGGTTTGCCGTGGCGCGCTACCACGCCATAGGGTTGCAGCGTCGCCGTTTCGGTGCCCGTGTTGGCAACGGAATCCGTAACGGTGAACATGTAATTGTCATCAACGGCCAGTTGGCGCGTGAAGGTCAGGCCCTTGCCATTCGCCCACTCCAGCGTGACGGGCTTGCCCGGCGCCAGCGTATCGCCGCCGACCTGTTGCCATTCCGTCGTGGCGCCAGGCACATCCGCGAAATCCAGCGTCCCGCCCGGCGTCCAGCCGTAAAGGGCGTAATAGGCATGCGGCTCGCCGACCGGGGTCAGCAGGCGCACGATATCCGATTTCGGGTCGATGGTCGCGTGGTAGGCTTTCAGCGACAGGTCATCAATGCGACCGCCCAGCAGCGACACCGAGCCCGACAGCTTCGGCGTGTCGATCTTCAGCCGGGGCGCCTCGGGGACGGGGGCGACCTCGGGCTGTGCCTGCGTCGCCGTTGCTGTCGCGGCGGGCGCCGTCGCAGGCTGGGTCGCGGCAACGGGATCGGCCGTCGGCGCCGTTTCTTCCGGCGGGAACAGCACGAACCACACGAGGATCACAAGGAAACTCAGCGCCGTCGCCAGAATAAGGTTCTTGTTCTGATCGTCCATCTGCGATCCCCACCGTGTCGCTTGAAAAGGCTGACCCGGGCGTGGGTCAGGCGTGGTTCAACAGAAGGGGGGAGAAAAGGTCAAGCGGTTTTCCCGGCGCGGGGTGGCCAATGACAGCCTCGCGGCGTCATTTCGTGGCCCGTGTGCCGATTCGTGGCAGCGGCCGGCGATTTGCCTGATGCCGGGCGATCCAGTCCTGCACCTGATCGAAGGGCATGGGGCGGGCGATGCCGAAGCCCTGCACATGGCGACAGCCCAGTTGCGCCAGCATCGCATGCTCGCCCGCCGTTTCCACCCCTTCGGCCAGGGTGTCGAGGTCAAGCTGTTTCGCCAGAGACAGAATGGCCGCGACCATCTTCTGCTGGCCGGGGTCGGCGTCGATCCGTGTCACAAAGCTGCGGTCGATTTTCAGCCGGTGCACGGCGAAGCGCCGGATATTGGTAATCGAGGCATGGCCGGTTCCGAAATCGTCAAGGTCGATGGTGCAGCCCAACTGCGCCGTTGCCGCGATGTTGCGCACGATCACGTCATGTTCGGTGCTGGCGATCACGGTTTCCAGAATCTCGATGCAAAGACGACCTGGCTCCAGACCGAAACGGTCGATTTCCCATTCCAGCTTCTCGACGAAGCGGGGATTGCGCAACTCTGTCGCAGAGAGGTTGATGCCGACTTTCGGTACATTCAGCCCCGCGCGATCCCAGCGCGACAGGGCCGTCAGCGCCTGAAACAGCATGACCTCGCCCAGACGCTCCGCCAGCCCGGCATCTTCAATCGCCCCCAGAAACTCGGCAGGGGGCACCACGCCGCGTTCGGGGTGATGCCATCGGGCGAGCGCCTCGAATCCGGTGATGTCGCCGGTATCGGTGGAAACCTGCGGCTGAAAATGGGCGCGGATCTCGCCCTGATCCAGCGCGTTCTCCAACAGGCCGCGCAGGGCATCGCGGTCGGCCCGTTTGCGCGCCATGTCCGGGGCGAAGGCGCGGATGGCGGCTGGGCCGTTGCGCAGCGCCTCATCCGCCGCGATCTGCGCCGCATCCAGCAACGCACGGCCTTCGGCGGCAGGTGCCGCGACGCCGAGGCAGAAACCGACCGAGCAGCTGACATAGAGGCGCATTGCATTGAGGCTGATGGGCGGCGCAATCGCGGCCTGAAGCCGCGCGGCAAGCTGGATCATGCTTTCCAGATCCAGCCGCCGCTGTGGGCTCAGCGCCACCGCAAAACCGCCACCTTCCAGCCGCGCAACCACATCCCCGCTGCGCAGGGCGCTGCAAATGCGTTCGGCACAGCGGGCCAGTACCTCGGTCTGCGCAGCGCGTCCATGCCGGTCCAGCAACAAGGCGGCATCGTCGAACTGCACGACAAGACAGCCGGTCTGCAAACCGCTGGCCGGTGCCGCGCGCAAGGCCGCATCGAGCAGCGTCACCAGTTGAGGGCGGAGCGCCAGACCCTGCAAGCTATCCGGCATCGGGTGCATGGCGGTTTCAGCCGGGCGCAGCAGATCCAGTGCCACGCCTGCCAGCGGCGCACCGAGCGCGAGTCCCAGCAGGGCCCGCTCTCCACCCAGCCAGTAGGCCGCCAGCGTCGCCGCAGGCAGCAGGAGCAGAGTTTCAGGCTGCCGCAAGCGCCGCAGCATCCGGCCCATGTTTTCTGACAGCCGTTTCCGGATTTGACCCGACATCGCGCCCCTCGCCACATCCGCGACCCCTCGGCCGCCGATGCACCCTAGGCGCGCATCCTCGACGGTTCGTTAAAATTCCTGTCCGAGATGCGGAGGATTTTCGCTAAATGTTCCGGGTTTCGCAGTCAGCCCGGTGAAATCGAAAATGGAAGGGTCGAGCAGATGCGACGGTCGCGCATTCATCAGCGCGCGGAACATCACCTGCCGCCGGCCGGGGCTTCGGGCCTCCCATCCGTCAAGCAACTGTTTGACCTGCTGGCGTTGCAAGCCTTCCTGGCTGCCGCACAGATCGCAGGGAATGATCGGGTAATTCATGGCGCGGGCGAATTTCTCGCAATCGGCCTCGGCCACGAAAGCCAGCGGGCGACAGACGAACAGATCGCCTTCCTCATTCAGCAGCTTGGGTGGCATGGTTGCCAGCCGTCCGCCGTGGAACAGGTTCATGAAGAAGGTTTCCAGAATGTCGTCGCGGTGATGGCCAAGCACCACGGCCGAGCAACCCTCTTCCCGCGCAATGCGGTAAAGATTGCCGCGCCGCAGCCGGGAGCAGAGCGAGCACATGGTCTTGCCCGGCCCGATCTTGTCCATCACCACCGAATAGGTGTCCTGGTATTCGATGCGATGCGGCACGCCCATGCGTTGCAGGAAGTCCGGCAGGACGGTTGCCGGGAAATTCGGCTGACCCTGATCCAGATTGCAGGCCAGCAGATCGACCGGCAGGAGGCCGCGCCATTTCAGTTCGTGCAGGACAGCAAGCAGGGTATAGCTGTCCTTTCCGCCGGAAAGACAGACCAGCCAGCGCGTGCCGCGTTCGATCATCCCGTATTTGTCGATGGCATCCCGCACCTCGCGCACCAGCCGCTTGCGGAGCTTGCGGAATTCTGTGGTCGCGGGGGCGCCATGAAACAGCGGATGGATGTCCTCCGCCAGATCGTCGTCGGAAAGATGCAGATCGTCGGCCATTGGCCCCTCGCGCGCTGGAACGGCCTGCATATGCCAGAAGCGGCGCGCGCTTGCAAACCGGGCGTTGCCGGGGGATGACCCACCACGTGAGCGGAGCCGTCGCCTATCCGGGTGGATAGGTCAGAACAGACCCTGATCCCGCGCGATCAGCGCTGCCTGGGTGCGGTTATGCGCGCCGATCTTGCGATAGAGCGTCTTCATATGCAGCTTCACGGTCGGCTCGGTGATCCCGAGGTCGCGGGCGATTTCCTTGTTGGCCTTCCCCGCAACCAGCCCGCGCAGCACATCCATCTCGCGTCCTGACAGGCGCTGCACCAGCGGATGCGGTGCTTCTTCCTGCGCGGCGCGCAGAAACTCCAGCCGGTGCGCAGGGTGGACAGGTCGCGGTGCTGGCGATCCAGTTCCTGCAACATGGCAACGAACATGGTGGGCACGCCGTAGCAGGCGGTGGCACCTTCCGCCGCGATGGCGTCAAGCGTCTGCGCCGGGGTGAAGCCCTCACCGGGGAAGATCATCTTCGCGCCCTTGCTGACCGCGCCCAGCACACCCATCACCATGCCGAAGCAATGATAAAGCGGCACCGGAATGACCAGCCGGTCGGCTGAGGTCAGCGCGATGCGGTCGGTCACGAAACGCGCGTTGTTGACGATGTTGAAATGCGACAGCGTGGCGCCCTTGGGCATGCCGGTGGTGCCCGAGGTGAACTGAATGTTGATCGGGTCCGTGGGGGCCAGCCCTGCTTCGATCCCGTCCAGTTGTGCCAGCAGGGCAGGGGTGGCACGGCCGGTCAGATCGGTGAAGGCGATCATGCCGGAGGACGCGTCATCGCCCATGACCACGATATGCCGCAACTCCGGCAGGCGGGAGCAGGCCAAGGGCCCCTCACGGCCCAGTTCCGGCGCCAGTTCGCGGATCATTGCCACATAATCCGAGCTTTTGAACGAACGGGCCGTGATCAGCACGCGGCAGCCAACCTTGTTCAGCGCATAGTCGAGTTCCGACAGACGGTAGGCCGGATTGATGTTTACCAGAATGGCGCCGATGCGGGCGGTGGCGAATTGCGTCAGCACCCATTCCAGCCGGTTGGGTGACCAGATACCGACCCGGTCGCCCTGCGTCACCCCGAGTGACAGTAAACCGGCGGCGCAGCGGTCCACCTCTTGCGCGAAAGCCCGATAGGTCAGCCGCTTGCCTGTTTCGCAGAACACCAGCGCCTCGGCATCACCATGGCTGGCGACCGCCTCGCGCAGAAGCTGCGGGATGGTGGCCTGTTTTAGCGGTGGTTCCCCGGGGCCGGTGACATGCGACAGCCCGTCTTTCGGGGCAGCGCCTGCCGCCATTGCATGAGACATGTTTGATCTCCGGAAAGGGCAAGGCCCGCCCGGCGGGCCGGGCAGGCGGAGCCGTCAATGGTGGCCTCAGCCGCGCGCGACGTTCAGAACCTGCATCTGGGTGTATTCGGCCAGCCCTTCGACAGACTGTTCCACCCCGAGGCCCGAGCCCTTGAAGCCCGCCATCGGAATATGCGGCCCGATGTTGAGCTGCTGATTCACCCAGATCGTGCCAGAGTCGATCTGGCCCGCGATTTCGGTTGCCTTGTCCAGATCGGCGGAATGGACAGACCCGCCCAGCCCGTATTCGGAGGCATTGGCCCGCGCTATCACGTCATTCACATCGCTGAAGCGGATCACCGGCAGGATCGGGCCGAACTGTTCCTCGTCCACGATACGCTGGCCGTCGGTTACATCACGCACAATGGTCGGGCTGATGAAATAGCCCTTGCCAGTGCGCAACTCGCCCCCGGCAATGATGCGGCCGCTGGTGCGGGCATCTTCCAGATAGCCCTTCACCTTCTCGAACTGCGCCTTGTTCTGGATGGGGCCGACGGTGGTGCCCTGCTTCAGCCCGTCATCCACCACGGCGGCCCTGGCGATGTCGGCCAGCGCGTCGCAGAAATCGTCATAGATCGCGTCATGCACATAGGCGCGCTTGATCGCGAGGCAGACCTGACCCGCGTTGAAGAAAGCCCCGCCATAAACTTTTTCGGCGGTCGCGCGCACGTCGACATCGGGCAGCACGATGGTCGGATCATTGCCGCCCATTTCCAGCGTCACGCGCTTCATCGTGTCGGCGGCGCTGGCCATGATGCGCTTGCCGGTCTGAGACGATCCGGTGAAGCCGATCTTGGCGATGCCCGGATGGGTGGTCATCTTCGGGCCGAGATCATTGTTGTCGGTCAGGATGTTGACCAGCCCCGCGGGCAGGATACGGGCGCAGATCTCGCCCAGCTTCAGCGTGGTGACGGGTGTTGTCGGTGCGGGTTTGAGGATGATGGCATTCCCGGCCATCAGCGCAGGCCCGATTTTCCAGCAAGCCAGCAGCAGCGGGAAATTCCACGCGACAATGGCGCCGACCACGCCCAGAGGCTTGTGCCGGGTCTCGATGCGGAATTGCGCATCGTCCTGAATGATCCGGTCGGGCAGCTGCAGAGTCGAGGTATGCAGCAGGTAGCCCTGGCTCCACTCCACCTCGCCCGCCGCTTCGGGCAGGGGCTTGCCCTGTTCCATGGTGATGGTCCGGGCCAGATCGTCGGCATTGGCGCGGATGGCGGCGGCCAGATCCTCGATCACGGCGCGGCGCTCGGCCATGGTGGTCCTCGACCAGATCTTTTGCGCCGCCGCTGCGGCGGCGACGGCCTCGTCAAGTTGGGCTTCAGTCGCGTGCGGAACGCGCGCGAAAACCTCTTCGGTGGCAGGGTTGATGACGTCAAGCATGCGCTCGCCTGCCACCAACCTGCCGTTGATGAGCATTTTGTAATCCATGGCTTCCTCCCTCGACGGCAGACCGCCGTCTCTGGGCAGAGCTTAAACAGGCGAAGCGGGTGGTGTCTGGGGCTGCGGCGCCAAATCATCCGCGTGCGGTGCCAAAATAATCAAGCTAAATCAATGGCTCGTAAGAGAATTGGCAAAGGGGTGCGGAAGCCGCGCCCGGATCGTCTGCAAGGCTTGATCCGGGCGCCTTTCTGGTTTTGCCTTAGTTCGGCAAGGCTCCGCAGAAGCCGCCCGATGCGGCAAGGCCAGAGCCGAAGGCAAAGACCACGGGTGCCTTGTAAGGGTTGGGCGGTGTGGTCGTGAGGTCGAAGGCCAGCAGCCCGGCAAGACCAAGGACCAACAGCGTCGCGGTGAAACGGCGGGTCATGCGCGTGCCTCCAGCCCGACCATCGGGCGAATGCGGATGCCGACAAAGGCCCCTGCGAAGGCGGCCGCGAACCAGACCCAGCCGTGCAGGCTGCCGGTAGAGATGCCCGAGAAGAAGGCGCCGACATTACAGCCAAACGCCAGCCGCGAGGAATAGCCCAGCAGCAGCCCGGCGATGATCGTGGCGATCCAGGCGCGGGCCGGATAGCGCGGCAGGGGCTGTGACAGGCCGCCGCTGCGCCATGTGGCGACACCGAACGCCCCGGCGATCAGGCCAAGATTGGTCAGCGAGGTATAATCGGTCAGCAGAGAGCTTTGCAGTCGCTCGACCGAGCCCGGCGCGCTCCAGAAAGCCGAGCCGGACAGATCCGCCCCCATGGCGCTGGCGCCCTTGGCAGCCCAAAGGCCCAGACCGTAGACCACGCCCCAGGGCTGGCCCGCGATCAGCAGGTTGCCGATGCCAAGGGCCGCAAGCAGCAGGGCCGCGACGACATAACGTGTCGGCAGGCGCCGCGTGCCGGGTTTGCCAAGCAGCCAGAACAGCCCGGCTACCAGCGCCAGCCCTGCCAGCGTCACGCCAAGCCCGAAGCCGCCGCGGAGCGTCAGCACCGGCAGCGCACCGAGGCTTGTCCACCAGACCAGCCCATAGGCCCCGGCGAAACTGCCGATGGCAAAGAACGGCAGGGCCAGCAGTCCGACCGGATTGCCCGAGCCCGCATTGACCAGCGTGCCCGAGCCACAGCCCAGCACCACCTGCATCGCTGCGCCGAAGGCAAAGGCGCCACCGATCATGGCCCAGCCGATCGGAGCCTGTGCCCCCGACAGCTCCCCCGGATGGCTGCTGAGCAGCGGGATGGCCACGACCGCGACAAGGGCGATGGCCAGAAGCTGCGCCAGCACCCCGGCGGGTTCGCGCCGCAGGATCATCGCCCTCCACGGACCGGCAAAGCCGAAGCGCAGCCCCTCCAGCGTGATGCCGAAGCCGAGGCCGATGGCCAGCATCAACCCGTAGCGCGCGCCCACGAACAGCGCGACCAACGCCACAGCCGCCAGCGCCCCCGCGAGCAGGCCCGCGCGCCGAAGGCCCTGACCGGATGGCCGTGCCGAAACCGTGCCGGCGGCGGACATCAGTTGCCGCCCGTCAGTTGATTGAGCAGGTTGGTGAACAGCCCCGGCTGGTTCGCCATCTCGCCATCGGTATGGGAATATTCGACCATCGAGGCGGGATAGAGCCGGACATTCTCGATCCCAGCCAGTTCGGACAGCGCGAACCAGTCGGTCGCGGCCCAATGGCCGGTGTTGCAGAAGGACACCACCTCGTCATTCGCGCCGATGCCCAGCCGCGCCTTCAGCGCCGCCACATCGCCTGTCGGGTTGATCGCCGTGGCGCCCGCGCGGAAGAATTCGGTGTAAGGCAGATTCTGCGCGCCGGGCAGCGTGCCCGGACGGGCTGCGGCGGGAGCGGCCTTCTTGCCTTCAAAGAAGGCGGGCGGACGTGCATCGACAAGGATGGCCTTGCTTTTGCCCGCGACGACATCGCTGACAGCCGCAGTATCGGCGGTCCAGGTATCGTTCCAGGTGATCGTCAGGTCGGTCGGCGCCGGGGTCACGGCGGTGGTCGAGATCGGCAGCCCGGCATTGGCCCATGCTGTCGCCCCGCCGTTCAGCACCGAAAGTTCGGTAAAGCCCGAGCTTTTCAGCGTCCAGTAAACCCGCGCGGCGGCACCGAAATCGGTATCGGTATCGCCCTGCGACACGATGACCACCGGCCGCGCCGGATCGAGGCCCAGCGATTCATAGGTTTCTTCCAGCTTCTCGACCGGGGGGACGGCGCCCGGATTCTCCTCGGGGCCGCGGAACAGGCCGTAGGGCGCGGAAACCGCGCCTTCGATATGGCCCTCGGCATAGCCCTTGGCGCGGATGTCGAGGATGATCGGCGCGTCGGCGCTGGCGGCGGCCAGCTCCGCAGGGGTGACCAGCGGGCCAAGATCGGCTGCGAAAGCAGTGCTGGCAAACAGCGCGGCGAGGCCTGAAAGAGGAACAAAGGCAAGACGGGTCATCGGGGTTCTCTCGCTGAAGGAGGCTTTTGTTCTCATTTCATGGGTTCTTGTCGGATGATCAAGGAACCAATCCTGCCTCCTTGGGTATTTTGCCGGGATATTTTCTTGGCCTTTGGCTGTGCGCGCGCGCAGTTGAATCCCTTCAGCGCGGCGGCGGGAATATCTGCACCCGATCCCGTGCCAGAGGGGAACAGGTTTCTTTTTTGCCGGAACAGGCGGGCAAATCCCAAAACCCGCCCGGCCTGTGTCGCGGGGATCGGTTGACAGCTTCATTTCCGCAGGCAAGGCTCTGGGGGTTGCCGAAAGACCCTGCTTGCCATGACCCATTTCCAACTCGACACCAACGCGCTGGACCCCGGCCAGCGGATTGCTGAATTCGAAGCGGCCTGCGCGCAGGTCTGTCAGCTGATGGTTGCGCCGACGGGCGAGGATTTCGCCTCGCGCACCTCGATTGCGCTGATCGGGCAGGCGGTCTTTGCCGATACCAGCCATTCCGCCTGCGTGACCAGCAGGACCCTGGCGCTGGCGGCGGGAACGGGTGACAATATCCTGCTGCATATCCCGTTTTCCGGCGGCTTCACCATTCGTCAGCGGGGTGGCAACGAGCAGGCCTGCGCGGTGGGCTCGATCTACCTTGATCCGACCGGGGAGCCGGGCGTCGCCCGGTTTGAGGGGCAGGGCGCGCATGCCTTCTACCTGTCGCTTCCGCGTGCGCTGCTGGCACCGGCGGGCGACAGGCTTGCACTTCGGGCGCAGATCGCGCTGACACCGCAATGGCGACTGATGCTGGCCTATGCCCGTGCCATCCACGCCGAGGCGGCGCAGTTGTCGACATCCGATCTGGAACAATGCGGCACGCATCTTCAGGATCTGGTGATGCTGGCGATCGGGGCCGACCGTGAAACCGAACAGATCGCGCGGGGACGGGGCGCGCGCGTTGCGCGGTTGCGGGCCATCAGGGCGGACATCGAGCGGCACCTGACCAGCCCGGATCTTTCGTCCGGCTGGATAGCGGGGCGTCATGGAATCTCGCCGCGCTATCTGCGGGCACTTTTTGCCGATGAGGGTACCTCGTTCACGGAGCACGTCCTGAGCAGGCGTCTGATGCTGGCCTGTCGGCGCCTGTCTGACCCGATGCAACATGGGCTGCCGGTCAGCCGGATTGCCGCCGAAGCGGGGTTTGGTGACCTCTCCTGGTTCAATCAGCGGTTCCGGCAGGCTTTCGGACAGACCCCGACTGAAACGCGCAATCTTGCTCTCCAGCGGTTGCGCGACGGGGAGCAGGGTTCCGTCTGACCCGCATTCACTGCCGCTCGGCCCAAGACGCGCGGCCATTCTCGCAGCATGATCGCGCATGACCATGAGCCGGAGACCGCCATGCCCCTGATTTGTCATCGTCTGTGCGCGACGCTGCTTGCGCTTGGCCTGGCTGTGCCTGCCATGGCCCAAAGCCGCACGCTGATCGTGATGGACGGGTCGGGCTCGATGTGGGGGCAGATCGACGGGCGACCCAAGCTGGAGATTGCGCGCGAGGTGGTGGCCGATGTTCTGGCGGATATGCCCGCCGACCGGGTGCTGGGACTGATGGCCTACGGGCACCGGGAACGCGGTAATTGCGCGGATATCGAACTGATGGTGGCGCCCGAGGCCGGCAGCGCGGCGGCGATCCTCGATGCCGTCCGGACGATGCGGTTTCAGGGCAAGACCCCGTTGACCGAGGCCGTGCGACAGGCGGCCGAAGCATTGCGCAGCACGGAGGAACCTGCAACCGTGGTGCTTGTGACCGACGGGATCGAAACCTGCGAGGCCGACCCCTGCGCGCTGGCCACCGAGCTGGAACAGTCCGGCGTCGATTTCACCGCGCATGTCATCGGCTTTGGCCTCACTCGCGATGAGGCGGCGGAGGTCGCCTGTATCGCCGACAATACCGGCGGGCGCTATATCGAGGCCTCGGATGCCGGGGGCCTTGCAGGCGCGCTGGAGCAGGCGGTGAGCGGGGCAGAACTTCCCGCGCCGGAACCTTTGCCCGAACCGGAGCCCGATGCCCCGGCGCGCCATTTCCCCGGCGATGTCTGGATGCCCGGTTTCGCCATTGCCACGACAGGCCAGAGTTTTGGCCCCGACCTGCCGGAACCCGCCGCTTTCGACTTTCCGGCAGACGGCACCGCCGAAGCCTGTCGCGCCATCTGCGAGGCTGACGGCGCCTGCGGGTCATGGCGTTTCGAACCCGTCGGCAGCTTCTTTGTGGAGCATGCACGCTGTTTTGCGTTCCGGCCAGGCACCGAGTTTCGTCCCGATGTCTATCCCGTTGCCGATGGTTTCGTGTCGGGCATGAAGCCGGGTGTTCCGGGCCTGACCTCGCCCTATGTCGCGATCGGCGCCAATGTGACCGCGCGCCTGACGCCGACCGGGCCGGTTCTGCCGGGTGAAGCGTTCACCGTGCTGTGGGCTGGTCCCGCCGGAGCGGATGACTGGGTCGGGATCGTGCCCGAGGGGCAAGAGGACACATCCGGGGATCTCTCATATTTCTATGTCGCGGAAACCATAGAGCCGGGGGATCGCCCCGAAGGTGCGGGCAGCATGACGGCGCCAGACGCGCCGGGGCGCTATGTGCTGCGCTACGTTCTTGGTCGCAGCGCCGACCGTCGTGTCATCTTTTCCATGCCGCTGGAGGTGGGGAGTGATGCAGGCGTTCCCGTCCAGATCCCGGTGCAAATTTCGCCCCCGTCCGGATACGAAAATGATCCGGTCTCGTGGAGCGCGGTGCCGCTCACACCCCTGGCTTCTGCGCCCGAGGCCGTGGCGATGCCCGAAGCCTTTTCCAGCGCTTGGGAGACCACGCTTTACCCCGGACGCTGGCAGGTCGAGGGGCTTTCTGCCGGGGGGATGTATTTCGCTGCCGAGATCGAGGTAACCCCAGACAGGGCTCGGACGTTCGAGATCCCGGTGGGCTTTGAGCAGGCGGGAATGGGCGAGGATGCCCCCCCTGCCGAGCCGGTGCCTCTGCCGGGTGCCACCCCCTATAAAGATGCCGCGACCGGCCTGTCGTTTAATCTGCCAGACGGATGGCAGGCGGAGGAGGCGTTCTTCGCGGAAACGGCTGCCGGGGCGAGGGCACGCTTTCCGGGCGTCACGTTGACGGGGCCGGATGACAGGATGCTGGTGCTCAATCCGCTGCAATGGCTGGCGCAGAACGGTCCATGCGAGGAAAGCGCGCTGGGGCCGCTGTGCGTCTTCGGGGGGACAGACGCTGTGACCGATGGAGCAATGGCCGTGATTCTGCCCAGCCTGTCGATGGCCAAGGCACCCTCTTTCGGGGGTGTCGCGTTCCGGCCGGCCGGCGACGCCCCGATTTCCACGCTTGTCCCCGGATGGAGCCCCGAATGACCCGTCTTGCCCTGAGTATTGTCACCCTCCTGGCGGCGCCCCCCGCGCTGGCGCAGGAAAAGCTGGTTGTCGCGGATTGCGGCGCGGGCGGTTGCCGCTGCGCACTGGCGGCGGTGACGATGGAAGAGGCCGAAGTCGTTCTGGGCACTGCTGCACCTGCGGGCAGCACGACGCTTGTGCGCTTTGACGGCGATTATATCTGGAGCCGCCTGTCCCTGCGCGAGATCGACCTTGCCGCCGGTGGCGACGGGGAATGCCCGCTGGAGCTTTTCGATGTGATGTTGCCGGAGGATGGCAAATGGATCGGCACCGTGACCGGCAGGCAGGTTTCGCACTGCCCGGCCGGTCTGGATGCGGCGCTGGACCCGGTGACCGATGCGCTGGTCTTCCCGCGGGATATCGTCTGGAACGGTGCCTTCCATCCGGACAGGTTCCGCATGGAAGGCGCGGCCCGCGCAATCGACTGGAGCCGCGTGGATGACACCCGTTTCACGGGGAAGGGGCCCGCGGTGAGTCAGTCGGGCGCGTCCTCGCTGGTGGACATTGGTGTCACCTATGACGCGCGGCTGGTTGACCCGCGCCTTGCCCGCATCGAAGTGCAGTTGAAGGTGCGGGCACAGGGGGCTTCGCAGGCCGTGATCGACGCGGCGGGGCTGGGCAAATGTGATGTGCGCGTCACCGTCGACATCGCCAAGGCCTCGGGCTGACCCGGCTGCGCGGGCGTGGTTTACGGCGCACCAATCTGCCGGGCCAGTTTTCCCAAGGTCTGCAAGCCAAGTTCGATGGCGCCAAAGCCTTTGGCCTGCTGGAACTCGGCCGCCGAACTGAAGATCATCGCCAGCGTGACGGTTGTCGTGCCATCCGTCTCGTCGAACTGGGCCCAGGCGTCGGCGTGTTTCGGCCCGTTTTCGCCCCAGAGCAGCGTATAGCCCAGCCGCTCGGGCTGTCGAAGTTCGCCATAGCGGTGATGGTTGGGGAAAACCGTGCCGTCCGGCCCGATCATGTCAAACACCCACTCTCCGCCCGACCGCAGGTCGATCCGTTTCGTACGGCAGGAAAACCCCTCTGGTCCCCACCATTGCGGTAAGGTGTCCGGGTTTACCCAGGTGTCCCAGACCAGTTGCCGCGGCGCCCTGATCGCCCGCCGGATCACCATGGTCCGTTCGGCGGTCGCTGCGAGATTGCCAAGCCCGGCATCGAAGCCCTGTCTATAGCCTGGCTCCATGTCCCCTGCCATCGAGGAAAGCTGCACCGTGACCGAGAGGTGGGAGCCTGCGCCCTCGGGGGTGAAATCTGCCGTGACCATGGCTGCCGATTGCACCACGCCATCAACGGAAACGACCTCGTAGTTCACGCTGCGCTGCGCCTGCTGCATGTCCAGCCACCCGACCTCGCAGCGGATGTCAGGTTGTCCGTCGACCTTGCACAGGGAGATTTCGCGCCCGCCAGTCCGGCTGTCAGCTTCCAGAAACTCAACCGAGACGGCGGGCGTGGGGGCCGCCCAGACCGCGCGTGCGGCGGGCGCGGTCCAGGTCTGCCACAGGGTCGCGACGGGTGCCGCAACCTGCCGTTCAAAATGCAGCGTGGCAAAGCGGCCCATCACATCAGCCCGCGCGCATAGGCTTCGAGTTGGGTCGCGACCGTGCCCCAGCCATCGAAGAAGCCCATGGCCTCATGCGACTTGCGGGTCTCGGGATTGCGGTGGCGGGCGATGGCCGTATAGGTCGTGCCGCCATCCGGGGCATCCGACAGCAACAGGATCGCTGTCATGAACGGCTCCGGCGCGGGTTTCCACCCCTCGGTATAAGCATCTGTAAAAACAAGCTTCTCGCCCGGCACCACCTCCAGATAAACGCCGCGATTGTCCATCACGTTGCCTTCCACCTCGAAGGTGGTGTTGAAGCGGCCCCCGACCCGCAGGTCGATATCCACCGCCGTCACCTTGTGCGGGGTGGGGATGAAGAAATGCGGGATATGGCGCGGCTGCGTCCAGCATTCCCAGATCAGTTGGCGGGGGGCGGCAAGGGTGCGGGTAAAGCTCAGATCGGTATCGGGGTCGAGATCGGTGGTCATTTCGCGCGTTCCTCCATGATCTTCATGACATAGGAATCAAGCCGGTCGAGGCGGCTTTCCCAGATGTTGCGTTGTTCATCCAGCCAGGTACGAACCGGCGCCAGCGCCTCGGGCACGATGGCGCAGGAGCGCACGCGACCGTCCTTGGACGTGGCGATCAGCCCTGCCTCCTCCAGCACCGAAAGATGCCGCATCACGGTCGGCAGACGCAGCCCGGTCGGGGCCGCAAGCTCCGTCACCGGCGCAGGCCCGGCCGCCAGCCGCGTCAGAAGCGCCCGGCGGGTCGGGTCTGACAGGGCGTGGAACAGCAGAGAGAGGTCAGAATCATACTTAGCCATGTGGCTAACAATGATCTTTCAACAAGATTTGGCAAGGAAAACTTTGCCAGTTGGCTAACTTTTGTGCGCTGCGGGCATGCCTGGAGGGGCTGGTCGTGTCCCTTGGGTCAGCCGAACTCTGCGGACGAACCTTCTGGCAGGATTTCCAGCTCGCCATCGGGCAGGGGCTGTTGCAGGCGGCGGGCACGTTCGAACGGGGCTGTCAGCCAAATGCGCCAGTCCTCTGGCCGGGTCAGGATGACCGGCATGGCCTTGGGGTGGATGTCTGCCACCTCGCGGTTGGGCGCGCAGGTCAGGAAGGCAAAGGCGTCCACAGTCACGGCGCCCTCCTTCAGCTTTCGCGTTGAGGTCCATTCGGTGCGGATACCGGCAAAGAAGGCCACTGGCGGTTCGCGGCCAAGGGTAAACCAGACGGGTTTCCCGCGCATCGGGCCGGGGCGGCTGTCGGGTTCGGCGAAGCTGGTAAACGGAACCAGGCATCGATGCGGCACCGCCAGCCAGCGCCGCCAATGCGGTGAGTCAAGGTTGCGGATATTGGTGACGCCGGGGTCAACCTTTCTGCCGGTGAGGAATTGCGGCGGCGTCGGCATACCCCAGCGTCCCATGGATATATGGTAGCCGTGCGCCCCGTGCCGCAGGATCGGCGCGGCATAATCCGGCCAGATGCCGGGCAGGGAGGGCAGATTGCCCGTCAGATCCTCGATGACCGCATCGTCATCGGTGATCTCCCGCAGCGCGTGATGGATGTCGTCCTGTGACTTTGTTTGCGCATAGAGGTTGCACATGCAGATCTCCCGGCGGGCGTTCTGCGCGGAGCTTACGGGATCACCGTCTGACGCAACAGATGTGGGGAGCAGGCTGAGCCGCCGGGAGCGAGGCATCAGTGATGCCGCGCCTGACGGTATTGGGTTGAGGTGTGAGTCGCGTTGGGGTGTTGGGGGGGGCGGTTTGGTGCTTGGGCGCGTGCATCGTCTGGCTTTTCTGGGGTGATTCTGTTGTTTGGTCAGTCTGTTGGCGGGTGCGGCTGTGGATAACTCGGTCGCGCCTGATTTTCGGGTCGTACGTCTTTTCAGCTTTTTTCAGGAAAATAAGGGTTCTGTGACGGTTGGATGAAGAAAGTTGTGTTTTGGGTGTTTTTTGCTCTTGCGGGTTTTTGGGTGTGGGCCTAGAAGCTGCCTCACCGAAACGGAC
>Ga0209958_1000951_pt1 | contig 30487 bp, 35 predicted proteins | sample ThiBio_inoc_plan_FD_183942 | JGI IMG/M metagenome (GOLD analysis project Ga0209958, IMG submission 183942) | Wastewater bioreactor microbial communities from Cape Town, South Africa - Thiocy_inoc_plan (SPAdes) | ecosystem: Engineered > Bioremediation > Thiocyanate > Unclassified | place: South...
TGAGCCGCTTTTGGAAACATCACTAATGCTGTCGCTTTTGCCGTACGCCCTTGGACATTGACCATGTTATAAGTCATTACTTTAATTGACGATGCATTTTCTACCTTATCTTTCGAATAAGTTGTTTCAGACAGATAGGTTTTTCCCGAATCCACCCCAGTGTAATCATCATCACTATCATTACATGCGGTTAAAAATAATGCCGAAATAGAGAATGTCATTGCCAACGCAATTTTAGACCGTTTCATAAAATATCCTTTTAGTCCTTGTTTTATTTTAAGCATGAAACTACATGCCACATTATTAAGGCATAAAAAAAGTGCCCTGCATAGGACACTTTTCAACTATTCAGTCAATTTAAAATATGAATTCTAAAAAAATTCCAATGAAAATGATCAGTCCCACCCAACGATTGTGACGGAATGCCCAAAAACAGATTTGTGGATCACGATCTTTGGTTTTAACCGCTTGATAAACAAAATCAGCAGCGACGATCAACAATGCCGCCAACCCAAATGGCAATAACAGATTTTCCAGATATAAAGCTCCACCAATCAAGATCAGACTTAAAAGCTGTAACAACCCGATAATTTGAATATCATAACGGCCAAATAGAATCGCTGTCGATTTCACGCCAATCTTCAAATCATATTCACGATCAGTAATTGCATATTGGGTGTCATAAGCCACTGTCCATGCCAAATTGCCGAAATATAAAAGCCAGCAGGTTAAATCAGGTGTTTGCCCTACCGCTGTATAAGCCATGGGAATCGACCAAGAGAATGCAGCGCCTAAGAAAACTTGAGGTAAATTGGTATAGCGTTTCATGAAAGGATAAATAAACGCGAGGAATAATGCACCAAATGACCAATAAAAGGTTTCAATCGGAAGAAAAAATAATAACGTCGCACTGGCACCGACTAAAACCAAAAAAACAAAAACAGCTTCGCGAGGGCGAATGATACCTGTTGCTAATGGACGCGTTTTGGTTCGCTCAACATGAGCATCCACCTTCCGATCAGCAAAGTCATTGATGGCACAACCTGCTGCACGCATAAAAATCACGCCTAAGATCATAATAAATAGGATCTTGAAATCAGGCATCCCTTTTGAAGCAACCCATAAAGCCCACATGGTTGGCCAAAAGACCAATTCGGTACCAATTGGTTTGTCAAAGCGGCATAGATAGTAATAGGCTTCTAAACGTTGCCGCCATGTTGTGTGTTGCACTGTTTCCATGATGAATCCTTAGAGTCAATGCTGTCGAATAAACTGTTCAAATGCAGGAAGAAATGTTTCTTGCACGATAAATTTGCAGCCATGCCAAGTATAGCAACTTTGTCTGGTCCAACCTTCCTCAAGATAAATGACGCGTCTTTCGCAGGCAGGATTGGTTCGTTGAAATAAAAACCAACCAATAGGCTTATTACGAATATGCCGAAATAATCGTGCTTTCTTATGTAAGCTTAAAATCGGAAAGATACTTTTTGCTTTTACCCAAGCTTCTGTTTCGCTGCCATAAAGATTGGTTTCACGCACCCATGCAATATGATGTGCTGGCATCTGCATCCACCGGCTATCATTGAAAGTAAGCCGCTGAAAATGTTCTTTAAGACGTTCGACATGAAACTCCCCCTCACCCAGATCAGTCAATTGCTGAGTAAGAGAACCAGATGCATACAACCATTTTTTCAATTCAGTTGGGATCTCTCGTCCCTTAATTCTGTTTGGTCGTAAATTTCGCATGCTTGGCTCACTAAAAACATCGCGATTAGTGTACATGAATTTTTTTATAAAAATGTAGGATTTATTGATCAATCACAGCAAGTACATCTCTCCACACATATCATACAAAGAATCTAAAAATTATATAGAACAGTGAAATTTAAAAAATTAATTGAAAAAATTTATAATTTCAAAACTTCTTCCTTAAAGACAAATTCCTTTGTAACACCGAAGTATTTTAAATAAATCTTTTTTCTATTTAGTTCTACAAGAATATGAGTTGATAAGTCATTCAGTACCCTATTTACACGATCAATAACTTTCTGTTTTATCTCTGTACTTTCTTCTTCAAGGACGTCATCACTTATATTTTGGGCAATCAATTGATCAAAATATATTTGATAGTATTGATAAACCAAGCACATATAAGGATCAAGCCTTTCATAGTCAAAGCTTTCAGGATAAAGAATCAACTGACCAGAATCAAACCAGAACTCTATAGATATAAAATCCCAATCCATACTATTTATCTGATCTTTAAAGGTTTCCAAATAATACAGAAATAACTTTTTAAAATCCTCAGAGAACTGATTATTAGATAAAGAAACTGCCTGTTTTGAAATCGCTCCTACAAATTCTTCTGTCGTTTTTAATTCGATTAAACTCACCCTAGCCTCTATACCTCAATATAAACTAACCAATAAATATAATATGAACTGTCCTAAAACTTTAAGATAGATACAACTAGATGTATTAAAATTGCCAAAAAAAAGCTCGCCGAAGCGAGCTTTTTTAGACTGGATGTATTACAGGCTGTAGTACATATCAAATTCAACTGGGTGAGTCGTCGTGTTAAGACGACGTACATCTTCAGTTTTAAGTTCGATATATGCATCAAGCATTTCTTTAGTGAATACACCACCTTTCAACAGGAACTCATGATCCGCTTCAAGTGCAGCAATCGCCATTTCCAAGTTGTGCGCAACTGTAGGGATTTTTGCTTCCTCTTCAGGAGGAAGATCATATAAGTTCTTGTCAGCAGCTTCACCTGGATGGATCTTGTTTTGGATACCGTCAAGACCAGCCATCAACAATGCCGCAAAACCTAAGTACGGGTTCATTAATGGATCAGGGAAACGTGCTTCGATACGCTTGCCTTTAGGGCTAGAAACGTAAGGAATACGGATAGAAGCAGAACGGTTACGTGCTGAGTAAGCAAGCATAATTGGTGCTTCGTAGTGTGGAACCAAACGCTTATAAGAGTTTGTACCTGGGTTAGTAATCGCATTCAACGCACGTGCGTGTTTGATTACACCGCCAATGAAGAATAATGCCATTTCTGATAAACCAGCATATTCATCACCAGCAAACAAGTTCTTGCCATCTTTAGAGATTGACATGTGAACGTGCATACCAGAACCGTTATCACCCACCATTGGCTTAGGCATGAATGTCGCTGTTTTACCATATTGGTGAGCAACGTTCCAAACTGCATATTTGAACTGTTGAACTTCGTCCGCTTTACGAACTAAGGTATTGAAGCTCACACCAATTTCTAATTGGCAAGAAGCAACTTCGTGGTGATGTACTTCTACACGACCAGGACCCATGATGTCTTCAATACGTGCACACATTTCAGCACGCATGTCTTGATGAGAGTCAACTGGAGGAACTGGGAAGTAACCGCCTTTAACGCGTGGACGGTGACCAGAGTTACCTGCTTCGTAGTCTTTACCTGTAGACCAAGCAGCTTCTTCAGCGATCAATGTGTGGCGCGCACCAGACATGTCGATGTCCCATTTCACTTCGTCAAAAACGAAGAATTCAGGTTCTGGACCAAAGAATGCTGTATCACCGATACCTGTAGATTTTAAATATTCTTCAGCACGACGAGCAATCGAACGTGGGTCACGCTCGTAACCTTGACCAGTTGAAGGCTCGATTACGTCACAAGTCACAACAACTGTAGGCTCAGCAAAGAACGGGTCAAGAAAACCTGTTTCAGCATCTGGACGTAAGATCATGTCAGAAGCTTCAATGCCTTTCCAACCAGCAATTGAAGAACCATCAAACATTTTACCGTCTTCAAATGTATCTTCATCAATGGTATCAGCTGGGTAAGTTACGTGTTGCTCTTTACCCTTAGTATCAGTAAAGCGAAAATCGACCCATTTTGCGCCACTTTCTTTGATGAGTTGAAGGACCTTGTTCGCCATGCTCATTTGCTCCAATGAAGTTTTTATGCACTTGTTAAGTGCGTGTTAGTTGTTGATGTATAATTAGCAATTATCATACCAACAATTTAAAAGCATACCTAAAACATTGAAATTCTTTGCAGAAAAAATGCTTTAGGTTCCCTGTCCTATGCCTACTATAATGTCTGCATTTAAAAATGCACCATATTTAAACATTCCTATTTTAGCGCGTCCTCAAAAAAGACATAATGAACCAAAATAGTGCAATACATATAACAAAGAACCAATGTAGTGCCAATTACGCTTTTATTATTCGCGTAAATTGGCTTTTTATATCATTCTTTTCAACATCATTCCAATCAATTCATTTAGACTTTCGATTCACATTTAGTTTTTCCCCTCAAGCCTTTCAATTACAAAAATTTATGATCAATTAGCAGCTCATTTCAACAAACAAAATTACCCTTTTATTCTGCCGTTAATCCTTTGAAAATTTTCCACATGAATGATCCATTTTGTTATGATGATTTCCCGTTGTCGCTAGAATAATCTTTTCTCTATTTAAGATAGATGGAAAAAAGACAGCGTACGAATCGGTTTGTCGAACTCAATAGCACATTTAAGTGCTTATATTTCAAAAGGTTATAATCATGCTTCTAATGATTGAAAGGAAGCACTGATATTCGCTGACGTTCGTTAGCGTTCGACTCAATTTAAATCAATTACAATTCAAAATTATTAAAGTCCGTTGGCGTCCGCTAACGTTCGGTGACATTCACAACTTTTGTGAGTAAGATTGTGAGTATTCATTTTTCTTTTTAAGTTACTCACAGATTTCTGATGCTCAACGACACCAAAATAAAACAACTCAAACCACAAGATAAAACCTATCGTGTTGCGGATCAAGGTGGTCTATGCATCGAAGTGCGTACGAATGGCTCTAAGCTATGGCGTTTTAGATATCGTTTCCTAGGTACTGCAAAGATGATTAGTTTGGGTGAGTACCCTCTTGTCACTTTGGCACAAGCTCGGCAAAAAACGTTAGATCAGAAATTATTATTAGATCAAAATATTGATCCTTCACAAAACCGACAAGAAGAAAAAGCAAGAGCGCTGTTGAATCAAGCGTGCACTTTAGAGAGTGTGGCCACAGAGTGGTACAACAAACGGAAAGATAAAAAATCTATAAGCTATAAAAGATCAGTAGAAAAAGCCTTTGAAAAAGATATCTTCCCAACACTTGGCAAAAAGGACATAAAAAAGATATCTGCGTTTGATGTTCTTCAAATGCAAGAAAAGACAATGAAGCGAGTCTCTAAACAGCAGAATTATGGAACTGGTGAAAGTACAGCAATATTTAACAGGCAATTAGTCAGTCAAGTTATTGACTATGCTATTGCAACCTCGCGTTGTGAATATAACCCTGTATCAGCTCTCAGAAACACAGTAGAACGTCCACCAAAGATAACAGCTCGTCCAATGACTGAAGATGAAAAGGCAGTGTTTAACTCTTGTTTATCTACATACAATGGTGCAACAACAACGAAGAACGCGATTAAAACTTTAATTTATACAATGCTGCGTACCGTTGAAGTTATCCGCTTGCAATGGGATTGGGTAGATTTTGATAATGATCTAATCCGTATTCCACCAGCTACAGCAGAACAAAGAAAAAAGGGACAGCGGAATATTAAAAAAGATCGTGAACATTTAGTCCCTATCTCTAAGCAACTAAAACAAATCTTGCTTGATCAATGGGAGCAGACGAAAAACAGCGACCTTGTTTTTTCTAGTGTGTTTGATGTTACGAAGAGAATGAACAATACAACTGTGAATCGTGCTTTAGGCAATATGGGATATGAAAGCCTAACTGCCCATGATTTTCGTGCAACTGCATCGACAATGCTTCATGGTCTTGGCTATCCTTCTGATCATGTTGAGATTCAACTTGCTCATGTTGATAAGAATGTAGTCCGTGGTACTTATAACCATGCTAGCTATTTAGAAGAGCGTAGAGCAATGATGCAAGATTGGGCAGATATTGTGGATAGCTGGGGCAAACATTGAGCTTAATAGATACTATAAACCAACTAGAATATGACCTTGAAGATATGCCAGAAGACGCACAGGCATACCATTTAGACAACCATAGATTTATAAAAAAAATAGGTGAACGTTATTTTTATTATTTCATTAAAGACGCTGAATGGAACCTCTTTACAGGTGATGTAAATAAAGCAGATATCCTACCTTTGCACCTTCCAACAATAAAGAGCTTACTAAGACAACTTGAGTGGGTAATTCACGATGAGCCAAAGGAAGTATTGATAGATACTGTAATTAAAGAGATGCAATATCTGAACAGCCCTGAGTAATTTTCCCGACCAAATACACAATCCATAGCGACATCAAATGTCGCCTTCCTGTTTATCCACAGGTTTTTAAATTTGAATTCACAAAGGCACAGTTCTAACATTTATCTTGAATTTGTAACTTTTTCAAGATTGCCATGCGTGACCGAATCTTTGCCCTTGTTGATGTGAATAACTGCTATGTCAGTTGCGAGCGTGTATTCAATCCAAAGCTGAACAATAAGCCAGTTATTGTACTCAGCAATAATGATGGCTGTGCTGTGGCTCGATCACAAGAATCCAAAGATTTAGGAATTAAAATGGGTGTTCCACTATTCCAAATCAAAGATATTGTTGAGCAGAACAATGTTGTAGTGATGTCAAGCAACTACGCCCTATATGCAGAGATGAGCCGCAGATTTCACAATATTCTAGCTGGGTTTGTTGCCAATAATGAAGTTGAGCAATATTCGATTGATGAGTGTTTTCTTGACCTTACCTCTTTTGAATACTACAGGGACCTAGTTCAATACGGACATGAAATGAAGAACGTGCTTTGGCAGTGGTTAGGTTTGCCAGTATGTGTTGGAATTGGGAGAAGTAAAACAGAGGCTAAGATTGCTAACCACATTGCGAAGAAGAATAAACAGTTCAATGGGGTTTGTGATTTGGTACGCATGGATCCATGCAACAAAGAGGACTATCTATCAAAAATAGATGTGAGTGAAGTATGGGGAGTTGGCAGGAAGCATACTAAAAAGCTCCAAAGCATGGGAATTAACACTGTCTTTGATTTGGCTTGTAGTAATCCTATTCAGATGCAAAAGTTATTTAGCATAGTAATGGCCCGAACTGTGAATGAGTTGCAAGGTGTGTCATGCATAGAGATTGAAGATACACCACCAAGTAAGAAACAGATCATTTCTAGTAGATCATTCGGACAAAGAGTAACTGAGCTACAAGAACTCAAGGAAGCAATAGCAATGCATGCTCAAGATGCTTGTAAGCGATTGAGAGCGGATAAGTCTTTATGCGGTTGTCTTATTGTTTTCGCTCAATCCAATCCATTTGATAAGAATGTGCCCTTCTATAATCAATCTGTTTCATTCGCCTTTCCACAGCCTACTGATTGCGTCACAGACCTTGTTAAAGCTGCCTCTATTATGATCACACACGTTTATAAGCAAGGCATTTTATTCAAGAAATGCGGTATTGTGCTGACATGTATAGAACCTAAGTCATCACATATCTATGACCTGCTAACAGATATGAGTGAGATAGAAGAAAAAGAAAGATTGATGAAGGCTTATGAGGGTATCCAGGAAAAGTTCGGGAAAAAGAAAATCAGTATTGGCCCCTGCTTTCTTCCTAACCGTGGCTGGTCAATGTCTCGAGACAAATTGAGTAGCAATCCTTTCACTTGGAGTGGTTTGCTTAGAGTGAATTAACCCTGAACACACTGCAAGCAAACCGAAATATTGACATTTGTTTTAATTGTTTGTGCTGTGCATCCCGAGAACAGAAGACACAGCACTGTGACAAGCGAAGCAAGTTTGGATCGTTGGCACATATAGGTTACTTCTTTAGAAAGAGTGCTCGTTCAGCATCGCGACGACGAACTAGACCTTTCATCACCTTTCCGCCACCTTTATTCCATCGCGGAAACTGTTCTGCTGCACCGGCATAATCTTTGGCATTCAGCTTCTTCAAGAGAGTTGACGATGCAAAATTGCCAGAGCCAATGTTATAGACTAGGCTGACAAGAGCATCAAACTGGTTTTGAGATAAAGGAACTTTCACGAGGTTATTCACTGTAGTCTCAAATCGCTTTAAATCGTGGGCAAAGTAAGACTTGGCTTGATCTAGGGTGCATGAATCCCCCTTCTTAACTTTAGTACCATTTGGGTAAACTGTTGTGCCAATTCCAATAGTCCAAACCCCTACGCCATCATCATAGGCTCTTGTTCTCGTCCCCTCGAAACTTGCGATAAGATCAAGACCAACATTACTGGTTGTTTTGCTCATCATCCACCCCACTTATTGACGTTTTTCTTCAAGTATTCTTCAATAAACGTACTCCCCAAAATGCCTAGAGCACATGCAATAGCCACTAAAGCAATCGGGCTTAATGTTGGGAACTGAATTAAAACTACACCAGCAATAGAAGAAGTAGCTGAACCCAAAATAGTTCTACCTATAATCAAACGTACTGATAATGGGTCACTTGAAACTAAGAGCCTGCTCATACCGATTAGCCCTCCTACAATAAATAAGGTGAGTATTGTTTTTTCATGGTCTTGCATTCACTTTTCTCCAGATAATAAAAAAGCTCTAGTGCATAGCTAGAGCTTGAATTTGTTTATATTTAATTAGATTGTGATGCCACGACCAGCAGCATATTTGCGCAATCGAGTAATCCATTGCTGAATTTCAGCTTCTGTTAGAGCTGCATTATGTCCAATGTAAGCTAGAACTTGCGTTTGCCCATCATAAGTGCTTGTATAGTTAGCTCCAATTCGAATCTGACCTGAGCTAATAACTTTTGTTGAGCCAAGGTTATTATTTGCTGATGCGCCTGTTGTAATATTTCGAACTGTATTTCCTGTTGCTGTGGCTTGGCAAACATACAATGCCCAGTTTGTATTTACATTTCCTGAAATTGACGCACCAGCGCTTGTATTAGTGCCAGCATTGTTTCGTGTTGATGAAAATGTGATTCCTGTTGTTGCTGTGGCATATAAATTTGTGCCGAACACCCCTGCTTGCGCCCCACCATTACTAAAGAAACAAGCTCCAGTTGTTCCAACTGATACAAGTTTTCCAATAACAAAGAAAGTCATCTCTGTTGTTTCTGAGAATGCTGTAGTTAAGTAGCTTGTGTTATCTGTAAAAATACCACCTGAGCTATTGAAACTTGGGGTTCCAGTTACAGCCGCATCAGTGCCATTGTATAAAAAGTTATGAACTGCTTTTGCAAGTGAATCTACTGTGAAATGAATTGCTGAAAGACCTGTTTCTACTGGTGCAGCATAATAAGAGTTATCTGCTTCGCCTGTGCCATTTACAAAAATACGTGTCATCTAATTTCTCCAAAATTTAAATAATGTTGTCCGCTGCACATGCGATATATGCAGAAAGTGCATGAGCTAATTGATATCTGGCCGCATATTGCGGGTGAATGTCATCTGCAAGAAGTCCAACAAGCCCTCCGCTTAGATCGTCAGTTGTTGCTGACCCTGTAGTAATTGAATAGCCAGCCTCTGAAGTAGCCAACGCCCATGTAGGTGCTAAAAAGACTTTTCCATCACTTGCAAAATCAGCACGCAATTGCATGAGTTTCCGAATCACAGGCGCATATTCGTTCTGCCATAATCCATCCCGATCCTCATCTGCAGCAGCATTTGGTAGTGAAAGAATGATCTTTGAATTTGCCCATGCAGCCCTGATACGCTGAATCATGAGTTTCATTTCTGAATAGAATTGAGCTGAAAGAGTTGGCTCATCACGATCACGAATATCATTTGTGCCAAGCTGTAGAACAACAATGTCAGGCGTTGCTAAACTGAAACGAGACTGGTAATAAGTGAAGTCCAAAACATAGCCATTTCGAATGATTGATGGATCATCTCCACCAGTCGAAGCACGTAAAAATGCGTTATATTCTCGCTGTGTATCTTTTGGCAGAGCTAAGTATGCAGCCTCGTTACCTGGTGCAACAATCTGCGCACGATCAGTGATCAAGTAAGTGTAATCACCTGTTTCCCACCCTTCGCGCGCTTCACAATTCGGGCCACCTATTCCAGTCGACGGCTCACTATTAAGTGCGCCTTTCATGGTTCCAACAAAAGTCTGAGTATAGGTATAGCCGGTTAGGTATTGATTAATCAGATCAGCTAAACCACGGTTAGTAATCGAGTCACCAATCATTAAAATTTTTGGTGAAACTGCAGATTTACCCGATGTTGCAGCAATACGTGCTGTAAACGGGATGCGGGTGAGTTGATACTGTGTAGTATCTCGAAGAGTAATAAATCCTGTGCCCACATCTGATAAATTTGGCACATTGATTTGATCACGACCTGAATAGCTAAGCTGAGATGATTGTCCGCTTAGCGTTGCTATTACTTGTCGCGTTTTACACTGATCCTTGCGTTGTGCAAAAAGACTTGGAACATTTAAAACCAAAGGTTTTGCAGAAAAAGCGCATAGTGGTTGCGCATAAATTAAAGGCTGTGAAGTATCGATAACCGCTGCATAATCTTGGTCAATATAAGCTAAACGACCGACTTCAAAATAATCTGAACCAACAACAACAATTTCTGTATCAATTGATTTTTTAATCAAGTTATCAGCATCACTGATCTTGATACGGCCCATTTCAAAGTAATCAAATCCAAAGAAAACAACCTCATTACCGTGATTCTGGATTTCTATTACATTGTGAAGTCTTGCTGTTTGATCATTAAAGCGTGCAGTTTCAAAAAAATCATCCCCATATATTGCAAGACCTTGCTCAGTTGATGCCTTTATTAATGCTTCACGATCAGACCTTTCTATATCCGTATAAGCTTTAGCTTGAGTCAATGGATCATAAGCAGATTTTGTAAAGGTAGTGCCATCCCAATGCCAATCCCCGTCTTTTGATGCATCGGGATCATTGGTGACAGTGGCTTTTGAGTTTGCAGGGATATTTACAGAATCTGCTACCATTTCAGCATAAGTCTTATATGCTCTATTTCCAATTCCATTAGCATTAATTTGGTTCTGCAAATAGCTTTCAGCTGTAGTTGCCCGAGTGACTTCATTACTTATAGATAAACTTAGTGCACCTTCTGCCAACATGGCCCTGTTCGCTTCATCTTGTACTAGGGCTTGAGCGGTATTTGTGCTTGAAAAGATTGTTGCGCTTTGCTCAGAAAATACAGGATAACTATTTCTATTTCTAACCAAGAATGAGCAATTGCTTTGCTCAACAAAGATCTTTGCAAATGCACCACCATTAATGATGTATCCATTCTTTGTACGGATAGGTTGTAAGGCCGCTTGTGTCTTTGCTTCATCCCAATAAACAGAAATAGGGAACTGAATTGGGTCCTTATTTTTTTCACCGATAAAAATAAAGCCCTCGTTAAGAGGGCTTCCATCAATGTCCGTAAAGGGCACATAAGGGTTAATAACAAGGTTTGTCATTCTGCTTTCCTATGCTGGTAATTTTCTTAACTCAAGCCATGTGAGGATTGATTTAATCCCTGTGACCTTGTATTTGCTTGCTGGTGGAACAATGAAACTTACTGTTTTGGTTTGTGCGTCTTCATTAGCATTTGATGTGCGAACAATTGTTACCCCATCAACTTCACAAGTTGTATTCCGAGCAGCACTCGCTACATCACCAGTAATAATGATGTTGATCATGATTGGACTTTTGGTGTCGTTGGTGTACTCAGTATCGACTTCGCGCGTGGTCGTCAGGTCTTGCCACTTCTGGTCAAATCCGATGGACTTTTCAATAAAGTATTCAGCGTGTTTCTTAGGTGTAACAACCAAGTTGTCTGCCGTTCCTGCTGTGACTTCATCTTTGGTAGCAATGCGTGAAATACCCTTCACTTCTTCTGTGGCATCAACAATCTTTGCGTCTACCTGTGACTTTGAATAAACAGATAGGTTATCTCTAGCCTGTTCTTTGTTTGCTAGATCGTTAAGGTCCTGAGACTTTCGCAAAGTATCGGCGTTGATTGTTGCTTGAGACTGACCTGTTGCTGTGTCAATCACGGCATCAGTCGTTACACCCGGATTAAGATTGACTGCTGCCATATTCCAAACAGCAATCTTCTGTTTGTTCTGAACTTGAATTGAAACAATCGGTTCAGCACAAAATAACTGTCGTGGCGCACCATTCTTTACAACATAACCATTCCTAGTTTTCGCAGGGTTCTCTGCGGGCATTGTCAGTTCAGCATCGTAGAAAATGGCAATTGGAGAGAGAATCGGATTCTTATTCGACTCCCCAATAAAGATAAAGCCCGCATCTAGCGGGCTTCCATCTGTGTCACTGTAAATGGGAAAAGGAGTTGAGACTCTGTTGCTCATTCATTAGACCTCTTTTGTTCTGAAGTTGAACCTGCACGACCACTTTGTTGACTCAACTTCTCAGCCATATTTAAAATGTTCGTTAATTTTTCTGACCCAACAGGAAGTTCTTTTGAGGCAAGAAGAAGCCTTTGCCCTGCTTTGGTGGTGAATAAAACATTTGCGATTCCAATTGCTGTTGCTGTTTTAGCGGCAAGGGCTGCATTAGCTAAAGTTCCTCCAATCATTAACAAAGGCGCAACTCTGTTTCCTGTAGGTGGGTTTTCAGCGTATTGCCCAGCTCTTTCAACATGCCTCATCAACTTCAAAAATGAGTCCATTTGAGTCTTATCAGAACCTGAAAAAATATTTTCATATGGCTTACTAATCCGTTCAAACTCAAGGGCAAATTTTGCAGGGCTAAACACTCCTTTTGACTCATTTGAAGCCTTTTCTATAGCCTTATTAATCATCTCAAAGCGTAGTGCAGCTTGACCTTTAGGGTCCAAATTTCGATAAAAGTTTTTGGCCTTATCTCCTTGTCCAACCTTGATGAACGTATTGTAGATTTGGTCTGGTGTTTGACTTCTCATAGAGTTAGCTAATGCCTTGTCTCTCCCTGTTTGCCAATTACGATAAAATCCATTGGCATTTTTAAAGGCATTGATAAGTTCTGGCTTCCCACTTGATAGAGCAAAGTCACTCATGTCTTGATCTATTGAATTGCGAATAGCTGTTAAACCTGCGGTGCTTTCACCCTCTCTACCCCATTGATCAACAAGCTCTCCCAATCTCGATCTTGCATTTCTTAGTTCAGAGAAATTCACATTAATTGTTGGATCGGAAAGCTTCTCGCGAATTGATGTAAGTTCATTCAAAAGCCTGTCATTTGGTACAACCTTAGAGTCACCAGCAATAACATTGTCAATTGCTTGAACTGTGTTTGAAGTTGGTACTCTTAAATTTCCTGCTAGAGCTTCAACCCTGTTATACATTTGAGAAGCAATGTTTGAAGCTCTCCAACTTTTTACTTCCGCAGCTGCTTGCAATACCTTTCCAGTATCATCAGCATTATTGATAATTCCAACAATCCGCTGAGCGTTTTTATCACCTGATGCAGCAGCATTTTGAATATTGTTCAGACTTTTAAATTCGGTTGAAGAAAGATTCTGCTTAAATTTACTTAGCAATCTTTCTGCAGCTGACTTAATCTCAGTATGCTGTGCATTTCTAAATCCCGAAGTTCCTAAGATTGGTATTTTTTCCATCTCAACTTCTGCTCGTTGAATATGGGGATTTCTTCCAACATCACCAACAGAAGTCCGAATACCAAATTCATCACCAGCATTCATGATTTCTTGTGCAGGCTTTTGTATGTTGTTTTTAATAACATTAATGCCTTTCACAATACCAGATGCCAATACCTTCCCTAGCGTGCCGCCTATTGCTCCACCAGCTGCACCAAAGGCAGTATTATCTACACGCTGCTCTGAATCATTAGCAAAGCTAGCAGCAGAGATGCCAGCACCTGATAAAGCGCTTCGACCTGCTGCTGATAGAATGGTTGGCCCAATACTTCCTGCTGCTAATGGCGCAGTTGCACCTAATTCACCAAGAAAACGATAAGCATCTAATCCTTGATCATTTGCTTCTCTTCGCAAGTTATACCAATCATTTACTTCTTGACGATCTTTAGTAACTCGATCATAAGAATTGGTATCTAGATCAGTTCCTAGCACATTGTTTATTCCACCACTTAGAGTATCCGCGGCATATGATGCACCTTGGGCTATTCCTGAACCTAGGTTAGAAAAACCAAGCAAAGTAGATTCCCATGGTTGCACAGGTCCTGCTTCTCTGGCTTGGTTGAGCATTTCCTCTTTTTTAATCTGTTCAACATCTGGTGGAACATATTTCTCGCCAGATGCAGTAATTCGGATAGGTGGGTTTACTACATTTACATTCCCATTCTCAATCCACAATTTTTGGTCATTTGGGTCACCTTGAGCCTGAATATTCAAACCAAAATCGCTTGCAATATCTTGATCGGTTAGTCCAGCCGCATACGCATTTTTGAAACTATCAGAATAGCGATTGCTTTCTTTCATTCCTTGGAGGATTTCTGAATCTGATAGCCCTGCTTTTCTTGCTGCATCAATACGGCTTTGTGTATTAGCACCTTGTTCAGCCATTTCTATTACCTTTAAGTCATCATGTTTGCTGGAACAAGCTCAGGTTCGTAAACTTGTTGTTGAGTAGTTTGTGGTGTTTGCAACATGGATTTAGGAACAACTTCGGGTTCATAACTGTTTTTTGCGGTAATCATATTTTTTGGCACCATTTCAGGCTCATATGGAGTGACCTGATTATTATTACCAAGTTGTTTATTAATGAAATCCCATGAACGCTTTCCTTGGGCATAAGTGGATGTAGGCAAGGAAGCCCATTCACGGCCTAACTTGCCAATCGCCCCCTTAAAGTTGCCATTCAGCACATCATTTAATGCACCTCTTCCTGCTATTAAAGCAACTGCACCAAGGTCTTGATTTTTAGGTGAAAAATCTTCAAACCCGTAAGTTTTAGCAAGGTTATTCCATGTTTTATTTATGAACTGATAACGACCTGCTGCCGTGGTGTAGTTTTCCTGACCATCAGTCTGTGTAAACTTCTTTCTTAGGTTAGGGTGTGCTTTTAAGTTTGCTAACCGCGAATTACCAAAGATGGTGTTATAGCCATGCTTAACACCTTCTGCACTAGCAATTACATCAAGCATTTTTCGCACATTAGGATTTTGAAGGGCATTTTCTAAGTCTTGTCGTGAAGCCATATCTTTTCCTTAGGTAATAAAAAACCGCCCGAAGGCGGTATTGATTCAGTTTACTCAAATAAACATGGCTGCATAAGACTTTCAACTTCAGAAATAGCAGTCATTAGTAAGTCACGTTTCTTGCGATAGCTCCCAAGGATACTTCCAGCTAGGCTTGCATCAGCTTTCTCTAGATCAAGTTGCAAAGTTAATTTGTTATGGATGTTGTTATAACTCTGGTCTTGAGATCGAATAAATTCACGAGTTTCAAAAAATGCTTTTACAAGTGCTTTCTTAAACTCAATTACCCTTGGACTATTTCGCATTAAGGTCATTAGGAAAGTTGCTTGTTGTTCATTTAACGGAACAAATTTGGCTTCCCCACCACCATGCTGACCCTCTAATCTTGGTTGGATTTTAAATCTGACCAAGCCAAACTCTTGAAAGTCTGGCATGTAAGTTCTAACTAGTTTAATGATAGTGGCATGCTGAATACCCAGACCTAATGCTATTTGCATCGTGCTTGTCATTGGCTGACCATTCTCAACATTTACAATTGCAATTGGTTTTAACATAGCATTCATAGATTTACTCCTTGGAGTTGTGTTGGCCTGAATGCAGAATGCAAATAAAACACTCAGGCATAAAAAAACCTGCCGCTAGGGACAGGTTCGTTTGAAAGATATGTGGTTAGGTTGTGTGAATTACAGGTATAAAAAAAGCACCCGAAGGTGCTTTAATCTAAGTCATCAAAATTACTGTTTTGATAAGGATTTTCTAGTTCATGTATGCGTTGACTTAAAGTATTTATTTTGCGCTTATAATATTCAATATCTTCTTCATTTTGCCTTGTTGAGGCTTCTAATTCTTCCACTCGCTTTTCAAGATAGTCACAACGCAAAGAAAAATTAAAAAAGTTTTCATTCATTTTCTTGTCATTTTGATGAGCAAGCCACCACATGATGCAACCAGCAACTATAAATACAAATAAACTCATTGTAATTTCCTGATATTCAATCGTTTAATTTGTTATTCAATCTATAAACATCATTCTTTAACTTAATTACCTCATCTTCTAATTTCTTTATTTGTTTATATCTGGCTTCATTTGTTTGATTTAATAGTGAAAAAATATCCTTAACCATTAAAGCAATATAAATTACGGCAACAAAAACTAAGCCAGTTAATAGGTATAAGCTCATAAATTTCCCCCTCATTGTTATGAGGGGAATATATCATACAAACTAATCGAAGAAACTACGCGCAACAGGCTTTGGAGCTTGCTGTTGTTGTGGTGCAGTCGCATTGTTGTATTCAGATGATGTGTAACTACCACCTCGAATAGCATCTGCTTTCTTTTGGTTTGTATTTAATCGCTTTGTGGCAGCTTGTAATGCACGTGTGTAAATAGCTTCTCGCTGTTTAGCAGGTAGATTAACTGAGCCTTGAATATCAAGTAGAATCTTGCGTTCACCTTCGGTTGGAGCTGCACCAAAGGTTGACTTAAGTGCATCAAGGGCATTACTGGTCATGATGTTATTCAACATTGCAGTGTTTTTTGACCGCTCCTTATCAAGACCTAAATTACCTGCTAATGATGCTCTTGTATCCGCATTTACACCATCATATGAAATCGGACTGAGGCGTAAAGCTTCTTTCAAATTAGAAATTACAGATTGTGAACTAGCAATTGCATCATCAGTCTCGAAAAGTTCTTTCTGCATTGTTGCAGTCATAGGCTTTTCGGACTTAATGTCAGTTATGTAATTACCTTGAGCGTCTTTCACATAACGCGCATCGCCATTTGGCATAACGGCATACTTACGTCCTTCTTTATCAACCCCAAAGTTAACAGGTTTATTTTTTTCAAAAAATAGCTGTTGCTGCTTGTATTCATCATCAGCCTTTCGAGAACTGATTTGAGAATTTACATTTTTAAGATCAGACTCAATTTGTTGAGGCTTGTACTGGTTCTCAATATTCTGACCTTGGGCTTCAGCATTAAGTTTGCCTGTTTCCGCTTGGGTTTTAGCAATCTGTGAAGGTAGTGCTGTTGAACTATTTAATCCTTCCGTGATGCTTTTGAATTGATCAGGGGCCACCGATGACATCATGAAACCAAGCGATGCTTTTGCTGCTTCAGGATTTTTATCAATCATGTTTGAAATATTGCGAAGATTGAAAGCTTCTTTCTTCATACCTGAGTTTTCATATCCCTTGATTTGTTCATCAAGAATGCTCTTCGCTACATCTGGCGCGTTGTTCCCAAGTGCTGCATAAACTTGAGAGGTAGTACTCAAGGTCTGCTTTTGACGCCCATCATCCATAACTGACCAAGCCTTTTGATAAGGCTCAGCTAAGTCAGGGTACTTACTCATTATTTTTGCATAATCATCAGCAGTTTTATTAGGAATAAGAGAGAATTTATAAATATCCTCCTTTTGAACCTGCTGCTGGGCTAACTTCATTTTAAGTGCAGATTGCTCAATCTCATTTTTTTGTCTTTCAAGTTGCGCATTTTCAGCGGCTGCAGACCAATTAAAGCCATTAGCAACTCCTTGAGAAACAACTTCAGAAGGATTCGTCCACCCAATTTGAAGGTAAGCTGGATCAATAGCCATTTAAAACCCTCCCTTCTGTAGGTAAGCACCTGCTAGATTGCCTACAGAACCTGCTATGTTATTCCACATTTGCGCATTTGCTTGGCCTTGCATCATGGCATTGCCTGCCTGTGCATTCCCCATCTGCTGCATGATATTCCCAATATTATTGGCTGATTGCATACCAGCATTACCAACACCTGCCGCAGCATTCTGACCCAATGCAGTTAAGCCACCTAGGTTTGCATAACGTTGGTTAATCATTTGATTTAACAATTGTGGTGAGAATTGAGCTAAAGCTGCTTGAGTATTACCACCACGCAATCCACCTGTAGCAGCAGCATTTTGGCGTAGTGAATTTTCACCTAAATCAAGATAAGTTTGAAACTCAGAGCTATTGCGGATGCCATTAATAGCATCTTGCTGTGCTTGCATTCCATTCAGACCAAGTAAGTCTTGTTGTCCGCCTAATGCAGATGTCCCTGCATTCACAAATGGATTTTGCAATTCACGCATTGCGTCGAACTGACGACGCTGTTCTTCTGCTGCAATTTCAGCAGCGCGGACTTGTGCATTAGATGCTTGCCCTGCTGCTTTCTTCTGAGCATTGTTTGACACAACACTACCAACAACGGTTGCGCCAACTGCGGCTACGGCTCCCCATGACATAAGGCTTTCTCCTTCATTGGCAATGTTTTTAGAAACTCTTGGATTTCACTTTCAGGAACAATTACTTGTGCTTCGATTTCATCTAAATCAGTCAAATCAGTTGGGTGTACTGTTACCCAAGAACTCTCTTCATGAAAGTAGCCAATGCGCTTGGTGCCTGCACCAGACTTTAAAATTAATGGAGCTTTGAGATACTCAATTCCATGTTCTGTTATTACTGAAAGGCTGCCCTTCAATAAAATATTCATATGCTCTGTACGATGCATCTTGCTGACAACTATTGCACCAGCAGGAGCATCCATTTGACGCATGTACACATTAGGGGCAAAGTGATGAAAAATAGGCAGGTTGATTTGAGGTAATTCACCCACCTGTTTCTGAACAGCTTCTGCACACTCAACATATTTGAGCATCTGCTCATCACTAAGTAGTTTGGTTAGTAGCTCAGTATTATCAGGCGTGATGATTTCCATTAAGTAATCTCCCGACCCGATGCACGAATCGTTAATGCCCCGGCTGTATCAGACAAAGTACTAATAAAGCTTTTAGATTCCAAAGAGTGACCTACTAACTCAGGGCAAACATAGGTTTCTCCTGCACTAATTGATTTCTCTTTAATAATAAGATTTGAGCTCGCAGCAGTACCACCAACCAAAACTAAATTGCAGCTAAATTTTGCTACAGCAGCAGATGTATTCGTTACTGTGAACTTATCAATTGTTGTATTTGCTTCAGCTGTAAATTGTGTTGTTTGGGAATTTTCAGCAACTTTTGAAGGGATGATATTTAATACTTTTACGCCCATCTTAATAGACCTCTAAATTTAGATTCATCGGCTCTGTAAGCTGATAGGAAGGAATGAAAATGTCTTGCTGTACGACTTCTGTTCTTGGGCTTAAGTCTTCGAATTGTTGAGCAGTGCAAACGTGTTTTGGTTCAGTTGCTATGATTTCTGCAAGCTGTTTGACCGCATCAATAATCGATAATGCCAAGAATGCTTGAGCAGTTGCTGTATCGGCGGTAATCTGTGCTGCTTCAATTGCTTCGTCAGTAGGATCATTGTTGATAGGAAGGATTCTGAATAAATTCTCAAACGCCTTCACCAAGCGCTGATTGCCGCCACACATACGCTCTAAATCGCTGCGTAAGACTTTGAATTGATCTGTGGTAGCCATTACACCCCCAACGGCTCTATATAAGCTTCTATGCGCGCTACAGTGAGCCTGCTATCTGATGTGCCTGAGAACTTCTGAATGCGCCAATTGTTCATATAGCCCTGTTGAAACCAGACAAGTCGCTTATTCTGCTCGCCAACTTTTCCAGATCTGATTTGTTTTGGATTAGACCAGTTCACGCCATCAGATGACCATGATGTAGAAATGATTGGATCTTTATTCAAAGCAACTCGACCAGTTAGACAAGCCAACTCGATTTGATGGAAGATTGCGCCACGCGATTCGTTATAGAGAATCGTTGTGCCAAACTCCCAGGAAACTTCTTCGCCCCAGTGCTCACCAATTTCATTTGTGAGAACCCCAAGTTTTGCAAGTACGGGGTGCCCAGCAATCCACTTTCCATAGCACCACACGAAGTTTTGAGCCAAATATTGGCTTTGGACAAGGCCTGAACTTAAAGTGAACCAGACAGGCTGCTGTGTGGCTTCTGATGCGGCTGAGTCATAAACAAGAGTTTGGTCAGGCAAATGCAGATATAACCAGTTATGACCATCCACCAAGCGAGATTCCATCAAGCACTGAGATAATATTTCTTCACTGTATTGGTGAATGATTTGTTCAATTTCACGAGTAGATATTTTATTGGTTGAGCCATTGGCAGATAACCAGAGTGCAACTGGCTCATTCTTGCCACCACCCATGAATGCAACTGCATCCATGTATTTGCAGCAAGTCTTGGTACCTAATGTGCCGCGCGTTCCCATCGCCCCATCAATTCGAGCAAATGGGAAGTTATCACCGCCAACGTTATCAAAGATCTCGATTGTGTACCGGTTAAGTGCATAGACTTCATTACGGACCTTGATCAATGCATTAATTGGATCAGGGTCAACTTCAGATGAGCCGTATTTCAAAGGGTTTACTTGAAATGGATCATTCAATTCGGTGATGACAAGAAACTCACCATCTGTCGTCATGAAATAACCATCTACCCAAAGCACATCCACCACTACACCAAGATCGTTATCAGTGATCTGTTTTAACTCAGTGCCATTGTAGAGATATAGATGAGGGTGTGAATTGATAGCCAAATAATCAAAGGAGTAATCGAAATTACAAGGGCCATAACCCATTACATCAGCAATCTCTGTCACAACTCCACTGGCATCAACTTTAATAAACTTGTTGCCGCAAACTCGATAGCAGACACCATTCCATTCAATACCACCGCGATCAACTGCAGGAACATTAGCAAATTGATCTATACCTTCAGCGGGTCGAAGATAACCTTGCGAAATCCCCTGTTCTTTAGGCACTGGAATCATGTTTCGTGGGTATGAAGTGCGAAAATCTGAGTTCTGATCAGTGTAAATGCCATTTAAGATAGGGATTTGCATGTTTACCCCACTCGATACCAAGTACCTGATAATTTGTCGTATTGAATTTTAAAGAATGCTGTAGCTGAGATGGCGTTAGGAGCACCAATCACAGCAGCACCATTGCCATCTACAGTTAAATTGGTAATTTGCTGTGAACAAGAAAATGAAACTGTTTGCTTATCCAACACCTCAGCAGCATCAGGTAATACCACTGTTCCATTTGCAATTCCTGTAGTTGGATTGAGCAACAAATAAGTGCCTTCAGGATGGTTCTCCACATACATTGTGAAGTCGCCATTAGGGTTGTAATGCTGAACTACAGGCGTTTTAAACTCAGGAATTGGAATATCTTTGAGAATCTCATCTTTTAGAACATCAATTGGTACTGCTCTAAAGTCTGTACAGTTGCCACGATAAATTACAACTTGATCGCCCAAGATTAAGGAATCAACAGTATTAAGTCGTTTACTCATTAAAGAACTCCACATCTTGTGCTGGGGTTAAAACATTGTTGTCTTGCTTGTTGATGATGAACTTGTCACACCAGTTTTTGTGCCCTGCACCGCTTGGCAATGTGCAACTGTATTTCATCTGTGGTGGCATTTTGACTGTCATCCCCTTAAGTTTCTTTAGGGATAAATCAGCTTGTGCTTGAAGAACTGGTGTGATTGCTTTCCCATAGTCACCAGCAATTGAAACTGCAAAGTTCAGATATAAAGCTCGAATGGCATAATCAGGCACATTGGTTTCTTGATCCAGATCACTACTGTTTGCTTCACTTGGCAATGGATAGCCAATCTGAATATTGTCAGTCGTCCATTCAGCCACCATTGTGTCCATTTCGCGTCGTATGTCTTCTAATTGCTCAGGCTGCATGTCGTAGAACATCGCAGCAAGTCCAAGCTTAGATAAAGCCTTTTCAGCAATTTGCCGCTTAGTCCATGACATGGCTTATTCCTCTTCAGGGTATTCAGCATCAAATACGAGCTTCACGAGCACATCTTTGCTATCACGTGCGCCATACTTCACTTGTTTTTCTTCGAGGATATTGCGAAGTTCATCAGCATCTAGTTTGCATAGTTCTAATTGGCGAATTTGTTTGCGTAACTGGTTGTTTTCAGCAATGTATGATTCTTTTAGATCAAGGATTTCTTCATCTTTAGATTCAATTGTCTTGAGTGCATCAAGAAGCTCTTGTTTGACCTTTGCTAAATCACCACCTGAGCCACTTGCCTTACCAATTACAATGATTTCAGGTTCTTTTAGCTCTGAGTAATTGACATAGCCTTGTTCACGCAAATGTTGTTCGTGCTCTTCACCATCCGCAATGACATGTTCATAGATTTTGGAATCACCGCGGTACAACGCTTTAGGATATTCATCTGACATTTCAGCCTCCAAAAATGACGACGCCCGCAATAAGCGGGCATTTGTCGTCACTAGGTCTAGGTTAGATTAGGTTTGGTTGAACAACTCAATACCGCACATTTCAGGGTTAGTCATAACCACACCAAACCATGTATCCAAACGGAATTTGGTCTTCATGGTGTTAATGTCGTATTGCTTTTGGAACACAATCTCGATGCCGCTTGAAGTTGTGTATGTCATCACCGCTGCACCCGCATCACGTGGCACAGCAGCAACAGCAGGAATCAACTCAATTGCATCTTTATGCCAGAATGGATTCGCATAAGCAGTTTTGATGTTGATCACATTAACTACAGCACCATTGGCAGGCGTAGCTGATACGTTTTGATATTGCTTCTCAGCTTCACTTCCACCTTGACCAGAAATGATTGGAGGAGAAATAACAAGTGATGTAGCACTGTTCACAGAAATAACACGGAAGGTTTTAAGCTGACCGGTTGCTTCCTTATTGATGTGGTGTACTGATTCAACACCAGTAATTGTGAAACAGTCACCTGCTTTCAACGCGTCTGTTGTGTTGGCCACAGTGATTGTTTGATAACGGTTATCCACGTTACCAACTTCCCCGGTAGAGGCTGTTGAGGTTGCTTTGGGAACATAATATTGGTTAGCGGCACCAATCGTTACGCCTGTTGCTGTTGCAGCAGTTAAACGAGGCACATAATCTGCTTTGAAAGTATCAAAACCTGCTACCTCACCAACGAAGCTACGAGTATAAGCGTCGTTAGACTTGTTGCCAGTGAATGAGCGAGTTGATTTCGCTAAATCACCTGCCAAACCGTTGTAATCACGTGCCGACAAAATGAATTTACGGTTTTCGCTGTTAATGCCCTGCTCAGTTAAAGCAGCATCAGCAAGAGCAATGTCATCATAAGATGTTGCAGCATTTGGCCGAGCAACTACTACGGTGCCCTGCATTGCAGCAGTACGAGCAACAGCAGTGTTAATGTCAGAACCAAGCTTTTGTCGAGCCGCTTCACCTAGGCGTTGTTGCTGTAAAGCATCACGCAGTTCTGAAGCATCAAGCAAGAATGGACTAGACTTTTTAAACCCGATTGTCGATGGAACTGACAACTGTGTTTTGTCCTTAAAGTTTGAAGTCTGATCCATACCATCATACGAAGTGGCAATATAAGGAGCTGGACGCCAAATCGTGTCATTTGTACGCGCTGCATCTGCACCATTGATGGTGTACTTCGATACGTTGCGTGCCATTACTTCTGAGTCTTCGAAACCTTCACAGAGTTGTTCCCATGCAACGATTTCTTCTTTGCTAAATGCATTAGCCATACTTTATTTCTCCAAATTATTCTTTCTGGCGCTTTTGCTGCTTGTATTTGATAACAGGAGTGTAATCTCCCGTCTTAGCTGCAGTGGCGCGTAACTTTTCTAGAGTCGAGTCAGTTGTTCCGCTCAGTGAGCCTGAACCTGTGACCTTTCGCTCAGGTGATGTTTGTGGTTTTCGTGTCTGAACTTTTAACTGGTGATCTAGCGACCCTGCTTCAAAAGCAAACTGAATTGGGTCTGTGATACTTGCAAGCTTCCTTGCTTTCTCTGGATTAGTACCCAAGTGATAGATGAGCAATTCAGGTTGTTTAGCTCCCATTACAATCATGTTTTGTTGAAGCTCATTTAAAGTGCCTCTCGCAACTTCTTCAGCTTCATCGTAATCACGTACTTTGTGTTTGGTTTTGAGCTCTGCCTTCTTGGCTTCATAATTACTGACACGGTCTTGCCAGTTCTTATTTGCCTTTTCCTGCTCTGCTTTCTTAGCTTGCTCTTGCTGATCGTATTGAGCCTTTTTGCTATACCATTCATCAAGTTGTCGCTCTAGCTCATCTGTGTCATAACCAACAGTTTCTATAGTAGGCTTCTCACCTAATTCGATTTCTTGTGGTTTGGTTTGACTTGCAAGTTGTGCTTCAAGTTCGCGGATCCGCTTCTTATTAGCTCGATTTTCTTCACGGGTTTCCTTCACCCACTTAGGTGCTGGCTGTCCATGAAATTCATCTTCTTGCTGTTGTGGCTCTTCACCATCAATTCCAATGAAGAACTCTTCTGATTCAGTTTGCTCAGTGTCAGCCTGTTCATCATCTCGATGTTCTTCCTGCTCTTGAGTTTCTGCTTCCTGTTCTTCAGTTTCGAATTGGTCTTGCTCTTGTTCAGACATTTGTAACTCCCTCACTCATAGGCTGAGCGGCCGCCATGTTTTGTTGTGTTGCTTGGTTAATCTGCTGAATCATGCCAAGAATAGCTTCTTGATCATCTCGATCTGTCTTAGCTAATGTTGCTGCTGTTTCAGCTCTGGTTTTTTCTGCCTCTACAATCACCTTGATAGTGTCTGCTTTGGCTTTTTGAGCTTTGGCAGAAGCTTCTTCTGCTGCGGCTTCTAAATATTGTGCATTTGGATCAGGTGGCTGATTCTGTGCGGCTTCCATCATTTGCTGCTGCTCTTCCTCCGTAGGCTCAACAACACCCGCTTGAACTAAATACTTGCGGTAATAGTTGCGGAAGTCTTTAATGCCTTCGCCTTCCATATTCATGTAGATCATGGCTAGAAGGATTTTTAAGTCCTGCTGATCCGTTGTATAAGGAAGCAGAGCTTGCATTGAACGAACAATTGCAGATTTCTTACTTGAAGAAGTTGGGCCAACATCAACACCCACATCAAAAGATGCCTTGGTTAAGTCGTTTTCATATTCAAGACCAGACTCACCAACAATAGGGCGCGACAATTCAGCACTATCAACTTCATCTTGCTTGCCGATCGTCTTCATGCGACGACCTTCTTCAACATAAAGTTCCTTAGCCATTGATAACCAAATGGTGCCGCAGCGCTTAATTGCCTTGGCGAAGTTATCTACATAGATGTAGGACTGCATGCCAAGCTGACCTTGAACAAGGTCAATTGCCTCTGCACTTACATTTGCGTTTAGCTTTTCACCTTGCTCCTGGTTACCAAGAAGCTCTTTGATGTCTGTATCAGTGATTTGAAGCAGAGCTGCCAAAGAAGGTGGCACTTGAGGCGGCTTTGTGTATGCAGTTGGTCCTTGGGCGACCACTTGGCCTTGACCATCAGTTAAAGGATTCGCAAGTAAATATGGATAGTTTTGGACATTGTCCTCCGCCCACATATTCTCAAACCCTGCAATCTGTTCAGGAGCCATAATCGGCTTTTCAATTGGAGATAATGCTGCAATCTCACCAAGTCGGCTCAATTGCATGTTCTTGAGTCGCTGAGCATCTTTACAGAGGCGGACATGGCCCATGCAGCGCTCTACATTGTCAATAAACCAACGTTTCCCATAGACAGGAACAATTGGAATGTGTCGCCCTGCCACATAGCCACAATCATCAAGAATCTTTGAACCGCTCATGATGTACTTATGAACTTTGCATCGCTCATTTGTCTTGACGCGAAGTTCGTTAGCACCTGTTGCATCAAGTTTTTCACGGATAGAAGGATCTTTTTCAAGCTCTTCTTCTGTGTGTCGCTCTTCAGTGCCATCAATCAATTGGAAGATGTGTATCTTCTCTTTGACTTTCTCAACAACGTAGTATTCAGCAACATAAACAATGTCAGGAGTACACCAGTCAAACTCATCATTGCGAATGTCTTTGTCCCAAGATGCAGGGTCATCGTCGTATTCTTCTTTGTATCGGTCAGGTGTCATCGACGACAATACAAAACAAAACTTGGCATCTGCCTTGTCTTGACGCTTGGCATCTAAATCAAAGAAAACACATGAGTCGGCATCAAAGATAGGTTCGATTCGGATGCGTTGACGCTCGTTTTCCTCGTCTTCTTCATCTTCCTCACAAGCACGTAATCTGAAAGCACCAAATCCACCACCAACTGCTTCCTCGAAAGCATTGTCATAAGCTTCCTCTGCACCAGAATCCTGCTCATCAGCACGATATAATCCGTCACAGGTATCAGCTAAATCATCGTTCTTAGAACCATCTTTAGAGACAAAATCTACAGTGATGCGGTTGTTGCGGTACTCGTTAATAATGCGAATGACAGCCAAGTGGATTTTGTTGACTTCAAATTTTGGTTTGTTTGCGAACTGCTCACCCAATTGGCCTTCCCATTGGGCGCCAGCAATCGAATAGAAACGACGATCCTCTAAACACTGTTGACGTTCATCTCTAACAGTACTTTGAATAGTGTCGAATTGCTTTTTTGCACGGGCGTGAAGAATCGCAAGTTGTTGTTCTTTAGCCACAACTTGACCTCACTTAATTGAATTTTTACCAGCGATGTGCTGTAGGGATTACTTGTACTTTTGGTGGTTTTCTAATTACGCCGATTTGTTCTCTGACTTGAGCAAACTGACGGAAAGCATCTGCTGATTCTGAGTTTCCATCAGACTTCACTGGCTCACTTGTGTAAGCTTGAGCATGTGCATTAAATTTCCTTGTGTAGTTCTCCAGGTGTCTTAACCCTTCTTTGCAGCGGTCAACATCAAACCAGACATCGTTCATCAATGCATCGCGTGTTTTGTTGATACCATGGAGTAATTCTGAAACACGAGGAACAATTTCAACATCAGTTAGCCCAAGATTCTTAAGCATTTGTTGTGGTGATAGGTTTTGACTTTCGCCTTGACGCGCATGTGCTCCATCATGTGGCAAATAGTGCTTACCCCATAAATATCCTTTGGCTTGCATAATCTTTACAAAGTATTCGTATGGTTCACCCCAACCCTCTTCAAAGTCGATGAATAGATCTTGCATTCCAACTCGTTGATGGAACCAAATAGCTGTTCCATCTGAGTTACCGATATCCCAAAAAGTATTTACAGGAACATCTGTTCGAATTGGTAGAGAGCAAATTCGCTGCTCTTTACGAACTTTGATAAATTGCTCTGTGTACCAGCATCCCTCTTTAGACTTCTTAAATGCCTCTTCAGGCGTGGACGGGTATTCCTGCCACATTAGTTCGGAAGAACCCTGAAAGTCGTTATCACGAGTCGCTATGTACCAATTACGCTGTGATGTACCAATAGAATCGCCACTTTCCTGCTCGATTCTGTCAAAGTACTCATGCTCTTTAGCTGTAATGTGTATGTTTGCATCAAGGGAATATTCACTAGCGCCCTGCCATGGGTAAAAGTGAAATCTAAAGTCTTTCTTACTTAACTCAGTTCCTGATGCCTTCTTATTACGTGCTGTTTCGCACATATTGAAGAATGCACCTTCATCACCCTCTGCTGTGGATTCAATTACCACAATTCCATTAGTTGAAACTGCGGGAATAGAGCCTGTTAAAACTTCCTTTGCTTTGTCTGGATACTTTGCGCAAATCTTTCCAAACTCTGAGACATGCAAATATTGCAATGTGCCCGAACGCATAGATGTTCCAACAGTGATAGAGCTGTTGTTATGGGCAAAAAGTAATTCGCTCGCACTGTCTCGTGCTAAAGGAAATTTAGATTTAATTTCTAAGGGTAGATTGTCATAAGCAAACTTGACCTTATCTCGGAAAAGCTTGTCAGCTGCATACTTATCTTGTGCAATCATCCCAGCACGTGTATCACCCTTACCAAATAAACAGCAATCCAGATAATAGATTGCAATCATAGTGGTAAAGCCAAGCTGTCGAGCTTTTAGGATGATGTTGCGGTACCAAAGATTTTCTATGAAATTGATTTGATGTTCATTAGGAATGAAGGGAGCTTTCAAGCCCTCTGTTTCATCATCACCTTTAATAAGGATTTGATATAAAAAACCACTTGTAAGACGCCACCATGGATCAGACAAGTTTTTTTCTAGCTCGTCCGATGTCATAGTTTTATCCTTTTGGTTTTAAGGTATTTCCACTTGCACGCTCTAATAATTCTTTAAGCGGGTCAGAAACATCATGCTCAATTTTTTCTTTAAATGCCCCAACGGCAACATGCTTACCAAGAAGCTCCAAATTTTTTACCTTATCAGGCCATTTGATCTTTTTGAGCCAACCAGTTTGTGATTTGTCTTCGCCATAGCCTTCAAACTCTTCTGTATTTTCAATGTTTGAGACATATTGACGCCAAATCTTTGGCCAATCACCAATAGGCTTGAGACAATAGTTATCATCCATGATGTCTAAGACATCCATTTGATCGATTTCTACAAGTCGTTTGAGCACATAATCCGCATCTACATCAACCCGGTTCAATCGTTGAGTATTCAAATAAGCAATGCGCTCTTGGACTTCATCACGCTGCAGCACGTCCCAGGCATTCTGACGATTCTTGTAGCCTGTTGCTTTACCAGCCTCTTGAGCACTTAGTGTCTTTAAAAATTCATGGCAGAACTCTTCATGACGTAGATTCTTTAAAGGTTCTGCGCCTTTGATTTGTTCTTGCATAGTAGACCTACAATTTATTAATCAATTCTTCTGCTTTTGCTTCAACAGCACTTCTAAAGTCATTAAAGCCTTCACAAAGATGTGATGATGCAAATGCTCCTAATACTTGCAGTTTTTGAATAACTTCAAATGAATTGTTCATCGAGACAATTGGACCTTGCTGTAAGAATGCTTTTTCTAATTCAAAACTTTGTTCTAGCCTTGAGATCATTTCAGCACTTTGTGATCGATTATTTTTGTCAGCTTGATCTTCGATTAATTTTTTTAGTTCTGGCGGAACTCGTAATCTAGCGTTTGTGTTTTCCATTCTATCTCTCCAATGCAAACATCAAATCATCAGGCGTTTCTAAGTAACACCCTTGTTTTAAGCAAAATGCATGTATGTCGTTTAAGTATTCAGTGAATTGCGCAATTGATGCGTCAGTAGTACTAATCAGTTCATTCAATCCATCAGCGACTTGCTGATACATTGAGTGCTGCTCTTTCTTTAATGCCCGTACAGCGGCAAAGGTTGATCTGTATTGACCCACATCATCACGATCATAGATTCGTGCCAGAAACTTCTTTTTGAAGTAGAGATGCTCTGAATCTTTGTCAGTGCCTTGATTCTTTGACCATTGCCCCATCCAAAGCCAATACAATCGGTTTTGAGCTTTTGATCGATCTTTCTCAAAAGGTTTGATCGTCACTACAAGTGGTTTACCTTCTACAGCTGCCTTGGCATGATTCAGATTAAGGTAGTTAATTACTTTGGCTATCTCTGTATGGTTAGGTATTGGAAACACTGCTTGATTCATACCCACCACCTACTAATCTATTTCAAACTCAACCAACTTTGGCTGCTTAAACTCACCCTTGATCAACAATGGAAACATTGGCTCATAGTCTGGATTCTGATGTATGCGTAAATTGAAATACAAATTGATTAAGCTCTCACTTATATCCATAAGCCAACCTAACTTAAAACGCGGCTCAACATGTGGGGCGCCACTCTCTAAATCAGCAAACATTACAGGGCAAATGCCAAAATAACCGTAATGAGTAAATTCGATTGTTTGTTTCATTAGAAAACCTCTTTATTGTTATTTAAATTCAACATCCGCTCAGTCTTTTCTAGCATCTTTGCGAACCATTCTTTAGATTGCTCTCTAGTCAACTGAAAGTACCCATCAAACCAACGATGACAAACATGGCACAACGGAATAGTGTATTTATCATCTGCCTTTCTCGACTTTGATTTGCCATGCTCACCGAAGTTTGAGTGCGCTGCTTGTGATGGACTTGAACCACACTTAATACAAGGAAGCCTTCTTATGCTGTTTAGCCTGCTTTGCGAACGCATCTTCTAGCACCTTCATTCGATCTTTGAGCGACTTAATTTGACGTTCACATTCGGTTTTAAAAGTATGGCTGCTAAACAAATGGTTATAACTTTGCAGCTTGCTTAAATTACTTCTGTAAATTTCTAGATTCTTCTTCGCTTCGATTGTGTCCATATACAATCCTGTTTTTAACTTAGATGAAGTGAGCAGCTCATCAACTTTGAATGCACTCCTGTGCCAAGAGGTCAAATCACCGTTGCACACTTCTCTAAATTAACGACATAAAAAAGCCCCACCGAAGCAGGGCATAAAAGAAAACCTCCCGAAGGAGGTTTGTTAAAAAGGTTAAAAATTAAAAACACTTACCATATTCTTCAGAGGCAGCTTCTACATCCTTGTTGTACTGCTGCTCTTTC
>Ga0209958_1000958_pt1 | contig 29925 bp, 28 predicted proteins | sample ThiBio_inoc_plan_FD_183942 | JGI IMG/M metagenome (GOLD analysis project Ga0209958, IMG submission 183942) | Wastewater bioreactor microbial communities from Cape Town, South Africa - Thiocy_inoc_plan (SPAdes) | ecosystem: Engineered > Bioremediation > Thiocyanate > Unclassified | place: South...
GTCGTGCCCCCATGCCATGAGTTGGCGGTGGGCCTGTTCGTACTGGCCGCCTTTGTTGAAGGTGGTGTTGAGCTCGATACCCAGCCGCTGGAAGTGCGTGGAAATGCTGGATCGCAACCCGGTTCGCTGAGGGGGGGCGGGGCGGCGCTCGGGTGAGGCGGTCTCGGTCTCGGCGCGGGTCCGGGACGGCGGCGTGGTCCTGGGCGTGGTAGGGGGGGAGTAGCGTTCCATGGTCGGGCGGGGAGGCAGCGGCCGTGGGCCGCGATCGCTGAACGCCGGTTGAGTGGTCGGGCCGGACAGGCCCGTTCCTGATGGAGCGCTTAAGGCGCAGAGCCGGCCCAGGCCTGGGACCAGTCCTTCAGCGCCGAGGCGACGCTCCCCGTGCGCGGGCCCAAGCCCAGCGCGCGCGCCGCCGCGTTCAGGGCCGCGAGTGGGTCGCTCAGGTCCAGCGCCTGAGCGCCGTTCTGCTTGCTCAGCTTCTCGCCGTTGTCGCCCCGCACCAGCGGGGTGTGCAGGTACCGCGGCGTGGGCAGGCCCAGCGCGCGTTGCAGCAGGATCTGGCGCGGCGTGTTGTCGGCCAGGTCCTCGCCGCGCACCACGTGGGTGATGCCTTGCGCGGCGTCGTCCACCACCACGGCGAGCTGGTAGGCCCACAGGCCGTCGGCGCGGCGCAGGATGAAGTCGCCCACCGTGGCGGCCACGTCCTGCGACTGCGGGCCGAGGCGGCGGTCGTGCCAGTGCACCACCGCGCCGTCCGGCACCCGAAAGCGCCAGGCGCGCGGCGCGCGGCCCCGCAGGCCGCCGCTCTCGGGCCGACAGGTGCCGGGGTACACGGCGGCCTGGTGGCGCTCGCGCGGCGTGCCGCTGGCCAGCAGGGCGCGCTCGATGTCCTGGCGCGAGCAGGCGCAGGGAAACACATCGCCCTGCGCGATGAGCCGGTCCAGCGCGGCCTGGTAGCGTGCGCCGCGCGCCGATTGCCACACCACGGCTTCGTCGCTCTCCAGGCCGCAGGCGGCGAGCTGTTGCAGGATGAGCCGGTCGGCCCCGGGGATGCAGCGCGGCGTGTCCACGTCCTCGATGCGAACGAGCCAGGCACCGCCGTGGGCGCGCGCGTCCAGCCAGCTGGCCAGCGCGGCCACCAGTGAGCCCGCGTGTAGCGGGCCGGTGGGCGAGGGCGCGAAGCGTCCGCGGTAGCTCACCGGGTCATGGGGCTTTCAGGCCACGGCCAGCGCGAGCTCCAGGCCAGACACGAAGGCGTCTTCCACCCGGTGGCCCAGGCACCAGTCGCCGCACAGGCCAATGCCCAGCGCGGTGTCGAGCAGGTGGCTGCGGCCCAGCGGGGTCTGGGTTTGCGCGTAGCGCCAGCGCTGCACCTCGGCGAAGGGCGGCGTGGCGCGGATACCGGTGATTTCGGCGAAGCCCTTGAGCAGCTTGGCCTTCACGCGCTCGCCGTCGTCTTCCAGGTGCTTGGTCGACCACGCGGGGCTGGCCTGCACCGTCCAGCGCTCGATGGGGTCGCGCGCCGGCTTGCTCGACTCGCGCGCCAGCCAGCTGATGCGGTGGTGCGTGCTGCGCGCCGCGCTCCACTGCGGGCCCAGGTGGTACAGGCCCGGTTGCATGGCCTGGGGGAAGGCGACCATCAGCGTCCAGCAGGGCGCCACGTGCACCGGCGCCAGCGCGGCGCGCAACTCGGGCGCCAGGCCCGAGGCCAGGAGCAGCGCGTGCGCCTGCGGGTGGGGAATGGCCAGCAGCACGCGATCAAAGCCGCCCAGCACGCGCTGGCCGCCGTCGCCGTCGTCGGTGCGCAGTTGCCATTGCCGGGGGTGCAGGGCGTCGGCTTCGATCCGCGCGACCCGCGTGTCCAGCAGCGCCGGGGCCGAGGCCTGGCCGTGGGCCTCGGGTTGGAGCAGCGGCTGCGCCCAGAGCGCGACCAGGGCGTTCATGCCCGGCGCGGCCACGAAGTGCGGTTCGGTGGGCGGCGGGGCGCTGGCCAGCACGTGGCCGACGGCGTCGAGCACGCGCACGGTGCTGGCGCTCCAGGCGCGCACGGCGCGGGTGGCGGTGGCGCGCAGCGCGAGCTCGAAGCGCGCATCGCGCACGGTGAAGTACTGCACGCCGGGGTCGAAGCCGCCGAACTCGGTGCGCCGGGTGGCCATGCGCCCGCCGACGGCGGACGCGGCCTCGATCAGCGTGACGCGGTGGCCGGCCTGCAGCAGGGTGCGCGCGGCGGTGACGCCCGCCATGCCCGCGCCCACCACGGCGACGTGCAAGGGGGCGCGCGGAATCGAGGTAGGGCGTGAAGTCATTGGGCGAATGTAGCAGCGGCGGTGCTCAACTCTGGTGGTGGTTGTTCAGCAAGGCCTCGCGCGTGCCGGCGTGCTTGAGGTGGTCCAGCCACCAGCGCAGCGCGCGGGCTCCGTCGGCGGCGTGGCGCGTCTGTCGCCAGGCGTAGGCCACGCGGAAGCTGCGCTCGCCCTGCTGCACCGGCTTGACCACCAGCCGCCCGGCGTTGATGAAAGGCTGGGCCAGCGCCGTGGGCAGGAAGCCCGCGCCCAGGCCGCGCAGCTGCGCCTCCAGCTTGTGCTGCATGGTGGGCACGGTGAGCACGTCCTGGCCGGGCAGCAGGTTGTGGCTGACGCCGCGGCCGCGCTGGGTGCTGTCGGCCACGGCCACGGCGCGGTGCTGGCGCATGTGTTCCTCGGTCAGCGTGGCCTCCAGGCGCGCCAGCGGGTGGTGTGGCGCCACGGCATAGACGAAGCCCGCCGTGCCCAGCGGCGCGGCCTGCAGGCCCGGGCCCACGGAATCGGCCGCCACGCCCAGGGCGATGTCGGCCAGCCCGTTCTGCAGGGCCTCCAGCGTGCCCGAGAGGGTTTCGGCGCGCAGCCGCAGCCGCGTGGGCGCGCCGGTGGCGTAGAAGGACTCGCACAGCTCGAACAGGGTGGCGCGCGAGATCAGCGCGTCGGCCGCGATGGTGAACTGCGGCTCCCAGCCCGTGGCCACGCGCTTGACGCGGCGCGCCACGGCGTCGAACTCGTTGAGCAGGAATTCGCCCGCGCGCAGCAGTTCCTCGCCGGCCGGGGTGAGCATGGCGCGGCGCGCGCTGCGGTCGAACAGCAGCACGTCCAGCGCGTCTTCGATCTGGCGGATGCGGTAGGTGAGGGCGCTGGGCACCATGCCCAGGTCGCGCGCGGCGGCGGCCATGCTGCCGAGCCGGGAGACGGCCTCCACCAGGGCCAGGTTCTCGGCGGACAGGGCGCTGCGGGCGCTGATGGGAGCGGGCATCTGGGGGTGTTTCTGTTCAAAGATTTTGAATGATGCCATCAAAAGCCTGCGGCCCCGGTCAGGGGGGCGGCGCCCAGAATTCAGCCCATGCCAGCCCGCTGGCCCCCCCGAAAGAAAGGACCCCACCATGATGCAGATCCGCCGCTCCGACGCCCGTGGCTATGCCGATCACGGCTGGCTCAAGAGCTACCACTCCTTCTCCTTCGCCGACTACTTCGACCCTGCCTGGATGGGCTGGGGCAACCTGCGCGTCATCAACGAGGACCGCATCGCCCCGGGCACTGGCTTCGGCACGCACGGCCACCGCGACATGGAGATCATCAGCTACGTGTTGCAGGGCAACCTGGCGCACAAGGACAGCATGGGCAACGTCAAGGGCATCCCGCCCGGCGACGTGCAGCGCATGAGCGCCGGCAGCGGCGTGCGCCACAGCGAGTTCAACCATGCGCCGAACGACACCACGCACTTCCTGCAGATCTGGATCGAGCCGAACCAGCGCGGCATCGAGCCGAGCTACGAGCAGAAGGGCTTTGCCGAGGCCGACAAGCGCGGCCAACTGCGCCTGGTGGCCTCGCCCGACGGCCGGGACGGCTCGGTGACCATTCACGCCGACGCCGCCATGTACGCGGGCCTGTTCGACGGCGCGGAGGCCGCGCAGATCGCGCTGGACCCGAAGCGCAAGGCCTATGTGCACCTGGTGCGCGGCGAACTCGAGGTCAATGGCCAGCGCCTGGCCGGCGGCGACGCGGCCGTGCTGGACGGCGAGACTTCGCTTACCCTGGGCAAGGGCAAAGACGCCGAGGTGCTGGTGTTCGACCTCGCCCACTGATTCCCCCAACCGCTTTTCAACCCTGGAGAACCTCCCATGAACGCCCTGCAAAATCCCTTCGCCCTGCTGGCCCGCCTGCTGATGGCCGTGTTGTTCTTGCCCGCCGGCATTTCCAAGATCTCAGGCTTCGCGGGCACGGCCGGCTACATCGGCTCGGTCGGCCTGCCCATGCCTGAAGTGGGCGCGGCGCTCGCGATCCTGGTCGAGGTCGGCGCGTCCATCCTGCTGGTCATCGGCCTGTGCACCCGCCCCGCCGCATTGGTGCTGGGGGTGTTCACGTTGGTTGCCTCGTTCTTCTTCCACAATTTCTGGGCGATGCCGGCCGATGCGCAGATGATGCAATCGCTGATGTTCTTCAAGAACATCGCCATCGTGGGCGGCCTGCTCGCCATCGCCGCCTTCGGCGCCGGCGGCTGGAGCCTGGACGCCAAGCGCGGCGCCTGAGCGGACCCGGAGCGCACACGCATGACCAAAGTGGTTGTCGTCTACCACTCCGGCTATGGCCACACGCAGCGCATGGCGCAGTCGGTGGCCGATGGCGCGGGGGCCGAGCTCATCGCCATCGACGCCGATGGCAACCTGCCCACGGGCGGCTGGGAGGCGCTGGACGCGGCGGACGCCATCGTCTTCGGCTCGCCCACCTACATGGGCAGCGTGAGCTGGCAGTTCAAGAAGTTCGCCGACGCCTCCAGCAAGCCCTGGTTCGCGCAGAAGTGGAAGGACAAGATCGCCGCCGGCTTCACCAACAGCGCGGGCATGAACGGCGACAAGCTGGCCACGCTGAACACCCTGTTCACCCTGGCCATGCAGCACGGCATGATCTGGGTGAGCCAGGGACTGATGCCCGCCAACACCAAGGCGGCCCAGCGCGACGACGTGAACTACCTCGTGTCGTACAGCGGCGCCATCGCGCAGTCGCCGTCCGACGCGGGCGCCCAAGACATGCTGGCGGGCGACCTGGAAACGGCGCGCCTGTTCGGCGAGCGGGTGGCGGCGATCGCGGCACGGTTCAAACCCTGATCTGAGCCGCTCCGTGGAGGCGTAGCATGCTGTCTCCATGAAGATCTTCAGCATCCTCCCCTGGGCAGACTGGCTCGCGCTGGTCTGCTTTTTTTCGCTCTGGATCGGCTACGCGACCGTTGCCAAGCCCTGGGCCCGGCGCAGGCCCTCGCTGCTGGCCACCACCAACCGCTACCGGCGCTACTGGATGGAACAGGCCATCGCCCGCGACCCGCGCATGCTCGACGGCCTGATCACGCAGAACCTGTCGAGCACGCCGTCCTTCTTCTCGTCCACGTCCATCCTGATCATCGGCGGCCTGTTCGCGCTGCTGGGCACCACGGACAAGGCCACCGAGCTGATGAGCGAGATCCCCTTCGCGCAGGCGACCACGCTGATCGTCTTCGAGTTCAAGATCCTGGTGCTGATCGCGATCTTCGTGTACTCGTTCTTCCGCTTCTCCTGGTCCATGCGGCAGTACACCTTCGTGGCGCTGGTGATCGGCTCCATGCCCCCGCCCGAAGATTTCGCCGCGGGCAAGTTCGACCGGCGGGCCTACGCCGACCGCGCGGGTGCCCTGGTGGCCTCGGCCGCCGAAACCATGAACGACGGCCTGCGCGCGTACTACTTTTCGTTCGCGCTGCTGGGCTGGTTCGTCTCGCCCCTGGCCATGGTGATGGCCACGGCCGTGGTGACGGCCATCCTGTACAGCCGGGAATTCCGCTCCGAGGTGCTGCACATCCTGCGCGACTGAATCGGGGACAGAGGGGCGCCTTCTAAAATCGGGTGATGTTTGTTCACCTGCGCCTGCACACCGAGTTTTCCGTCGTCGACGGCACCAACCGCATCGATGAGGTGATGGCCGCCGCCGCGGCCGACGGCCAGCCCGCGCTGGCCATCACCGACCTCAGCAACCTCTTCGGCGCCGTCAAGTTCTACCGCGCCGGGCGCGACGCCGGCGTCAAGCCCATCATCGGCGCCGAGGTGCTGCTGCAAGGCTTCACCGAGGAAACCCCGAACGCCATGCCCGGCGCCCACCAGCCGCCGCTGCCGCGCGTGCTGCTGCTGGTGCAGGACAAGCAGGGCTACCTGAACCTGAGCGAGCTGCTGGCGCGCGCCTGGACGCGCAACGTGGTGCGCGACCAGGCCGTGATCAAGCGCGAATGGCTCGAAGAGCTCAACGCGGGCCTGATCCTGCTGTCGGGCGCGCAGGCCGGCCCGGTGGGGCAGGCGCTGATGGCCGGCGATCCGCAGCGCGCGAGCGACGCCGCCCTGAACCTGGCCACCCTGTTCCCGCACCGCTTCTACATCGAGGTGCAGCGCGCCGGGCGCGCCGACGACGAACGCCACGTGGTCGCGGCCGCGCAGCTGGCCGCGCGGCTGCGCCTGCCAGTGGTGGCCACGCACCCGGTGCAGTTCCTGCGGCCCGACGACTACGAGTCGCACGAGGCGCGCGTGTGCATCGCCGAGGGCGAGATCCTGGCCAACAACCGGCGCGTGCGCCGTTTCACGCGCGAGCAGTGGTTCAAGCCCGCCGCCGACATGAGCGCGCTGTTCGCCGACCTGCCATCGGCCGTGGCCAACACGGCCGAGATCGCCAAGCGCTGCAACCTCACGCTGGTGCTGGGCAAGCCGCAGCTGCCCAACTTCCCCACGCCGCTCATCGATGGCGTGCCCATGCCCATGGAGGACTTCTTCCGCCAGTCCTCCTTCGAGGGCCTGGAGGAGCGCCTGGCGCACCTGTACCCCGACGAAGCCGAGCGCGAGAAGCAGCGCCCGCGCTACGTGGAGCGCCTGGAGTTCGAGATCGGCACCATCCTCAAGATGGGCTTCCCGGGCTACTTCCTCATCGTGGGCGACTTCATCAACTGGGCCAAGAACAACGGCTGCCCGGTGGGGCCGGGCCGCGGCTCGGGCGCGGGCTCGCTGGTGGCCTACGCGCTCAAGATCACCGACCTCGACCCGCTGCAATACAACCTGCTGTTCGAGCGCTTCCTCAACCCGGAGCGGGTGTCCATGCCCGACTTCGACATCGACTTCTGCCAGGGCAACCGCGACCGCGTCATCGAGTACGTGAAGCAGAAATACGGCAAGGACGCGGTGAGCCAGATCGCCACCTTCGGCACCATGGCCGCGCGCGCGGCCATCCGCGACGTGGGCCGCGTGCTCGACCTGTCCTACGGTTTCTGCGACGGCATCTCCAAGCTGGTGCCCAACAAGCCCGGCATGAGCGTGACCCTGCAGTACCCGCCCGTGCCCAAGAAAGAGGGCGACAAGAACAACTACGCGCTCGAGATGGAGCCGCTGCTGGCCGAGCGCGTGCGCCAGGAAGAAGACGTCAAGACCCTGATCGAGCTGGCACAGAAGCTCGAGGGCATGACCCGCAACGTGGGCATGCACGCGGGCGGCGTGCTGATCGCGCCCGGCAAGCTCACCGACTTCTGCCCGCTGTACGCACAGCCCGGCAGCGACTCGGCCGTGAGCCAGTACGACAAGGACGACGTCGAGGCGATCGGTCTGGTGAAGTTCGACTTCCTGGGCCTGGCCACGCTCACCATCCTGGAAATCGCGCGCGAGTTCATCATGAAGCGCCACAAGGGGCAGGAGAACTTCCGCTTCGAGGACGTGCGGCTTGACGATCCCAAGGTCTATGCCCTGTTCTCGCGTGGCCAGACCGAAGCCGTGTTCCAGTTTGAAAGCCGCGGCATGCAGGGCATGCTGCGCGACGCCAAGCCCACGCGCCTGGAGGACCTGATCGCGCTCAACGCGCTGTACCGGCCGGGCCCGATGGACCTGATCCCCAGCTTCGTGGCGCGCAAGCACGGGCGCGAGACGGTGGAGTACCCGCACCCGGCCGTGGCCGACATGCTCAGCGAGACCTACGGGATCATGGTCTACCAGGAGCAGGTGATGCAGACAGCGCAGATCCTGGGCGGCTACTCGCTCGGTGGCGCCGACCTGCTGCGCCGCGCCATGGGCAAGAAGAAGGCCGAGGAGATGGCCGAGCACCGCGAGAAATTCCGCGCCGGTGCGCTCAAGACCCACGGCATCCCGCAGGACAAGGCCGACGAGGTCTTCGACCTGATGGAGAAGTTCGCGGGCTACGGCTTCAACAAGTCGCACGCGGCCGCGTACTCGCTGCTGGCCTACCACACGGGCTGGCTCAAGGTGCACTACACGGCGGAGTTCTACTGCGCCAACATGACCGTGGAAATGGACGACACCGACAAGCTCAAGGTGTTGTTCGAGGACGCGCAGAAGATGGGCATGGCCTTCGAGCCGCCCGACGTGAACCGCGGCGTCTACCGCTTCGAGCCGGTGACAGACAAGCTCATCCGCTACGGTCTGGGCGCCATCAAGGGCACGGGCCAGCAGGCCATCGAGGCCATCGTGGCCGCGCGCGAGGGCCGTGGCGAAGGCCCCAACGGCGGCGAGAGCGGTCCGTTCAAGAGCCTGTTCGACTTCTGCCTGCGCGTGGACCGCACGCGCCTGAACAAGCGCACGGTGGAAGCCCTCATCAAGGCCGGCGCCTTCGACGCCCTGCACCTGAACCGCGCCGAGCTGCTGGCCACGCTGGACATCGCCTTCGAGTACGCGGCCACCACGCAGGCCAACGCGCACCAGGGCGGGTTGTTCGACATGCTGGGCGGCGACGACCACGGCTCCAGCACGCAGGAGCCCGACCTGGTCGCGGCCATGCCCTGGGGCGTGAAGGAAAAGCTCACGCACGAGAAGAGCGCCATCGGCTTCTACTTCTCGGGCCACCTGTTCGACGAGGTGGAGCGCGAGGTGCGCCGCTTCGCGCGCACGCGCCTGGTGGACGTGGTGGACAGCCGCGACCCGGTGATCCTCGCGGGCATCGTGACGGACTTCCGCGTCATCAATGGCCAGCGCGGCAAGCTCGCGCTGTTCAAGATCGACGACAAGACCGGCGTGCTGGAAACCAGCGCTGACGAGAACCTCATCAACACGCACCGCGCGCTGCTCAAGGACGACGAGCTGATCGTGGTGCAGGCGGTGGCGCAGCCGGACCGCTTCTCGGGCGGCCTGCGCCTGAAGATCCAGCAGGTCTGGGACCTGGCCAGCGCGCGCTGCCGCTTCGGCAAGTACCTGCGCGTGGCGGTGAACGGGCACGCGCCGTCCGTGGCGCAGCTGGTGCGCGACTTCCCGCCCAAGCGCGAGATGAGCGACCAGGGCGAGTTCGTGCGCGGCCTGCCGGTGCGCCTGGCCTTGCAGCGGGACGGCGCGCGCTGTGAGCTGCAGCTGGACGATCGCGCGCTGTTCTTCCCGACGGACGCGGCGCTGGCGAGCTGGATGGCCCAGGCGCACGAGCGGCGCGCGGAGATCGTGTTCGATTGACCGGGCGCCGCGGACACCGCGCGGTCGGCTGAGGCGCCGGGCCATGCGCGATGGGCCGGCTTCAGGTGCCGGCTTCAGGTGCCGGTTTCAGGCACTGGCCTTGGGCTTCGGCTTGAAGGCGTGCACGGTTTCGCCGCGGGCGAGCATGTTCACCAGCTGCGCGATGCGCTTCGCGCGCGTCGCTGGCCTGACGGCCGTCTGGATGCGCCAGAGCACGGCGTAGCGGTTGCTCGCGTTGAGGGTGGCGAAGAAGGCCTTGGCCGGCGGGTTGGCGTCCAGCGCGGCGACCAGGTCCTCGGGCGCGGTGGACGTCCTCGCACCGTCGTAGGCCTGGGCCCAGCGGCCGTCGGCCCGGGCCGCCTCCACCTGCGCCAGGCCCGGCGGCTGCAGGCGGCCCGCCCCGATCAGCCTGGCCACCTTGTCGACGTTGGTCTTCGACCAGAGGCTGCGCGCGCGCCGCGGCGTGAAGCGCTGCAGGAAGTGCTGGTCGTCCAGGCCCTTCTTCTGGCCGTCGATCCAGCCCCAGCACAGCGCGATCTCCACCGCCTCGGGGTAGGTGACGCTGGGCTCGGTGGCACCGCGCTTGGCGATCTTGAGCCACAGCCCGTCGGACGTCGCGTGGTTCTTCTTCAGCCAGGCCTCGAAGGCCTTGGCGTTCTTGAACAGCGTCGGGGCGGCGGGTGGGGCGGCGGGCATGTCCGCAGTGTGCCGCGGACCTTAGTCCAGCGGCCGCAGGCCGATTTCCAGCGAGGGCGGCACGCGCCCGTCCACGTCGCGCGGCAGGGTGCCGGTGCGGTCGATGGCGCGCAGCACAGCCTCGTCCCACGCGGCGTTGCCGCTGCTCTTGACGAGGCGGCGGCCAGTGATGGTGCCGTCTGGCGCAACCCGCACTTCCACCTCGGCGCGCGGGTTGCCCGGCGCCACCTCGGTGAACACGATGTTGGGTTTGATGCGCGCGGCCACCTTGCCCGCGTAGCTGGCCGATGGCCCGCTGGACTGCTGGGCCGTGCCCGTGCTCTGCGGCGGGCCGCTGGCGCCGGCCTGGCCCATCATGCGGGCCATCTGTTCCTTGCGCAGTTGCTCTTGCACCTGCGCCTGGCGCTTCTCCTGCTCGGCCTTGCGCTGGGCCTCGCGTTTTTCCTCGGCGAGCTTTTGCTGGCGCTCGGCCTCGGCGCGTTTTTTCTCGGCGGCCAGTTTCTCCGCGGCGGCTTTTTCGGCCGCGGCTTTCTTCTCGGCCGCGGCCTTTTCCGCCGCCTGCTTTTCCTCGGCTTTCTTCTGCGCCGCGAGGCGCTCGGCGCGTTCGCGTTCCGCCTTCTCCTTTTCCTTGGCCTTCTGCGTGGCGATGTCGGCCTGCTGCTGCGCCGGGGCGGGCGGTGGTGGTGGCGCCGGGCGCGGCGCGGGGGCCGGCGCAGGCGGCGGGGGCGGTGGCACCGGCGCGGGCGGCGGGGGCGGCGTGGGGGCCGGCGCGGGTGGCGGTGGCGGGGCGGTGGCGCGCGGTGCGGCCTGCTGCGGCAGGCGCGACCACAGCTCGGCCTCCACGGCCGGCGTGTCGGCGTCGCGGCGCCAGTTCACGCCCCAGGTGAGCGCGAGGATCAGCAGGGCGTGGACGCCGATGGCCTTGCCCAGCGCGCCGCCCCAACGGCCCTGTGGCGGCGGGGCAAGGTCGAGGTGGTCGGCGGTGGAGCGCATGGCGATCGGGACTGGCAAGCTCAGCGGGTGGTCTGCACCGACAGGCCCACGCGCTGCACGCCGGCGCGCTGCAGGGTGTCCATGGTGCGCACCACGGTCTCGTAGCGGATGGTCTTGTCGGCGCTGATGATCACGGGCACGCTGGCCTGATCGGCCTGGCCCGTGCCCTGCAGTTCGAGCACGCGCGCGGCCAGCAGGTTGAGGGGCACGAGCGCGCCCTCGCCACTGCTGCTGCCTTCGCGCACGCGCAATTGTTCTTCCTTGTCGATGGTCACCTGCACGAAGCGGTCGGGCTGGCGCTGGGCCTGGCCCACGGTGGGCAGGGCGATCTGGCTGGGCGTGATGAGCGGGGCCGTGACCATGAAGATGATCAGCAGCACCAGCATGACGTCGATGAACGGGACCATGTTGATCTCGTTCATCGTGCGGCGGCCGCGGCCGCGGGCGGCGAGCTTGGCCATGTTCGGTGCCTCAGAAGGTGGATGCCGACGCCGTGGCGTGCTGGGGCGGGTGCGAGCCCAGGTTGCGCTGCAGGATGTTGGAGAACTCCTCCATGAAGGTCTCCAGGCCGTTGGCGACGCGGTCGATGTCGTGCGCGAAACGGTTGTAGGCCACCACCGCCGGAATGGCGGCGAACAGGCCGATGGCCGTGGCCACCAGGGCTTCGGCGATGCCGGGCGCCACCGTGGCCAGCGTGACCTGGGCCAGCGAGGCCAGGCCGGTGAAGGCGTGCATGATGCCCCAGACCGTGCCGAACAGGCCCACGTAGGGGGCCACGGAGGCCACCGTGCCGAGGAAGGAGAGGTTGGACTCCATCACGTCGAGTTCGCGCTGGAAGCTGGCGCGCATGGCGCGGCGCGCGCCATCGAGCAGGGCGCCGCTGTCGGTGATGCGGCGCTCGCGCAGCTTGCTGAATTCGCGCATGCCGCTGGCGAAGATGCGTTCCATGGGGCCGGCATTGCGGGCGTTCTGCGCGGCAGCGGCGTACAGCTCGTTCAGGTTGGTGCCCGACCAGAACTCGCGCTCGAAGGCGTCGTTGCGGGCGCGCACGCGCTTGAGTGTGCCAAGCTTGCGGAAGATGGCCGCCCAGCTGATGAGCGACATCAGCACAAGCAGCGCCACCACGGCCTGGACCACCCAGGTTGCGTGGAGCATGAGCTGGACGATGGAGAGTTCTGGGGTCATGGGTGCAGAGATCGGAACGGGTGGAAAAGGTTTCGGTCTGTCACCGGGCGCGGTTCAGGCCAGGCCCAGGGCCTGGAGCAGCGAGGCCGGCATGCGCCGGGGCGCCAGGGTGCGGGCGTCGACCCAGCCGATGCGGATGCTGCCTTCGCACAGGCATTCCCCCGCCGGGGTGTCCCGGCGCGCCGACTGGGCGATTGTCAGCGAGGCGCGGCCCGCTTCCGTGACCTCGGCGGTAACGAGAAGCAAATCATCCAGGCGCGCGGGGCGCAGGTAGCGCAGGTCGGTGGCGCTCACCACGAACATGGCGCCCTCGGCCTCGCGCAGGCGCTGTTGTTCCACGCCGCGCGCGCGCAGCCATTCGGTGCGGGCGCGTTCGAAGAACTTGAGGTAGTTGGCGTAGAACACGATGCCGCCCGCGTCGGTGTCTTCCCAGTAGACGCGCACGCGCCACTCGAAAGGCGCCATGAGTGGCGGGGGCGCATTCACCAGGCCGCCTCCAGCCGCGCCACGGCTTCCTGCAGCTGCTCCATTGAGTTGGCGGTGGAGAAGCGCAGGTAGCGCCCGGCCTCGGCCTGCGCGAAGTCGCGCCCCGGCGTGGCCGCGAGCTGGCAGCGGCGCATGAGCTCGAAGGCCAGGGGCCAGCTGCCGCCGGTCTCGGGGCTGTCGCCGGGCGGTGCCATGCCCCAGCGCTCGCACAGGGCGCCCACCTCGGCCCAGGCGTAGAAGGCGCCGTCGGGCATCACGGGCACGGTGAGGCCCAGGCGGTTGAGCTCGGGGATGAAGTAGTCGCGCCGGGCCTTGAAGGTGGCGCGGCGGCGCTCGTACTCGGCCAGGCTGTCGGGCTCGAAGCAGGCCAGCGCGGCGTGTTGCGAGATGGCGCTGGGGCAGATGAACAGGTGCTGCGCCAGGCGCTCGACCGCGGGCACCAGGGCGGGCGGCAGCACCAGCCAGCCCAGGCGCCAGCCCGTCATGTTGAAGTACTTGCTGAAGCTGTTGACGCTGATGACGGTCTCGCCCAGGCCGTCGGGCAGGGTGAGCGCGGTCTGGCCGAAGGCGGCGTCGTGGCTCAGGCCGAGGTAGATCTCGTCGAGCAGCGTGATGCCCTGGCGTTCGCGCACGGCGGCGGCGATGCGCTGCAGTTCGTCGCGCGCGATCGAGGTGCCCGTGGGATTGGACGGCGAGGCCAGCAGCACGCCGCGCGTGCGCTCGCCCCAGTGCGCCTGCACCTGCTCCGCGCTGAGCTGAAAACGCTGGCCGGGCCCGCAGGGGACCATGCGTGCCACGCCCTCGGCCGCCTGCACGAACTGGCGGTTGCAGGGGTAGCTGGGGTCGGGCATGAGGATCTCGTCGCCCGCGTCGATCAGCGCCAGGCAGGCCAGCTGCAGCGCGGCCGAGGCACCGGCCGTGACGACGATGCGCGAGGCGTCGACCGTGGCACCGAAGTGCGTGGCGTACCAGCCGGCGATGGCCTCGCGCAGCGCGGGCAGGCCCAGGGCCTGGGTGTACTGGCTGCGGCCGTCGCGGATGGCGCGCTCGGCGGCCTGCTGCACCAGCGGCGGGGCGGTGAAGTCGGGCTCGCCGATGTTGAGGTAGATCATCGGGCGCTGGCCGGCGCCGCCCTCGGCCGCGAGGCGGGTGGCGGCCTTGGCCAGCTCCATCACGTAGAAAGGCTCGACGCGCTCGGCCCGGCGCGAGACCCTCATCGGCGGGCCCCGGCGCGGGGCGACGCCGCCACCTCGGCGGGGCGCAACTGCTCGGCCAGGGGGTGCAGCACGCCGTTGACGAACTTGTGGCCGTCGGTGCCGCCGAAGGACTTGGCGAGCTCGATGCACTCGTTGAGCACCACGCGCCAGGGCACGTCCAGGCAGTGGCGCAGCTCGTAGGCGCCGATCCAGAGCACCCCGTGCTCGATGGGCGAGGTCTCGGCGAGCGGGCGGTCCAGGCGCGGGGCGATCAGCGCGTCGAGTTCGGCGGCCTGTTCGATGCAGCCGCGCACCAGGGCGTCGAAGTGCAGGCTGTCGCACTTGTGGAAGCCGGTGAGGTCGCGCGTGAAGACGTCGATGTCGTCGACCGGGTTGCGGCCCACCAGGTGCTGGTACAGCGCCTGCAGCGCGAACTCGCGGGCGCGGGTGCGGGCCGACTTGTCGGTGGCCTTGCGCGGCTTGGCGTGGCTGGGGTCGGAAGCGGGGGCGGTGCTCATGGGATCAGCCGATGCGGTCGAGCACCAGCGCCATTTCGACGGCCACGCGCGCGGCGTCGCGGCCTTTGTCGATCTGGCGCGCCAGGGCCTGGGCCTCGTTCTCGGTGGTGAGGATGGCGTTGGCGATGGGGATCTGGTGGTCGAGCGCGACGCGGGTGACGCCCGCGCCGGATTCGTTGGCCACCAGCTCGAAGTGGTAGGTTTCGCCGCGGATGATGCAGCCCAGGGCGATCAGGGCGTCGTACTCGTCGAGTTCGGCCATGGCCTGCAGGGCCAGGGGCACTTCCAGCGCGCCGGGCACCTTGACGTGGGCGATGTTCTTCTCGTGCACGCCCAGGGCGAGCAGCTCGGCCTGGCAGGCGCTGAACAGCGCGTCGGTGATGGCTTCGTTGAAGCGTGCCTGCACGATGCCGATGTGCAGGCGTTTGCCGTCGAGCAGGTCGGCCGTGCCTTTGTCTGCGCCAAACATGGAGGGGCTTTCGTTGTCGTGGGGGGTCAGTGGGGGTGGCCGATGAAGCCGGTGATTTCGAGGCCATAGCCCTGCATGCTGGGCATGCGGCGCGGCGTGCCCAGGAGCTCCATGCGGCTCACGCCGCACTCGCGCAGGATTTGCGCGCCCACGCCATAGGTGCGCAGGTCCATGCGGCCGCGCTCGGGCGCCTGGGCGGAGCGGGCGGTGCCCTCGAACTGGGCGAGCAACTGCTCGGCCGCCTCGCCACAGTTGAGCAGCACGGCGACGCCGCGCCCGGCCTGGGCCAGGTGGCGCAGGCTGGCGTCCAGGCCCCAGCTGTGCATGGAGCGGTCGATCTCGAGCGCGTCGAGCACGGACAGCGGCTCGTGCACGCGCACCGGCACGCTCTCATGGGCTTGCCACTCGCCCATCACCAGGGCCAGGTGCAGCGCGCCGCTGGGCTGGTCGCGGAAGGCGTGGGCGGTGAAGGTGCCGAAAGCTGTCTTGAGCGGGCGGCTGCCCACCTTGCGCACCAGGCACTCGGTGCGGCTGCGGTATTCGATGAGGTCGGCGATGGTGCCGATCTTGATGCCGTGCTCGGCCGCGAACAGCTGCAGGTCGGGCAGGCGGGCCATGGTGCCGTCGTCCTTCATCACCTCGCAGATGACGGCGGCGGGCGAGCAACCGGCCATGGCGGCGAGGTCGCAGCCGGCTTCGGTGTGGCCGGCGCGCATGAGCACACCGCCCTCGACCGCCTGCAGCGGGAAGATGTGGCCGGGCTGGACCAGATCGCTGGCCTTGGCGTTGGGGGCCACGGCGGCCTGCACGGTGCGCGCGCGGTCGGCGGCGGAGATGCCGGTGGTCACGCCCTCGGCGGCCTCGATGGAGGCGGTGAAGGCCGTGCCCATCTTGGTGCCGTTGCGCGGCACCATGGGCGGCAGGTTCAGCCGCTCGCAGCGCTCGCGCGTGAGCGTGAGGCAGATCAGGCCGCGGCCGAAGCGGGCCATGAAGTTGATGGCCTCGGGCGTGACGTGGTCGGCCGCCAGCACGAGGTCGCCCTCGTTCTCGCGGTCTTCCTCGTCCACGAGGATGACCATGCGGCCGGCGCGGATGTCGGCCACGATGGCTTCGACGGGGGAGATGGCCACGGGGGCCAGGGTTTCGGGGGCGTTCATGCGGGCTCCTTGGCCGGGCTGAGGCCCGCGCCGAGCATGCGCTCGACGTAGCGGGCCACGGTGTCGATCTCGAGGTTGACGGCGCTGCCGGCGACCAGGTCGCCCAGGGTGGTGTGCTGCACCGTGTGAGGGATGAGGTTGATGCTGAACTCGCAGCCGTCGGGCCGGTCGGCGACGCGGTTGACGGTGAGGCTCACGCCATTGACGGTGATGGAGCCCTTGTAGGCCAGGTACTTGCCCAGCTCCGACGGCGCGAGCACGGCGAGTTCGTGGCTTTCCCCGACGGGGGCGAATCGCAGCACGGTGCCGGTGCCGTCCACATGGCCGGAGACGATGTGGCCGCCGAGCCGGTCGTGGGCGCGCAGGGCCTTCTCGAGGTTCAGGCGGCCACCGACGGCGTCCAGCCCGGCGGTGCGGGCCAGCGATTCGGCGGAAATGTCGATGGTGAAGCGGTCGCGGGTGGTGTCGAGCGTGGTGACGGTCATGCAGGCGCCGTTGAGGGCGATGCTGTCGCCCAGGCCGACGTCGGCCAGGTACCCGGCCGGGGCCTCGATGGTGAGGCGCCGCCCGTGCTGCAAAGAACCGCCCAGCGCATGGGAGTCGGCGATGCGCCCCACGCCGGTGATGATGCCGGTGAACATCCGGGCATTTTCGCAGGGTTTGAGGGACCGTCCGTCGCGGGCGCGTCGCCGGCCCCGCGACAGGCGGGGTCAGCCACCGCGGAAGCAGTCCGCCAGCACGGCGTTGGCGGCGGCGTTGCGCAGGGCGCGGGCGCCGGTGTGGTCGAGTTCGAGGTCGCCGCAACGGTCGGCGGCCATGGCGCCGGCCCGCACGGCGCGCAAGGTGTAGGTGTGGGCTTGGGTGGCCACGCCCACGGCCTGGCCGTTTTCGACCAGCGTGAGGGTGTAGGCCGGCGAGCCTTCGCGTGGGCTTTGGGTCAGGGCGGGGGGCAGTGTGGCGCCCACGTGGGTGTCCATGCTGCTGTAGCGCCGGCGCAGGAACTGGCTGGCCTCTTCGAGGGCGCGCTGGGCGTCCGCCCGCCGGCCCTGGCGCACGTATTCGGCGTAGCTGGGGTAGGCGATGCCGGCCAGCACGGCGACGATGGCGCAGGTGACCATCAATTCGATGAGGGTGAAGCCCCGGGCGCCGCGCGCGTGGCGCCGGGTGATCCGGGCGGGGTGCGGTGGGGGCGCCGCGACACGAAGCTCATTCATAGCCTTTTCCATTGAAGTGCACGGGCTCGGGCGAGATGACCGATTGCAACCAGACCTCCGCTCCACCCAGCAACTGGCCGCTGCCATTGAAGCTGGCGCCCGCCGACAGGCCGCGTGCCGTGACGAGGTAGCGGCCATCGGCCAGGGGCTCGGCCAGGCAGCGCGGCGCGGGCGCGCCCTGCAGGGCGGCGCTGGCGTTCTGCCCGGCCACCGGCGCGGTGATCAGCACGGCGCTGGTGTCGGCCCAGTTGGCGAGCTTGGCCCAGGCCGCGTTCCGGTCGCTGGCGTCGGCGATCGCGGTCGTGCCCACGCGCTGTTTGATCACGGCGTCGAATCGGGTGCCACCCTCGACCGAGTCGATAACCACGGCCTCGCAGTAGCGCAGGCCGCTTTGGGCGGACAGCCAGGCGACCTGGTGGACCCGCGCGTTGTTGCTGATCTCTTCCACGGTGGCGCTGCGGCGCGCTGCGAGCAGGCCCGCGAAGGCCATCACCAGCAGCAGCACCAGCACCACGGGCAGCGCCAGGCCCCGGCCGCGCGCGGGGCGCCGCGCCGGCACGGTGGGAGCGGGCAGGGGGCGGTTCCTCATGGGTTGGTGTTCAGGTCGCGGTAGGGATTGGCCACGGCGCCGGCACTGGCGTCATAGGGCTGGGGCAGGGCCGGGCGCACATTGGGCAGCGGGACCATGGCGCGGTAGGCCCGGCGCAGGCGGCCATCGGTGGCGGTGTGCACGGCGCCGTCGCAGCCGATGTGGCGGGTGGTGTCGTTCATGTTCAGGCCGTCCCGCGGCACGGCCCGCGCCGAGCGCACCACCAGGCACAGTTCCACCGCGGCCACGCGCGCCCACCCGTCGCCGGGTGGCAGGTCGCTGGCCGAGACGAGGGCCGTGACTTGGTGAGGGGGCACCTCTCCTGCGGTGGGGCGGCGGGTGATCGCGTACCGGAATTGGAGGCCTTCGACGTTCGGCACCAGCGCCGCCGCGGCGCTGAAGCTGCCGGGGCCGTCGCTGCCGCGGCAGTAGAGCGTGGGGACGTTGTCGTTCGTGGGGTCGGTGGCGATGTAGAAGCGGTTGTCGGCGAACGATGGCTCGACCTTGGGGGCGAGGGCCGTCGCGGCGATGCCGACGTTCGTGCAGTTGGCGGGCAGCGGTGTGTTGGTGCCGCTGGCGAGAACCATCTGGGTGTTGAAGGCGGTGGCCTGGAAGCGCAGGGCGATGGCGTCGTTGCCGCCGCCACCCTGGCAGGCGAGCGATTCGAGGGCGCCGGTCTCGGTGGCGCTGGTGAAGCCGCCGTCGCAGCCGCGCAGGGGCGATTCCTTCAGCAGGCGCAGGCCGTCGGCGCCCGTTTCGGAATAGCCCGCGAGGCGCAGCTGCGAGCGCAGCGTGTCCAGCGCCAGCGCGCCTTCCTCGTTCATCTGCGATTCGAGGGCACCGAAGCGCGTGCCGCTGGCCGCCTGCAGGTAGGTGAAGCCCACCACGCCCACGAGGAACAGGCCCAGGGCCAGGGCCACCATCAGCTCCACCAGGGTGAAGCCGCGCTGGCGCGCTGCAGGCCATGGGCGGGTGGATCGTTTCATAGGCCCACCCGGAAATGCATGCAACTGGCGCCCTGGCGGTCGCTGTCGCTCAGGCCCTGGGGGCACTGCCGCGTGGCGGCCGGGACCAGACCCTGGGCGTCGCTGACCGGGGTGTCGCGCCAGAGCAGCCAGACATCAAGGTTGCGTGCCGTGGCGCTGGGCAGCGAGTGGGCCTGGGCGCGCCCTTCGGGCAGGGCACTGGCCACCGCCTGGAGGAATTCGCGCTGGTCCGCCTGCGCCACGGCCTGGGCCGCGGCCAGGTCGGCGGCGTCGGGGTCCAGCGGGGCCGCGGCGGGCGCCGTGGCACCCAGGGCCAGGTCGTAGGCGCCCAGGTCGAAGCCATAAACGTTCAGCCGGGCGCGCTCGGCGTACTGCTGGACCAGGGTCTGCCCCAGCAGCCGCCGCTGCGCCGATTTCTGGTGGCCGATGGCGGCGGCGCTCAGGCGCGCCATGGCGAGCAGGCCGACACACGTCACGAGCAGGGCGATGAGGACTTCGATCAGTGTCGAGCCCCGGGCCGCGTGTCGAGGGTTCATGGTTTGGCCTCGGGCGTTCCCACGCGGGCGCGACCGAGCATGTTGATGGTGATGACCTGCGTCGGCCCGCTCGCGCCTTGGGGCTGGACGCTCACCGTGTCGCTTGTGCCGCTGAGCGTGCCGTTGCTGCGAAAACTCAGCTGGGCGGGCGAGTTCTTGTCGCGCATGGCGGCGATGCCGGCCTGCGCGCCGCGCTGGGCGATCACCGGTTCGCCCGCGTCCCGCTCGCCATTGCCGTCGAGATCGGAGAACACCAGCCAGCCGCCGGCCCAGTCGGCGCCCGTGGAGCACCTGCCGGCGCTGCCGATCGCGCAGACCACGACGGGCCGGGAGGTGCGCGTGGCGGTGCTGCGCGCCAGGCGCACATCGCCGATGAAGGCGTCGACGGCGCTGTCCTGCCGCCACTGGCGGACCAGCGCGGCGAACGAGGGCATGCCGATGGCCAGCAGCACCGCCAGCACGGCGATGGCCACCATCAGCTCGATCAGGGTGATGCCACGCGCTGCGCGCGCCAGGCGATGTGAGGCGTTCATTGCGGCAGTCGGGTGAGCTGGTACTGCTGGCGGCTCCAGGCTGCGGGGCAACTGACGCCCGCGGCCTGCTGCCCGTTGCCCACGCCCAGGAGGCTCAGGCGGGCGGCGCGGCAGCCGGGGTTGTTGAAGGAGCTTTCGCCGTTCTGGGTGGCCACGTACCGTTCGGCATGTTGCGCGGGGCCCATCTTGGCTTCGGGCGTGGTGTTCACCAGCGCGTTGCCACGCGCGTAGCCGCCGGCGGCGACAAAGACCATGGACGCCTCGTCGAGCCGGCCGTCCTGGTCGGTGTCGAAGGCCCGCCTGCCGGCGCCATCGAGCGCGTTGAGCACGTAGATGGCGCCCCCCGGCGCGTCGGCGCCGGTGCAGCTTTCTGCGTCGCTGCCGCCTCGGTTGATCACCACGGAACCGATGACCACGCTGGAGCCGGCGTTGGCCAGCGGTTCGATCACGCGCTCGCCCGCGCGCGCCATCTGTCCCTGGCCGTCCGCGCCGCCGAGCCGCAGCTGCCAGCCTTTGCTGGCCTGGGGGCCGTCCCAGGCGATCGGGTGGCGGCTGATCGAGAAGTAGCTCTTGCCGTCCACGGTGGCCTTGAGTGCCTCGGGCTTCTGCTCCAGCAGTTGGTCCGGCGACACGGTCTGGAAATTGGCGGCTTCGCTGCCGTCGGTGCGCGAGGTGGGGTCCCAGATGCCGTAGATGGCCTCGCGCTGCGAGGTGTCGCTGGCGTCGCTGTCCTCCAGCAGCATGCCGGTGGCGGCGACGACGATGAGGCCACCCTTGGGGTGGGCTTGCCAGGCCGGCGCCGCGTAGATCGGGCGGTGGTTTTCCGCGGTGAACAGCGGTTGGCCGTAGGAGACCCTCCAGTTGGCGGGCGCGCCGCGCAGGTCGAAGCGCCACAGGTGCCCCCGGGCGTCGCCCGCATAGGCCGCGACGATGCGCTTGCGCGTGTCGCGAACCAACGTGACGCCGCCCAGGCCACGGCCCGCGGAATAGGCTACCGGCAGGGTGATCGTGCGCAGCACCTGGCCTGTCAGGGCGTTGAGCACCACCAGGCCGTGGCGGCTGCCGTCGGCCTGTCCGTTGTAGTGGCCGCTGTTGAGCACCACCACCCAATCGCCCGAATCGGTCTGGCCACTGCGAGCGGGGTTGGTCATGTGGCCGGTGGCAAAGGGCGTGTTGTCGCCGTCGTTGGCGGTGTCGATGGCGTCGGGGCCGGTTTCCCAGAGGAAGTCGTTCTGGTCCATCTGGGTCTCACCCCGCGCGCCGAGCCGGGGCCGCAGGGCATAGACCACCCGCTCTCCCCGACCGCCGCTGCCCACCACCAGCGAGTTCCATGAGCTGCCGTCAAACACGTCGTGCGTGCTGAGCGGGCCGTCCAGCACGTAGCGAAAGCCGCTGTCGGGCTGGGCCTGGTCCAGCAGGCGGCGCAGGCTGCGCCGGGGCATGTAGGCGGCGATCTCCCGGCCGTTGGCGGCGTCGAGGGCGTGCACCACGCCAGCGTTGGTGGCCACGAACAGGGTGTCGGGGGGCAGGGCGATGCGGTCGCGGTAGGCGGCGTAGCGCTCCTTGCCGCTCACGGTGCTCTGGGCGTCTTCGTAGCCATAGTGCTGCGACGCGCCGAGCAGCACCGGGGCGCTGTTGACGATGGCGCCGAGGGGCGAGGCGCGCAGGCGGTACGGCTGGTCCCTGAGGTCGATGACCGGGTCTTTGCCGCGCAGGTAGTCGACGAAGCGCTCGTCGTCGGGGAGCTTGTCGGCGTGGGCGCCCATGCGCAGGGCGCTGCGGATGCCGCTGGGCAGTCGGTCGAGGCGACCCTTCAGCTCGACGCCCAGCCCGTCGTCGCCAAGGCTGTAGAGCCGCCGGTCGGCGGGAGCGGGCATTTGTTGCTGGGCCGACCAGTAGGTCTCGCTGGGCGGCTTGAGCGCCTGGCCATTGGCGTCCTGGTCGAGCAATTGGGGGTTGCCGTTCTGATCGACCTGCTGGGCCGTGACGTTGCCGATGTTGTCGGTGGTGCGGTAGTCCACCTTGAACTTCAGGCGGCCGTCGAGCGAATCGGCCGCGGCCGGAGCGCTTCCCAGCGCGATGCCGGCGTCGTTGCCGCTGGCGTCGAGGATGTCCGAGAGGATGGCGTCGATGGTGGCGCGCACGCCGGCGGCGTCCTGCACGCTGAAACTGCGGCCGCCGCCGGTGTAGCCGGATTGGATGAAGTCGTCGATGCGGTCGGATTCCGGGCGGGCGAATTCCCAGAATTTGTAGCTGTTGTTCCACGCGGTGGTGCGCAGATCGGCGCCCTTGGAGGGCCAACGGGGGGACGTGGCGCCCTGGTACCCGTTCGCCAGGTACTGGTTGCGGTAGGTATTGATCTGCTGAAAGCTCAGGCCCGATGCGACGCCGTTGTCGCCCGAGGGGCGGATCAGGTAGCCGATGGCGTAGGTGGTGAGGTGCTGCCAGAACGCGGGCTGCAAGTCGCGGGTGGGGACGTTGTTCTCCAGTTGAGGCCGCAGGTCGGTATGCCAGTGGTACTGGGCGGCGAGATCGGCCAGCCCGCCCGTGGCGGGGCCGGGGTAGGGGACGTACCGTTGCCGGCCACTGCTGATGCCCTCGGGCTGGTAGGCAAAGGTCTCGGCGGGCGCGTTGCCGGCGGTGCTGCGCGTGAAGCCCGGGCCTTGGGTGGCGTCCTGGTTGGGGGTGTCGGGCGGCGTGCCCCGCAGGTCGTCGTCGCTCCAGCCGCCGTCGGACAGCACCACCTGGTAGGCGCGCCGGCAACCCAGCTCCGGGTTGGAGGCGTCGCTCACGCGGCTCGGGTCTCGGGCCCAGGGGTTTTCCTTGGCGCCGGTGCCCACACCGAAGTAGCTGGCCACGTCCTTGTAGGCCCGTTGGAGGGGGGTGCCGCCGTTGGCGTAGTTGCCATAGAGCCATTGGTAGAACTGATCGTTGGCCGGGCCTTTCGCCCAGGGGCGCACGCCCCGCAGCACCTGGGGCCTGCTGGTGCTCTTGCCCAACTGCGGCACGGCGCCTGACTCGGGCACCATGTTGATCGGTCGATAACCGATGCGCGCCAGGCCGTCGGTGAGTTTGTCGCTGTGCAGGGCCTGGCCCAGGGCGGTTTTGATCGCCTCGATGCGGGTGCGGTAGTAGCGGTACCAGTTGAGGATGTTGGTGACTTCTTCTTCGCGGGTGCAGCGCAGCTTCAGGGCCTGGGCGCAGTCGGTGCGCTGGTGGTCGGCCGGCAAGGCGATCGGGTCGGTGCCGTCGTGGCGGACGTCCACCGTGCGCAGTACCCGATTGCAGGTCGTGCCGAATGCCGTGCTCCTCAGCGCGCCGTTGGGCGCGGCCTTGTCGCAGAGGACGTAGGTGAACGGTGGCGTGTTGCTGTTGAGATCGGCGGCGCCATGGGGGCGGTTCACCGGGGCCCATTGACTCAGACTGAGGGAGTAGAGCGGCGTCTGGTTCTTTGGCTCCTGCACCGGCGGGTAGTTGGGAAACTGGGCGCTGATGATCAGAACCGGGCCGGCGCCGGCCGGGGCCATCGGATCGGCGAAGACCTTGTACGAAAACGCCGCGGAGCTGGCGTTGGAGATGAACTGGATGCCGTCGTTGGCTTGCAGCGGCTCACCCTTGGCATCCACCCGTGGCCGATAGGTGATCCGAGGGTTGTAGTACATGGGGTTGACGTCGGGTGAGCGCTGCGCCTCGAACATCGGCTGACCGTCGTCTCCGGTGGGCAGGCCGCGCCACCCTGGTCGGCTGACGTCGTACCCATCGGGATAGGGGATCGCCATCGACCCCGAGTTGTCCAGCGAGACCACGATGTTGGGTTTGGCGCCCGTGCTGCTGACCAGCAGCGGGCGCTGGCTGGGCTGGGCCTGGACCTCCACCGCGCCCAGCCCGGCGGCGGTGCCGATGGCGCACAGCAGCCAGCCCGGCAGATGCGCTGCCGGGCGTGGGGTGCGTGGCGGACGGGGGATGGGCGCCGGGCCAGGCGCGGGATGGGGCAGGGGACGGGAGCAGGGCGAGCGCGACATGGCCCGCGATGGTTCAGCCGCTTCGCCAGGCCCGCCGGGCATCAGCCGATGGACTGCATGGCCAAACGGATGCAGAACTAAGTGCTACTCACTTTGCGGTAGTTCGACCGCCAACGGTCGCGCCCGGGTGATCAGTGGTCCGTGAGAAATGCGTCTCGGCCCTCGAGCCGGGCGCGCAATCGCAGGTCGGTGCCCACCGGCAGGGTGTCCAGCCAGCGCAGGGCCACGCCGTCGGCCAAACGTTCCAGCGGGCCGAAGGGCGCCATGCCGGCTCCCTGGCCGAGCAGGCGGGGCGCCAGGTAGACCAGCAGCTCGTCCACCCAGCCCTCGCGCAGCAGGGACGCGTTGAGCTTGGCCCCGGCCTCGACGTGCAACTCGTTCACCTCGCGCCGGCCCAGCTCTTGAAGCGCGGCGCCCAGGTCGACCTTGCCGTTCGCGCCGGGCATCGGGAGGGTGTCGGCGCCGCGTTCCCGCAGCGCCGCGGCCCGGGGCTCGGCAGCGTCGGCATGGAAGAACCACCGCTGGCGCGGCAGGCCACCGTGCGGCGGCTCGAACAGCCGCGCCGTGGGCGGGGTGTCCAGGCGGCTGTCGATCACGGCCAGGTGCGGTTGGCGCAGCAGGCCCGGCAAGCGCGCGTCCAGGCGGGGGTTGTCTTCGAGCACGGTGCCCGCGCCCGTCAGCACGGCGCAGGCCCGGGCGCGCCATCGGTGGCCGTCTTCGCGGGCGGCTTCTCCGGTGATCCACTGGCTCTGTCCGTTGGGCAGGGCCGTGATGCCATCGAGCGAGGCGGCCATCTTCATGCGCACCCAGGGCCGGCCGCGCACCATGCGGCTGAAGAAGCCGATGTTGAGTTCGCGGCTGCCCCGGGCGATGGGGTGGTCGCCGGGCAGCAGGTCGACCGCGAGGCCGGCGGCGTGCAGCCGCTGCAGGCCTTGGCCGGCCACGCGGGGGTTGGGGTCGGTGGTGGCCACCACCACGCGCGCCACCCGGGCCGCGATCAGCGCGTCGCAGCAAGGCGGGGTGCGGCCGTGGTGCGAGCAGGGCTCCAGCGTGACATAGGCGGTGGCGCCGGCCGTGCCTTCGCCGCGCGCCTGGGCGTCGCGCAGGGCCATGACCTCGGCGTGCGGCCCGCCGGCCTGCTGGGTGTGGCCCGAGCCGATGACCCGGCCGTCCGACGCGACCAGCACACAGCCGACGCGGGGGTTGGGGTTCGACAGCCAGAGGGCGCGCTCGGCCAGTTCGAGCGCCGCCGCCAGGGGCCCGGTGCTCACCTCGCGGCTCCTGCGCGGGCGCGGGCCGCGCACCGGGGGGCCATCAGCGCTTCACCTCATCCACCAGCGCCCGGAACTCGTCGATGTCCTCGAAGCTGCGGTAGACGCTGGCGAAGCGGATGTAGGCGACCTTGTCGAGCTTCTTGAGCTCGCGCATCACCATCTCGCCGATGCGGTTGGCCGGGATCTCGCGCACGCCCAGGTTGAGCAGCTTTTCCTCGATGCGCTCGATCGCGGCATCGACCTGCTCGGTGCTCACCGGGCGCTTGCGCAGGGCCAGCGCGAAGGAGGCGCGCAGCTTGTCGGGCACGTACTCGACGCGGCGGCCGTCCTTCTTGACCACCATCGGGAAGCTGACGTCGGGCCGCTCGTAGGTGGTGAAGCGCTTCTCGCAGTGGCCGCAGCGGCGGCGGCGGCGGATGAAGTCGGCGTCTTCCGAGACCCGCGTCTCGACCACCTGGGTCTCGAGATGGCCGCAGAAGGGGCACCGCATCGCCGCCGCTCCGGGTTCAGCGGTAGACCGGGAAACGCGCGGTCAGCGCGTTGACCTTTTCGCGCACCGCGGCGATGTTGGCCGGGTCGCGGTTGTCGAGCACGTCGGCCACCAGGTTGGCGGTCAGGCGCGCTTCCTCGTCCTTGAAGCCGCGCGTGGTCATGGCCGGGGTGCCGATGCGCACGCCGCTGGTCACCATCGGCTTCTCGGGGTCGTTGGGGATGGCGTTCTTGTTGATCGTCATGTGCGCCTGGCCCAGCACCGCCTCGGCTTCCTTGCCGGTGATGCCCTTGGCGCGCAGGTCGACCAGCATCACGTGGCTTTCGGTGCGCCCGCTCACGATGCGCAGGCCGCGCTGGGTGAGCGTCTCGGCCACGATCTGGGCGTTTTTCACCACCTGCTGCTGGTAGGCCTTGAACTCGGGCGAGAGCGCTTCCTTGAAGGCCACGGCCTTGGCCGCGATCACGTGCATCAGCGGGCCGCCCTGCAGGCCAGGGAAGATGGCGCTGTTGATCGCCTTCTCGTGCTCGGCCTTCATGAGGATGAAGCCGCCGCGCGGGCCGCGCAGGCTCTTGTGGGTGGTGGAGGTCACCACATCGGCGTGCGGCACCGGGTTGGGGTAGACGCCGGCGGCGATCAGGCCGGCGTAGTGCGCCATGTCGACCATGAAGAGCGCGCCCACGTCCTTGGCCACCTGGGCGAAGCGCGCGAAGTCGATGCGCAGGCTGTAGGCCGAGGCGCCGGCGATGATGAGCTTGGGCTTGGTCTCGTGGGCCTTGCGCTCCATGGCGTCGTAGTCGATCTCTTCCTTCTCGTTGAGACCGTAGGACACCACGTTGAACCACTTGCCGCTCATGTTGAGCGCCATGCCGTGGGTGAGGTGGCCGCCTTCGGCCAGGCTCATGCCCATGATGGTGTCGCCGGGCTTGAGGAAGGCCAGGAACACGCCTTCGTTGGCGGAGGCGCCGCAGTGCGGCTGCACGTTGGCGGCCTCGGCGCCGAAGAGCCGCTTGATGCGGTCGATGGCCAGCTGCTCGGCCACGTCCACGTACTCGCAGCCGCCGTAGTAGCGGCGGCCGGGGTAACCCTCGGCGTACTTGTTGGTGAGTTGGGTGCCCTGCGCGGCCATCACGGCCGGGCTGGCGTAGTTCTCGCTCGCGATGAGCTCGATGTGGTGTTCCTGGCGGGCGTTTTCGGCCTGGATGGCGGCAAACAGCTCGGGGTCGGTCTGTTCGATGAGGATGCGGCGGTCGTACATGGCAGTCCTGAATGACGAGGAACCTTGCGCGTGACAAGGGCTGCCCAGGCGAACGGCTGAACGCCCGGCCTGTCGACGCGGGCGGTGCGCTTCCCAGTGGTTGTCCCGGTGGTCGCCCTGAACAGGGGGCCGGGTGTCCACGTCAGCGGCCGATCCCCGCAAGGGGTGGCCGCCTATCGCCAGTCGCGCACCGCGCTAGTTTAGCCCAGCGGGCTGCGGATCCCGCCGGCCGCGCGGGCGGGCGGCTTCAGGACGGAATGGCCGTGGACGGGGGCGCCACCGTGGGCCGGACCTCGGCCTCGACCTCGTTGCTCGGCGCCGGGGCATTGACGGGGATGGCGCGCGCCGGCGGTGGCGCGTCGAAGTGCTTGAGCGGCGCGCCCTGGGCCACGCGCTGGATGCGCAGGTGCTCGGCCATCACGCGGTTGATGTACCAGCTGCCGTCGGTGGTGACCGCGCCCACGTAGAGGCGCAGGCCGCCCTCCAGGGAGCCGGCGCGCTTGACCGCGTCGCTCAGCACGCGAGCGCCCACGCGCAGGTTCGACAGCGGGTCGAAGGCCGCCAGCTCGCCGCCGAAGTCCTCGTACTTGTCGGTGTGCACGCGCGTGAGCACCTGCATCAGGCCCTGGGCGCCCACGGGGCTCTGGGCAAAGGGGTTGAAGCGCGACTCGATGGCCATCACGGCCAGCAGCAGCGTCGGGTCCAGGCGGCTGCGCTCGCCAATCAGGTAGGCCTCGGCCACCAGCGCGCCCACGGGTTCGGGCGCCACACGGTATTTGCGGCTGAGCCACTGCGTGACTTTGGCCTGCTGCTCGGTCAGGTCGCGCAGGTTGGCCACGGTCACGCGGTCGATGGCGGTGGGTTCCACCTCGACGTCGCGCTCGACCAGCTGCTGCGCCTCTTGGCGCTGCAGCAGCCAGCTCAGCAGCCGCTCCTCGGCGCTGGCGCGCAGGTCGGCGCGCATGCCGAAGACGAGCAGGGCCACCGCGGCCACCGTGCCGAGCAGCGCCAGGCTGTTCTGCGTGGTGTGGATGAACCCCTGGTACACGTCGGAGGCGGCGTGGTTCAGGGACGATGCCAGGGCACGTGTCGTGCTCTTCTGCGGCGTCGGCGAGTGGGTCCTCATGGGTCGCTCCTTGCAGGTCGCCCGCGGCGTTCGTGGGAACGGCGCGGGCGGTCGTTGGGGGGGCTCTCGGTGGAGGGCCGCAGGGGGCCGCTTCCAACGAGTGGGCCTGCCGTGCAGGCCCGGGTTTACCCTCGCGTGGGCAAAAGTCGGCGGATGGTAGGGAGGCGTTAATAGCCAGTCAATGGTTTTGAACGCTGTTTGAAGAATAATTAGTAATATAAAATCGCCGGCCGACGTGCCAATTAGACAAGTGCAGCGCCGCCGCCAATGGCCACGCGGGTTTGCGCGCGATGACAGGCGTATGACCGCTGGTCGGCCGATGCCCACCTTTCATGGGGCAAAACGGGGTTTTGGGGCGCCGGAATGGGCGGCCGGGTCGCGATTGAAAAGTTCCATGGCCGGGCGACGCGCGTGCCTTGATTCGACCGTTGGCGCGGCGTACGCTTCACCCGTCGGTCGCAGACCGGCACAGCCGACCCGGTGGAGATCCATCGAACGGCCCCTTTGGGAGCAATCTCTTGCTCCCCGGCTGGCGGGACATCACCCTCCCACCACCCAACCGACGGCAAGCGCTTCATTGCCCGCCGTCAACCCCGGCGGGGTTTTCCCGCCGGGGTTTCTTGTTTTTGGGGCCGTCATGCGGCGTGGCCCTGGCTTGCGCGACACTCGCGCATGGCCGACACCGCAACGGATTCCCCCGTCCCCCATCCGCCCACTGCTGCGCCGCGCTCGCGCCTCGCGCGGCGCCTGGCCTGGGTGGTCGCCGGCCTGCTGCTGCTGTGGGGCCTGACCTGGCTGGGCCTGCCGCCGCTGCTGAAGTGGCAGCTGCAAAAGCAGGGCAGCGAGCGGCTGGGCCGCGCGGTCACGGTGGAGCAGGTGCGCTTTCACCCCTGGTCGCTGGAGCTGTGGGTGGATGGCCTGCGGGTCGCTGGCGCCGAGGGCGCCGACGAGCTGCTGTCGGTGAAGCAGCTCTATATGAATGCGGAGCTGCAGTCCCTGGTGCGGCTCGCGCCGGTGATCGATGCCCTGAAGGTCGACACGCCGCGCCTGGCGCTGCGCCACCTGGGGCAAGGGCATTGGGACTTCGACGACGTGCTGCAGCGCCTGACGCCGCCGCCGCCCAGCGGGCCCCAGGACAACTCGCCCGCGCGCTTCGCCGTCTTCAATATAGAAGTGGTCAACGGCCAGGCCAGCGTGCGGGACGAGCCCGTGGGCGTGACCCACCACCTGGACGGTCTGCAGATCGCCGTGCCCTTCCTGAGCAACCTGGGGTCGCGCCGCGAGGTGGTGACCGAGCCGCGGCTGGCTTTCACGCTCAACGGCAGCGCCTTCGACAGCCGCGTGGCCACCACCCCATTCGCCGAGGACCACCAGACGCGCGCGCGCCTGCAGATACCCGAGCTGGACCTGGCGCCCTACCGGCCGTACTGGCCCAAGGCCTGGCCGGTGCAGCTCACCTCGGGGGCGCTGCACCTGGACCTGACGCTCGACTTCGAGCAGCACGCCGAGCCGACCCTGGTGGTGGCCGGCACCGCGGGCCTGTCGAACCTGCGCCTGGACGAAGCGGGTGGCGCGCCCCTGCTGCTGTCGCCGCGCCTGGACGTGGCGCTGCAGCGCGTGGAGCCCCTGCGCCGGCGCGTGGCGCTGGGCGCGGTGCGCTGGCAGGGACTCGAACTCGACCTGCGCCGCGACGCGCAGGGGCGGCTCAATCTTCAGCGGCTGGCGGCC